>Ga0070698_100007195_pt1 | contig 12055 bp, 10 predicted proteins | sample KBSK1502metaG_FD_65477 | JGI IMG/M metagenome (GOLD analysis project Ga0070698, IMG submission 65477) | Corn, switchgrass and miscanthus rhizosphere microbial communities from Kellogg Biological Station, Michigan, USA - KBS K1-50-2 metaG | ecosystem: Host-associated > Plants > Roots >...
CTCTTCTTCCTGCTGCGCGCCGACGCAAGGACCTCGCGGTGGTTGGCGGCGGTCAGACGCGGCGCGAGAAGCCGCACCGCCGTCAGCGTGACCGTACCCGCGGCGAGCATCTCGAGGATGACGGGAAAGCGCCGAGCCGCGCGCGCCACCTCGATTCGGTTGTAGGCCTCGCCGTCCGAGAGCTCGAGCGCGCCGCAGCAGTACGCATGCAGCGAGCCGTAGCCTTCACGCAGATACACGTCGCGAGTATGGAGCTCGGCGAGGTGGGCGACGAGTTGGGCCGTGGCGTCACGCTCGCGGGCGACGAGGCTCTTCATCCGTGTGACGAGCTCGGCATCGGAGAGCCGTGTGAGCGAGGTGAGGATGTCGTTCTGCATATTCGCGTTGTAGCACGCGTGTCGGACACGGCTCGGACGAGGGCGCAGCGGTGCGAATACTGCACGTCCTCCCGCAAAGACTCGCGCGAAGCCGTCCCGACGCGAACAAGCGTGTGACGAAGACGCCTGGCTCGCGAGAGATGCCGTCCACGATCCGCGTGCATCCTTCTCGCGCGCGCCCTTCGCAAAATCGCGACCGCAATCCTGCGAAGCGAAAAAATATCTGGAGCCCACTTCGATTGAGTGCGCCGACCTGGCCGGCGCCGATACTCGTTCCAGACCGAGGTCGTCATCCGAGGCGCGGACCAAAATGAGCTCGATCGAGTTCAGCTAGGCCGATCCCTCGACCTTCTCCCGCTGGAACCGACGCGCGTCGTAGCGTACGAAGCGCGGCAGCAGCGCGCCGCACACCAGCACGCCCGCGATGCACAGCGCGCCGCCGGAGATGACGGACGTCTTCACGCCGAACAGCGCGGCCACGCTTCCTGCCTCGGCGTGGCCCAGCAGCGGCCCGGACATGTAGCTCACCATCTCGATGGCGGCCAGCCGGCCGCGCAGCGCGTCGGGGATGGTCTGGTTCCACATGGTCGAGCGGAAGATGCCGCTCACGCAGTCGGCGCCGCCGGCCAGGGCGAGGAAGAACAGCGCGGGCCAGACCCCGCGGCAGAATCCGAAGGCCACGATCCCGATGCCCCACACCGTGGCCGCCAGCATCACGCCCAGGCCGTGGCGGTGCACGCGCGCCGTCCAGCGGCCGGTGAGGCTCGCCACCAGCGCGCCCACTGCGGGCGCGGTGTAGAGCAGGCCCAGCACGCGCGGGCCGCCCAGCACGTCCGACAGCGCGGGGAAGAGCGCAAGCGGCATGCCGAACACCATGGCCACGAAGTCCACCACGTAGGTGCCGATCAGCTCCTGCCGGCTCCTCGCGTAGCGGAAGCCCTCGCGCAGCCCGGCCAGGCTGGGCGCCTCGGACCCTTCCGGCGGCGGCAGGCCGCCGATCCGCCGCACGGCGAAGAACGAGAAGGCGTAGGTCAGGAGGTCGACGACATGGTCGAGGCGAGCCCGACCGACGCGATCAGCATGCCGCCCAGCGCGGGCCCCACGATCATGGCCGTGCTGCCGCGGAGGGTCTGCAGCGACGCGGCCGCGGCCAGCTCGTCCTTGGACAGCAGGCGCGGCGTGATCGCCTCTAGCGACGGCCGCTGCAGGCCGTTGAGCGCGGACATGAGCGCGGCGGCGAGGAAGAGCGGCCAGACGCGCGGCCGCGGCAGCAGCGCGTTCGCGGTCAGCAGCGCGCAGCCGACGGCCAGGCCGACATCCGTGGCCAGCACCACGCGGCGGCGGTCCAGGGCGTCCGCCAGCGCGCCGCCGATGAAGGCGGTGAGGAGCAGCGGGACCAGCTCCGCCACGCCGAGCAGGCCGACGGCGAAGGACGAGCCGGTGAGCCGGTAGACCTGGTAGGGCAGGGCCACGTACGTGACCATGCTGCCGATGACGGAGACGAACTGCGCGGCGTAGAGCCACCGGTAGTCGCGGTGGCGGACCAGCGGCCGGAAGTCCATCAGCGCATCGTGTACGGCTCCATCAGCTCCGCGCGGCTGCCGTCGGGATCGAACAGGTTGAGCTGCCAGCGCCGGTTGCGCCCGACCTGCGGGTTGCGCACGGCCTGGCGGTCCCAGCCGCCCGGGCGCGAGCGCACCGTCTCCAGCGCCTTCTGGATGTCGGGCACCACCAGCGCCACGTGGTGCATGGAGCCGAGGCGCGCGCGGTCGAGCGGCTCCGCGCCCGTCAGCATGTACTCGAGGTACTCCGTGCCGTCGGGCACCTTCATGTTGATCCAGTCCGTCCGCGTGTCGTCGCGCCCGCCGCGCCAGATCTCGCTGAAGCCGAGCACATCCTTGTAGAAGCGATCCGCGGCGGCGGGGTCGCGCACGGAGAGGCCGACGTGCAGGATCCGCGCGGAGACGCGCTGCGGGCCTGGCGTGGCGATTCGGTGCGATCGAGACGATACGGGAACGAGGTATTGCACGAAGTCGACGACGTGACCGTCGGGATCGCGAGTCCGCAGCACGCTGTCGGCGCCGTCCATGAACGGCGGGTCGACGGGGAATCCCTTCTCCGCCAGGTACGCGCGCAAGGTGGCCACATCGGTCGTCTCGAAGGCCACGCGCACGAGGCGCTCGTCTTGATCCGGCGTGAGGACGGGCACGACCTCGATGTGTTGGCGCTCGTTCACTTCGAAGCGGACGCGCGCGGGATGCGCGGCATCGCCGGCGTGGTCCAGCTCGTCGTAGCCGAGCAGGCCCGAGTAGAACGCGCGCGCCTTCGCGACGTCGCTCACGCGGAACGCGATGTGGGCGACGCCGATGATGGGCGGCCGCTCCGTCGCGGCCGCTGGGAGCGCCCTGCCAAGGACGAGTAATAGAAGAAGGCAGGCCCGCGCCGTCACATCACGCCAGGCCCGTGACGATTCCCTTGGCGTACCCGATCGTCTCGCTCAATCCCGGCACGGGATCGTTCTCGTCCTTCTCGTACTCGAAGCTGGCCAGGTGCGGGTAGTGGACGTCGAGCAGGGCGCGGAAGATGGACTTGAGGTCCAGCACCCCGCGGCCACCCTCGACGGTCTTGCCGTTGGGGGCCGTGCTGTCGATGTCCTTGAGGTGGCAGTCGTAGAGCCGCTCGCGGCACTTCCCGATGGCCTCCGCGGGATCCACCTTCGCGCGCGCGGTGTGGCCGACGTCGATGCACAGGCCAACCCGCTTGTCGTAGGGCTGCACCGCCGTCCACACGTCGTAGGGCGAGGGGAAGCGCTTGTCCTCGGGGCCGTGGTTGTGGATGGCGATGCGAATGTCGAACTCCTTCACCATCGCGTCCAGGATCTTCATCGAGTCGGGGTCCGGGCTGCACACGATGGTGGGCACGCCGATGTCGCGCGCGTACTCGAAGGCGCGGCGCACGTCGACCGGATCGTTCTTCATCGAGACGTTGCCGACGCTCAGGGGCGTGATCCCCGCCGCCTTGAACTTCGCGGCCACCGCCTTGCGCTGCTCGGTGGTGCTGTCGAGGGGCAGATGGAAGTCCTTGATCGACACGTAGCGCAGGCCCACGCGCTGGACGGCCTTGATGGCGTCGTCCACCGGCATCTTGCGCAACGTGTACGACGCCACTCCGGCCTTCAGCCCGCGCCAGCGGTCCGCGCCCGCGCCGGCGGCAGGCGAAGCCGCCGCGGAGGGTCCCATCTGCATGGCACCCAGCCGCGCCGCCGGCAGCGCCGCCGCCAGGGCCGCGCCCTTGATCAGCTCTCGTCGATTCATCCCCCCACCTCCGCCGGGCAGGCTATCACCGGCGGGGCGCTCGTGTCGCGACCGTCCGAACGTTGTGTTCTACTCATGCCGGAGGGCTCTGACGCGACGATGAGGCCGACCGACCTGCGGGGCATCCTGCGCTACGTGCCGCAGTTCCGCGAGAAGACGTTCGTCATCGCGGCCGACGGCGCCATCGTGGCCGGGGACAACTTCGGCAACATCCTCATGGACGTGGCCGTGCTCCGCTCGCTCAACATCCGCACGGTGCTGGTCCACGGCGCTTCCGCGCAGATCCAGGCCCTGGCCGGCGAGCGCGGCGTGGCGGAGCCCTCCGACCTGGAAGGCTCGGGCGTGACCGACGCGGCCACCCTCCAGCTCGCGCTCACCGCCGCCAACCGCCTCACGCACGAGATCCTGGAAGGACTCAGCGCGGCCGACCTGCGCGGGGCCGCCACCAACGCCGTGATCGCCCATCCCCTCGGGATCATCAGGGGCGTCGACCACCTCTTCACCGGGCGCGTGGAGCGCATCGACGCGGAGCTGCTGCGGACCCTCCTCGCCAGCGGCGTGGTGCCGGTGGTGCCGCCGCTGGGCGTGGACGGGGACGGGCGGTCGTACCGTGTGAACTCGGACGCGGTCGCCCTCGAGGTGGCCAAGGCCCTCGACGCGGTGAAGCTCGTCTACATCACGACGGCCGATGGCCTGATGGTGAGCGGCAAGGTCGTCCGGCAGATCTCCGTCGACGACCTGGCCAGCGCGTTGGACAAGGGCACCGTGGCGCCGGCGCTGGCGTCGAAGGCGCGCCACGCGGTGGCGGCCTGCCGCTTCGGCGTGCCGCGCGTGCACGTGATCGACGGCCGCGTGGACGAGGGGCTGCTCTCGGAGGTGTTCTCCAACGAAGGGATCGGCACGCTGGTCTTCGCGAACGAGTACCGTCAGATCCGCCGCGCGCGCCGCCGCGACATCGCCAGCATCCAGCAGCTCATCCAGGCCTCGGTGGAGAGCGAGGAGCTGCTGCCGCGCTCGCAAGCGGCCATCGAGCGCCAGCTCGACGACTACTACATCTACGAGGTGGACCGGAACCCCATCGCCTGCGTGGCCCTGCACGTGTTCGCGGCGGAGAAGAAGGGCGAGGTGGCCTGCCTGCGCGTGCGCCCGTCGCACGAGCACCAGGGCATCGGCCGGCGCATGACGCAGTTCGTGGAGGACCGCGCGCGCGAGATGGGCCTGGACGTGCTGCTCGCGCTCTCCACCCAGGCCTTCAACTTCTTCCAGTCCAAGGCCGGTTTCCGCGAGGGCACGCCCGACGACCTGCCCGCGGCGCGGCGCGAGCTGTACGACCAGAGCGGCCGGCGCTCCAAGGTGCTGGTGAAGCCGCTGAAGGCGGAGGGGCCGCCCGTCTCCCACGCCTGAGCCGCGCTCATACCGCGGTCGGAATCGGCACGCCCAGCTTCTCCGCCCACGGCGCGAGCCTGGACAGGATGTCCGGGCGCAGCTCCACGCCTTCCGCGCGCTGACGCGCTTTGCGCGCGAGGGCGCGCGCGCCGGGAAGGCGGACAGGCGGGGCGCCGGGCGCGGTCGGCGTGCTGCGGCACAGCTCCGCCAGACGGCTCGTCTCGCGCAGGAACGCGCGCCGTCCCGCGAACCGCTCGGGATCGAGGAGCTGGAGGAACACGGAGGCGCCCCAGCGGTGCGGCTCGTCCGCGCGGCCGTGGCCGGCCAGGCCGGAGGTGAGCGCCTCGACCAGCAGCGCCAGCGCAAACCCCTTGTGCCCGAGGTCCAGTCCGCCCAGGGGGAGGATCGCCCCCGGCCGCTCGCCAGAGAGGACGGCCGGATCGTCCGTGGCCTTCCCCTCCGCATCGACGAGCCACGCGCCCGGCAACCGGCCGCCCGTCTCGCGCAGCCGCCGCGTCATCGCGTTGGTGGTGGTGGACATGCTGACGTCGAGCAGGACCGGCTCGCCGTCGGTCGGGAAGCCGGCCGCGAGCGGGTTTGGCGTGATGCGGGAGGCGACACCGCCGTGCGGCGCCACGCCGGCGCCGGCGGGATCGGAGCAGGTCAGCAGGATGACCAGCCCCTCGGCCGTGACCGGCTCGAGGTAGGCCTGCAGGCAGGCGATGTGATGGCTGCGGCGGATGGACACCGTCACCGTCGGATGGGCGCGGAGCCGCTCGCGCGCGGTCGCGATGGCGCGCTTCACCAGCCACGGCCCGGGCAGGTAGCGGCCGTCCCAGGCCAGGGCCGCACCATGATCGGCGATCGTCTCCGGATCGCCCGTGGCCTCCATGAGCCCCGACTCGAGCTCCCTCACGTAGGGCGCCAGCATGTCGAGGCCGTGGGTGTCGTGGCCGAGCAGGTCGCCCTCGACGAGCACCTCCGCCACCACCGCCGCGCGGTCCTCGGGCAGGCCCGCCGCGCGCAGGAGCGCGGTGGCGAAGGCGACGAGGTCGGCGGCGCGATAACGCACGAGTGCGCTGCCCATCATAGGAGAGCCGGCATCGTGATGATCATCGTGAACGCGGTGAAGGCCCACAACGGCGACGACGGCGCGTACGCGCTGAGCACGCACTTCCTGAGCTGAGCCGGCGGCGCGACCCTAACGCGCGGCCAGGAAGAGCCCGTAGGCCGGGTTGTCCACCTCGGGCACGAAGGGATAGCCCAGCGCGCGCAGGAAGGCCTGGAAGGCCGCCTCCTCGGCCGCGGGCACCTCGAAGCCGGCCAGCACGCGGCCGGAGTCCGCGCCGTGGTTGCGGTAGTGGAAGAGGCTGATGTTCCACCGCCCGCCGAGCTTCTCCAGGAACTCGAGCAGCGCGCCGGGCCGCTCCGGGAACTCGAAGCGGAACAGCCGCTCGTCGCGCACCTCCGGCGAGCGCCCGCCCACCATGTGCCGGACGTGGAGCTTGGCCATCTCGTTGCCGGACAGGTCCTCGGTGGCGTAGCCGGCCGCGCGCAGCTTCTCGGCCACCGCCTGCGCGTCGCCGCGCGACGACGTGCGCAGGCCCACGAAGATCTGGGCCTCGCGGCGCCCGCTCAGCCGGTAGTTGAACTCGGTGACCACGCGCGGGCCGATGGCGGCGCAGAACTCGCGGAAGGCCCCCGGCCGCTCCGGGATGATCACGGCCAGCACGGCCTCGCGCGCCTCGCCCAGCTCCGCGCGCTCGGCCACGAAGCGCAGGCGGTCGAAGTTCATGTTGGCCCCGCTGAGCACGGCGGCCAGCCGCTGGCCGCGCGCGCCCGTGCGCGCCACCCAGGCCTTGAGTCCCGCCACCGCCAGCGCCCCCGCCGGCTCCATGACCGAGCGCGTCTCGTCGAAGACGTCCTTGATGGCCGCGCAGACCTCGTCGTTGCCCACGCGCACGACCTCGTCCACCGCGCGCTGCGCGATGGCGAAGGGCAGCACGCCCACCTCGCGCACGGCCACTCCGTCGGCGAAGAGACCGACCTGGTCGAGGCGGACGCGGCGCCCGGCGGCCAGCGACCGGTACATGGCGTCGGCCTCGTAGGGCTCCACGCCCACGATGCGCACCTGCGGCATCAGCGCCTTCACGTATCCGGCGATGCCGGCGATGAGGCCGCCCCCGCCCACGGGCACGAACACCGCGCCCAGCCGGCCGCGGGCCTGGCGCAGGATCTCCTCCCCGACGGTGCCCTGGCCGGCGATGACCAGCGGGTCGTCGAAGGGATGCACGAAGGTGAGCCGGCCCTCGGCCGCCAGCATCTCCGCGCGCGCCTGCGCGTCCGCGTAGGTGTCGCCGCAGAGCACCACCTCCGCGCCCAGCTCGCGCACCGCCTCCACCTTGATGTCGGGTGTCGTCTGCGGCATCACGATGACCGCGCGCAGGCCGAGCCGCCGCGCCGAGTAGGCGACGCCCTGCGCGTGGTTGCCCGCGCTGGAGGCGATGACGCCACGGGAGAGCTGCGCGTCGTCGAGGTGCGCGATCCGGTTGTGCGCGCCGCGCAGCTTGAAGCTGAAGACCGGCTGCAGGTCCTCGCGCTTGAGGAGGACCTCGCAGCCCAGGCGGCGCGAGAGCCGCGGCGCCGTCTCCAGTGGCGTCTCCCGCGCGACGTCGTACACGCGGCTGGTGAGCACGTCGTGGAGCAGGCCGCCGTACGCTGCCGCACCTGCGTCCTGCGGTGCTCCCCTGTCCGGTTGTCGGCTCGGGCTCCCCATCGAAAATCCCCCTGAAAAGCAAAACCCCCGAGGCATTCACCTCGGGGGCTCGCGGCGGCCTCGGGCTGGTGTGCGCCCTAGGCCGGCCGGCCTCCGCTGCTGCTAATGGCGATGGCCATCCGCGCGGACGCCGGGCGCGCGACGGGTGCGGCGGCGCGGGAAGGCGAGGCGGCACTCATGGCCAGGGCAAGGTACAAGGCGCGGCGAGGCCTGTCAAGCCGCGGGGCCGGCGACGTCGGCGAGGGGACGCGGCGAGCCGGCGCGCCGCGCGCGCACGGCCGCGTCCAGTCGCTCCTCCAGCGCGCGCCGCACGTCGTCGGACGGCACGCCGCCGGTGAGCGTCTTCAGGTAGAAGCGGTCGAAGGCCTCGCCGTCGCGCGTGGTGATGAGCATCTCGCGGGGCGAGAGCTCGAGCCGGGCCAGGGCGCGGAGCAGGCTGCCCAGGAATCCCAGCCGGTCCGGGCCGCGCACCTCGAGGTAGAGACAGGGCCCGATGTCGGGAGAGCCGTCGAGCGCGTAGTGCGAGAGCACGATGGGCCCGCCGTCGTGGGCACTGGCCGCCCCCGACGCGAGAGAAAGGAAGTCCAGGGAGGAAGGGTCCGGCGCATCCGCCGCCGGCGACAGGAGGAAATCGGCGATCCAGCGCCCCGCGCCGTCCTGGCGCGCGAAGCCGCGTGAGATGCCGATGCGGGCGTGGGAGAGCGCCAGCGAGAAGGAGTCGGCCCAGAAGGGCCCCAGGCTCCCCCACACCCGGATGGACCAGTGCGCGTGGGTCCAGTGGGTGAGGGAGGAGCCGGGCTCGTCGCTGACGGCGAAAGGAAGCAGCTCGGTGCGGTGGTCGAGGGCGGCCATTGCCGTCCCTGGCTGCAATGCGCATTCCGTTCGCGTCCGAGCGTGCGTCGCGCCGTCCAATCCGTCGTGGGTGAGGTGTTTGGCGATCTTTGGCCGCTCCGGCGTCCGGCGCGGCGCGCCGCCAATGTCGTGGGAGTGCGCGTCGCGCGACCACAAAAGGGTAGGAATCAGGGCCGCGACGGCGCCCAGGCCAGGCCGTCGGCGGCGGCCCCCGCGTCGATCAGCCGCTCGACCTTCCACCCCTCGAGGTCGATCACGGCGACCTTCCTGCTCGCATCGCAGGACACGTAGGCCACCCGGCCGTCGGGGCGCGCCAGCACCTCCTGCGGCGCGGCGGGCACGTCGATGACGCGCGCGACCTGCATGGACTGCAGGTCCACCACCGCCAGCTTGTCGTTGCCGATGATGGTGACGAGCAGCCAGCGGCCGTCGGGCGTGGGCGCGGTGCCGTACGCGATGCTGGGCAGCGGGATCCACTGCTTCACCGCGTTGGCCGCGGTGTCGATCACGGCCAGCCGCGCCTCCTTCTGATCGGCGGTGAAGGCCCACTTGTCGTCGACGGAGAGCGAGATGCGCTGCGCGTAGTCGGCGACGGGGATCACCTTGATCACCTTCTTCGCCGCGATGTCGATCGCGCTCACCGTGCCCACGTGCACGTTCGAGGTGTAGGCGCGCTTGCCGTCGCGGGTCAGCGCCACCATGTGCGACTCCGGCTGGTCAGTGGGGATCCGCTCCACGATCTTGTTCGTCCTGGGGTCGATCACGGTGATGGTGTTGGTCAGCTCGGTGGTCACGTAGAGCCGCCCGTCGGGGCCGAACTGCGCGCAGTGCGGCCGCTCCGGCCGACCGAAGTCCACGATGGCGACGCGCTTGCGCGACGCGATGTCGATCACGTCCATGGTCCGGCCGTCGCTGCCCGGCTTGCCCACGCCCGAGTTGCCGTAGATGGGCACGTAGGCGGTGCGGCCGTCGGGCGAGGCGATGACCTCGTGGCCGGTCACGCCGCTCTCCTCGACCACGGCCACCTGCTTGCCGCCGGCGGGATCGATGATGCCGAGCGTGTGCTCGCCCTTGTTGGCGACGAGCAGGACGCCCGTGGACGGGCGCGGCGGAAGAGCGCCAGTGGCGGCCGTCACCGCGGAGCCCGCCGCGGCCGCGGACAGCGCGGACAGCAGCGCGAGAGAGATCGTGCGCATGAGGCCTCCTCGAGGGTCATTGCCACGTCGGCGACCGCGATTCTATGCCGCATCAGGGGGCGTAGGCCTTCGGGAACTCCGAGACCCGGCGGACGGAGATGTTGCGGTAGAACACCTCCGCGCCCTCGGACTGGATCTGGATCCGGCCCTTCGCGAGCGGCGCCCGCGCGCCGTCCGCCGCGGGTTCACTCCGCCACCCGCGGGCGCAGGGTGCGGCAGCCCAGCGCGCCCAGGCGCGCGCTCAGCTCCTCGAACATGGCCGCTCCGCGAAAGGTCCCCACGATGGCGCCGCCGGAGCCCGCGAACTTCGCGCTGGCCCCGCAGCGGCGCGCCGTCTCCACCATCTCGACCTGCCAGGCGGGCAGCCCGTAGATGCGCCGCCGCGTGTCGAAGTTCTCGTTCATCAGGGCGGCCAGCCGGTCGGCGTCCCCCTCGCGCAGCGCCGTCCGCGCCTCCGCGGCCAGCCGCGCGAAGGTCTTCATGGCCTGGACCACGCTGGCCTCCTCGCGGTCGAAGCGCCCGCGGATGTCGTTGTGGAACACCTCCGTCGGCTCGCTGAGCTGGTCGCTGTAGGCGAGGTACAGCGGCGGCAGCAGGCCGGGGTCCATGGGCTCGTAGGCGTAGCACTTGAAGCCGTCCACGTCCTTCTCGCGCTCGCGCGCGAAGTCCATGGACACCAGCCCCTCGTAGACCTGGATGACGCGGTCCTGCAGGCCGGCCGCGATGCCCAGCTCGTCGCGCTCGACGGACAGCACGAAGCTGGGCTGCGCCACCAGCGGCACCTCGACCCCGTAGAACTCCATGAGGCAGCGCAGGGTGGCCACGATGATGGCGCTGGAGCCGGCCAGGCCCACCTGGCGCGGGATGGTGGTCTCGTAGCGCACCGAGAAGCTGCGGCCGTGCAGGGCCACTCCACGCTTCTCGCAATACTCCACGAAGCGCTTGATGGTGGCCTTCACCAGACGGATCCCGCCGTAGTAGCCGTGCAGGCGCACGTCGCGCGCGAGGTCCTGCACGGAGTGGAAGCTGGCGCGGTCGTCCTCGGCCAGCACGATGTCCACGGAGTCCCACTCGTAGAGCACGACCTCGGCCCAGAAATCGCGCACGACCATCGAGATGGTGCGGCCGTGGTAGCCGTCGGACGGGTTGCCGACCAGGCCGGCGCGGGCGAAGGCGCGCTTACGGACGAGGAACATCGAGCAGCCGCTCCAGCACGCGCCGCAGGCCGGCCCCATGCTTCTCGTCGGCCAGCGCGAACTCGACGAAGGCGCGGAAGTAGGTGTCGAAGTTCCCGATGTCGTAGCGCCGCTCCTCCTCGCTCAGGCGCATGCCGTAGACCTTTCCGCCCTCGCGGATGGCGATGCGCACGGCGTCGGTGAGCTGGATCTCGCCGCCCTTGCCCGGCTTCGTGCGCTCGAGGGCGTCGAAGATGGACGGCGCGAAGACGTAGCGGGCGGCGATGGCCAGGTCGCTCGGCGCCTCCTCGGGCGTCGGCTTCTCGATCACGTCCGCGACCTCGAAGACCTCGCCTTCGCCCTTCGGGCGCGCGATGCCGTAGTGGCGGACCTCGCTCGGCGGCACCGGCTCGAAGGCGATGACCGCCGCCGCCTTCCTCTCCACGAAGCACTCCACCATCCGCCGCACCACCGCGCTGCGCTTGTGCAGGCCCAGGATGGAGTCGCCCAGGGCCACCACGAACGGGGCCTGGCCCACGAAGTGGCGGGCGCACAGGATCGCGTGCCCCAGCCCGAGCGTCTCGCGCTGCCGCGTGTAGAAGTACTGCACGCGCGCGCGCTCGAACTCCAGCTCCGAGAGCAGCTCCTCCTTGCCGCTCTCGCGCAGCGACTGGATCAGCTCGTAGTCGATGTCGAAGTGGTTCTCGATCGAGGTCTTGCTGCGGCCGGTCACGAAGAGGAACCGGTCGATGCCGGCCTCGGTCAGCTCCTCCACCACGTACTGCACGACGGGACGCCGGCCGACCGGCAGCATCTCCTTGGGCTGCGACTTGGTGGCGGGCAGCAGGCGGGTGCCGAGCCCCGCCACCGGCACGACCGCGCTTGTGATGTCGAGCAAAGGATCCCCGGGCTGGTAGACGGTGCCGTATATCATATCGGCCGCGTCGCGGCTCGCCGCGCCCTTCGCCTGCGATCACGC
>Ga0070698_100007198_pt1 | contig 12054 bp, 10 predicted proteins | sample KBSK1502metaG_FD_65477 | JGI IMG/M metagenome (GOLD analysis project Ga0070698, IMG submission 65477) | Corn, switchgrass and miscanthus rhizosphere microbial communities from Kellogg Biological Station, Michigan, USA - KBS K1-50-2 metaG | ecosystem: Host-associated > Plants > Roots >...
CGCGAAGCCGCCGAACACCACCGAGTGCACCGCCCCGATCCTGGCGCACGCCAGCATGGCGATCAGCGCCTCCGGGATCATCGGCAGGTACACGATCACCCGGTCGCCCTTGTCCACCCCGAGTCCGCGCAGCACCCCCGCGAACCGCGCCACGTCATCCCGCAGCCCGGTGTAGGTGTAGGTGCGCAGGCTCCCGGTCACCGGGCTGTCGTAGATCAGCGCGGCCTGATCGCCGCGGCCGTCGCGTACGTGCCGGTCCAGCGCGTTGAAGCAGGTGTTCATCACCCCGTCGGCGAACCACCGGTAGAACGGCGGCCTCGAGCGGTCAAGCACCACCGTGGGCGCCTCGTACCAGTCGATGTCCGTGGCCGCGTCGGCCCAGAAGCCTTCGGGATCGGCCAGGCTCCGCTGGAACTCTTCCGCGTATCGGCTCATGACGACACTCCCTCCACCTGGTAACCGATATCAGGCCACCCGCACCCCTGGCTAGTCACCCCGCTCGCGAAGCAGCAGCAGGGTGTAGGCGGCAAGGGTGGAGTCGTCCGTGATCAGGCCCTCGCCTATCATCTCCTCGAACCTGACCCGGGACACCCAGGCCTGGCGCATGTCCTGCTCCTCGGCCTCGCGTTCCGGCGTCCCCGGCTCGAGCCCGGTGGCCAGGAAGTAGTGCCCGGCCTGGTTGCTGATGCCGTGCGCGGCGTGCAGGTACCCGAGCCGGACCAGTTCGCTGGCGCGCAGCCCTGTCTCCTGCGCGAGCTCGAGCCGGGCCAGCTCCTCGGGCTCGCCCGTCTCCCCGTGCGGCCAGCCGCCCTGCGGGAACGCCCAGGTGCGCCGCCCGATCGGGTAGCGGAACTCCTCGACCAAGTGGAAGCCGTCGTCCTCGGCGGGTATGACCAGCGCGAAGTCTCGTTTCTCCACGAACGCGTAGGTGCCGCGGGAGCCGTCGCGTCGTTCGATCTGGTCCCGGCGCAGCCGCATCCAGTTGTCCTCGTAGACCACGCCGGAGGCGAGCATGCGGACATCCGCGTCGCGGTCCTGGGCCGTCATAAGGCTGAGACGCCCGCCTGCTCGGATCCGGCGACCGCCAGCTCGTCGACGGGCCCGTCCAGCCCGCCGACGAGCTCGGCGGGTTTCGCAGGTGCACCCGGCCCGGCCGTCGCAGCCGGCCCGGCGACACCGGCGCCGGCGCCGGCGGCCCGTACTGCCAGCCGACCCTGCCGCCGCGCCCGGACGACCCGGACCAGCGCGGTAACCCCGAACGCCCCCGCCACCGGCAGCGTGACCAGGGCGGGCAGCTGGTAGCGCCAGGAGAACTCGTACAGGTCCGCGCCGAACAGCACGGCCACCGCGCACCCGGTGATCAGCAGGCAGGCCAGCGCCGGGCCGGAATCACGGCGCCGCCGGAAGGTGAAGATCCCGCCGATCCCGGCCAGCAGCCCGAACAGGAACACCGGACCGGGCGTGTACCCGCCGTGCAGCTGGTAATACCGCAGCGCGGTATCGGCCTTCCACTGCACCCGCGCGTGCCCGCCGCCGCCCGCCGCGGCGAAGACCTTGTTGGCGCTGTTCCAGCCGTGCCGGGTGATCCCGGGCGGGTAGTACGGGTAGCCGAACTGGAACTGCCAGCGCGAGATCGGGGTGTCGCCCTGCGCGGTGTTCCTGGTCAGCGCGAAGATCTTGACCGAGTCCCCGGCGATGTCACCGACTACCCGCATCGGCTGCTGCCTCAGCACGCTGTAGGCGAGCGCCTTCTGCCACGAGTTGGTGTCGATCAGCACGCCCAGCTGGACGTTGACCGGCTCGTACAGCACCCGCGGTGCCTCCGCCGCGTTGACCAGGCCGTCCACGCCCAGGGCGGCGGACACCGAAGCGCTCGGGCACAGCGGCCGCTCGTTGGCGGGGATCTTCAGCGTGGCGCAGTCGGCCGCGTGCGCCGCCCGCCCGTACAGGTAGGCGTTGCCCATGTTGGACAGCTCGAACCCGTAGTGCATGACCACCGCGGAGTAGCTCATGTAGCCCACGATCGGCAGCGCGAAGCAAGCCGTCAGGACCGCGCCGTGCAGCACCCGTTTGCGCCAGCCCTGCGCGGCGAACACCACGTAGATCAGTGCCGGCGCGATCAGCGCCTCGCCCACCTGGCGCACCGGGGCGGACGCGCCGAGCGCCAGCCCGCCCAGGATGACCAGGAAGAGCCCGGGCCTGGGCTGCCACAGCAGCAGCACGATGCCGGCCACGAGCAGCGTCTCGAACAGCACGTCCGGCATGATCGTCTGCTCGGTGTTGAGCTGGTAGGCGTCCAGCAGCACCGGTGCCACGGCCAGCGCCGCCAGCCAGCGGTACACGCCGCGGCGCAGCATCAGCGCGTACAGCGCGCCCGCCATGGCCATCCCGAGGACGTGCTGCAGCAGCGCCACGTAGGCCAGGTTCAGGCCGAACATCAGCGCCGGGCGCAGGATCAGCAGCGAGTAGCCGAGCGGGTCGAACGCGCCCCAGATGATCTTGGTGAAGTCGGTGCCGAAGATGTACTTCTTCGAATCGATGAACAGCAGGGCGGGCTCATAGGCGATCTGGGCGATGCCCCGCAGCACCAGCCCGCCCGCGAGCAGCAGCCAGAACATCCAGTGCCGGCGCACCAGGTCCACCACGGCCCACATGATCCGGTCCATGCGAGAACCCGGCAGGCTCGCAGCAGGCAATGCGGTTCCCTCCTGTCGGTCACGCAGAATCCTCGCCACGGGGTCACACCAGGCCGCACACGTGAGGCGGGGGGATATGCCGCGCCGAAGCCCGGCCGCCTTCCTAGCAGGCCTCATTCTGCCGCATCAGGAGGTATCAGACGGCTCTATGGGCAAGTTTTGCCCGCTATCGTCACCATTTGCGCGCAGTCGCAGGCCCCGCGTGTCGGTACTCATCATTACCATCGCCGCATGTCCGGATCAACGACTGCCGCCGCCGCCTGGTTCACCCTGCGCCGCCGGACCACCATCTATCCGCCCGAGCCGGCCGGCCGCCCGGGCATCTGCGTGGTCTGCCGCGGCCCGGCCCGCCCCGGGTTCGCCCGCTGCTACCAGTGCGCCCAGCACGACCTGCTCGGCCGGGGCCTGCTCGCCGACGCCGTGGTGCCCATCTCCTACGCGGTGAAGGGCACCACGTTCGCCGGCAGCCTGTGGCGCTACAAGTCCCTGCGGTCGCCGGATGCCGCAGCGCGAACCACGCTGCTGGCCCTGCTGCTCACCTTCCTGTACGACCACGGCGGCTGCGTGTGGCGGCACGCGGGCATGCCCGCCCCCGGCCGCCTGGCCGTGGTGCCGACCGGCTGTGGCCGCCCGGGCCTGCACCCGCTGCTCGAACTGGCCGCACCCTATCTGCGGATGCCGGTGACCAGACTGGTCATCAGGCCGGGCGAGCAGGGCCGGGACCCCAACCCGAACCGATTTTCCGCCGAACGGACCGAGCCAGGAGCCAGTGTGCTCCTCCTTGACGACACCTGGGTATCGGGCGCAAGCGCCCAGTCAGCGGCCGCCGCGCTCAAGCGAGCGGGCGCCCGGCACGTCGCGGCCGTGGTGCTCGGCCGCCACGTGAACCCGGCCGACTGGCTCAGTGCCCCGCTGGCCGCCCGCCTCGGCCCCAGCGGTTACGACCCGGACAGATGTGCCGTACACCCGTCGGGGTCATAGCGGCTCTAAGCTGGAACGGTGACCGCCCAGCCCCCTTCGCATACCGCGCTGGTCAGGCGCGCCCGCCGGATTGCCCGCGAACTAGCCGTTCTCTATCCCGACGTGTACACCGAGCTGAACTTCAAGACTCCGCTTGAGCTGCTTGTTGCGACGATCCTGTCCGCGCAGACCACGGACAAGCAGGTCAATCTGGTGACCCCGACGCTGTTCGCGCGCTACCCGACGGCCGCGGATTACGCGGGCGCCGACCGCGAGGAGCTCGAGAAGATCATCCAGTCGACCGGCTTCTATCACACCAAGGCCACCAGCCTGATGGGCCTGGGGCAGGCGCTCTGCGAGCGGTTCGGCGGCGAGGTCCCCGGGCGGCTGAAGGACCTGGTCACCCTGCCCGGCGTGGGCCGCAAGACCGCGAACGTCGTGCTCGGCAACGCCTTCGGCGTCCCCGGCATCACCGTGGACACGCACTTCGGGCGGCTGGCCCGCAGGTTCGGCTGGACCACGGACACCGATCCGGTGAAGGTCGAGGCGCAGGTGGCGACGCTCATCCCGCGCAAGGACTGGACCGACCTGTCGCAGCGGATGATCTGGCATGGCCGGCGGGTCTGCCATGCGCAGCGCCCGGCCTGCGGCGCGTGCGGGCTGGCCCGCCTGTGCCCCTCCTACGGCATAGGTCCTACCGACCCGGAGGTGGCCGCGAAGCTCGTCAAGACCGGCCCGTTCTCGTGACCCCGGGCCGCGAGCCGGCCCCGCCCGAGCCGGCCCCGCCCGAGCCGGCCCCTTCATGGCTGCTCCGGCTGGCCGACGCGGCCGGGACGATGGAAGTCCCGCCGCCGCTCGCGCCGCCCGCCACCGGCGGCAGGCCGTCGGCCGTCCTGGTCCTGTTCGGCGACGGCCCGGACGGGCCGGACCTGCTGTTCATCCAGCGCAGCGACGGGCTCCGGCTGCACGCGGGCCAGCCGGCCTTCCCCGGCGGCGCCATCGACGCCGGCGACGGCGGCCCGGTCGGCGCCGCGCTGCGGGAAGCGACCGAGGAGGTCGGCCTGGATCCGGGCGGCGTGGATGTGGTGGGGACACTCCCGGAAGTCTTCATCGAGCGGACCGGGTTCCGGGTCGTCCCGGTGCTGGCCTGGTGGCGTACCCCGTCCGCGGTGGGGCCGGTAGACGCCGGCGAGGTGGCCGCGGTGGAACGCGTCAGCGTCGCCGAACTGGCCGACCCGGCCACCCGCCTGATGCTGCGGATGCCCGGCGGGCGCAGCAGTCCCGCGTTCCGGGTGCGCGGGCTGCTCATCTGGGGCTTCACCGCCGCGCTGGTGGATCGGCTGCTCGTGCTGGGCGGCTGGGAGAAGCCGTGGGATGTCAGCATCGTCGCTGACTTGTGAAATGCGCGCACGGGCTTGACAACGGCGAAAACGCTATACCGTTAGCTCGTGCACGGTGATGTACTCGACCTCATCCTGATCGTGATCGTGGCCGCGTTCGCCGTGTCCGGCTACCGGCAGGGCTTCATCGTCGGCGTGCTCAGCTTCTTCGGCTTCGTCGGCGGCGCGCTGCTCGGCGCCGAGTTCGGCCCGGCCATCTCCCGCGCGCTGGTCGGCGGCCAGACCCAGCAGGACATCGTCGCGGTGGCCCTGCTGGTCAGCTTCGCCGTGATCGGGCAGTTCATCGCCTCTTCCATCGGCGCCGCCATGCGGTCCACGGTGACCTGGCGCTCGGCGACCGTCCTCGACTCGGTGGGCGGTTCCGCCGTCAGCATGGTCTCGGTGCTGCTGATCGCGTGGGTGGTCGGTTCGGTGCTGAACGGGTCCCCGTTCCCCGTGGTCGACCAGCAGGTGAACAACTCCGTGGCGCTGCAGACGCTGGACAAGTTCATGCCGACGCCGGCCAAGACCATGTTCAGCGACTTCCGCCGGCTGCTGGCTAACAACAGCACCTACGCCCAGGTGTTCAGCGGCATCGGCGCGGAGCGGATCCTGGCCATCCCGGCCCCCGAGCCCAACGTGGTCAACAGCGCTGGCTTCCGGGCTGCCGCGGACCGCGTGGTCCGGGTGCAGGGGGTGGCGCCGAGCTGCCAGCGCGCCATCGAGGGCTCCGGCTTCGTCATCTCACCGAACCACGTCATGACCAACGCGCACGTGGTGGCCGGAGTGACGCAGCAGCAAACGGTCACCACCACCGGCGACCGGCGGCTCCCCGCCACCGTGGTGTTCTACGACCCGCAGGTGGATGTGGCCGTGCTGTACGTGCCCGGGCTCAACCTGAGCCCGCTGCGGTTCACCGGCCAGGCCAACCCCGGCGACAACGCGGTGGTCGCGGGCTTCCCGCTGGACGCGCAGCGGCTGCGCGCCGCGCCCGCCAGGATCGGCGGCATCCAGAACGCTCAGGGCCCGAACATCTACCAGACCTCCACGGTTACCCGGCAGATCTACGAGATCCGGGCCGTGGTCGAGTCGGGCAACTCCGGCGGCCCGCTGCTGTCGGCTAACGGCACCGTCTACGGCGTCGTGTTCGCCGCCGCGGTCGGCGTTAAAGACACCGGTTTCGCCCTCACCGCCGCCCAGGTCTCCGCCGACGCCCGGGCCGGCGAGCAGTCCACCACCGCCGTCTCCACCATGCAGTGCGACTAACCGTCCCGCAGCCGGGGGGATAGGTCGGCGGGCGGGATCGCGTCGAGACCGTCCCGTTCGATGCGCCCGACGAGGTCATCGGCGGCCGCCAGGACAGACGGGATATTTATGCCGAACGGACTGGCTGGCGGCCCGGCCGCCCGCTGGGAGCCCGCCCCGTCCTGGTAGGCGCGGACGCGCTGGGCGCCCCGGCTGAGCAGGGCGACCGCGCCGCGGGCGTTGCCGCGGCGGGCGTGGGTCAACCCGACCGCGATCTGGGCTAGGCCCTGCCACAGGTCACGCTCCTGCGCCGGGCCGGATTTCCAGGCCGCCTCGAGCACCTCGTGCGCGTGGAACGGACGCCCGTCGCGGAGCAACTGGTCGGCCAGCGCCGCCGCCTCGGCCCCGGTGATCACCAGGTCGTCGGGGATCCGGTCCACCCCAGAATCGGAGCCAGCACCGGGGCCAGTATCAGACCCGGCACCAGCCGCCCGGTCGAGCGGCCGGCCTAGGCCGTCGCGCGGGCGCGCGTTGCGCGGACGCCCGGCCGGGTCGCGGTCCCGCGTCACCGCTCCGGTTCCGGGTCGGCCAGCCAGCCGAGCAACTCGGTGTCCAGCACCTCCGGGCGCTCCTCGTGCGGGAAGTGGCCGGCGCCGTCGATCACGCGCCAGCGGTACGGGCCATCGACGTAGCGCCCGGCGCCCCGCGCGGTCTGCGGCAGCACGCAGGTGTCCAGCGCGCCGTGCAGGTGCAGGGTCGGGGCCTGGATCGCGGTCCGCATGTGCCGGGCGTAGCGCAGGCCGTCGGTCCGCACGCCGCTGCGGGCGAGCCAGCGGTGATACTCCAGCGCGGAGTGTGCCACCGACGGGATCCGCATGGCCCGCGCGTAGATCTGCTCGGTCTCCGGGTCGGGCCAGCCGGGCGCGGACCATTTCTCCAGCAGCCGGCCTACCTGGCAGGCGCCGTCCTTCAGCAGCCGGCGCTCGGGCCAGACGGGCAGCTGGGACGCGAGCGCGTAGCCGCTGTGGCGGCCCTGGCCGGACGGGTCGGTGAACAGCGAGGAGCGCATCCGCAGCGGGTGCGCCATCGAGATCACGGCCAGCCGCCTGACCACCTTGGGGTAGTACGCGGCCAGCGTCCAGGCGACCAGCCCGCCCAGGCCGTGGCCGACCACGATCGCGTTGGCCTCGCCCAGCGCCCGGACCAGCCCGCCCGCGTCGGCGGCCGCTGTGACCAGGTCGTAGCCGCGGGGCGGCTTGTCGCTGCCGCCGTAGCCGCGCAGGTCGACCGCTACCGCGCGGAAGCCCGCCTCGGGCAGCACGGCCAGCTGGTGGCGCCAGGTCCACCAGAACTCGGGGAACCCGTGCAGCAGCAGCACCAGCGGCCCGTCGCCGGCCTCGGCGGCGTGGAAGCGGGTGCCGTTCGCCGAAATCGACCTGTGCGCCCAGGGACCGCCGATCTGGACCACAGCGTCGGCGCCGCCGGCCATGATGGTCACCTCACCTGGTCTTGCGCGCGGCGATCTCGGGCTGCTGGCCACCGGGGAGCCGGCCATCGAGCTGCTGGCCGTCGTGGCGCAGCATCCCCAGACCCGCGGTCACGGTCTCGCGCGTCTTCTTCAGCCCGGACACCCGCCGCAGCTTCAGGTAGGCGATCCCGAGCGCGAGGACCGCGAACACCACGTAGGCGCCGGCCACGATGAGGAAGGCCGCCCAGGTCCAGATTCCGAGTGCGACCAGGCCGAACGCCAGGGCGATGGACAGCAGGACGAGCACCAGGCAAGCGACGAAGGCGGCCACGCCGCCCAGGGCCGCGGCCAGCCCGACCCGCTGCACGTCGTCCTTCAGCTCGGTCTTGGCCAGGTCGATCTCGTATCTGACCAGCTGAGACATGTCCTTGGCCGCCAACGCGACGAGATCCCCAAGTGACTGGCCATCGCCGGCGGGTTCCGGTGCTTCGCTGCGGACCATTCAGTCCATCTCCCTCGTATGCGGACCACTACCCGCGCTCCCGCACGGCTCTGGCACCCGCGTCCGATTGCTCCTCGGGGCTAGCTCATGTTCGGCAAAGTCCAAGGCTAGCGTTGTTGATCGTGAACGGTCGCACCGCGGACCGGTACGGCGTTTCAGGCCCGTGTTGCAAGCGCCGCGCTGCGGCGGCGAGCATACCGGTCAGGCGGCTGGTCCGGTGCGGCAGGCCCATTTGACGACACGGGAACCTTGTGGCATTTACACCCATGTGTAGCACTTCGCCGGATTGCCACGTCGCAATCGCGTGACGGTGCTGAGGAAAAACGGGGTTTCCGCAGAAACCTGACCGGAAGTCGACCCCAGAAGCTGGCACGGCCACGATGTCCCCGAAATGCGAGCGGCGCCCCTGGCCGGGGCGCCGCTGCGAAACCACGTCAGGCCTGGCTACCAAGCGTGCACCTTCTCTGTCAGCCAGGCCGGCCGCTACCGGTCCTGCCTGGCTTGACACGCCTCCCGCGGCTGGTCGCGCGTGGGTACCTGGCTGCCGTGCCCGGACGAGTCATCGTCCGTAGCACCTTTCTACGACGAAATCACCGGCCTGCAAAGCCCTGGCGTGTGACCAATTCGTGATCTCAATCAGTTTCGGCGATCACATGCCGTTAACCAGTGACTCGCTGACCCGGCCCCGCGAAGTCAGTAGCCGGCTGTCGGCGGCTTTAGGGCTGGACAGGAGGGCTGGGGCAGTATTGGCGTTGTTTGCGGACAGTGTCCGGTGTTGCGGGCGGCCTCGGCGCGCGGACATCGATCTCTTACCTGGTGATAATCCGGCAACGCAGCGGAGCTACCATCCAGCACGGCAATCTCGGCGAGACCCTAGTAAGAGCCGCGCTGGTGTGTTGTAATTCGGATTGGGCTGACGCTGCACCGAGTACCTGTAGCGGAACACAACTAGTCGTCGCGAAACCGACACTGGTGGTCGCATACGGGGGCACTTTGCAGATAAGCTACGGATAGGACGGAGCCGGCCTCCCCCCCCAGGGCCGGACCGTGCGCGCGGGCGCCGCTCTCCCCCCCGGCGGCGCCCGCCTCCTTTTTCTGCGTCCTGTTGAAAGGGTGGAGTCGACAGGGCGGGTCTCAGCCCGCGTCGGGCAGAAACGTGTCCAGCAGGGCGACCGCGCCCCTCTTGGACAGCGGGTGGTTGGCGTTCCCGCACTTCGGTGACTGCACGCACGAGGGGCAGCCGGTCTCGCAGTCGCAATCGGCGATGGCCTGCCTGGTGGCGCGGAGCCAGTCCGCGGCGGCGCCGAAGCCGCGCTCGGCGAATCCGGCGCCGCCGTCGTGCCCGTCGTAGACGAAGACGGTCAGCTTCCCGGTGGCCGGGTGCCTGGCGGCGGACACCCCGCCGATATCCCAGCGGTCGCAGGTGGCGAACAAGGGCAGCAGGCCGATCGAGGCGTGCTCGGCCGCGTGCGCCGCTCCGCCCAGGTCGACACCGCGGCCGGCCAGCGCGCCGGCCGCCTCCTCGGACAGCGTCCACCACACCGCCCTGGTCAGCAGGTGCCGCGGCGGCAGGTCGAGCGGGGTCTCACCGAGCGAGGCGCCGGTGTCCGCGCTCCTGGCCACGAAGCTGACGACCTGCCGGGTCACCTGCACGTCGCCGAAGCTGACCTCGGCGGCGCCCCAGGCCGCCGTGCGCAGCTCGCCGCGGATCTCCACCTCGGTCGCGGTCTTGGCGGTGGTGGTGTAGCCGGGCTCGCCCGGTTCGACCAGGGCGACCCGGTCCGCCAGGTCCAGCGTCTCCACCAGGTAGCTGTCGCCCTGGTGCACGTAGACGGCGCCCTCGTGCACGATCAGGTGCGCCGAGGGTTCGTCCACGGTGCCGACCAGCCGGCCGGTGCCCCGCTCCACCACCCGGATCGGCGCCAGCCCGGCGCCGCGCAGGCCGAGCGCCGCGGCCGCGTCCCGGCGCATGCTGAACCAGCCGGCCGGCCGGCGGCGCAGCCGTCCGGCCCGGGTCAGGTCGTCCACCACCGTCCGCGCCGCCGGGCCGAAGATATCCAGGTCCCGCTCGGTCAGGGGCAGTTCCGCGGCGGCGGCGCACAGGTGCGGGCGGAGCACGTACGGGTTGTCCGGATCCATGACGGTGGCCTCGACCGGGTGCCGCATCAGGATCTCCGGGTGCCGGACCAGGTAGGTGTCCAGCGGGTCGTCGCGGGCGATCAGCACCGCGGCCGCGGCCCGCCCGCTGCGCCCGGCCCGGCCGGCCTGCTGCCACAGCGCCGAGAACGTCCCGGGCCAGCCCGCGATCAGCACCGCGTCAAGACCGGTGATGTTGACCCCGAGTTCGAGCGCGGTGGTGGTGGCCAGCCCGACCAGGCTCCCGTCACACAGCGCCGCCTCAAGACGCCGCCGGTCCTCGGGCAGGTACCCCGAGCGGTAGGCCGCCACCCTGGCGTCCGCCACCTCCGGCGCATCCAGCGCCCGGCGCGCGGCCAGCGCGACCGCCTCGGCGCCGCGCCGGGATCTGATGAACGCCAGCGTCTGGACGTTCTCCTTGACCAGCCGCCCGAGCAGGTCGGCCGCCTGCGCGGTGGCGGTGCGGCGCAGCCGGGCGCCCGTCTCGCCGCGGGCATCGGTCAGCGGCGGCTCCCACAGGGCGAAGGCCAGCGGCCCGCGCGGCGAGCCGTCCTCGGTGACCTCCTCGGCGTCGAGCCCGGTGAGCAGCCGGGCGCAGGCGCCCGGCTCCCCGACCGTGGCCGAGGCGAGGACGAAGACCGGGCGCGGCGGCCCGTCCGCGGGGGCGTGATGCGCCACCACCCGGCGCAGCCGCCGCAGCACGTGCGCCACGTGCGAGCCGAACACCCCGCGGTACCCGTGGCACTCGTCCACCACCACGTACGTCAGCCGGCTGAGGAACCCCGACCAGCGGTTGTGCCGGGGCAGCAGCGCCCGGTGCAGCATGTCCGGCGTGGTCAGCAGGTACCGGGCGTGGCAGCGCGCCCAGTCCCGCTCGGCCCGGGTCGAGTCGCCGTCGAAGACGGCCGCCTGCACCCCGGGCAGGCCGAGCGCGCGGATCGACCGGAGCTGGTCGGCGGCCAGCGCCTTCGTTGGCGTGACGTAGAGCACGGTGTCGCCCGCCAGCACGGCGGTGAGCGCGGGCAGCAGGTAGCCGAGGGATTTGCCGGACGCCGCGGCGGTGGAGAGAATCACGTTCCGGCCGGCCCGCGCGTGGTCCGCGGCTAGGGCCTGGTGACTCCAGGGCGCGCGGATGCCGCGGGCCGCGACGGCCTCGGCCACCGGCACCGGCACCCACGACGGCCACGGCACCTCCCGGCCGGCCCGCGCCGGGATGTGCTCGACGTGCACGGGACGGCCCGCCCCGGGGTCGTCGAGCAGGATGCCCAGGGCGCGGTTCTCGGGCCCGGCCGCGGTGATGGCCGCCGGCATAACCGACTGGGCCGGGGGAAGGGGGGTCAGGGTCGACACAGCCTTATCAGTGTGACATCCCGCCCGGCGATGATCGGAGATTTTCCCGTGTGTCGCCCCGTCAGGGGGTGCCGGGAGGCATGATTTCGTATAGACATGACACCGGAGCGTGGTTGAATGCCGCAGGCGATCACGCCCTAGGCTCTGCTAGTGAGCCCCCGCGCCTGGTGCGGGACGATGAGATAACGCCGTGCATGGCGCTGGAGGATTTGTGGATCTGAAGCTGGGTCACTACAACAAGGACGGCATCGAGATCGTCGATGTCGAGGGCGAGATCGACGTCTACACGGCCCCGCGGCTCCGTGAGCTGCTCATCGA
>Ga0070698_100007199_pt1 | contig 12053 bp, 16 predicted proteins | sample KBSK1502metaG_FD_65477 | JGI IMG/M metagenome (GOLD analysis project Ga0070698, IMG submission 65477) | Corn, switchgrass and miscanthus rhizosphere microbial communities from Kellogg Biological Station, Michigan, USA - KBS K1-50-2 metaG | ecosystem: Host-associated > Plants > Roots >...
TCGTGGCAAGAGCGGCTGGCTCGCAATGCGCGTGCTCCAACAGCTGGGCACGTCACGATCAAGCTCTTCGGCATCCCGGCACCCTTTGCTGCCTCGCTCGGGTGGGCGACGGCTTAACCCCGCGCTTGCTGGCCAGCGGCTTCCTTCTTCTCGGACAACTTCGCCGCTCCGAGTGGCTCCCCATGGCCTTTTTCCCCGGCTCTTCCTCATCTTCTGCCTTTTTGGCTCCCCATCCCGCTGATTCTTCCATCTCTCACAGGATCAACGTCCAGTTCTGAGCGACTTTCGCTCCTCAGATCGGGATTAGCTCTTCAACAATCTCGTTGTGCATCGCGTGGGTAGCTCCGCATGAAAGAAAGGCCCAACTGCTCTCAACTACTGTGTTATCACCGGAATGGGGCTGGTTCCAGGTTGGAGGCGCGTGTCCCACCACCGAATCATCCTGTTCACAGCACGGGAAGAACAAGAACAGGGAAATCTGAAAGAAGGATTTCGGTAAGTGAGTCGGTTTCGGCTTGACACACACCTATGCACAGCATAGGATATCTGAGGGATACCGTACGGCCAGGAGCGTTTCGCGTGTGACGACAGACCGATTTCAGAAGGGAGCGACGACAACAGCATGCCTACGTACCCAGACGGGACCCTGTTAAAAGCCAGTGGTCCCGAAGTTGATCAGATGGAAGGTGGTCAGCGTCGGGGGGTCCCCGACCCCGCCACGTTTAATTGCATGGGATTAAACTGGAGTGCCGTCCAAACGATCTCGGACGATGAGTGGAATCAGATCCCCAAGGGGGCGCCCTATCCATCACGGGCGGACGGTGCCTTGGTGCAGGGGAGTGGTCCTCAGATCTACCTCATGCATGGATGCCAGCGGCATTGGATCCCCGATCCCGAGACCTTCACCGCCCTAGGATGCCATGAGAGTGCCATTCAATATGTCTCAGACGCCGACTTGTCGGCCATCCCAGAAGGAGCACAGCTTTCTTCAGTCAATACGGGGCCTCTCGATGGGTTCATCGAGGTCTTTAACAGGGCCGGCTATGACGCGCGCTGCACACTCGAATACGACCTGGATTTTCAATACCAGACCGTGTCAAGCGGCGATTTATCCTCCGGGTCAGGGCCAGGGAGTGACTGGTCGTATGTGGTTCCGGGCGCAGCCACCACTGTCCACCTCACATGCGAGGATGAATGCGTTGGAGGGTGGAGAACACTTTTCGACCTGATCTATCCTACCCTTTCCGGCCTCACCAAGCCCTTCACCCTCTGGAGCGACTGCACCTCCCCCTCGTACATGGAAGGGGAACCACCCTTATCTAAGTGGGTGGCCTCCAGCTAATGGCAATCAAATGAGCGGGAAGCTTTCCAGTCAGGGCCTGTCGTCGGCGCTGCTGCACTTACTCATGCAGCACTAAGTCAAGCCCGCAGATCGCGCAAAGCGAGCGGTGCGCACCATGCTTGACGGTGGCCCGAGTCACGGCAAACGTCTCGGCCACCTTGGCTTCGTCCCATCCGTCAGCCAGTTGCAACACGATCCAAGCCCGAGTCAGGGTCCGCGCATTCGCCTTGCCTTGACGCACAAACTGGTGGGCTTCTCTCCGCTCCGTTTCGCTGAGAGAGAGCTTCGCTTGCATCTCTCACCTCCTCACTTTGTTCTGAGTGGACCAACTCTTGTCAAAACCGAAGCGGACTCACCACGAGCCAGCAGGCACACCGAATATGTCCAAGAGCCCATTGTGAATGATCCCTTTCCTGCTTATCCTCGTGTCTATTGTAGCAGGGGCCGGACAATGGCAAGTTTCGCTGTCGTGATGAATTGCTTGCATCCTCAACCAAAACTCACTGACTTTTCGTCATCGTCCTTCTGAGAACACCCAGGGCTTTCCCATTCTAAACAATCGAGCAGCGACCTGTAAGAAGCAAGTGGATGGCTTGCTCAATGTGTGCATCGAAATAACGAGCTTGTCGGGCGACATTGCGAACCGCCAGACGATCCATCAAGCTTAACACCGCGCTGTTGAGCCGGGCCAACAGACCTGGAACGGCTCCCGTGCGGGTTTGACATCTATCCTCTCCCAGTGTGACATCGCGCCTCCAATGGAGCCGATTTTCAATATGCCAGTGGGCGCGGATCAAGGCCAATATCCGTTCGGGTGGCGCTTCTTGCAGCGAGAGGCTGCTCAGTCCGTAGACCACCTGGCGACGAACCTCCCCCGTTTTGAGGATAGTGGTGGTGCGTCGGAGGTGAAAGACCTGCTCAATGCCTTGCCACTCTTTAGCAAACCAGTCGTTGAGATCTGGGCTACAGATGATCTGGCGCTGTTCCAGCCGTCCATGACCTTTGTCCCATGTCTCTGCCCCCACCCAGCGCCGACGATCTGGGGTGCGATCTTCAAAGAAGTCAGCAATAACTTCGGCAAGCGTTGGTTGATTGTCCTTAGCAAGGAGTACGTAATCTCCTTCCCCGCGCTGAATGTGCGCACACAGCTGTCGTTGGGTATGCATCGCATCCAGCGTGACAATCCGCCCTTTGACCAGCGACGGCGTGAGAAGCGGTTTAAGCGCGCTGATCTCATTTTGTTTTTCCCCGACATTGCAGTGCCAGAGCACGGTGCCGGTGGTTACATCATAGCAACTGAGCAAATGGCCCGCATGGGTCTCTTTGGTCGTGGCCCGCAGGGTTTTGCCATCAATGGCCAGTTGCGCATGCTCACGATGGCCCGCCTTCGTCTGAAGGCGGCTGGGTTCCGTTGCACACCGCTGCTCAGCTTCCCAGCGAATGAAGAACGCCGCCAGCAGGTCATCGAGCAGTTTCGCATCGAGGCGCGCTAATATCCGACAGTAGGTCATCTGGCACGGCATTTGCTTGCGAGGCAGCCCAAAGTGTTGGGTGATCTGGTCCGCACGATGGCGAATCCACTCCGTGGCTCCGCTCAGCGTGGTTTGTCCTGCCAGTTTGGCCAGGAGTAACAGACACAGTAGCAACGCTAGGGAATAGCGTGTACCCTGCCGTCGTCTGGGGTCGGGCAGGCGTTGGAGCGCTTCATAGAGCGAGAGGACAGTGGCACCGTCGGTCAGATCCTCCTGGCCCATTTCCACTGGGGGAGGAGTCAATGTTGTATAGTCCATAGAGAGTCTTCCTTGTGGCGAGATTTTTTGTATTCTACAAGGAAGACTCGGCTTTTTCATCCGCCTGAGTTGGAATGTTGCCTTTCTGCTCCTCATGCATCCCTGCTTATGAGAATGGGAAAGCCCTGTATTGCTCCTCAGCCTCGCTACTGACGGCTAGCGACCACAGCCCCTCGTAAGCCTAATCATATGCAGGTCGGCCTCTCACTCGATCAGGCTTGCCAAACTGTGGATCCTGGATTGCCTGAACCAGATGTTCTTCTATAAGCGGAGGCATCGTGGTACGCCGTTTACCCAATCGCGCCAAGGCTTGTGCACAGGCACTACGAACCTCGTCGTCCTCGTCTAATAAGCCCGACAAGAGGACATCAACTGTGGCGCTATCGCCCCGGCCAATCTGGCCTAACAGGCGGGCTGCTTCGAGACGAATGGTTGTACTGCTTGCTTTTTGCAACGCTTCATAGAGCTCATCTACCCCCTCAGGGGAAGCCTGCCCCAGTTGTCCCAGGCCCCAGGCTGCCTGCATGCGCACACCGGTCCGGGCATCGTGCGGGGCGCTGACAAGGCGTGGAAATAATAGAGATGCTCCCGCACTCCCTTCTAAATATGCCAGTCTTTCAAGCAACGCCTGTCTATAGCGTTCGAACCGGGCTGAGCCTGTATGATGCAGCAACTCATCAGACATTCGCTCCAGTAATTGGTTCAGCAAGCTGGGTCGCACAGGAATGCTGTCACCCAGGCAACGCAGGGCAAAGAGATAGTCTTGCCCTAAGAGATCCTCATACGGACTCGGCGTAAAGCCAAGTTTCCTCGCTTCGTCGCCCCTGGCCAGGATGGCAGTCTCCGCTAACGTGCTGGCATCAGCTGGATACTCCAGTCCAACAAAGCCCAGAGCCAGCAAGATCGGTTCTTCCCAGCGTGGCTGGTGCAGGTGCTGGCGAATGCGCCTGGCCGACAATCTCTGGCGGGCGATCAGGTAGCGTGCGGCGTAGTATTCCTCGAACTTCAGGTGCATAAAGCCATAGCGTTTGGGGGCACGCTCCACAAACAGGCCCGTGTGTTCATGCACCGCCACGAGAAATTTCCTGATCTCCTCGGTGATTTTGGGGTTGGGGTCGTCAGCATTCCAGTGTTCTTCGTTGAGGTGTGCCCATGCTTCACCCAGCACCTCGCAGACTTCGCATTCAGTAGCCAGGCCAGTTGGTTTGTTGACGTGCAACCAGTAGGCCCGGGTACTCAGCAGGGGCGTCAAATAATCTTCTTTGAGCAGGGCAGATTCCTTGCGCAGGGCGCAAGGTAGCGCAACAACGTGCTCTTGCCACTGCCAGGGTCGCCCAGGATGACCGCGCGATCATAGCGGGCGACGACCTCGGCCAATTCGATTACCTCGGCTGGCCTCTCGGCCTTCAACTGGCGTTCGAAACGCAGCTGCAGTTGGTCGCGCCTGTCCTCGCGTTCTTCGGCAGCCAGACCGGCAGCGGTTATTTGCGCCTCGAGCGCAGCTAGCTCCTACTGATAGAGCCGGCGATCCACCACGTTAGTGGCCTCACCGTACTGGGCCTGCAAGGAAATGTACACGTCGGCGAGTCTAAGTTGGACCTGGCGCTGCGTCTGGTAGGTACCACGCGGATCAAGGTAGAAGTTGCGGTCGTTCAACCAGCGCAGGTAATCACGCCACGTCCCGGGTGTCGCCTTTTCCGCGCCGAACTGCTGGCGCAGCGCCTGCAAGGCTTCGGTGGTCTGATCAAGCGCCCGGCTGATGTTGAGTTCACGCAGATCATCTTTGCCTTTGAGCTGATGGGCAAGGTCTTCCAGAAAATCAACGGCGATTGGCTCTAATTCGCTGATATAGTAGGCGTGTCGCTCAGGGGTATTGATATTGAGCGAGTCAGCCCAGCGCGCTGCCAGCTCACTGGCGTCCGGATGCCCATCCATCACCAGGAACTGCGCCAGGACGGGTGCTCCCTCGCGCTCAAAAAAGCTGGCGTCGAAGTTGGCCGCTACCCACTGTGGATGCTGCCGACTCAGGCGTTCAAATGCCTGAGCCAGGGCCTCTCTGAGCGCCTTCTTTGTAGGATCCAGGCCGAGCCTCTCCCATACACACTCCCCCAGCTTATCAGCGCTCCTTTCGAACGTGTAAGCGATGACTGCATCAACGATAGCTGTAAGGATAGCTTCCCCGATAATCATAGCTTGCTCCTACCTGGCCAGTTCTATCTACAGTATTGCTTAAGTTGTGTTGTATTATAGCAAGATGGAGAGAGCACAGCAATAGTCATGCTGTGCTCTCGTCGCCGGTTCTTCTGAGCGGATGGACTTCGGCGCTTGCCTGATGGGCGAGGAAGGAGTTGGAGTTGCGACCTCCTTGAAAAAGCCACTGCTGTCAATTTTAACAGTAAACGCCGCTTCATGTGTCGCCTCCAAACAGGTTATCCCACTTGCCCATTGCATCGTCTTGCATGCCTGGTAGTACGTGGGAATAGATGCCCAAGGTCATACTGATGTTAGCATGTCCCAGGATTTCTTGCACAACTTTCGCAGGAACTCCCCAACTCATGAAAATGGTGGCTGCGCTATGCCGCAGGTCATGAAAACGCATGTGAGGTAGCCCTGCATCCGCCAGGAGCTTTTGAAACTGCTTGCGCACACGATCAGGGCGCAGAAAGCTGCCATACATATTGCAAAACACCAGATCGTGCTCTTGCCATGCCGTACCAGCTGCCTGCTTTATTGCTTCCTGGTGGATCCGATGCTCTTTCAGCATCTCAAGAACAAACTGAGGCACCAGAAGCATTCTCCTGCTTCTGGTCGTTTTCGGTTCAAACTCTTGATACCCCTGCCCACGCACACGGCTCACAGAGCGGCGTACTTGCAGCGTCCCATTGTCAAAGTTCATATCCTGCCAGTGCAGGCCGAGCAACTCCCCCTGTCTCATACCGGTAGTGAGCGCCAGCGCCAGCAACACCTCGAAACGATGTCCCCTTGCACCTTCCAACAATGTGTGTGCCTGTCCTGCCGTCAACGTCTGGTGCTCATAGCGCGTCAGGCGCGGGAGTTCAACATCGTCGCATACATTGCGCGAAACCAGTCTCCAGCGTACTGCTTGAGCCAGCGCCTTATGCAAAACTCCATGAATATGGTGAATCGTCTTAGCAGATTTCCCTTCATCGAGCTTACGGGCATAGAGTGTTTGTACCCGCTGCGCTGTCAGTTGTTGGAGCTGGACATTCCCCAGTATCGGGAGAATATGTCGGTTCATGATGGTGCGTGTATTGATATAGTGATTGATGCGGACTGCTGGCCTTTGCACATGCTCTAACCAGTCTTCAAGGTATTGCTTCAGTGTTTGCTTCGGGCCAGTCGCCAGCATACCCCGCTTCTGCTCATAGAGCATCTCGTTCAGGGCATCAGCCGCTTCTGCCTGAGTCCAAAAGTAGCGTTGCCTGGTTTTGCCATTTTCCAGGACAAGTTGTGCCACCCATTGTTTCCCTTTGCGATCGATGCGTTGAAAGACGGAGCCTGTGCCATGGGCACGCCGTCCCCCGCGCTTGCGCTTTTTGTGCTCTTTGGACTGTTTTTCTTCGTCGGTCATGAGTCACCTCGCTGGATATGAAATTTGCCCTACAGCAAGGCACATGTTGAGGAGGTATGCTGATACCTCTTTCTCCGAATGCCCCCTCAAAGTCGCTGGCTGTAGGGCGATGGTGATGGTTCTTTGGTGAGTCTTCCCCTCACATCGAGAAGAACAGGACACCGCCTTGCTCCTGACCGGGATCGGTGAGCACAAGACGGACTTGCATTTGTTAATGGGATGGATGGAAACCAGGCTGGTCGAGCGAGAGGGAGGAGTACTGGAGTCGTTAAGCCTGGCCTCTGGTCAATGAGAAACGCATCAGCAAAGCGCTCATCGTGAATGTTTCGCGTTTGACCACGTGCTTCAAGCTATTCGGCGACAGGGCACCCTGCAGCTGGTGTTGGTAAATGCCCTGCTTGTACTTCGTCAACTACCGGCGACTATGCAAGTACAACGAGCTGACCGTTTTGGGGTTCATTCGTTAGAATAAACAAGTGTAGTGCACATAAGAGATGTTCGTCGCAATGGAAGAGATTCGAGCCATGAACACGGTACGGAGGGCAAGCTCTTCATGGGAAAGAAAACGAGGCGCAGACAAGGGTATGATTTTGTGCTACCGGGTGATGATCGTTTGGAGGTTCAGATCATCGGGTATTCTCATGGACTGAACATTCTCTCGCGTATGCTCTTTGAACAGTTGCCGCCAGGGGCGGATCTACCGGATACGTTCCTCACCAACATGCCGAGAGAACAGGCCGACATCGAAAAAATGGCGAGGGAGCTGAGTGTGGTGAGCCTCACTAGTCTGAACAAGCGACCTGTTACCAACTCACCGGCATTGTTTTGTCAGTATTATGAGGAAGCGTTCATGCGAGGCTACCGTTTTAGCTTGTATGCTATTCCACATGGCTACACAGAAGTGATGCATGCTATACCAGCGGAGCGAAGATATGAACTCGCCTTTCGTTTCGCCCATGAGCAGATCAAGCAGCAACCGGCTCCGGAGAGCGATCCGTTCATAGAAGCTGCGTTAGAGCGCATACGGGCGATTTATAAGGACTATCGCGCCCTGAACTGACACAGCAAGCTCGGACAGCCCGCGCATCATCGCGATTGACCGCTTAACTATACCGAGCGATGCGCCGATCTGGCCATCATTCAGCGACCGCAATTTCAGACAGGCCATCGGGCCGCGCACGATCAGCAACATGTGTGAGCGCTACCTGTGGGCTATCTCAAGCGGCGAGCCATCAGCAACGAGGGTATCACGTTGTAGACGAGCTGGCCCGCTGTCTGGTATTGAATCAAGAAGAGGAGCAACGATCATGGTGACTGAGAACGAGTATCCGCTGCACGTTATCCACACAGTGGATCGCGAAATGGCGACTATCCGCGATATGCTAAAAACCATGCCGCTCACTTCCATCGAAATCGTGATCGAAGGCAAAGATCGCGACAAGATGACCCCGGAAGAGCTCGCACACGACACGCGCAAGACTGCCTCTTTTCCCACGACCAGGGCGGGCTTGAAGCAGGCACGCCGGGCATTGCTGAAGCGCACCTTCGAAATTTGGAGGGCAGAGCCTGAGCACGCTCATCTCCGCTGTCCGTTTTGCCACGCGGTCTTCCCAACCACGCTTGAGCTGCTCAATGCTGACCGCTGCCCCGCTTGCGGCGAGCTGTTTGGCGATGAAGATGAGTGGCTCTACCCAGCAGAGGAGTAGCGCGTGATGGCACGGTTTGAGAAGCGTGATTTTCCGGAAAGCAACTGCACTGCTTACGAGATCACTGACGACTATGGACACACGGCGGAGTTTTCACCAGAGCAAGCCTATCACTTGCTCAAGTGGCTTTTTGAGCGACGAGAGGAATTAGAACAGGCAGTCCAGAAGCCAGCAGAGTTGCCAGACTGGGCACGAGCAGAAAGCGAGGGCGAGTCGTGAAGGACACACCTGATGGCGAGATCGCTGCAGCGCTGCAAGGTATACGCAATCGACTCGACACGCTGGCGCGCATCAACGCTGAGCACATGCTGATACCAGGCGGACTGCAGGAACGCTCCCATCAGATGGTAGAGGAGGCCTATGCAGCACTCGGATTGCTGGAAACCCGGGTAGACGAATTGAGGGCTGAGTTAGAGTACCAGCACGCACGCCTTGACGAAGCACGAGATGCAGCGCTGGCAGAAGCGGCACAGCAGGAGGAGCGAACAGGAGGTCCAGCATGAATCTGCGAGAGGCAGTAGAGTGTGCTCGTCGTATGTCAAGCGCTGAGGAGGTGAGTTGTGCAACTGAAGCGACTATCACCTGCACGGTAGCTATCACGCTGACCAATACTCCTGAAAAGGGCGTGCGTGTGTCTCTTTTCTTTCCAGAATTTGAGGGGATATCGCTTCTGGCAAGTGTAGAGGCATCGTATGTTGCCAGTCCATCTGCTGAAGAGTTGACTGCGCACAATACACGGGTGGCCGAAACTGGTGAGGGTTCTCTTGGCTTGCCTGTTTCTTCCATGCCAGTGACGTTGAGTGCTGAGGAAGTCTGTCGAATATTTGGCATCGCTGAAAATGCCGCATGGGAAATGACGAATCACGGGATGTTCTTGGGAGAGTAACCCATCCTGTCCCGGTACGGATGAGCTATGCTCAATTCCGTGATGGTTGGTAGGGCCTGGGCCTCCAGAGTGCTTCGATGCTTGGACTGGCGTTGCTCTCCTGCACGGGAATAATCTTCGACTCAAGAGCGAGCCCCGTTCCCTGGACGAAGCGGCTGGTCCATTCCGGCGGAGGAATACTGTCCACCGGGAAAGCGCCCGGCACGTGGGGCCTGCCCTGGGCGTCGATCCGGTAGTAAAATGGCTTCACATACGCCTCAGCTGGAAAACACGAGGGATCTCCTCCTGCTATGCCAGCAGGAACGGGTCAAAGAGCACCACATACGTGAGATCGACCTGTCGAACTCGTAGCTGCTGATCTAGCTGAGCATCCAGCAACGTTTCTATCTCCAGCTGCCAGTCACCTACCCGTGGGTATACGACCTTCTGAGGGAAAACGGACGTGGTACCGAGGACCTGAAAACTCCTTAGCTGGCTGACGGTGTACCGGTGGGGATACAACAGCAGATAATCCCCCTTTTGCAACTCGTCCAGCAGTACTGGACGAAAACACCACGGTGGTATGATCGCGAATGGTCAGCAGGCCAAGGGTTTTTGAGTGTAAATGTATGTTCATGTACATAACCTCTTTGAAATTGTGGGAAAGGGGTAGAAGTAGCGAAGCTGCCATATCGCCAGAGCAGAGCTGCAAGGAACAGCGGACTCACAACAGCGCTGATCCCTATCAGCGCAGGCGAGCTGGCTCTTCTCCTTTACACTTGCTCTTGTAGATTGAACTGCCAACGGAGTTGGTCCGTATTGCGCAGGAGCCGCTGCAGAATGTTGCGGCGCAGACGGTAAATCTCCTGGACATCGGGCCACTCCTCTTGACAGAAGCGCACAATCTCTCGGGGCTTGAGGTTGCAGTGATAGAGCAGGTAGGCTAAGTGCTGCTCGCGCTCGCTCAGCAGCACCCTCTGGAGGATTTCCCACACTTCACTGCTGTCAGGATGATCTTCAAAGAATGGCTCCCCTGGCGCTCCTGGCTCCGGCAAGGGAACCTCTCTTGGACGCGCATAGACCCGCAAGGTATCAAGAAGAGCCCCATTGAGGCTCGCACGCAGGTACGCCAATGCTCCAGCGAGCGTCCTGAATGCGATCTTTTGCTGAACCGTGGCCTGCCAGAACCGCTCAAAAGCCAGCGCCACATAGCTCTCTTCACTCTCCCGGCGAAGGGCCGCTTCTCTGCGAGGATGAGCGTACAGCCAGCCCCGCACCAATTCGCTCAAGCACTGCTGTAGCCCTGCCCAGGCCGCTTGGTCGCCTTGCACGATTGCCCGCCGCAATAGCTCGAGGCCATACGCCTCATTGGAGGGCTCTCCACGACGATAGGCCTGGATTTCCCATCGGCACTGCTCCACGAGTGCACAGACGCTCCATACACGGCCTGCAGCGTCAGAATCTGCAGAGACCGGGGATGATCTCTCGGGAGAAAGAGTCGGTGGTTCTCCTCCCAGGACCTCGGGTGTCTCTCCTGCATCATGCCTCATGCTCATCCTCCTTGTGCTCATGCTTTTGTCCTTGTTTCTGCCATGCGGCAATAGCTTGTTGCCCTCGCAAGAAGACCGCAATTACCCTCCCTACCTCGTGCCTCCCTCTCGCTCGATCTTCAGGTTTACTAGCGGCAGGGAATAACGAACGTCAAGAAGGTAAGGGGGCCCCTAGAGAAGCCAAAGGTGCCTCAGTAGCCGGAAGGTCGAGAGCATAGTGCTCAGGCTGCCGCAGGTCGAGCAGCATGCGCCGTTGCTCTCCCCTGCTGGGAGGACGAGTCTTCTCATCGGCCCAGACCTGCCAGTGAAATGTATACACCGCTTGGTTGCCGGGTGTACCCACTTGGCGGTCACGTCGTAGTAGCTCTGCCAGGTTTTGTCCCGCTCCAGATTGCCGTTCCATGTATTGCGGTGCCAGCGCTCCCCGTATCTCCAAGCTTGCTTGTATTGGACCTCGGTCACCGTTGCCACGATCGTCGTTCCGTGTTGCTGGAGCCAGGCCCGCTTCCTGGCGGCCTTGCCCCTGTGCCTTCTCCTCTTAAGTACAAGGAAAGCCGTCAGGATCACTGTCGTGATCACAACTGCTCCAAGAATTAATGGAAACATCTTGCGCTCCTTTCATCTTGGTCCTAGCACATCCTGCGAGCAGGATTGGAGACCGAAGACTTTTTTCTTCCTCCCAGTTTGGATACGACCGTCGTTGGTCACATGAACGGTGAAGTGCATTCCAGTTCTTCTTGTCTCTGTTCAGGTGCCGTTCCCTCCCCACCTCGCTCATATCAGCAGTGTGCCAGAAGAGGTGCCTGGCTACCAGGAGATGTTGTTGATCTTTCCTAGACTTTCTTTTGACATGTTGCGAGCGGTGGTTATTTCTCCCCCATTTCTGCTATACTGAAGGAGGAAAAACCCAGCGGAAGTGGATGATGATTATGTAGGGACCAACGGCAAACGTAAAGCGGATTTGATCTGCAACGAGAGCATGAGCCAGGAAAAATTCGTGCCAAATGAACGCTTGTGGCAGGCTCGCACCCGCAAAGGGTGGTCACAGGCCAGACTGGCTGAGGAAGTGGGGACGAGCTTCGAGATGGTGAGCCGCTGGGAGCGGGGCACCACCACTCCCAGTCCCTACTACCGGGAACGCTTATGCGCGGTTCTGGGCCAGCGCGCCGAGGACCTTGGGTTGCTGCGCGGTTTGCAGGAACCACCCC
>Ga0070698_100007202_pt1 | contig 12050 bp, 16 predicted proteins | sample KBSK1502metaG_FD_65477 | JGI IMG/M metagenome (GOLD analysis project Ga0070698, IMG submission 65477) | Corn, switchgrass and miscanthus rhizosphere microbial communities from Kellogg Biological Station, Michigan, USA - KBS K1-50-2 metaG | ecosystem: Host-associated > Plants > Roots >...
GCTGCACCTCTCAGGTGCTCAGCGTGCCCGGGACCGCCGGGCGATCGGTCGTGCTGCGCGCTACTCTCCCAGGTGCACCGCCGGCCGAGCGATCGCCGAATCGAGCGCGCTCGACAGATTCGACAGCATGCGCGCACCTGCCCACGCGATCGACGCGGCCGCGGCCGCCATCACAACGTATGCCGCTAACTTCGCCATTGCTAAACGCTCCTCCCGTGCCGCGTGCCGTGCGAATCGCCGCACTATCAAGGGAGAGGCTTCGCCCTCTCCCCACGCTGCACCTGCCCTAAGCTAAGCAGCGACCGTGCCAGCGACGATCGCACGTATACCGGCCTAAACCGGTATTGCTGCACTGCTAGTCAGCTAGATATCTGACTAGAAGTCTGCCTAGTCCCTGGAAGTCTGCCGGCTCGTGTCCGCGCGCTCGTGTCGCGCTCCCCTGCGATCTGCACACTGCCGCACGTGCCGGTACGCACGGGCGTACGCCTGCCCAGCGGTGCACGCTGGTGCACGCGCGTGCGTGACACTGCGTAGCAGTGCACACAGGTGCTCGAATTGTCTCAAGGGGTAGGCCCGGCGCGGCGCGAGGCTGGGGCTTGACCACACCTGCAATTTTTCGTTTTCGTTTTGGTTGCCTGCCGGCGGCTGCTCACCGCTCGACTTGACCGTTCCACATTTTTCGCATATCGTGCGGCGCATGAACGCTAGCGCTGCTTGCGCGCCCGAGCGAGCTACCGACGAGGCGGTCAATACGAACGCTGTCGCTGCGCCGGGCATGAACGTGCCCCAGACGGCCTACGAGGGACCGGAGTGGCTCAGCATCCCGAAGGCTGCCAAGCTGGCCGGCGTCTGCCGTCGCACGCTCGACAAGTGGATCCGCGCGCAGCGTGTGACCGTCGCCTACCTGCCAACGGGCTCGCCACGGATTCACGTCGCCAGCCTGCTCCGCACCGACGACGTGCACCGGCTGTCGCTGCGCCGTGCGCGGTTCGAGCGTAACCGCGGAGCTAACGGGCACTTCGCCTCGACGGAGAACGCTGTCGCTGTTGCACCGCCGCCTGCCGCGCGTCCGGTGCCTGCGCTCGACACCAAGCGGCGTGTGCCGATCGGCCGGCCAGGACTGCACCGCGGATGAGCGAGCGCACAGGACAATTCGACCCGGCCAAGACGCCCGGCGCCGTCGGCGAGGCTCCGCCACCCGGCGCGCCCCGTGAGGTGGCGATGCCGCTGCAGCCGGGCCTGATCGCTCAGCAGCTCGCCAAAGCACAGGCGAACGAACGTGCGCTCAAGCCGCTCGTGTTCGATACGAACGCTGCTGCTGCCACACCTGCGGCCGGCGCGCCCGGGTTGGGTGCCGGCGGCGGGGGCAAGACGGCGTGGCAGCACAACCCGCCGGCTGCGTCGCCGTTGCCTGCCGGCCAGCCCACCGGCAACGTGATGCCGGCGGCGCGCTCAGCCGTGCAGGGTCGGCCGCCGGTCACGATCCCGGCCAAGACAGCGGGGGAGCCGCTGATCGTGCTGACGGACGCCCAGCAAGTGCCCGTGGTGGAGGCGGCTGGTGAACCGGAGGTGGCTCCCCCGGCTGCGATCCGGCCGCGCGTCGAGGGGCAATTCGCCGACGTCGCGCGCAACGTGCTCGACTCGCGTCCACGCCTCGCGCGCCCGGCGGAGTCGAATTCGGATTCGCCAGCAAGAGGTGTTCCACGTGGAACAACCGACCCGGGTAAGCAGATCACGGGCGGTTTCGGGGACGCGGCGCAAGCGCAGTACTTCCCCCTCGACGGGACTGAACTGCGCGAGCTGGTGCTGTCGATGATGGACCGGCTCGCCGAGCAGCTTCAGAACGACCTGCGCTTCTCGATCGCCGCGGTGTACCCGCGCGTCGCCGTGCAGCTCGATCTGCGCGTGGACGGGTTCGTCGAGGACATCGGGTTCGGGATCACCAAGGTGCTGCCGCCGCACGAGAAGACGCCGCTCGACGTCGCCCGGTCGATGGCCGATCAGGGCGTGTTCGTGGTCAGCGTCACGCGCGCCGAAATGAGCGCCGACGGCGAGTCGCTCGCGCCCCCGAACGCGATCCGTGAGGAGCTGGGGCTCGCCGTGCCCCACAAGCGGGCGATCGACGTCCCGGGCGGCCGCATGATCGTGGACGTGGTGAACGGCGCCGCAGGCTCGGGACGGTGAACCTGTGGCCTTCCACCCACCACCTCGGCTAGAATCCGGCCATGCAAATGTTGGCGGGCGCGTCCTCCACCCCGATCAGCAACAGCAAGTCGAAGTCGATCAGCCGATCGGCGAAGCGCAAGGCCAAGGGGCCGGGGCGCGCGAGCAAGAGCGTCGGCCCGGCGATCGCGAAACTCGCGTCGGTGCTTACTTCGCAGGTGAATCGGTCCGACGCGCCGTCACAGAGCGACGAGTCCAAGAAACGCGAGATGGACTACCGGGCGGAGGACGATCTTCGGACGCTGACGCGCGCCGAGGAGGTGCGGTCCGATCCCGAGCGCATGAAGCACGCCGGGCGCAAGCATCGCGAGCAGTTGCGGACGCTGCAGAACGCCGGTCGCGCGTTCAGCGGGGGCCGGGCCGCGCGACGATAGTTGTAGACGCTGTCGCTGCACGGGGCGAGCGATGAACCGTCGCTCGTTCTTCAACACGATGCTCGGCACTGCGCCCGTCGCCGCCGCGACGCTGGCGATGACGCCGCCGTCACCTCCACGCGGCATCGAATTCCTCAACCCGCAGTGCCCGACGTGCCTCGCGGTGTTCGACGTCACGGCGCAGTTCCCCTACGCGGCCAATCCCACCGTCGCTGACCGCTGCTCACCGCGCGCCGTCGAGTGTCGCTGCGGCTGGAGCGGCGAACTGATCTTCTATCGGAGGCAGTGACTATGCCACCCTACACGCCAGTCGTCAGCCGCGCGCAATCTCGCGCGCTGTTCGCCAAGGCCAACCGCGGCGAGATCAGCATGGACGATGCGAAGGGGAAGACGCGTGCTGCCGACTGGAAGCGACTCCCCGAGCGGAAAGGATCGCCGCGTGCACGTCGGCGGGCGTCGTCTCGGTGATCATCCTGCGGTTGCCGAGCTGCAGCGTGCCACGGCGGATCTCAACGATGGGCACGCGTCAGTGATCGGCAAGATCACGATCACGGCGGTCGTTGGATGGTTGCTCGCGATGGTGGAATTCCTCGCGTTGATCTACTGCACCGGAGGGTTTCGGTGAGCGTGTTTTCCGCTGACGACGTGAGCGACTACGAGCGCGACGTGAAGTTCCTGCGCGAGCGCGGCTGCCGGTGCCCGCTTCGCATCGACACCGGCATGGACAAGCAGACGCAGCGTGCGATCCCCGCAACCGGGTGTGAAGTGACTGGCGAGCGCATCGTGTGTCCGAAGCGCTTGCAATCGTAGGAGACTGATGGTGTGGCGCGCCCTGACCCGACTGCCTTTGCTAGTGACGGAACTCATCGCGCTGCAGCGCGAAGCGAACAGCCTGACACGGGAGCTGCTCGCGCTGCTCGGGAGGCCGGCGCAAACGCCAGCGACGCCGCCGTCAGCGCAGCTTCATCCGCTGGTGACAGCGTTGCGGATGCAGACGGTGGAAGCGACGCCGCGCAAGCGGAAGCTCTACACGGACCGGGACGTGTCCTTCCACACCCGGGAGGACGATCTCGAACTACAGCAGCGTCGAGCGGCAGCGCAGGATCCGCGGAACCCACCGATGGACGAGAACTCGCGCCCGATGCCCTCGCGGGCGGCAGGGCGCCCGAGCAGCCCGGTCCCGCAATCGCCGGCCCCCGAACACGTACCCGTGGACGAGGACGCGCCGGAGTTTCCGTACCACCCGTAAGGAAGCGCGGCGATCGCGCGCCGCTCGTCGATCAGAACGAGCCACGTGCCGCACGTCCCGACGCGCAGTTCGGTGACTTCGTCCACCCCGAAGACAATCTGACGCAAAAGCTGCGTGAGCACCGGGCGAAGTATCTCGGCGCGACCGGTGGCCTCGGCAAGCTGCCGACGGTGCCCGGCATCAGCGCGCTCTCGATCGCCACGCGCTACATCGAGGGTGGGCGCGAGCGCTTCATCGAATTCGTCCAGATGGCAGCTTTGGACGCTGTCGCTGAAGCGCAGTCGTTTTTGATCGTCTTCGCTGATCTCACTCCCGTCGAGCGTGCTCGTGTGTCGCTCGACGACGTGTGCGCGGCCTGTGGTGTGTCGCCGAGCGCGCTCGTTGGGAAAGTCGTGTCGGTCGCCATGCAGCACGCGATCGACGTCGGCAACTTCGTCGCCGCGACGATGCACCCGAGCATCGTCCACCAAGCGGGCCGATCGGCGAAGCGGATCGGCGGCGCGCACGCCGGCATCGCGCAGCGCGATCGCGAAATGATCTTCCAGCACCACGGGTTCGTGCCGATGCCGCGTGGGCAGTCGATTCACGTGCACGCCAACGCGAGCGCGGCCAGCACCGCGGCCGCGGCGTCGCAATCGACCGCGGCAGATCCGTCGGTCCCCTCGTTCGCCGACACGATGTCGGCGTTGCGCGGGCCGCGCGCTGCGGTGCAGCAGCAGTTGATCGAGGCGCGCCCGATGGACGCGCTCGACGATCCGCTGTCGTCTGACGACATCATCGAGTCCGTCCCCGTCGAGATCGAGCGCTAGCGTGTATAGCTACGCCGTCACGGCCCAAGTCGTTGATCGTGTCTCGCGCGAGCGTGAGGCCGTCGGCAAGAAACCGCTCATCTACCACAACGCCAACGAGATTCGACACGCGATCGCCCACTTCGCCGAGCTGTTCGATCCCGACACGCGACAGCTCACGCGTGCGCTCAAGCCTGACGAGGCCGAATGGATCGACAACGAGCGCTTGCTCTGTGCGATCGACTTCCGCACCTACTGGCTGAAGCACTACGCGTGGATCATCAACTGGGCCAAGCAGCCCGAACAGTTCCAACCGAACGTCGCGCAGAACATCGTCATGGATCTGTGGGGCGAGCGCGAGGAACAGGGGCTCGCGATCTGGATGCAACAGCTCAAGGCGCGACGCTTGGGCGTGTCCACGATCTCGGAACTCGCCGTCGGCCACCGCTATCAGTTCATTCCCTACACCAACGCCGTCGTCGCGAGCGCCGATCCGTCCAAGACCGTCCAGATGGCGGGCATGATCAAGTTCAACCTCGATCAGCAACCGTGGTGGCTGCTGCCGCAGGGCAAACCGAAGATCAAGGCCGGCATTCCAGTCGAATTCCCCGACATCAACACGTCGCTCACCGCCGAGGCCGGCAACCAATTCAACGGCGTGGCGCGTGGTGCGACGCCGAACGTGGTGCATCTATCGGAGCTGGCTGAATGGCGCGGCGCCGAGGATCTCGTCGATGCCGCGCTCATGCGCGCGATCATCGACACACCCGACGTCTTCGGCATCATGGAGAGCACGGGCGGCGGCGTCGGCAACTGGTGGCACAAGACATGGGAACAGAACAAACGCGACTGGCAGCGCGGTCGAGCGCGCGTGATCCCGGTGTTCCTGCCGTACTTCGTGGGGACCGATCTCTACCCGTCGGCTGCGGACTTGCGCGCTCGGCCCATTCCCTCGGACTGGATACCCTCGGACCGCACGATCGCCCATGCCGAGCGTGCTCGGGCGTATGTGCTCTCGAACCCTCTCCTATTCAAGCATCTTGCGAAATCCGACAGTGAGTGGACGCTCCCGCGCGAGCAAATGTGGTTCCGCGAGATCGAATACGAGACGGCCAAGGAAAAGAAACAGCTCAACATCTTCCTCGCCGAGCTGTGCGCTGACGACTTCGAGGCGTTCCAGTCGTCGAACATCGCCGTCATCGATCAGGACGTGCTGATCGGCTACCAGGAACGCACCCGGCAGCCGATCGCCTGCTACACGGTCATCGGACCGGAGATCCCGCCGTCGCTCGTCGTGCCGCGTCGGCAGTGGGATCCCGATCAGCCGTCGATCACCGTCCGCACCCGTGACGTGCTGCCGCGGCTCGATCTCTCGTATCAGCTCGTGCCGGTCAAATTCGAGGGCTACCCGACGTTCGACGAGCAATTGAAGCTGCTCGTGTGGGAGCCGCCGAGTGACGAATTCACCTACGGCATCGGTGTGGACACGAGCGAGGGCACCGGGCTCGACAACGCCGCGATCGAGGTGATGCGCGAGGCCAATCCGTTCCTGCCGCCCGGGCAGGTCGCCGAAATGGTCTACAACCGCATCACCGCGTTCCAGCTCTGGCCGATCGTGCTCGCGATCGCGACGTGGTACTCGGTCTACTCGGCGCGGCTCGAAAAGAAAGCACAAACCAAACTCTGCATCGAGTGCCGCGGCAACGGCGAAGCGTGTCAGTACGCGCTGCAGCAGCGGGGATGGTCGAACTTCCACCTGTGGAAGAAGTACGACAACAAACGCCCGACTCAGGACGCGAAGGTCAACAAGATCGGCATCTTTACGAACGCGTGGTTTCGATCGCAAATGATGGACATGCTGCTCACGTGTCTCGACGAGAGCGCGATCGATCTGCCGTCACCCTACTTGTTGCAGGAGCTTCAGACGCTCGAACGCGATCCCGATCAGCAGAAGGCCAAGGCCGCCTATGGCGCGCTCGACGATCGTGTGATGTCGCTCGGCTTCCCGCTGTTCTCGTTGCACATGGGCAAGCCGCCCGAGCGGCAGTACGCCCGCAAGAAAGTCGAGTATGCGCCCGGCCTCGTCGGCGACGCGCGGATGCCGCATCCGACCTGGGCACCGCCGGAGCAAGCGCTGTCGCGCACGCTCACCCAAAGCACGCGTCACCTCGCGATGACGCCGTCGCGCTCGAACGGTCGCTATAGTGGCCTCGTTCGAGCAATTAACCACGCGATGCCGAAAGGCTACCAATAGGGAGCTGCCCATGCCCGTCACGAAAGAGAATCTGGACGACGTTTTCACCTACCACGCCCCGAAGGATGATCAGCCGACGCGCTACGCCAACATCCGCACGGCGTGCAAAGCGGCTGCAGCGGCCATTCTCGACAACACCGAGAAGGGTGCCGATCAGCAGGCGGCGATCCGACACATTCGGGAAGCGATGATGACGGCCAACGCCTCGATCGCGACCAACAACGCGGTGTAGGATCTCGTCATGCCGCTGCTCTGGGCACGTTGCACTGTCGATCCATCACACCTCCACGAGCTGAACCGACCGCTCGCGATGTACCCGGCGATGCCGACGTGCCCAGACTGCGGCGCCGCGACGGTGCACGACATGAGCGTTGGGCAGCGGCAGTCCACTGTCGATCCGGTGGTCGTCTTCCGTGGTCCCGACGGGCAGATCCGCTTCCCGGGCGACGCCAACGGGACGTCGGCGCACGTCTACGCCTCACAAGGCTTCGAGCGCATCGAGATCCGCGGCGCCGCCGAAATGCGCCGCTTCGAGAAGGCGATGAACGCGACGGAATACTCCCGAGCTGCGCGCCGGCTCGAACACAAGCAGTCGCAGCGTGAGGAACGGCAGCGGATCCTCCGCGGCGAGCTGCGGCAGCGCATGCAGTCGATGTCCACCGCCGGGCGTGCGATCGCCCGCGCCGTCATGGACCGGAACGACAACCGCCCGCGCGAGCGCGTCGCCGACGCCAATTTTCACAGCGAGGTGTATTCGTTCGACCGCTCGAACCGCGACGAATCTCGCGATTCGCAGGGTCGGCGCCGCCGAGACTAGCTGCGACGGCGGCCGGCTGGGCTACACTCTCTGCTCATGCCGACCGCCGACTACGAGATCCCTCGCTGGGGCACCGATCCCAAGCGGATTCTCAATTGGTGTCTCGAAGCCGTTGCGGAAGGCCAGCAATGGCTGCAGGCGCAGCAGCCGGCGTCGAACTGGGAGGGCGTGCGACAGATGCTCTCGGCGGCCGACGGCGCCGAGCGCGATCTCGAAGGGCTCTCGAACACCGGCTACAACAAGGGCAAGCGCATCGCTCGCGAGCTGGTCGCGACGCTCGCCAACTTCCGGCACGCGGGCGAATTCAAGCCGCGGTGGTCGAAGGACAAGGGCGAGTACGACCGCGCGCACACGCTGAGCAATCTCGACGCGAACTGGACCGAGGAAACGTTCTCACACGAGGTGATCCGCGGCGCGCTGCAGATCGCCGTCGGCTTCGGCACGTCCTATCTCGTCGAGGAGTGGGATCCGCACTACACGCGGGTCATGGGTGACATCAAACTCGAAGCCTACGAGGCCGGCGACGTCACCTTCGTGCAGCTCCCGAAGAACCACGACATACAGCGCGCCTACGCCGTCATCATCCGCAAGGAACTGCCGATTAATCTCGCCAAGGTGCTCTACATGGGCACCAACCCCGCGTTCGCGGCGAACCTCGTGCCCGATCGCGAGCAGGCCGGCTGGTTGTCGAAGGGGCTCCGCAAAGTCCAACAGTTCGTCTCGCCCGCGCTGCGTGTTGCCGGCCGCATGGGCAACCAATCGCAACAGGGCTCGTTCCCGACCGTGGACGTCTACCACATGTACGTGCTCGATCGGTCGATGAACGACGGACCGATCCCGGTGGACATGGGCGCGCCGGGCACGAATTGGTCGTACAAAGTGCCGGCGCTCGGCGACCCGATTCGCACCGGCACGATCAACAGCGCGACCGGTCAGCCGTTCACGCGCCCGGCGTCCTACGATGACTGCGCGCTGTTCCCGCTGCGTCGCATGCTGATCTTCTCGAAGACGGGGATCTGTTACGACGGCACGTCGCCGTGGTGGCACGGCCAAGCGCCCGTCGCGCGCATCCGGTTCAACGACTGGGCGTGGGAAGCGCTCGGCGCGTCGCTCGTCGGCGAAGTCCGCACGATGCAGCAAGGCATCGAAGCGCTGATGCGGATGATCGAAGACGCCGCGGCCGCGCGTCTCGATCCGCCCGCGATGTATGACGATCAGCTCGTCGCATCGAGCTGGGCCAAGATGTTCAACCCGCGGAAGGCCGGCGCCCGCGCCGCGGCGAACCTGCAGCTCGGCGATCCGATCAAATACCCGTTCCCTGCCGAGTACTACAACGTGCCCCAGTGGATCACCGACTGGATCGCGTCGCAGGAAGAACGCATGGACTACATCGCGGCGGTCAAGGATCTCGTCGCGATCGCGAAGGCCAAGCAGATCCCCGGCGCCGACACGCTCGAAAAGCTGATGGAAATGGCCGGGCCGATCGCACAGGACATGGTGCGAGCGCTCGAACGTCCGCTCACGCAGCTCGGCGAGTGGCGCAAGTCGTACTACTTCCAGTTCTACACGCGGCAGCGGATGATCACCGTCACCGGTCCCGACGGTCTGGTGAACGAGAAGGTCGATATCGAGTACTTGCCGACGCACCTGCTGCCGATGCAGCAGCGTGACGAAGTCAACACCGTCCCGATCCTGAAAAAGTCGATCGACGATTTCAAGTACGTGGTCAGCGAGAGTGGCATCAACGAGATCCACCGCATGACCACGAAGCTGTTCTACATCCAGTTGATGAAAGCCGGGTTCCCGATCTCGTGGTGGACGTTCGCGAAGATCGCGCAGATCCCGAACTTCGGACCGCCGCCCGAGGGCACCAACACCGAAATGGAGCGTTGGATTGCACAGAAGCGCATCGAAACGGAACTCCAGATCGAGCAGGCGCAGGAAGTCGCCGGCAGCGGCCTCCTCGGTCCCGATGGGCAGCCCGTTTCCAGTGGTGGTGGACCTGGGGGCGGTGGTGCTGGTGGTGGTGGAGGCGAGCCGGGCCGGCCGGCGTCGTTCAACAAAGCACCGCACATCGAGCAAAAGGACGGAGGCACGCGATCGACGATCGCGACGTCGTAGTAATGCGCCAACCGCACGAAAAGATTGAGGATCTGACCCGCTACCGCGGCACGCACCTGTCGCTCATCCAGCTCTCGGAAGCGATCAACGTGCCGCGGCGCACGCTCTACTACCACGTCGAGAAGGGCGCGCTCAAAGTGGTCAAACGGCTCGGCGTGATCCGCGTCACACGTCGTGAGGCTCTACGGTACGCAGGGCTCAGCGCGGCCGCCTGAGTGACCGGCGGTCGGCGCCGCTCCCCTCGCAATCTGTGCAATCGTTACAAACTCGATAACTCCACTCCCTTGACGAGCTTTCATGCGCGCACGCACACTGTCGCGCATGGCATCCAAAGCAAGTGCATCGGCCAAGGCCGGCGGCGGTAGCGGTACCTCTGTTGGCGGCGGCGTGAAGTCCACGCAAACCCCCGTCTTCGGCTCTCGCGTTGCAAAGACGCGCATGTCGAAGTCCCGCACCTCGGGCAAGGGTCGTCGGTAATCGCGATGGCTGGTACTCCGTCCGCTCCCGTCGCCGGCACGTCGTCCGCTACGTCCGCCCTCATGCAGAGCATGACCGGTGGCGGTGGTGGTGCGGCCGTTCCCGGTGCGGGCATGAACGCGATGCAGGCGCAGCAGCAAGCCTTCGTCGCTGACGTGCGGAACATCAGCGGCCAGGTACAACAGCTCGCGCAATCCAACCCCGAGATCGCGCCCGTCCTCGCCCAGATCGACACGCTGCTCAAGCAGGCCGTGACGATGAAGGCGCAGGCCGCGCTCGCACAAACCGCGTCGGGCCTCGCCGTCCCTGGTGGCGGCATGGGCGGCGCGCAGTGAGACGCTATCGCTGATCGCGTCCATGTTCACCCTCCCGATCAACAGCCGATTCGCCCCCGGAACCTCGCTCGACGAGGAAGGGCGGAACGCGCCCCACGCGGAACCGGTGCAGCGCTGTCGCTGCCGGAAGCGATAGGAGGCCACGAATGGCTTGGAAGCAACAGGATCTCATCGACTGGCTCGTGAAGGATCTCGGCGTCACCGAGGAAGTAGCAAAAACACTGCTCCCGAACCTCGAACCGGCGTTGCCGAAGATCGAAGCGAGCCTGTTGCGGCAGTCTGACTACAGCCGCCACATGAACGACCTGAAGGCGCTGCAGCAGAAGCATCAGGACGCGGAAACGAAGCTCAACGAAGAAATCGCGGCGTGGAGCACGATGACCGCTGCGGAGAAAGCTGCTGCCGGCGACCTGCAGAACAAGCTGCACGCGTCGCAGGCGGACGTGCTGAAACTCACGCAGGCGATCGAATCACTCGCGGCGGCAACCGGCCAGGACGCGAAGGCCATTCTCGACGGAGCAAAGATCGTGGTTCCCAAGAAATCCGACGAACCACCCGCCGTCGATCTCACTGGCTACGTGAAGGCCGACGATCTGCAGAGCACCGTGGCGGCGCTCACGCAAATGCAGTTCAAGCTGGCCCCGCAGTTGATGAAGATCGCGGGCGAGCATCACAAGCTCACGGGCGAGGAACTCGACGTCGAGGCGATCACCGCGGAAATCCTGACGCGCGCCAACACCAAGGGGAACCAGAAGTCGCTGGACGCGCGCACGGTGTGGGAAGAACTGCACGGCATCCCCGCCAAGCGCGAGGCCAAGACGAAGGAAAAGTACGACGCCGACATCGCAGCCGCAGTCGAACGCGGACGGCAGGAAGCGATGTCGCAGCAGATCCCGGGTGCGACTCCCCCGCAGGGCAAGCACTCGATCGTGTTCACCAAACCCGACGGCACGCCGCGTACAAGCGTGCTGGAACGCACGGCGCCGCAGTCCACTGCGCTCGCCGCGGCGTCGGCCCTGCGGTCGGGACGATATCGCACGGCGGGCGGCCCTGGTGGCGCCAAGCCGGCAGCGGCAGCGACGACCTAAGTCGCCGCGCGCTCGACGTGTAGGCGCGGCAGGAGAAACGAGCGATGGATCCGAACGTTCAGGAACTCAACGCAGTCACGCTGTTCGAGATTTACCCGCGAACGGTGGAGGACGAATTCTTCCTCGCGACGCCGTTCCTCGCCTACATGCGCGATCACTGCATGGTGCCGTTTACCGGCGGCACGTTCATGCAGTCGCCCATCCGCTACGCCCCGATGATCGGCGGCTTCTACGCCCCGGGTGCGACCTTCAACATCACCAAGCGGCAGACGATCACGGCGCTGCAGTTCGACACGCGCTACGTCTACGTCTCGATCCCGGAAT
>Ga0070698_100007203_pt1 | contig 12049 bp, 11 predicted proteins | sample KBSK1502metaG_FD_65477 | JGI IMG/M metagenome (GOLD analysis project Ga0070698, IMG submission 65477) | Corn, switchgrass and miscanthus rhizosphere microbial communities from Kellogg Biological Station, Michigan, USA - KBS K1-50-2 metaG | ecosystem: Host-associated > Plants > Roots >...
TGGGACTGGAGGCTGGAAGCCAACTTAAATCGCAAGGCAAATGGCTCGGCGTTGGAGGGACCTTCTGTGGGACTTTACGTACCTTTGTTGGAATTTAACCGAGTACATCGACGGCGAATCCAGGATCGAGATTGATTTCATTGAGAGGCTCAAGCCCTACCTGCTGGGAATAAGGAATACTTCGCGTCGATTCCGGTGGCCGAAGCGTGCCAGCTCAGAAGCGGGTACGCGATCAGTTTTTATCTCTACTGCTGGAGCTGGTACGGCTCCAAGGAGAGGGGCTGGAATATGACCATTGAACAGTTGAGGGAATGGCTTTCTATCGGGGAAGGTATCCTGACACGGACATGTGATTTGAATACGCGGGTGATCGAACAGGCTCGAAAGGAACTTACCGCCAAGGCATCGATCACCTTCGGGCCAAAAGCGCAACGGGAGGGCAGAAAGACCGTTGGATGGTTTTTCGAAATCAAAGATAACAAGCCGAAGCACAATCGTGTCGCCGGAGCGATAGAATTGCCGGAAACGGCAAAACACGCGGAAGCCGAACAATTTGATACCCGGATATCCTCAGCAAAAGCCAGGTGGGAACAAGCGACAGAAGCTCAGCGCAAAAAATTGCTAAGCCAAATGGATTCCGTCGCAAGCACCATGGCCCCTCAGAATGGAGCGGAGCCTCGCAAAGCTTTCTTGCTATGCTTGGTCTCACTCTTGGAGCCAGAACTTCCGCTTGTGTAAATTTTCCCTGCTTTCATGCAAAAACAGACACCTATTAAAAAATCAGCATTCGCGCCGTTTAAACCTAGCCCGTCTGCAATTCAAGCGGCGCGTGAGGCTGCCAAGGCCAAAGCGAAACAGCAGGCCTCTCCGTCAAAGAAAGAGGCCCCTCCGAAAGAGCAAGCCCAAAAGAAAGAATCGGAGCCGTTGCCTTCGAAGGTGGAGATCTGGCTTGAACCTGTCTCACGTGACGATCGAACAGTTTGCGGATGGGGGTATCTCGCCGTCCGGTCAGGTACGGTGCGGGCGATTGTTATCATCGTAAACCTTGCGTACCCGCTTGTGGCCCGAGTGCTAGCAGCTCGAGATGCGCGCATGATTGCATGGCTAGTAGGGCTTTCACTGGCCGAAGTATTGCTTTATAGACGCCGGCCCGGTGATGTGTGGCTTTCGAAAACGCTCGATCAATTGCGGCTTAGCGTGTTTCCGGACAATCCAGACTTGCGCTCGCTTACCAGCATTCAATTCATCGCTGACGCGTTGGCTGAGAGCGCTCCATTCAAGCGCATGGCGGCCAAGTTGGTCTCTGCAGATAAACTCCCGACTGGGAAGCATTGGATAGCGACGGTAATCCTGTCTGCAAGCAATGAGTGAAAGAAGTAGCAGAGAGTGTAGACGCATCGACATGGTTCGATTTAGGCTGCGCACTTCAACGCGCGGAACGGCATCGAGAGGCCTTAACGGCATATATATACACAAGCGCAGGCGATTGATCCGAATTTTCCTACTTTAAGAAACAGGGATCGTCGAGGCGCGCATTTGGAGCAGGAAACACCTACGCCCGAAGAGGACCCCCAGTGAGCGGCTGGCTGATTCGAGATTGCGTTTCCCGCTATTTCGTGAAAGGCTCCTTTCGGATAGTTCTTAGTATACATGGAAGTGATTTCCCCGGTTCAGAGATCGGCTGCTTTGAACCGGGGAATGTTTTCCTCGGATTCTACCGTTTCTAACTGGAAGGGAAATTTTCGATGACAGATCCGCAGGCAGGCGCCGGCGCAGCCGGAACGTTTTTCGATGCACATCAGCGCGCCACAATAGAGGCGGCAATGGCGCGGATTATTCCTACCGACGATCAACCCGGCGCCAGAGAGGCCGGGACGATCGAGTTCCTCGACCGCTATCTTTCGGGTCTGGACTTTATCTACGCAAAGCCGGACGGCAGCGGCTTCGAAAAGCTTGAGGGCAAGCGCGCCGAGGCGTGGAAGCAACGGATCGAGATCATCAGTGCTAAATATGTCGAGGGTACTAAGGAACTGGACCGCAGAAGCCAGTCCCAGTTTAGCGCGGAGTTCGTGCGGCTGACTACCGAGCAGCAGGATCGCCTTCTGGCGGAAATGGAGCGGCCTGCGCTGCAGGTCGAAGGGGCGATGGAGACGGCAAAGGCCGTTGCCGGTTTGGCAGCTGTTGAGCCCGCGCTCCAGCAGACGAACGCGGAGATCGATCTCGACTTCTTCCCACTGCTGGCCTTGCACACTCGGCAAGGCTTCTACGCCGACCCAATCTATGGCGGCAACAGAGACCGGGTCGGATGGAAGCTAATCGGATTTGAGGGACCGGAGTCGCTGGCGGAAACCCACGCCGGACGCTTTACGACCCTGCCGTTCTTCGCTGAGCAACAGATCGATTGGGAGGAGGAAAAAAATCGTGGCACTGAAGCGTAAGCCGGATCCTGTGGACGTGGTCATCATCGGGGCGGGGGCAACTGGCGCAACCGCTGCGAAGGTGCTGACCGAGCGTGGAATGCACGTGGTGGGCCTTGAGCGCGGGCCATGGCGCAAGCGTGAAAGCTTCGGTGGCGACGAGTTGGCCAACGTCAATCGTTACAATCTTTGGCCCGACCCAATCCTTAATCCGCGTACCTTGCGGGGGTCCGCAGACGAAGAAGCCAAAATCAACCTTTTCTGTCCGGTGCCGCAGATGGTTGGCGGCGGCACGGTGCACTGGCAGGGTTGGCTGCCGCGCTTTACTGAGAGCGATTTCAAACTCCGCTCGATTGTGGGCGAGGTGGCGGGCACAACGCTCGTTGATTGGCCGATCTCCTATGCCGATCTGGAGCCTTACTACACCGAGGTCGAGTGGGCCTTTGGCGTCTCGGGCGCCGGCGGCGTGAATAAGTTTGAGGGCTTTCGCAGCAAGGAATATCCATGCCCTCCGTTGCCTTCAACACGCTACGCTCAAAAGTTCCACGAAGGCTGCCGCAAGCTCGGCTACAACTCCTTCCCGACTCCGATGGCGGCCCTTTCGCGCCCCTATAACGGACGCCCAGTTACCGTTCAAAGCGCGTTTGCCCAGCAGCACGGCGATCCAACCGGTACGCGATCGAGCGCGCTCTCGGTCTTTGTTCCCGACGCGCTAAGGACTGGGCGCTACGATCTCCGGCCCGACTGCTACGTGCATGAAATCACCGTTGACGGGCGTGGTCGCTGCAAGAGCGCGGTGTACCAGGACGCCGACGGGGATTTCATTGAGCAGGAGGCGGACATCTTTATCCTTTCCTGCGGCGCGATTGAGTCGGCGCGGCTGTTGCTGCTCTCGCGTTCGGGACGCTTTCCGAACGGGCTTGCGAACGGGAGTGACCTCGTAGGGCGCAACGCGACCTTCCACGAGTTTAGTGCCGCGGTGGGCGTGTTCGAAGATCCGATCTATGCCTGGGCGGGCGGCGGTTATGTGGCTGCGAGCAGCTATCAATTCTACGAGCACGACGAAAAACGGGGCTTCGCCGGCGGTTGTCACGTTGCATGCGCGGGTGTCGGCATTCCATTGCCAATTAACTGGAGCCTGCCGGGTCGCCCGGCGTGGGGACCCCAGGCGAAGCAGATCGATCGCGACTTTTTCAACCACAGTTTCGCCATCGCCATGGTCGTGCACGATATGCCGCAACACGAAAACCGCGTGGAACTTGACGATAAGGTTAAGGACGCCTGGGGCTTGCCCGTTGCGCGCATCACCAACAAGATACACGAAAATGACCTCAAGATGGGCCGCTGGATCATCGATCACAACGCCGAGATTCTTGACGCAGCCGGAGCGAAAAAAGTCTACCGAGTCTATATCGATCGTATTACGGGCAACTGCTCGCACCAGCACGGCACCACTCGAATGGGCAACGATCCTAAATCCTCGGTGCTGAACAAGTGGTGTCAGGCGCACGAGGTCGACAACCTTTTTGTCGTGGACGGCGGCCCGTTTCCGACCGCCACCGGGGCCAATCCCACGCTCACGATGATGGCCAACGCCTGGCGAGTCGCCGCCTATATCGGCGACCACCATAGCGCCGATCGCAAGCCGCAGTGAATGGTAACTTTATGAAGCTGGCATACCGGATCAACAGATTTACCCCTAACGTTAGTCGAATGTAAACATGCCACTCTGGAACAAAGCTTACCATGGAAACTGTTGGGGAGTGCTCGGAGGGGAACCTGTCGGCGTTACCTCGGTCAAGGATTTGTTCTACCGGACATTCGGCGACATCAAACGCGCTATCGCTGAGATCGGTCAGGCCGGCTACCAGGCGATCGAACTTTTTGACGGTAATCTTGTGGAGTACGAAGGAAAGCTCGGTGAGCTTCGAAGCCTTCTGGACGATGCCGGCTTGAGTCTTCTAGCCGTCTACAGCGGTGGAAACTTCATCTTTCCGGAGATATTACCAGAAGAGTTATGGCGCATGAGGAAAGCGGCAGATCTCGGCGCGGAATTGGGCGCCAAGCACTTCGTCGTCGGCGGAGGCGCAAAACGAACCGTTCCCGCAAGCGACGAGGACTATACGCGATTGGCCTCAACACTGGATCAGATCGTGGGTCTGGCAGAGGAACGCGGCTTACTCGCACATTATCACCCGCATCTGACCACGATGGCCGAAACGCCCGAACAAATCCGCAAAGTGTTTGCCTTATCAAAAATTTGCTTTTGTCCGGACACTGCTCATTTGGCCGCCGGCGGTGGCGATCCAGCAAAACTGATCCTCGAGCACTCCGACCGCATTAGGTATGTCCATCTAAAGGACTTTCGACGTGACCCATTTGCATTCCTCCCGTTGGGCAAAGGAGAGCTGGATATGAACGCGATCCTCGAAGCGCTGATCACGATCAAATATGCAGGGTGGATCGCCGTTGAGTTGGATGCTTACGAGGATCCAAAGGAGGGGGCAGAGATAAGTATGCGCTATCTGACCGCCTTCGAAAAGCGGGCGCAAAGCCACTAAAGAACAATTATTCCAGCTAAGAAAATATAAACCAATGAGAAAACTAATCCCTCTAAAGACATTTGCTTGTGTGTGTGCGTTGGCCTTCGGATTCGTTGGCTCCGCCAAGAGCGAAGTTGATACGGCAAAAGCGTTAGCCGATGTCGAAAAAACACCTTTAAGTAAAGGTCCCAACGGCGAGACCCCTTCGCCGGCGAGCTCTGTGACTCTAACCCCAGAAGAGATTACGAAAATTCAGGGCCTTAAAGCCAAGGCGGCGATAGTAATGCACTATGCGGGAAATGATTGGGCGTTGGCGCAGGTAGCCGGCCTGAAGGCGCAATTCGCGAAAATGGGCATTGGCGTAATTGCGGTGACTGACGCCGGCTTTAAGCCCGAAAAGCAAGTTGCCGATATCGAAACCATTCTCGCCCAGAAGCCTCAAATTATCGTCTCGATTCCGACCGATCCGGTTTCCACCGCGTCCGCCTATAAGAAGGCCGCCGACCAAGGGGTCAAGCTGGTCTTTATGGATAACGTCCCAAAGGGGTTTGGTGCCGGCAAAGAGTATATTAGCGTCGTATCCGCGGACAACTACGGCAATGGTGTGGTTGCTGCTCTCCTGATGGCAAAGTTCCTTAAGGGCAAGGGTCAGATCGGACTCGTCTTCCATGCAGCAGACTTTTTCGTGACTCGCCAACGCTATGATGGTTTCAAGAAAACGATTACGGACAATTATCCCGGGATCAAAATAGCCGCAGAACAAGGCATCGGAGGACCAGACTTTTCCGGCGATGGTGACAAAGCCACCTCGGCTCTCCTGACCTCCCACCGCAATCTAAACGGCATCTGGGCGGTGTGGGATGTGCCGGCGGAAGGAGCAATATCTGCGGCTCGGTCCGCAGGGAAAGATGACTTGGTGATCACCACATGCGATCTCGGGCTAAACGTTGCGATTGATATGGCTCAGAACGGCTTTATTAAAGGCCTTGGGGCGCAGCGGCCCTATGATCAAGGCGTCACAGAGGCGCTTCTCGCCGGATACGGACTTTTAGGTAAGCAAGCCCCCCCTTACGTCGCCCTGCCGGCTCTTGCGGTGACAAGGGACAACCTGCTCGAGGCGTGGAAGGAAGTCTACCATTCGGAGGCGCCCGATACCGTTAAAAAGAGCATGAAATAACCTCGGATTCGGTGGTCGCCAAGCAGCAACGAAATTCAAAAAACTCCTAGCTAACCAACACAATGAGCCAGCCCGAAGGTCCGAAGGATAACGCCGTCGTAATGACGGGGATCGCCAAGTCATTTGGAGGGGTCGCTGCGCTGGAGCACGTAGATTTTTCCGTGCGGAAAGGAGAAATTCACGCGCTATTGGGTGGAAATGGCGCCGGAAAATCCACGGTTCTGAAGATGCTTTCCGGCGTCCACAAGCCCGATAAGGGGGAGATTTGGATTAACGGGGTCAAGCTCGAAGAACATACACCTGAAGCGGCGCGTCGCTTGGGGATCGCCATGATCTTCCAGGAAATGAGTCTCATTCCCTCCTTAAGCGTTGCGCAGAATATCTTCTTAACGCGCGAGCCTAAGGGTGCGATGGGCCTGCTCGACGACGGCGCCGCCTTGAAGGAAGCGCGTGTTCTCCTTGAAAAGATCGGCGTCGATCTCGACCCGCGACGGCGCGTTGATAGTCTCAGTTCCGGCCAGCGGCAACTCACCGAAATTGCGAAAGCCCTTTCGCAGCAGGCGAGCGTTCTCATCATGGACGAGCCAACGTCGACCCTTAGCTCGGCGGAGATCGACCACATGTTTGGCTTCCTCGACAGACTGAAGAAGTCCCACGCGTCGATCATTTATGTTTCACACAGAATGGAAGAAATCCGCCGCATCTCGGATCGGGTCACCGTTATCCGGAACGGGCGCAACGTGATGACGAAAGCCGTCGCGGAAACGACGCTTGAGGCCATCGTCGAGGAAATCGTTGGAAGAAGAGTTGGCGCTTTCGAGCGACAGGCGCGAACCACCAAGCCAGGGGCAGAGGTGTTGCGTTGTGTAAACCTTACCGCCAAACCTCGTCCTATTGAGGCGAGCCTCACCGTTCGCGCCGGCGAGATCGTGGGGATCGCCGGTCTGATGGGCAGCGGGCGGACCTCCCTCGCAAAGTCGATGTTCGGATTGCAACCGATTGCTTCCGGCGAAATTCGCCTGAAAGACAAGGTCGTGAAGATCAGCACACCTCCGGAGGCAATCGAAGCGGGCATCGCCATGATTCCGGAGGATCGTCTCACCCAAGGTTTAGTGCTCCAGCACAGCGTGGCTGACAATATGACCCTGCCAGTAATCGATAGAAATTCCAAATTTGGTTTTGTTGACGAGGCGAAAGAGAAAGCTCTGGTTGCACAGTATATTAAGCAATTGCGGGTCAAGACGGCATCGCCCCAAAAAGCAGTCCGGACGCTTTCGGGCGGCAACGCACAGAAGGTTGTTTTGGCAAAGTGGCTGGCGACGGACCCACTCCTTCTGATTTTGGATGAACCCACGGCCGGCGTGGATATTGGCAGCAAGACGGAGATCGTGGAGATCGTACGTGAATTCGCCGACCGAGGCAGAGGCGTCCTGGTCATATCTTCCGAACCCGCAGAGCTTCTTGCGCTGAGTGACCGGATCTTGCTCATGGCTGGGGGTCGAGTTGCTCGAGAGATTAGTTCCGTGGAGATCGAAGCCTGGGCAGCAAATTCAACGGACACAGCCCATAGAATCAGTTTGATGGAAACGGGCCTGCAAGTGGCCATCCAGGAGGCAAATTCATGAATGCGAAATCGGAAGTTATCAACGAGAAGTCCGAAACCTTTATTAGCCGCCTGAAGCAGGACTGGCGTCAATATGTCATCTATGCGGGATTCGTCGTCATCTTCATTTTCTTCTCGATAACCTTGGGCGAGAAGGGATTTCTCGATCCGAATAACCTGCTGAATATCGTCCGCCAGACGGCAATGATCGCCATCATGGCGGTCGGCATGACGTTTGTCTTATCCGCGGGCGAGATCGATTTGTCAGTTGGCGCGGTCGCCGGCATGACCTCGGTAACCACAGCGCTCGCCATTTCAAAGTTTGGTCTTATTGGAGGGATTTGCGGTGGACTTCTTACGGGCATTGTCGTCGGCATGGTTAACGGCCTCTTAGCTACAAGAGTGGGTATTCCATCCTTCCTGGTGACCCTGGCCATGATGGGAATCGCCAGAGGATCAGCGATGTGGGTTAGCAACACGGCCGCTATCCCGATTCTTGATAAGAACTACTATTTCACCTTCGGATCCGGTAACATTGGTCCTGTGCCAGTGTTGTTAATCTGGGCTCTGATTGCTGCCGTGATTGGCCACATTGTCCTTCGCAAAACAAGCTTCGGGCGAAAGATGCTGGCGACTGGCGGAAGCGAGACTGCGGCAAGATTTACCGGAATCAAGACGCATAATATCAAAATGCAGGTGCTGATCATCTCGAGTATCACTGCGGCGTTTGCCGGGATGCTCTACGCCGGACGTCTGAGATCCGGTCGTTTCCAACTTGGTGAAGGTGACGAACTTTCTGTCATAGCCGCGGCCGTGCTCGGGGGCACAAGCTTGTTTGGAGGTTTCGGTTCGGTCGTCGGGTCCATTATGGGCGCGCTCATGATCGGTTTAATTAATAATGGCCTGATCCTGATGGGCCTCGAATTCAGCCAACAGCTGATCGCCCGCGGAGTGATTATTCTCCTCGCGGTAACCGTCGCCAGATCACGGAAATGAGATACTTATGACGAGAAGATTAAAGGCTGGTATGGTAGGCGGTGGCCGGGATGCGTTTATCGGCGGCGTTCATCGCATGGCGATGCGACTGGACGGAAAGATCGAATTGGTCGCCGGCGCATTCTCGTCAAACCCGGAGAAAGCCAAACTCTCCGGCGAAGACTTGCTTCTGGATCCAAAGCGGGTTTATCCGGATTACGGCACGATGGCCACGGAAGAAAGCCGATTGCCGGCGGGTCAACGCATCGACTTCGTTTCGGTTGTGACTCCGAACCGGACCCATGTGCCGGTTGCTAAGGCGTTCCTGGAAGCCGGGTTTAATGTTGTCTGCGATAAGCCACTGGCCTTCAATCTTGAGGAAGCCCGCGCGCTGCGGGACGTGGTCAGGAAGACGAGCAAGTTGTTCGCGTTAACGCACAACTACACGGGCTACCCGATGGTCAAGGAAGCGCGCGAGCTTGTTCGCAATGGCGAATTGGGCGAAATATTGAAGGTAGTTGCCGAATATCCGCAAGGCTGGCTCATCAAGCCGATCGACGAAGAGGGACAGAAACAAGCGTCTTGGCGGACGGACCCAAAGCAAGCCGGCGCCTCAGGGTGTATCGGCGATATCGGGACTCACGCCGAAAATCTTGGCAGATACATCACTGGTCTGCAGATCCACGAGCTTTGCGCCGAATTCACTTCGTTTGTAAAAGGACGGCAGCTCGAAGACGATGCTAATTTGCTCATTCGCTATAAGGGTGGAGCAAAGGGTGTATTGAGCGCTTCGCAGATTTCGGTTGGCGAAGAGAACAATTTGAGCATCAGGGTGTATGGCGCGAAAGCTTCACTGGAATGGCGCCAGGAAGATCCTAACGATTTAATCGTGAAGTATGGCGACAAACCACGGCGCACCTATCGGCGCGGCAATGAATATGTCAGTGACATCGCAAAACGGTTCACTCGCTTTCCATCTGGTCATCCGGAAGCTTTTATTGGGGCTTTTGCGAACATTTATGTCGAGGTAGCACGAGCGATAGAAGCGGAAGTTAACGGCCAGCCTATACCTCCCGATTGCGATTTCCCGACCCTCGATGATGGGGTCGAAGGGATGGCATTCATCGCGACCGCGGTCAAAAGCGCAAAAGCCGGCGGCGTCTGGACCAGGATGGAGGACACCTAAAAGCAGAGCGCGCGGAAGGTATAGAGTTAGCGACCGGAGCCGCCGTAAGGGGAGCAGCGCGGAGAGGGGCACAGGCGAAAATTTCAAATGGACAATATGTGCACAGTCATTGCCTGTTTTTACGCAAGGCCTGAAAAGCGGCAGGAGCTTGAGAAAATCCTGCAAGAATTTGTAGTGCAAACCCGACAAGAACCCGGCTGCATTGATTATCATCTTCATCAGAGCGACGACGATCCGAATGTGTTCGTGTTCTATGAAAACTGGCGATCACGCGGCGATTGGGATCTCCATAACCAAAAGCCGTTCCTGAAAAGCTTCCTCGATAAGCGGACGGATTATTTGACGAAAGATATCGAGGTCAGAACTTACACGATGCGGAGTGCGTACGACAAACCCGGTCATAAGTCGACTGAGGAAGTTGAGCGATCCTAACCATCATTGGGAGCCGATAAACTTATGAAAAGAGCGAGCCATCTAGCTTTCCTTGGCTTGGCGTTTGTGCTGATCACAGGTATCGTAGAACGCGTCAATAGTCAAAGCGTCGACCCGGCGCAGGCGTTAGCGGCGCTCCAGGACAAGATCTTGAGCAAAGGTCCCAACGGTGAGGAGGCCTCGCCCGCTAGCTCCGTTAGTTTATCGGCCGAAGAAATTGAAAAAATTCGAGGACTCAAAGCGAAAGCGGCGATCGTGCTGCACTATTCGCGGAATGATTGGTCGGAAGCGCAAGTGGCCGGTCTCAAATCGCAGTTCGACAAAATGGGAATCGACGTCATTGCGGTAACTGACGCCGGCTTTATAGCAGAAAGGCAGGTAGCCAATATCGAGGCGGTTCTGGTTAAGAATCCTCAAATCATCGTCTCAATTCCGACGGATCCCGTTTTCACAGCGGCAGCCTATAAGAAGGCTGCCCAACAGGGAGTTAAGCTGGTCTTTATGGATAACGTTCCCAATGGGTTCGAACCGGGAAAAGATTATATCAGTGTCGTATCGGCCGATAACTACGGGAACGGTATTGCCTCCGCTCATCTGATGGCAAAGGCTCTGCAAAGCAAAGGGCAGATTGGGCTAGTCTACCATGCAGCCGACTTTTTTGTGACCCGTCAACGCTACGAAGCATTCAAAAAGACGATCACGGAGGATTATCCTGAAATCAAGATAGTTGCCGAACAAGGTATCAGGGAACCGGACTTTTACGGTGACGCGGATAGAGCCGCTTACGTCATGATGACGGCGAATCAGAATTTAAGCGGCGTTTGGGCCGTGTGGGACGTTCCCGCCGAGGGAGTGATTGCAGCGGCCCGGACCGCGGGCAAAGAGCATCTGGTTATAACCACGATCGATCTCGGGTTGAATGTCGCCGTCGAAATGGCCCAGAACGGGTTGGTGAAAGGCGTGGCAGCGCAACGGCCTTATGATCAAGGCGTTGTGGAGGCGCTTCTTGCCGGATACGGCCTTCTTGGGAAACCTGCCCCTGCCTATGTTGCGCTGCCTGCCCTTCCGGTGACGCGGGAAAACCTGCTCGATGCATGGAAAACGGTTTACCACACCCAGGCGCCGGGCAGCGTTGAGAATCGTATGAAATGATCATCTCCGCTAAACCTAAAATCCGAAGTTGCTACTCGGGCGGCTCGAAAAGTGGTAGATTCGAAAAAGGATAAGATCTTCAGCTACAGCCTGTTATGCTGTCATCGGCCAACTTCTCCGAAGTTGAAGCGATCGCTCAAGAAAGGTGACGGATTTACCTCGTGTTCTGCGCTTCAACTTCGGGATCTGGGCTAAAAACTCTCGATCGCGTGCTAACCACATCCAACCGAAAACCTCCGTTAAGGCGTTCGGACGGCAGTTGCACAATACAATGCGCAACCCGTTCTACTCGCGGAGTAGCCTAGCCTGGGTTTTAATCTGTCGTTAAGGCGAAAAATACGCGGACACTGGCACCGCCAGCGTATAAAACGCCAGAAAAGAACAACCTACGAACCCTCCTACCGGTGGGGCTTGCGCTCAACGCGCCCTGGTACCTCGGTACTATGAATTGCGGTGTTAACGGAAGTGTTGCGACTTTGCAGTCACGCTGTGATAGGCTGGCTTGATGCTCCTTCTGGACTCTTCGGTTTCGGGTCTTTTCAAGTGGCGCCAATTTGAGCCGGA
>Ga0070698_100007204_pt1 | contig 12049 bp, 10 predicted proteins | sample KBSK1502metaG_FD_65477 | JGI IMG/M metagenome (GOLD analysis project Ga0070698, IMG submission 65477) | Corn, switchgrass and miscanthus rhizosphere microbial communities from Kellogg Biological Station, Michigan, USA - KBS K1-50-2 metaG | ecosystem: Host-associated > Plants > Roots >...
CGGTTCATGCCTTTCCCGTTCGCCGACATGCCGCACACCGAGGCCGAGATGAAGGCGAAGTTCGGCGACGCGGGAGAGAAGGCGGGCCGCCTTCCCTGGCTCATCGAGCAGAGCTACCAGCGGCTCGTCGACGCGTTCAAGGCGAACGACAAGAACCGCATCCTGGCCGAGTCGGACCAGCTCGCCGGCCTCGTGGCGGATCTCCACAACCCGCTCGCCCTCACCGACAACGCCGACGGGCAGAAGACCGAGCAGCACGGCCTGTGGGCACGGTTCACGATCCGCCTGCCCGAGGCGATGCAGAACCGCCTCAAGCTCGACCCCGACACCGCCCACTATCTCGACAACCCGCGCGACTACGTGTTCGCGATGATCAGCGACACCTACGTGTGGCTCGACAACCTCCTCTATCAGGAGGACCTCGCCCATCGCGGGCAGGGCGGGTACACCGAGCTCTACTACGAGATGTTCGAGCAGAGGGCCGGCCGCATCCTCCGCGACCGCCTGAGTCAGGCCGCGGGCGACGTGGGCAGCTATTGGTACTCGGCGTGGACGGCGGCGGGCCGCCCCGAACTGCGCTAGATGCGCGCGGGGGAGCTTTCGTCGGGTCTCTAGCCCTCGTTTGCTTCGATGATGGCTACCCTCTAACATCGCAGAGCCGCCGCTTGACACATGGACGACGCCCTTCGTTCGCTTCCCGACGCCGAGCTCATCGAACGGTGCCTGCGGAAAGACAACACCGCCTGGGACGGGATCGTCGTCCGCTATCAGCGCAAGGTCTTCCACATCGCGTACAAGTTCACGGGCAAGCACGACGAGGCGGAGGATCTCACCCAGGACATCTTCATCAAGGTCTTCCGCAGCCTCGACAAGTTCAACCGCGACGCGGATTTCTCGACGTGGCTCAGCAGCGTGGCCCGCAACTACTGCATCGACCACTACCGGGCCTCCAAGCGGGAGCGCGAGGTGCTGGTGGAGGATCTCGTGGCCTTCGATCTCGCGCCGGCGGCGCCCGGCAGCAACCCCCATCGGGCCCTCGAGGACCGCGACCGGCGCAGCTTCCTGCGCCGCGGCCTCGAGTCCCTGCCCGCGAAGCTGCGGGAGGCCGTCGTGCTCCGCGACCTGCAGGGCCTGAGCTACCAGGAGATGGCCGACCGGCTCCACCTGCCCGAAGGCACGGTGAAGAGCCGGATCAATCGTGGTCGGGAGGAGCTGTCGCGGCTGCTGCTGCGCGCGCAGCAGCCGGGACGAGGTCGGGGACGCGCGGGGGGCCCGGCGCGGCTCCAGGCCCGGAGGTGAGGTGATGCAGCTGGCGGTGGCGGATAGCGGCGACGTCAAGATCGTGAGGGTGAAGGAGCCCAAGCTCACCTACCCGAACCTCGCCCCCTTCTTCGCCGAGGTCCGGCAGCTCGTGGAGGGAGGCGCCCGCAAGGTCGTGATCGACCTCGCCGCGGTGGGTTACATCGACAGCGCCTCGATCGGCTGTCTCATGGACGTGCGGCGGCTGCTCCAGGACCGCGGCGGCGTGCTCAAGCTGTCCGGGCTGCAGCCCCGCGTGGAGACGATGCTGTCCATGACCGGCGTGCACAAGATCATGGACATCCATCGCGAGGAGGCGGCGGCGGTGGAGGCGTTCGGCGTGCGCAAGGCCAAGGGCAAGGGCGATGCGTAGGGTCCGCCTGACCTCCGGCTACGAGCTGTCTCTCGACGGAGACCTGCTGGGCGTGCTCGAGGCTCTCTACCGCGAGGTGACGCTCAAGCACGAGCTGCGGGTGTCCTTCGAGGATATGATGAAGGAGATCCAGGGTCTCGTGGATCAGATGACCGAGGAGGAGCGCAAGCGATACCTGGTCGAGAGCCTGTTCCTGAACTCGGTCACGTACGAGAACGAGATGCTGGACGCGTACATGCGGAAGCTCACCGCCGGGAAGAAGAAGGGGCGGGGGCGGGCCGCCGGGAGGGCGCTGTGAGGAGAACCTTCGTGCTGATGGTCGTGCTGGTGGCCGCGGGCGCACCCTTCGTGGGGGCGGGCGACGTCAAGCCCGAGGGCGCGAAGCCGGCCCCCGCCGGTCCCCACATCGCCGTCGAGCCGCCGTCGTTCGACTTCGGCAAGGCCGTCCAGAACAAGACGCTGCAGAAGGAGTTCTCCATCCGCAACCTCGGCGATGCCGACCTCGTGCTCGACAGCGTGACCACGTCGTGCGGCTGCACAGTGGCCGAGGGCTACACCAAGGTGGTGAAGCCGGGGGCGAGCACGCACCTGCTGGTCTCCCTGCAAACGCGCACCACCTCGGGGAAGCTGCAGAAGAGCGTCCTCATCAAGTCGAACGACCCCGGCAAGGGACTCTACGAGTTGAAGCTGGAAGCGACGGTGGCTCCCCCCGAGACGAAGTAGGCCCCCGCAGCGCAAGGCGTCTCAAAAGGGCCGGTCGGGCCTAGGAGAGGGCCAGACGGGGTGCGGGGCGCGAGACGTGGGGCAGCTCCATCACCGGCAGCTCGGGATGGGCCACGATCGTCCACGCCTCGGGGCTCTCCCACAGACGCTGGCAGAGCGCGGCGTGGAGCGCATGGCCGGCCCGCGTCGCCTCGAGATGGCCGACCACCGGATGGCCCAGCAGGGCCAGGTCCCCGATGGCGTCGAGGATCTTGTGCCGGACGAACTCGTCCTCGAACCGCAGGCGGTTGTTGAGGACGCCGGTCTCCCCGATCACCACCGCGTTGTCGAGGCTGCCGCCGAGGGCGAGGCCGCTCCGGCGCAGCGTCTCCACCTCGCGCAGGAACCCGAACGTGCGGGCGGGCGCGATGGCCTCCGCGAACGTGTCGGCGGCCACGCGGAACGAGGCCGCCTGGTGGCGGAGGAGCGGGTGGTCGAAGCCGATCACATAGCTGACGCGGAAATGGTCCGCGGGGGAGATGCGGATGGACTTCGCGCCCCGGACCACTTCCACCGGCTTCAGTATCTTCAGGTAGCGGCGGTTGGCGGCCAGGGGCTTGAGGCCGGCTTCGTGGATGAGGATGACGAAGGGAGCTCCGCTGCCGTCCAGGATCGGCACCTCGGGCCCGTCCACCTCCACGAGGGCGTCGTCGACGCCGAGGCCGTGCAGGGCCCCCAGGAGGTGCTCCACGGTGTCCACCGTGACGCCGTCGCGACGGAGCGTGGTCGCATGGTCCAGCCGGGCCAGGTACTCGATCGACGCCGGGATCTCGACGCCGACGTCCGTGCGGAAGAACCGGATGCCGTGCTCGGCGGGCGCCGGCTTGAGCTCCAGACGGACGGGCTTCCCGGAGTGGAGGCCGATACCGGTACAGCCGACGGCCCTCCGCAGCGTTCTTCGATAAGGCATGAAAGCTAGGCGCCCGGAGGGTGCAAGCCATGTACCACGGGTTAGCGTCCGTAATCCATTGATTTATAAGACCATCTTTGGCGAGTGTGGCACGCCGCCACGCGTTTCGTAGCCACGGCGTGGTTTGGCGGCCACACTTACGGCTAGAAGCCCGTCCCTCCCGCGGCCTCATGCTGTTGATAGGCTCGCGAGTCGACGATCTGGCGCGTCTCCTGGAGCGCGCGGCGAATTTCCTCGTCTGTGGTGTAGAGGTGCGGGGAGAAGCGAATCCCCGCGCCGGGGCGGAAGTCGACGATCACCTCGCGCCGCAGCAACTCGCGGGTCACCGCTTGGCCGTGGGGAACGTCGAGGATCACCATGCCCCCGCGCTGCTCCGGCCGCTCCGGCGCGTGCGCGCGAAACCCGCGCTCCCGGGCCAGGTCGATGAGGAGCTGGACCTGTCGCACCGACTTGGCCCGGATGGCCTCGACCCCCGCCGCGGTGACGATCTCGTACCCGGCCTGCGCGGCGTAGAGCGCGGGAACGGCTGGCGTGCCGTGAAGGAAGCGGGTCGCGTCGTCGGCATACTCGATCGCCCCCGTCTCGAAGTCGAACGGCGCGCGGTGCGCCATCCAGCCGGTGAGCCGTGGGGACAGCCGGCCGCGGAGCCGGGGGGCGACGTAGAGATAGCCGGCGCCCGGACCGCCGCAGAGCCACTTCACGGAGCCACCGGTTGCGAAGTCCACGTCCCAGGTCGCGACGTCGACGGGAACCGTGCCCGCAGACTGGTAGAGGTCCGCCACCACCAGCGCGCCCACGTCGTGCGCGCGGCGCACGATGGCGGGCACGTCCTGTATGAACGCGCTCTTGAAGATCACGTGCGACAGGGGCACGAGCAGCGTGCGCTCGTCGATGGCGGCGAGGAATCGCTCGAGGCCGACGCTGATCCCGTCGTCGCTGGGCACGGTCACGACCTCGGCCCCCAGCGCGCGGTGGGCCTCGTAGACGTACATCACGGAGGGGAAGTTCAGCTCCTCGTAGACGATCTTGTTGCGCCGGCCGGAGAAGTCGAAGCACGAAAGGATGAGGGCCTGGCACACGGACACGTTCTGGTGCATGACCACGCTGCCGGGCGGCGCGCCGATGATCCGCCCCACCTCGTCGCCGACCGTGATCGGCATGCGCCACCAGCCCTCGGCCCACGCGCGCACGCCGCGCGAGGACCAGGTGTCGGTGTACGCCTTCAGCCGCTTCTCGGCCGCGCGCGGCATCGCGCCCAGGGAATGGCTGACGAGGTACGTGGTGCGATCGAGGATGGGGAACTCGGGCCGCCAGGCGAGGAGAGGGTCTGGTTCCGCGGCGGTCACGCGCGCCGTCCGCGCTCGAGCATCTCGCGCAGGTAGCGGCCCGTGTGGCTCTCCGCGCAGGCGGCCACGCGTTCCGGCGGGCCCGCCGCCACCACCGACCCGCCGCCCGGTCCGGCCTCGGGACCCATGTCGATGACGTGGTCGGCGGTCTTGATGACGTCGAGGTTGTGCTCGATGACGAGGACGGTGTTGCCCGCCTCCACCAGCCGGCCCAGCACGTGGAGCAGCTTCCGGATGTCGTCGAAGTGGAGGCCGGTCGTCGGCTCGTCGAGGATGTAGAGGGTACGCCCGGTCTCCCGGCGCCCCAGCTCCCGCGCCAGCTTCACCCGCTGCGCCTCGCCCCCGGAGAGCGTGGCCGCGCTCTGGCCGAGGCGGATGTAGCCGAGGCCGACGTCGATCAGGGTGAGGAGCAGGCGGTTCAGGCGCGGGTGGGCCGAGAGAACGGGCTGCGCCTCGGACACCGTCATGTCGAGCACGTCGGCCACCGTCCGCCCGTGGTACAGGATCTCCAGCGTCTCCCGGTTGTAGCGCCGCCCGCGGCACGCCTCGCAGGCGACGTAGACGTCGGGCAGGAAGTGCATGCCGATGGCCCGCACGCCGTCGCCCTGGCACGCCTCGCAGCGGCCGCCCTTCACGTTGAACGAGAAGCGGCCCGGCTTGTAGCCGCGGGCGCGCGCCTCGGGCACGAGGCTGAACATCTCGCGGATGAAGGTGAAGGCCCCCGTGTAGGTGGCGGGGTTGGAGCGGGGCGTGCGGCCGATGGGGCTCTGGTCGATCGCGATGACCTTGTCGATGGCCTCCGCGCCTTCGAGCGCGCGGTGGCGCCCCGGCTCGGGGGCGGCGCCGTAGAGCCGGCGGCCCAGGGCGCGCTGGAGGATGTCGTCGACGAGCGTCGATTTGCCGGCCCCGCTGACACCGGTGACGGCGGTGAAGACGCCGAGGGGGATGTCGACGTCGATGTCGCGCAGGTTGTGCTCGCGCGCGCCCAGGACGCGCAGCTTGCCCTTCGGGGACCGCCGCGCGGCCGGGACCTCGATGCGCAGGTCCCCGCGCAGGTACCGCCCGGTGAGGCTCCCATCGAGGGAGGCCGGGGGTCCCTGGTACATCAAGCGGCCGCCGTTGCGCCCCGCGCCCTCCCCGAGATCCACCACCCAGTCCGCGGCGCGGATCGTCTCCTCGTCGTGCTCCACGACGACGACGGTGTTGCCGCGGTCGCGGATGGCCTGGAGCGTCTCCAGGAGCTTGCGGTTGTCGCGCTGGTGCAGCCCCACCGACGGCTCGTCGAGGACGTACAGGATGCCCTGCATCCGGGCGCCGATCTGGCCGGCGAGCCGGATGCGGTGGGCCTCGCCCGCGGACAGGGTGGTCGTCGGCCGGTCCAGGCTCAGGTAGCCCACGCCCACCGACTCGAGGAAGCGCAGCCGGCTCAGGATCTCCTGCAGGAGCCGGTCGGCGACGGGTCGCTCGCGCTCCGGGAACTCCAGCGCCGAGAAGGCGGCGCGGGCCTCGTCGACGGGAAGCTGGACGTAGTCGGCCAGCGAGCGGCCACCCACGCGCACCGCCAGGCTCTCCCGGCGCAGGCGGGCGCCCCCGCACTCCGCGCACACCGCCTCGCTCAGGTAGGGCCGCAGGTCCTCGAACGCCTCTCCCCCTTCGCGTTCATCGGAGAGCTCCTCGCCCTCTCCCGGGCTCATCCGGAGCAGCCGCTCCAGCCTCCGGCGCAGATAGGGGAGCGCGCCCGCGAACCCGTCGCCGTCGCCGCCAAGGAGGACCTGGCGCGCCTTCTTCGACAGCTCCCGGACCGGCGCCTCCAGCGAGAAGTTGTGGCGCTTGGCGACGTCCTCGAGCGCCTCCCGCAGGAGGCGGGGACCGTGGCGCTGCCAGGGGTGGATGGCCCCTTCCAGCACCGACCGGCTCTCGTCGGGGATCACCTTCGCCGGGTCGACCTCCCAGCGGTGGCCGAGACCCTGGCAGCCGGGACAGGCGCCGTAGGGGCTGTTGAAGGAGAAGGCCCGCGGCGACATCTCTCCCACCGAGACGTCGCACTCCACGCACGCGAGGCGCCGGCTATAGAGGCGCTCTCCGCCTCCCTCCAGCGAAACGAGGACCGTGTCGCGGGCGAGCGCGAGCGCCTTCTCCAGCCCGGCCACCAGCCGCTTGCCGATCCCGGCCCGGACCACGACCCGGTCCACGAGCACGTCGATGCGGTGGTTGCGCCGGGGTTCGAGGGCGATGGGCTCGGCCAGGTTCCGGACCTTCTCGTCGATGCGGGCGCGCACGAAGCCCTGGCCGGCCAGCTCGGCCAGCTCCTTCTTGAAGGCCCCCTTGCGGCCGCGCACGACGGGGGCGAGCAGGGCGAGCACGGTCCCCTCGGGATAACGTGCCAATCGCTCCGCGATCTGCTCGGCGCTCTGGGAGGAGATGGCCCGGCCGCAACGGGGACAGTGGGGCTTCCCGAGGGCGGAGAAGAGCACGCGGAGATGGTCGTAGATCTCCGTCACGGTGCCCACCGTGGAGCGGGGATGGGAGGCCGTCGTGCGCTGCTCGATGGCGATGGCGGGGCTGAGCCCGGTCACCGACTCCACGTCGGGCTTCTCCATCTGCTCCAGGAACTGCCGGGCGTAGGCGGAGAGGCTCTCGACGTAGCGGCGCTGGCCCTCGGCGTAGAGGGTGTCGAAGGCCAGGCTGCTCTTGCCCGAACCCGAGGGGCCGGTGATGACCACGAGGCTGTGGCGCGGCAGGTCGCAGTCGACGCCCTGCAAGTTGTGGACCCGGGCCCCCCGGATCGCGATGGGCTCTGCCTTGTCGGCTCTCACGGCGCTTGGACCAAAACCGCATTCTATCAAAGGCGGCGCGCCCGTGTGTGACGGGGACCGCTTGCGGCCCGCCGCCGGGACTGGTATCCTCTGCGGCTCAACCCTCCACGGCAGGCGGCGGCGAGCGCGATTCACTCGCCCCGGGGCCGCGAAGCGGACCCGCGAAAATGAGCGGCGGCGAATTCAGTTCGCCGCCGCGGAAGACGCGAGCGGGGGTTCCAGGGGTGCGCCGCGAGCACCCCCTGGCTCAATCAGGAGGCAGCATGAGCGCGAAGAAGGCGGGAACGGCCCCGGCCGCACGCAGGTCGAGCGCCGCCCTCGAGCTCTACGAGAAGGCGGTCAAGGCGGTCGGCAAGCGCGACTACGACCGAGCGCGGGACCACCTCGACGCCCTCATCACCGGCCATTCCGACGAGCGCGAGCTCCTGGAGCGGGCGCGGTCCTACCGGGCCCTGTGCGAGCGGGCGATCGCCGAGTCGAAGCGGACGGCCTTCCGTCCCAAGGGCTTCGAGGACCTGCTCAACCACGGCGTCTACCTCCACAACCGGGGCGAGTACGAGGAGGCCTTGAAGGCGCTCCGGCAGGCGGCCGAGATCCACCCCAAGAATGAGCACGTGCTGTATTGCCTCGCCGCCACCGCGGCCCGGGCCGGCGACACCGCCAGCGCGCTGAAGGCCCTGCGCTCCGCGGTCGCGGCCAGCCCGGCCAACCGGGCCCAGGCCCGCAGCGACTCGGATTTCGACCCCATCCGGGAAGACGAGGAGTTCATAGAAATCGTGTACCCGCAGGCGAGCTAGCCTTTCGTCGTTCGCGGCCGGGCCGGACCTGCGTGCTACCATCGAAACGTGAATCCTCCCCACGACGCGCAGGCGGTGATCCTCGCCGCGGGCAAGGGGACGCGGATGAGAAGCGCGCGGGCCAAGGTGCTCCATCCGCTCCTCGGCGTCCCGCTCCTCGATCATGTCGTCCGCGCCGTCCAGTCCGTGGGCGTCGACCCGATCACGGTCGTGGTGGGACACCAGGCCGAAGCGGTGGAGACGGCCTTCCGGGGACGCGGCCTCGGCTTCGTCCGGCAGGACCCGCCCCTCGGCACCGGGCACGCGGTCCAGGCCGCGCGCGAGCGCCTGGCCGTGTATCCGACGCGGACCGTCCTCGTGATCAACGGCGACGTCCCCCTGCTGCGGGGTGAGACCCTGGCCGCGCTCCTCGACGCGCATCGCGCGGGCGGGGCGGCGGCCACCCTGCTGAGCGTGGAGCTCGACGATCCCGCCGAGTACGGCCGCGTGGTCCGGGAGCCCGACGGGTCCGTGCGCGCGATCGTGGAGAACAAGGACGCCAGCGCTCAGGAGAAGCGCATCCGCGAGATCAACGCCGGCATCTACGCCTTCGAGGCACGCCCCCTGCTGGAGGCCCTGGCCCGGCTCCGGCCGCAGAACGCCCAGGGCGAGTACTACGTGACCGATGTCGTCGGCCTGCTGCGGAAGGCCGGCCACCGGGTGGACGCCGTGGCCTCGGCGGACCGTGCGGAGGCCCTGGGCGTGAACAGCCACGCCGAGCTGGCCGCGGCCGCGCGCATCCTGCGCCAACGCCGGTGCGACGCCCTGATGGCCGCCGGCGTGGGGATCGAGGATCCCGACACGACCTTCGTGGGGCCGGAGGTCGAGGTGGAGGCCGATGCCCTCCTGCATCCGTTCACGGTGCTGGAGGGACGGACGAGGGTGGCGGCGGGGGCGGTGGTGGGACCCTTCGTGCGCGTGGTCGACAGCGAGATCGGGCCGGGGGCCCAGATCCTCGACCACTGCCTGCTCCGGGAGTGCGTGGTCGAGGAGGGTGCGAGCGTGGGGCCGTTCGCCCACGTGCGGCCGGAGAGCCGGATCGGCGCCCGGGCGAAGGTCGGAAACTTCGTCGAGCTGAAGAAGACCCATCTCGGCGACGGCGCCAAGGCGCCGCATCTCTCCTACATCGGCGACGCGACCGTAGGGCCGGGAGCGAACATCGGCGCGGGGACCATCACCTGCAACTACGACGGCGTCGACAAGCACCCCACGCGGATCGGCGCCGGCGCGTTCGTGGGCAGCGACACGACGCTGGTCGCGCCCCTCACCATCGGCGACGGCGCGTACATCGCCGCCGGCAGCGCGATCACGGAGGACGTGCCGGCCGGGGCCCTCGCCCTCGGCCGGGCGCGCCAGGTCATCAAGAAGGGCTGGGTGGAGGCGCGCCGTCAGAAGGCGGAAGCCGGCAAGGGAACACGCGGGGGGTCTGGGGGGGCCTGAAGAGGACCCCCCAGCTTGAATAACGAGCGCGGGATTCATTCCCGCGCGAGCGAAAGAGGGCGGCTGACATGTGCGGGATCGTCGGCTACGTCGGGACGCGGGACGCGGTCCCCGTGATCATCGAGGGCCTGCGCCGGCTCGAGTACCGGGGGTACGACTCGGCGGGCGTCGCCGTCGTCGACGAGGGCCGCCTGCACCGCCGCCGGTCGGTGGGCAAGCTGAAGAACCTCGAGGAGAGCCTGCGGGCCGAGCCGCTGCGGGGAGCCTTCGGCATCGGCCACACCCGCTGGGCCACCCACGGGCGGCCGAGCGAGGAGAACGCCCATCCCCATCAGGACTGCAAGGGCGAGCTGGTGGTGGTGCACAACGGGATCATCGAGAACTATCTCGCGCTGAAATCGCGCCTGGCCGACGCCGGTCACCGCTTCGTGACCCAGACCGACACCGAGGTCGTCGCCCACCTGGTGGAATCGCACATGAGCGGCGGATCGCTCGAGGACGCCGTGCGCAAGGCGCTGCGGGAGATGGAGGGCATCTACGCGCTCGTCCTCCTGCACACCCGCGAGCCGCAGAAGCTCGTCGCCGCCCGCCGCGGCCCGCCGCTGGTGGTGGGCCTCGGGGAGGGCGAGCACTTCCTGGCCTCGGACATTCCGGCCCTCCTGCCCTACACCCGCGACTTCCTGTTCCTCGATGACGGTGACGTGGTGGTGGTGACGCCGAAGTCGCTGCGCATCACGGACGCCGGGGGCCGGGAGGTCGAGCGCGCGCCGCAGCGCATCGCGTGGGACCCCGTCCAGGCCGAGAAGGGGGGCTACCGCCACTTCATGCTCAAGGAGATCCACGAGCAGCCGCGGGCCGTGCGCGACACGCTCCTCGGCCGGATCGGCCTCGAGGAGGGCGACGTCCACCTCGAGGAGCTGGGCAAGGCCGCCGCCGAGCTGAAGCGGGCCAAGCGGGTGCTGCTGCTGGCCTGCGGCACGAGCTGGCATGCCGCGCTGGTGGGAAAGTACCTCCTGGAGCAGGTCTCGCAGGTGCCGGCGGAGGTCGACTACGGCAGCGAGTTCCGCTACCGCACGCCGATCGTGGGACCCGAGACGCTCGCGGTCGCGATCAGCCAGAGCGGGGAGACCGCCGACACGCTCGCCGCGTTCCGGGAAGCCAAGCGGCTGGGCGCGCTGCCGATCGCCATCTGCAACGTGCAGGGCTCCATGCTCACGCGCGAGGCGGAGGGGACGCTGCTCACCCACGCCGGGCCCGAGATCGGCGTCGCCTCCACGAAGGCCTTCACCTCGCAGCTCGTGGCCCTGGCCCTCCTCGCGCTTCATCTCGGCCGGCTGCGGGGGACGCTCAGCGCCGAGCGGTGCCGCGACCTGCTGGAGAGCCTGGCCAAGGTCCCCCACCTCATGGAGAACGCCCTCCAGGCCTCGGGCCGCATCGACGAGATGTCGAAGTTCTTCGCCCACGCGCACGACTTCCTCTTCCTGGGCCGCGGGATCAACTACCCGATCGCCCTCGAGGGCGCGCTGAAGCTCAAGGAGATCTCCTACATCCACGCCGAGGGCTACCCCGCCGGCGAGATGAAGCACGGTCCCATCGCGCTCATCGACGAGAACATGCCGGTGGTGGCGCTGTGCCCGCCCGGACGCACCTACGAGAAGATGCTCTCCAACGTCCAGGAGGTGAAGGCGCGGGGCGGGACGGTCCTCGCCATTACCGTGCCGGGCGCCACCGAAGTGCGCAAGATCCTCGAGCAGCCCGCGGACATGATCGTGGACGTGCCGGAGGTGGACGAGGTCTGGTCGCCGCTGCTCACGGTGCTTCCGCTCCAGCTCCTGGCCTATCACACCGCGGTGCGCGCCGGCCGCGACGTGGACCAGCCCCGCAACCTCGCCAAGTCCGTCACCGTCGAATAGCCTTTCCACGCAGAGGCCGCAGAAGACACGCAGAGGCCGCAGAGATTAGAATCTGATGTGTCTTCGAGCCGTTCTGGCCCCTCTGCGATCTCTGCGCGCTCTGCGGTCTCTGCGTTGAGTCCTTTGAGCAATTCCGGCTCCGTCGAACCCGCAACTGGGGAATCCCCGCTGCTGGCGGGGCTGAACCCGCAGCAGCGCGAGGCGGTGCTCGCGAGCGAGGGCGCCGTCCTCATTCTCGCCGGGGCGGGCAGCGGCAAGACCCGCGTCATCACCCACCGCATCGCCCACCTGGTCCTCGACCGGGGCGTGGCCTCCGAGCGCATCCTGGCCGTCACCTTCACGAACAAGGCGGCG
>Ga0070698_100007205_pt1 | contig 12048 bp, 10 predicted proteins | sample KBSK1502metaG_FD_65477 | JGI IMG/M metagenome (GOLD analysis project Ga0070698, IMG submission 65477) | Corn, switchgrass and miscanthus rhizosphere microbial communities from Kellogg Biological Station, Michigan, USA - KBS K1-50-2 metaG | ecosystem: Host-associated > Plants > Roots >...
CGGAACATGGTCGGAGCCGGCCCAGCCAAATCCGGTCACTGGCCCCTGCGACATGGCCGATGACGCCGGTGACGGCTGCACTTGTCCGGGTAGCGGGAACCCGGCCGGCCGAAGGATCACGATAGCGGCGGGCAATATCACGAGAGCCGCCATCGCCTTTACCGCTGCGACGTCGCGGAGTGAACTAGCTGATGAAACGGCAAATCCGCCTGACACTGGCCGGTCACGTACGCACCTGGGCCGAGCATGACGCGGCCATCGGCGCCGCCTGGATGACCAAGGGCGTCTTCGAAGTCCACGACGGCGTCTACGTCACCGGCTGACCACCTGGCCTGCTGGCTGATCAAAAGGCGGAGGCTATATGTCTATTGGCGGCAGGTGTTAGCCATTGCCGCCAGTTCCGTTTCTACTGGTACCGATGGGCGTGACCGTGACGCCCAGGACGCACGGGCAGAGCCGAAGGAAAGGAAAGCGTCATGTTCAAATCACAATCCATCTCATTGATCCTGCTTGGCGTCCTGGGCGTCATAGTCGGGATCATTGCCATTGCCTGGCCGAGTGTGACGATTCAGGCGCTGATTATCTTGTTCGCGATCTACGCGTTCATCGCCGCAGCCCTTCAGGTCATGCGGGCGTTCAGCAGTGCCACCGCCGGGCCAGTCTTCGGCCACCTGCTGCTCGCGCTGATTGACGCAGCGGCCGGCGTGGTCGCCCTGGTGTGGCCCGGGCCCACTGCGCTGGTGCTGGTGCTGGTCGTCGCGATCTGGGCGTTCGTGGCTGGCTTCGCCGAGATTTTCGCCGCGTTCCAGAGCGGGGAGACCGCCGGCACCCGCGCGATGTTCATCGTGACCGGGCTGATCTCTGTCGCGTTCGGCGTGGTGCTCAGTGCCCGTCCTGACATCGGAGCGGTGACGCTCGCGCTGCTGTTCGGCCTGTTCAGCATGGTCTACGGCGTGTCGGAGATCGTGTTGGGCGTGCAGATGCGCCGGACCGGGCAGAATCTTCAGGCGGTCCTGCACGAAGCCGCCTGAACGGTGCAAGGGCACGGGCGCCTGCAGCGCACCTGGCGGCGCTCGCCGAGCGCCGGCTGAGCCCTCACCCAGCTCGGCAGGCGCCCTCCGCCGCAGGGCCGTCGGCCGCACCATGAAGGAGAGGCATCACGATGGCGAAGCCCGACCCGGGTACCCAGAGCCCAGATGACCCACCGGCCCAGCCGCACAACAACCAGCGAATAGCGCTGCCGATCAAGCTCCCGCACCACCCCGTCGTCATGGAGGAACAAGCCCGGCGGGCTGCCGACCTTCAGTTGCGGATCGCCGACTGGATCACCGGCTTCGCCGGGTCGATGAACTTCGTCTACCTCCACATCGCGATATTCACCCTCTGGATGCTGTTCATCGAATCCAAACCGTGGCCGACACTGACGCTGATCGTGTCGCTGGAAGCGATCTTCCTGTCCACCTTCGTCATGATCGGCCAGAACCGGCAATCGGCATTCCAGCAGGCCAAGGCCGACCACGACTTCACCGAGCAAGAACTGGAGCTCAAGACCAACACGCAACTGACCCGCGAGATCGACAGGCTCACGACCGAACTGCACACCCGACTGCTTGATAGGCCCGCCGGGTAGCGGCCATCGACGCCTTGACGGCGGCCAGGCGGGCGGGGTGGCTATGGTGGGCCCATGGCGGACAGGCTTGTTACCGAACGTCTTGTGCTGCGGGGCTGGGAGGCCGATGATGCCGGGGCGGCGCTCGGCGCCTACGGCGATGCCGAGGTTGCCCGCTGGCTTACCCCGGCGATGGACAAGGTTGGCGATCCAGCGGCGATGCACCTGGTGCTGCAGCAGTGGATGGCCGAGGACGCGCGGATGATGCCGCCGGCCGGGCGCTGGGCGGTCGAGCTTCGCGACACCGGGCAGGTCATCGGCGGAGCGACCCTGCTACCGCTGCCGCCCGATGAGGAGTTCGAAATGGGCTGGCAGCTTCACCCGCAACAGTGGGGGCACGGTTATGCCACCGAGACCGGTCTGGCGTTGGCACGGTGGGCGTTCGAGCAAGGCATAGAACAGGTCGTCGCGCTGGTCCGGCCCGCTAACACGCGCGCGGTGGCTACGGTGCGGCGGATCGGCATGGAGTGGGTGGGCGAGACCGAGAAATACCATGGCCTGCGGCTGCAGGAATTCCGGCTGCGTCCCGGGGACCTCACCGCCTCGCCCGCCGGCCGGTAATGCACGGCGCCGCTCTGCCCGGCGCGCTGGGTGAGCAGCCCGGCCATATTGTTGAGTAATCCAGCAAGGTAGTGATGGGAGCTACCGGTGCCTGTGCCCGGGCTGCGCCGCGAGGACTTCCCCGCGCTCGACCGGTTTACCTACCTCAACACCGCCTCGGCGGGCCTAGTGCCGGCCTCTGTGGTTCAGCCCGCGCATGAATTCGAGGCTGAGCTGGCGCAAGCGGGCACCACCGGGATGGACGAGGACACCGAGGTCGGCATCTTGGAAGGCGCCCGCCACGCCGCCGCCGGCCTGCTGCACGCGGATCCGGCCGCGATCGCGATCGCGACCAGCTTCACCGAGGCGCTGTGCCAGCTCGCGTGGTGGTTGCGGCCCGGCCAGGGGCAGAACGTCGTGTCCACGGAGGTGGACTTCCCCAGCGTCACCTACCCGTGGCACCGGATCGCCGAGGACACCGGCTGCCAGGTCCGCCTGGTTCCGGTGCTGGACGACCCGGTGGGCTTCGACGTGAACACGGTCGCGGAGCACGTGGACTCCGCGACCGCGGTCATCTGCATCAGCCACGTCCAGTACCTCACCGGCCACCTGCTCGACCTCCATGACCTGGTGACGCTGGCCCATGACCATGGAGCGCTGTTGATCATCGACGCCACCCAGTCCGCCGGGCAGGTGCCCATCGATGTCACCGCAACCGGAGTGGACGCGCTGATCACCGGCTCCTACAAGTGGCTGTGCAGCACGTTCGGCGCCGCAGCCTGCTACCTCAGCCCGGCACTCTTGCGGGAGTTCCGGCCGCCGCTGGTGGGCTGGCGGAGCACCGAGCACCCCTACTCGCTTGATGCCCGCTGGCTGCCGCTCGCCGCTACCGCACGACGGATGGAGTACTCCACCATGTCGTACGCTTCCGCGATCGCGTTCGGCCGCGCCATCCGCTACATCGCCAGCCTCGCTCTCGATGAGGTCGCCGACCACAACAGGCAGCTCGCCGGGCAGCTCATCGACGGGCTCACCGAGCGGGGCGCGACGCTGTTGACCCCCCGTGACCCCAAGCGGCGGGCCGGGACCGTCACGGCCCGCTTCCCCGGCCGCGACGGTGAGGCCGTCGCCGCCGGGCTCACCCGCCGCGGGGTGATCGTGTCCCCCCGGGTCGGCTCCACTCGCTTCTCCATGCACTTCTACAACGACAGCGACGACGTCGACCGCGCCCTCGCCGCGCTCGACCTGGTGCTCCAGTGACCGGCGGGCCGGGCCGCGGCTGGCCCGTCTCGGCGAACTGCTCGCGGCCAGGACCATCGGCGTCACGGTGCGTGCCCCGTTTCGCTGGAACACGCGGCGGACGCCCTCGCCTGCCTCCGGCGGGGCACAAACGGCGAGGCAGTGGTGCTGCAGCCGGGCCTCACCGCCACGTAACGGCCGGGCCTGGCTCACAAGTCGAGCACCAGGTCACCAGCGGGCTGAGAGCAGCAGATCAGCGCGCTTCCGTCGGCGGGATCATCGACCGGATCGGGAGCGTAGCTGACGGCACCAGACATCAGGTTCGTCTCACACGTATGGCATACGCCGGTGCGGCATGACCAGCGCACCGGCACGTCGCAGGCTTCGGCCAGTTCGAGCAGGCTGGTGTAGCCCCGGTCCCAGGGCACGGTCAGGCCGCTGCGGGCGAACGCGACCTGCGGGCCGCCACCGGGCTCTCCCGGCGGCCGATGCGGCGGCCGGGCCGCGGCAGCCGCGATGCCCGGCGTCAGCGCGGGCGCGGCGCCGAAGATCTCGGTGTGGACCCGACCGATGCCCATCCCGGCCAGGGCGGCCGACACCTCCGCCATGAACGCGGCCGGCCCGCACACGTAAGCCTCGGCGTCGCGCGGAAGGTCCAGGGCGGCAAGGACAGGCGCTGAGATACGACCTTCGGTCTGGTAGTCGCGTCCCTCGGTATCACCTGGCCCCGGGCGGCTGTAGCAGATGTGCCGGTGCCCGCGAGCCAGCCGGGCCAGCAGCGAGCGGGACTCCGCGGCAAACGGCTCCTCGGCCCGGTTGCGGGCACCGTGCAGCCACCAGACGTCGCGGCTCGATCGGGTGCCGGCCAGGGCGTGCAGCATGGCCAGCACCGGGGTCGCACCGACACCCGCGCTGATCAGCAGAACCGGCGATTCACCGGGCTCCAGGATGAAGGTGCCGCGCGGTGCGGCGGCCTCTAGCACGTCACCCGCGTGCACGCGGGTGTGCACGAACCGGCTCCCGGCGCCATGCGGTTCCCGCTTGACACTGATCCGGTAGGTCCCGGTGCCCGGCGCCCCGGACAGCGAGTAACTGCGCAGCAGTGGCGGCGCGGCGTCGCCCGCCATCAGGCGCAGGGTGAGGAACTGGCCCGGCCGGGCGGGCGGCACGGCTGCCCCGCCCGGGTCGGCCAGGTAGACCGAGACCACCGACTCGCTTTCCCGCTCGACCGCGGTCACCGTCAGCGGGCGGAACCCTGGCCAGGCCGGCGGCGGGCTCACCGCCGTCAGGCCCGCGTTGCCCCCCGTGCCGCCCGGCGCCCCGGCCTGGCCGAGCATCGCCTGGAACGAGTCCCGCCACCCCGCGGGCAGCGCGGGAATCCGCAGCGCCCGCTGCACCTGCTCACGGGGATGTCCGGGCAGGTACAGCAGCGCGTCGATCTCGGCGACCGTCATGCCCTCCGGCCCGGCGGCGATCTTGACGATGTCATCCCCGGCCCGCACCGCGCCCTCGCGCAGCACCCGCAGGTAAAACCCGGGCCGGTGATGGGACACCAGCAGCGCGGGGATGCGCGGGTCGGCCATCCGGATGCCCACCCGGTAGCAGGTGACCCGCGGCTGGGTCACCTCGAATTCCGCCGCCCCGATCCGGTACCGGTCGCCGATGCACACCTGGTCATCGGCCAGGCCCGCGATGGTGAAGTTCTCCCCGAACTGCCCGTAGCTGAAGTCGTCGCGGGCCAGTTGCTCTTGCCAGTACCGGTAGGACTCGATCTGGTACACAAAGACGGCCCGGTGTTCCCCGCCATGCCCGGCCAGATCACCCTGCCCATCCCCGTCGATGTTCAGCCGCCGCACCATCTGCGGGCCCTCGACCGGCCGCTTCCACACCCCGGTGTGCACGATCCGCCCACCCCACGCCACATCCTGCGGCAGGCCTACATTCACCGACAGCAAGCTCCCGGCCCGGCGGTCCATGATCACCAGTCACGCCCCTTCGCCCGCGGCCCGCTCGCAACATGCCGGAAACGGCCGGCTACCCAGGGCCAGCCCCAGGCCTGGCACTGCCCAGTACATCAGGGCTGAGGCAAAGCGGCACGGACCAACGGCGCCGGCCACCCCTGCAGAGCGTGCCCGCCAGGCCTGTGCCCGGGCGCCGGGACGGCGTTTGGAAGGATTGACAGCATGCGATTCGCCTTCAAGACCTCTCCGCAGAACACCACGTGGCCCGACATGCTCGCCGTGTGGAGGGAAGCCGACGACATCGAGATATTCGAGTCGGGCTGGACGTTCGATCACTTCTATCCGATCTTCTCCGACTCGGCAGGCCCGTGCCTGGAGGGATGGATGACGCTTGCCGCGCTCGCGCAGGCGACGCGGCGGCTGCGGCTCGGGACGCTCGTCACCGGCATTCACTACCGGCATCCCGCCGTCCTGGCCAATATGGCCGCGACCCTCGACATCGTTTCCGGCGGCCGGCTCGAACTCGGCATCGGTGCCGGATGGAACGAGGAGGAGTCCGGCGCGGCCGTGATCCTCAGGAGATCACGTTGTCCAGCCACATCCGGCTGGGCGCCGACGGCGACGCCGGACCGGTCGCAGACACCGCGGCCGCACTCGGCGACCAGGGCCTGGATCTGGCGATCGTCATTCTCCCGCCACCGCACGACCCCGCTGTGCTGGCCCCGCTCGCCGAGGCTCTCGCCCAGCTCCGCTGACGCGGCCGCTCCGCTTCCACGTGGCGGTCACGCAGGTCGTCGAGGCACTTCAGCCGGTGTCGCCCCGTCTCACCGTGGCGCACCATGCGCCGATCTCCGCACGGCGTGCGGCGCCCAGCTTCGTCAGGATGTGTGTGATGTGCGCCGAGATCGTCTTGGGTGAGAGCACCATTTGGTGGGCGATCTGCCGGTTGGTGAGGCCGGCGGCCACAAGCTCGGCGACCTCGAACTCGCGCTCGCTGAGCGGATGCCACGGTGCCGTCGGCCTGGCCTGGCCGAATGACTGGGTGAGCCGGTCGGCGGCAGCGGCGAGAACAGCGGCGCCGGCCGTGGCCGCGGCGGCCCGGACCTCGTCGGCAAGCACGGCCGCCTCGCCGGGGCGGCGCGCCCGGGCGGCGGCAGCGGCCAGGTCCAGCCGGGCCAGCGTGCCCTCCCAGAACCGGCGCCGGGCCTGCCACGACTCCACCGCCGCCTGCAGTGCCTGATATGCCGCGGGCACCTCACCGCGGGCCAGCAGGAGCAGGCCCCGGGCGTGGCCGATCGCGGGCAGCGTGCCGGGGATGGCGCGGGCGGTGAGCACCGTGCCGACCCGGTCCGACCAGGCCCCGGCGGCATCAACGTCGCCGCGGGCCAAGTGCGCGCGCACGCCGGTGATGAGGTAGGGATACAGGTAGGCGGCATCGGCGATGTCAGCAGAGGCCAGGCAGCCACGCTCGCAATGCATGAGCGCGGTGTCGTAATCACCCTGGCACCTGGCCGCCTCGGCCAGCCCCCACAGCGGCGGCGACAGCCGCTGCAGTTCGGCCATCCGGTCACCTTGACCAAATGCCTCGCCTAGCAGATCGGCGGCGCGGGGCCAATCTCCGCGACCCATCGCCAGGTAACCCAGGACGAACTGCGCGGTGATCTGGGTGGTGATGCCGCCGCGCCCGTCGGCGAGGGCCTGCTCCGCGGTATGGGTGGCCGCTTGCCACTGGCCGGTGGCCCACTGGACGTGCGCCAAGTGCGATGCCATGTAGTGCCGGTGGTTCCACAGCTCGACCTTCTCGGCGTAGCCCATGCCCTCGGTGAGCCAGCCCTCCGCCAAGTCGTACTCCACCAGCGCCGATGCGGACGACCCGATCATGCGGTATCCGCGCGCCGCCTCTGCCTCTTGCTCGGCGCTGGTCGCGCGGGCGATCGCTTCTTCAAGCAGCCGCCAGCCTTCCTCCATCCGGCCGGCGAAGACCAGCACCGATCCCAGCGTCGCCGCGGCATTCAGCGCGGCCTCGTCGTCGCCTATCCGCTGGCTTTCGGCGCGGCTGGCCTCGCCGTGCAGGATGGCTTCGTCGAGGCGGTCATCCATCAGGTAAGCAGCGGCCATGGCGGAACCCAGCCGGGCACGCTCGCGATCCGCACCGGCCACGCCGTCCAGGCTGTCCAGGGCCGACTGCAGCATGCCGACACGGGTAGGCAGGCTCTCGCCGAGCAGGTGGGCGACCACGGTCATGCGCGGCACCAGCGCGGCCGCGGCACGGGCGTCACCGGCGCTGGCGGTCAGTTCGTGGGCCGTCTGGTAGGCCTCGGCGGCGGCCGTGTTGTCGTCGGTTGCCGCGGCCTCATCGCCAAGCGCGGCGAAAAGCCCGGCCCGGTCGAGCGCTGCGAGCTGGGCGGGCAGGTTGCGCACCGCCCGCCGGTAGAGCTCAAGCGCCTCACCGTGGGCGGACAGCGACGCGGCCTCGCTCGCCGCGGCGACCGCGTACTCGTAGGCGAGTCCGGGGCGCTGTGCCTGCTCGAAGTGCGCTGAGATGAACGCACCGCGGTACTCGCGGTCCACGGCGGCCCGGGCCACCCGCTCGTGCAGGTGGCGCCGCAGGGGCAGGGGCGTGTCCGCGTAGAGGGTGTCGCGGATCAGCGCGTGCCGGAAGTCGAAGGTGACCTCGTCGGCACCGGGGAGGACCAGATAAGCGTCCTGCAACTCGCGCAGAGCGTCAGCGACCTCATCCGGGCCGGCCTCGGTGATCGCGGTGAGCAGGTCGAAATCGAAGGAACGCCCGATGACGGTGGCCGCCGAGGCTACCTCGCGAGTCAGCGCGGCCAGGCGCCGGGTGCGGCTCAGCACGGCGTCGCCCAGCGTGTCCGGCACCGCGGCCGCCTGGATCGCCACGCCGGGCTGCGGGACCGGGGCGTCTTCGTCGATGGCGGCGAGAAACTCCTCGATGTGCAGCGGAATGCCGTCGCTGCGCTCGTGCACCGCCTGCACCATCTGGGCCGGAGCCGGCCGGCCGAGGAGCGCGCTGGTCATCGCCGCGGTCTGGGCCAGCCCCAGGCGCGGCAGGCGGATCTCTTCGGCGAGGCGCTGGCCCAGCAAGCGGGCTCGCAGCTCGCGCATGGGCAGCCGGGGATACAACTCATCGCTGCGGTAGGCGCCTGCAACCAGCATGGGCCTGGTCGCGAGGCGGCTGGCCAGATGACTAAGCACATCCAGGCTCAGCTCGTCAGCCCAGTGCAGGTCTTCGAGGATCATCAGAACCGGCGTGCCAGGTTCCGCCGACACGAGCAGGTCGGCCAGGTCCTGCACCAGCACGCGCCGCCGGTGATGCGCGTCACCGGCGGTATCGGAGATTCCGCGGACTCGCGACGTCAGGTTTCGGCCCAGCTCGCTGAGTGCCGGCTCGCGGGCGGGCAACAGGTTACTGGCCAGATCCAGCAGCAAGCCTGCCAGCGACTCCACGTCACCCGGGAACGCCGCCGCCTGGACGACGGCGAACTCATTGCCATCGGCCTGCTGGGCGACGGCGCGGAGCAGGCGCGTTTTGCCGATGCCCGCCTCGCCCGCGACGAACAGCAGCCCGCCTTCACCCGCTGCGGCGTCAGCGAGCCGGCGCTCGACCAGGGTGAGGAAAGACTCCCGGCCCACCAGGATCGGTGACTGGATGACCCCGTGAGCCCCCACTTCGCATCACCCCTGATTTAAGTATCCATTACCCAGGGATTAAGGACCTGGCCGCAGCGGATTAGGCCACTTGCCCGATGAACTCGCAGGCCTGCCTCGCCGAGGCTGAACTCGTCCAATCAGTGATGCTCTGGAGGAGTAACCGTGAGTTCTGTCGCAGCACAGACCCGGCGCAACGGCGTCGACACCGCCAAGCTGTTCGCAACGCTCGATGCCGTCAAGGCGCAGCCCGAGGCGGCCCGATTCCGCTTCAGTGTCGACAACCGCTGGATCTCGGGCACGCACAACCAGAATCAGATCAGCACGTTCTTCGGCGTAGGCGAGGAGCAGCAGCATGAAAGCACCTTCGCCATCGACGCAGACCATCCCGCCGTGCTCGTGGGCGGGGACGCCGCGCCGACACCGGCGGAGCTCCTGCTCGCGGCTCTGGCATCGTGCCTGACCTCGGGCCTGGGCAACATCGCCGCCGTTCGCAAGATCACGTTGGAATCGGTCGAGTCCAGGGTCGAGGGAGACATCGACCTGCGCGGGATCCTCGGCCTGTCCGACGAGGTCCGCAACGGCTTCCAGCAGATCCGGGTCAGCTTCCGGGTGCGCGGCGACGCGCCGCCCGAGAAGCTGCGGAGTCTGGTGGAGCAGGCCGTGGCCCGGTCAGCCGTCTACGACGTGCTGACCCACGGCGTGCCGATAAATGTCGACGTCGCGACCAGCTGACCAGGTGACCGGCGGCGAGGGGATGACCATGCACACAGTGGAAACCCTCGTCGTCGGTGCCGGTCAGGCCGGGCTGGCCGTCAGCCGCTGCCTGGCCGAGCATGGCGCCGACCACATCGTCGTCGAACGGGGGCGGATCGCCGAACGGTGGCGCACCGCCCGGTGGCAGTCACTACGGCTGATCACTCCCAACTGGATGAGCCGGCTGCCCGGCTGGTCCTACTCGGGCACCGACCCGGACGGCTACATGACCGCACCGGAACTGGTCAGTTACCTGGAGGACTACGCCGTTTCGTTCCCGGCCCCAGTGCTCCAGAACACGACGGTTGAGCTCGTCGAGGCGTCCGGCGACGGCCTGCGCGTGGTCACCGACCGGCAGACCTGGCATGCGCGCAACGTGATCGTGGCCACCGGTACCGAAAACCGTGCGCACGTGCCGCCGCTCGCCACCGGGATCGACGCCGGGATCCACCAGCTGACTGCGGGCCACTACCAGGGCCCCCACCAGGTTCCCGACGGGGGAGTGCTGGTGGTCGGCGCCTCGGCGTCGGGGGCTCAGATCGCGGACGAGCTGCGCCGGTCCGGCCGGCCGGTCACCATCTCGGCGGGCCGGCATTCCCGGGTACCTCGTCGCTACCGGGGCCAGGACATTCTCTGGTGGATGGACCGCGCCGGGATCCTCGGCCACACCATCGATCGGTTGCGCGACGTGCGGTCTGCCCGCTCGGCACCGTCCCTGCAGCTAACTGGCCGCATGGACCACCCGGTCGGCCTGGAGGCGCTCGCGGCGCGCGGGGTGACGCTGGCCGGCCGGCTCGTCGCCGCGGACGGTGGGCGGCTGAGCTTCGCCCACGACCTGCCTGCCACGATCAGCGCAGCGCAGGGACGGATGGAGCGACTGCTGCACACCATCGACGCCTACATCTCCCGCAGCGGCGGCGGCGAGTATGCCAGCCCAGCCGATCCGCCCCCGGCGCCCGCAGTGGCCGCCGGCCCGGCCCGCCTGGATCTGCGCCGCGCTGGCATCAGGACCGTGATCTGGGCGACCGGGTACCGGTCGGCCTATCCCTGGCTGCGGGTTCCCGTTCTCAACCGGCGCGGGGAGATCGTCCACCACCGCGGCGTGACCAGTGTCCCCGGTCTCTACGTGCTGGGCCTCAGATTCCTGTACCGCCGCAATTCCAGCTTCGTCGACGGCGTAAGACACGACGCCAGGTTCGTTGCCGCCCACGTCATGCGGCGAATGACCACCCGGGCTCTCACGGCCGCCCTCCCGGACTCGCGCGACCTGAGCGCCTGACCTAACACCCACGGAGCAGCAAATGCCGACCAAAGACTACGACGTGGTCATTGCCGGGGCCCGCTGTGCGGGCGCCGCGACAGCCATGCTCCTGGCCCGTCAGGGCGCACGGGTGCTGCTGCTGGACCGGTCCCGGTACGGCACCGACACCTTGTCGACCCACGCGCTCATGCGTGGCGCGGTGCTGCAGTTGCACAGGTGGGGCCTGCTTCACCGGGTCATCGCCGCGGGGACGCCGGCGGTCCGGTCGGCAACCTTCCACCTGCCGGGCACCGTCTCGAGTGTCGAGATCAAGCCCAGGGACGGTGTCGATGGGCTGTATGCCCCGCGCCGCACCGTCCTCGACGCGATCCTTGCCGAGGCCGCGCGCAGCGCCGGCGCGGAGGTGCGATTCGGTACCTCGGTCACCGGCCTGCGGTCTGACCGCACCGGTCGCGTGACCGGGATCATCGGCCGGGCTGGCGCGGCGCGTCTGAAGGTCAGCGCCGATCTCGTCGTCGGGGCTGATGGCCGCCGCTCGGCCGTGGCGCGGTTCGCCGGTGCCACGGCCGCCCACGTCGCGCCCGCTTCGAGCGGCGTAATCTACCGGTACTTCCGTGACGATGCGACCGCCGGCTACCACTGGTACTTCACGCCCGGCTCAGCCGCCGGGGTCATTCCCACCAACGGCGGGCTGGCTTGCGTGTTCGCAGCCACCAGCGCGGAACGCCTGCGTCGCGAACTCGACGGCGGTGCCGAGGCCGGCTTGCGGCGCATCCTGACCGAGGCGGCGCCGGAGCTGGCGGACCGGCTCGATCACCACGGCGCGGCCGGTCCGCCACGTGTGTTCCCCGGCCTGACGGGATACCTGCGTGACGCGGCGGGACCCGGGTGGGCCCTGGTCGGTGACGCCGGCTACTTCAAGGACCCGATCACCGCCCACGGCATCACCGACG
>Ga0070698_100007206_pt1 | contig 12047 bp, 11 predicted proteins | sample KBSK1502metaG_FD_65477 | JGI IMG/M metagenome (GOLD analysis project Ga0070698, IMG submission 65477) | Corn, switchgrass and miscanthus rhizosphere microbial communities from Kellogg Biological Station, Michigan, USA - KBS K1-50-2 metaG | ecosystem: Host-associated > Plants > Roots >...
GAAGTACGGGATCCGCGCGAACGTGATCATGCCCGGGCTGATGGAGACGCCGATGGCGATCGAAGGGCTCTCCGGCGAGCTCGGCATCGCCAAGGAGAAGCTGATCGCGCAGCGCAACGCCGCGGTGCCGCTCGGCGGGCGCATGGGTACGGCGTGGGACGTGGCGTGGGCGGCGGTCTTCCTCGCTTCCGACGAGGCGCGCTTCATCACCGGGGTGATGCTGCCGGTCGACGGCGGGCAGAGCGCGCGCGTGGGCTGACCTACATCCGGCCGCGGTCGAGCGCCTTCGGCACCCACGCGGGCGCGCGCTTCTCAGCGAACGCGCGCATTCCCTCGCGCGCCTCGCCCGCCTTCCACAGCGACCAGTCCATGCTCATGCGGTCGACTGCGCCGTAGCGCTCGTGGATCATGCGCTTCACCTGCATGCGCGCCTCGGGCGCGGTGCGCAGGATGTCCTCCGCGACCGCGCGCGCCGCGTCGGCGAGCTCTTCGTGTGGCACGACGCGCGCGACCAGCCCGATCGCAACCGCCTCGCGCGCGTCGAGCGTGCGCCCGGTGAAGAGCAGGTCGCGCGCGCGCGCGATCCCGATGTGCGGCGGGAGATAGGCGGCATAGCCCGCGTCGGCGATCCCGCGCAGCAGTTCGGGGGCGCGGAACGTGGCGCGCTCGCTCACCACCGCGACGTCGCAGAGCATCGCGATCAGCAGGCCGCCGCCCTGACAGATGCCGTTCACCGCGGCGACCACGGGCGCGGCGCTGTGGCGGACCGCCTCGAAGGGCGTGACGTCCTGGCCAGCGAGCCCGTCGACGACGGGATGGGGATCCTCGCGCACGCCGCGCAGCTCGCCGCCGGGCGCGAACACGTCGCCGGTGCCCGTGATCACGAGCGCGGTCGGCTCGGGCCGCGCGTTCACCCACTCGACCGCGCGCTTGATGCCGTAGTACATCGCGGGCGAGAGGGCGTTGCGCGAGCGCGGCCGGTCGATCGTGCATTGCGCGACGTGGTCGCGCCGCTCGAGCCGGAGGAAGGGGGTTCCCAGGTCGAATGTCTCGGGCTCCATCGCGGCTCCTCCCGCGGGCAGAGAAGCAGAACGCGCGCCGCACCGCGAGGTGCGACGCGCGTCCCCGACGGATCCCGGGTCAGCGGCGCGGAGGTCCGGCGCCGCGTTCGCGGTCCTCGGCTTCGGCCTGGCGCGCGCGGTCCCGCGCGTGGAACGCGCGGTGCTCGCGATCGTCCTCTTCCTCGCGTGCGACTGCGCTCGGCGGCGCGGAGCGGTCGCGCTCGGCGGCGAATCGGCTGTCGTCGCGCGAGGAGCTGCGCGATCGGCGCGCGGGGCTCGAGTCTCGGCTGCGTCGGGCCATGGAGGGTCCTCCTGATCGCCGGAGCGGGTGCGCCGGCAGCGATCGGGGGTGCAAACGTCGAGCCATACGCTGCGGCGCGTGCCCGCGCGATTCAGGCTCGCGCCGACGGAAGAACTTTCACGCGCGCGCGGCGCGTTTGCAGAATGCGCAGCCCGCGCGGGAGTGCGTCAGCTCGCCGCGGCGAGTTCCGCCCGTCCGATCGGGGCGTCCGGATCCACGCATAGCATGCGGCGCAGCACCACGAGCGTGCCCTCCGCGATCTCCGCGGCGTTCGCCTGGTTCCCGGCGCGGAACAGTCTGCCGGCGAGCTGCACCTGCATCACCGCGGTCACCGACGCCGCGAGCAGCTCGGCGTCGCCCTCGTGGAACACGCCCTCGTCCATGCCCTGGCGCAGCACCGCGGCCACGTGGTTCACGCCTGCGCGCCAGTGCTCGCGCGTGTTCTCGGTGATCGGGTCGAGCCCCCAGGCATGGCCCTCGCGCAACAGGATCCGGCGATACGCGTCGTGATCGACCAGGAAGGACACGAACGCGCGCAGGCCGGATTCGAGCTTCTCGAGTGCGCCCCCCATGCCGGCGCCTCGCACGCGGTCGAGGAACGCGATTCCGCGCACGGCCTGGATCTCGGCGTAGATCTCGTTCTTGCCCGGGAAGGCCGTGTAGAGCGTCTTGAGCGAGATCCCGGCCTCGGCCGCGACGTCCTGCATCGTGCACTCGTCGAAGCCCTTCTCGGCGAACACCCGCTCTGCGCACTCGAAGATCAGATCGTGGTACATGCGCGACCGGGCCGCTTCGAGCTTGGAATTCTTCTTTTTTATAGAGGACATACGCTCTTACCCCGAGATCGTACCCAGAATACTCGCCCAGTCATTCTCGATATGCAACAAAAGAAATATAAATAAACCTACAGGATTATATTGACTCTCTAAAAGATAATGGATATTTTCCGGTCCGCCTGTTCCCCCACCCCCCAGGTGTTTCCGTGCAGCGCATGTCGGGCTTCGACGCCCAGTTCATCTACGACGAGCGGCCCGACGAGCCCCAGCACACGCTCAAGATCTCGTTCCTCGGCGAGCGCGCGAGCGCAGCGTGGAGCTTCGCGTCGGCGAAGAGCGATCTCGCGCGGCGCCTCGCGCAGCTCGAGCCGCTCCAGTGGCGGGCGCTGCGGGTGCCGTTCGATCTGAATCACCCGGTGTGGGTCGCCGACCCGGAGCTCGATCTCGACTGGCACCTGCGCCGCGCCGCAGTGCCCGCGCCAGGCGGGCGCGACGAGCTGTGCGAGGCGATCTCGCAGATCCTCTCCGCGCCGCTCGATCCGAACCGCCCGCTCTGGGAGATGTGGTGGCTCGAGGGCTACGAGGGCGGCGTCGTCGCCGTGCTCAAGATCAGCCACGCGCTCGCGGACGGCGCGTCGAGCAAGCGCCTGCTCGAGCTCCTCCACACACCCGAGCCCGTCGAGCCGCCGGCCCCCGTCCCGAGCCACGCGCTCCCGACGCGCTGGGCGCTGATCGTGGATGCGCTGCGCGATCTCTGGCGCGCGCTCGTCCATCACCTCCCTTCGCTCGTGCGCGCGAGCCTAAACGCGCGTGCGCGCGTGGCCGCCGCTCGCGAGAGTGATTCGATCGCTGCGGAGCCGAGCCCGGACGCTCTCGGTGGTCCGTGCCATCCGCTCGGCGGTCCGCTCTCGCGGCGGCGCGCTTTCCACTACTTCACCGCTTCGCTCGCGGACGCACGCGAGGTGCGGCGCGTGCTCGGCGGCACCGTGAACGACGTCGCCGTGGCGGCGGTGGCCGGCGGCGTGCGCCGCTGGCTGCTCGAGCGCGGGGCGCTCCCGGGATTGGCGACACGCGCGTTCATGCCCGCCTCGATCCGCACGGCGGAAGAGGCGCTCGACTGGGGCAATCGCGTCACGGCGCGCCCGCTCGACCTGCCGACGCAGATCGCGGATCCGATCGCGCGCCTGCGCGCGGTGCAGCACGAGACCGCGCGCGCCAAGGAAGAGCTGCGGCTGCGCGAGGGCGCCCATCTCGAGGACTGGATCCGTCGGCTGCCGCCGATCGCGGGCAAGGCGATCAGCGCGTTCATGCGCACCTACGTGCGCGTGAAGTCGAACTTCCCCGGCAGCGTCGCGATCTCGAACGTGGTCGGCCCGAGCCGCGCGCTGGTCGGGCCCTGGGGAGAGGTCGAGAACTTCGTCTCGGTGGGTCACATGAAGTACAGCGCCGGCCTCAACACCACGGTGTGGAGCTACGGCGGGCGGCTGAACTTCGGCTTCTACGCCTGCGCGCGCGCGCTGCCCGACCTGCCGCGCCTGTCCGGCTACGTGGCCGACGCGCTCGAAGAGCTCGTCAAGATCGCAAGTTTCGCGCAGCGAGCCGAAGGCGAGCGAAGACCAGAAGGCTGCCGCGAGACGGCGACGGCGCGCGCGGCCTGAGGAGATCCATGTCGAACTCGAACCTCCGCACCCTCGGCCGCGCGCTGCGCATGCTCCCCGACCTGCTGCGCTCAGCGCCGAACCGCCACTTCACTGCCGCCGACCTGCTCGAGCGCGCGGCGCGGCGCCGGCCCGACGCGGCGTTCGTGCGCTTCGAGGGACGCGACGTCTCCTACGCGGAGCTGAACGCGCGCGCGAACCGGATCGCGCACTGGGCGCTTGCGCGCGGGCTGCGCCGCGGCGCCGTCGTGGCGCTGTTGATGGAGAACCGGCCCGAGTACATCGCCGTGTGGATGGGCCTCGCCAAGGCGGGCGTGACGACGGCGCTGCTCAACACGAACCTGCGCGGCGAAGCGCTCGCGCATAGCGTGCGCACTGCGGGCGCGGTCGGCGTCGCGCTCGGCGCCGAGTGCGCGGACGCGTGGCTCTCGCTCGGCGCGGATGCGCCGTCGGTCGATCTGTTCGCGGTCGCCGATCCGGGGCGCAGCGCGCCCGCCCTGCCGCCGCAAGCGAAGCCGCTCGACGAGGAGTCCGCGGGATTCAGCCCCATCGATCCGCCGCGCAGCGTGCGCGCGGATCTGCGCGGCGGCGACCCGCTCTTCTACATCTACACCTCGGGCACCACGGGGCTGCCCAAGGCGGCGCGCTTCAGCCACAGCCGCTTCGTCTCGGGCGGAGCCTACGCGCTGCTCGCGGGGCTCTCGAAGAAGGACGTGCTCTACTGCGCGCTGCCGCTCTATCACACCGTCGGCGGCGTGATGTGCGTGAATGCGGCGCTGCGCAGCGGCGCCGTGCTCGCGCTCGCGCGCAAGTTCAGCGCGCGCCGGTTCTGGGACGACGTCTGCGAGAGCGGCGCCACGGCGTTCCAGTACATCGGCGAGCTGTGCCGCTATCTCGTGAATCAGCCGTCGCACCCGAAGGAGCGCGCGCACGCGCTGCGCTTCGCGCTCGGCAACGGGCTGCGCCCCGACCTGTGGGAGGAGTTCCAGCGGCGCTTCGCGGTGCCGCAGATCGTCGAGTTCTACGGCGCCACCGAGTCGAACGTCTCGATGGTGAATCTCGCCGGGCGGCCCGGTTCGGTCGGCCGGCCCGCGCCCGGAACGGTGATCGCGTTGGTGCAGTTCGACGTGAACCTCGATGAACCCGTGCGCGACGGCGCGGGCCACTGCGTCCGGTGCGGCGACGGCGAGCCGGGCGAGCTCCTGGGCCGGATCTCCGAGGGCCACACCGCGGCGGGGCGCTTCGAGGGCTACACCCACAAAGAGGCGACCGAGAAGAAGATCCTGCGCGGCGTGTTCGAGCCCGGCGACGCCTGGTTCCGCACCGGCGACCTGCTCTCGCGCGACGCCGACGGCTACTACTACTTCGTCGACCGGATCGGCGACACGTTCCGCTGGAAGGGCGAGAACGTGTCCACCCAGCAGGTGGCGGAGGCGATTGGCGGCGAGCCCGGTGTCGCGCTGTGCGCCGCCTACGGCGTCGCGCTGCCCGGCCAGGAAGGCCGCGCCGGCATGGCCGCGGTGGTGCTCGATCCCGGCGCGGCGCTCGACGGCGCGAGCCTGTACGCGCGGATAGCAGCCGAGCTGCCCGTCTACGCCCAGCCCGCGTTCGTGCGCGTCTGGCAGGCGCCCGACCTCACCGGAACGCTCAAGCTGAAGAAGACCCGGCTCCAGCAGCAGGGCTTCGATCCGTCGGCGATCAGCGATCCGATCCTCTTCCGCGACGACCCGCGGCGCGCCTATCAACCGCTCGACGCGAGCACGCACGCGCGTGTCGTGTCCGGCGCACTGCGCTTCTGATCCTCCCCTCTCACCTCCATTCCAGACCCAGGAGAACCCATGACCACCGAGACCAGCGTCAAACAGCTCCCCGACGGCGATGCCGTCTTCCTCTCCACCGAGACCGACACCGCGTGGGGTCACATCGGCGGGCTGAGCATCCTCGATCCGACCGGCGTGCCGGACTTCAGCTACGAGAAGCTCCTGCGCCAGATCGGGCAGCGACTCGTCCACGTGCCGCGCTTCCGCTGGAAGCTGCTCGAGGTCCCGTTCGGGCTCGATCGCCCCTACTGGGTGGAGGTCCCCGACTTCGACGTGCGCAAGCACGTGCACCGGATCGCGGTGCCCGCGCCCGGCGGCATGAAGGAGCTGGGCGAGCTCGCCGGCCATCTCTTCGCGCGGCCGCTCGACCGCTCGCGCCCGCTCTGGGAGTTCTGGTACATCGAGGGGCTCGCGGACGGCAAGGTGGCGATGTTCATGAAGAACCACCACTGCCTGATGGACGGCCAGGCCGGCGTCGGGCTCGCCGAGGTGATGACCGACCTCTCGCCCGACGCGACCGCGCCGCCGATCGTGCCCGACGTGATGAAGGAGGGCATGCCGGTCGCGCCGAGCGCGATCCAGATCGCCGCGCAGGCGGCGCGCAACATCCTCGGCCGCCAGGTGAAGCGCGTCGAGCACGTCGGCCGCGGGCTGCGCGCCGTGGCGTCGCCGCTGTGGCAGAAACGGGACGAGTTCGCGCCGCCGTCGTGGAGCGACGTGCCGCCGCTCTCGTTCAACAAGCTCGTCGGCATGCGCCGCAGCTTCGCGTGCGCGTCGCTCGATCTCGAGGAGCTGAAGACGATCAAGAAGCACTTCGACGTCACGTTGAACGACGTGGTGCTCGAGGTGATTGGCGGCGCGCTGCGGCGCTGGCTGCGCGCCAAGGGCGAGCTGCCCGAGCGGCCGCTCGTGGCGATGTGCCCGGTGTCGCTGCGCGCGGAGGGCGATCAGAGCCTGTCGAACCAGATCACGATGATGCCGGTCTCGCTCGCGACCGATCTCGGCGATCCGGCCGACCGGCTGCGCCGGATCGCGAAGAACTCGGCGCGCTCGAAGGAGTCCGTGCAGGGCAGCTTCGACGTGCTCGCGGCGGTGTCGGAGAGCCTCGCTCCGGGCCTCGTCGGCCTGCTCATGCGCGCGATGGCGATCGCGCCCGACAGCATCCCGCTGCCCGGCAACCTGATCGTCTCGAACGTGCGCGGCACGCCGATCCCGCTCTACACGGCGGGTGCGCGGATCGAGTCGATGTACCCGATGTCGGTGCTCCAGGCGGGCCAGGGCCTGAACGCCACCGTCGTGTCCTACATGGGCAAGATGGAGTTCGGCTTCACCGTCGATCCGGATCTGGTGCCCGACGTGCACGAGCTCTGCGATCAGATCCACCGCTCGTTCGAGGAGCTCTCGGCGGCGGCCGAGGGAGTCGTGCACCGCGCGGCGTAGCCGGCGCGTTCCGCCGGATGGCGGGATCGCTTCGCTCTCCCGCCCTACGCAAACTCGTAGGGCGGGAGGAGCCGAAGGCGGATCCCGCCTTCCGCGGCGTCAGCCGTTCTTCTGCTCGAACTCGCGCATGTAGTCGAGTAGCGCTTGCACGCCCTCGATCGGCATCGCGTTGTAGATCGAGGCGCGCATCCCGCCGACCGAGCGGTGCCCCTTCAGCTGGAGCAACCCGCGCGCGTCTGCGCCCTTCAGGAACGCGCCGTCGAGCGCCTCGTCGCGCAGCTTGAACGGTACGTTCATGCGCGAACGGTCGGGTACGCGCACCGGGTTGCGATAGAACCCGGTCGCGTCGAGGTAGTCGTAGAGCAGCTTCGCCTTGGCGACGTTCTTCCGCTCGATCGCTGGGAGCCCGCCCTGCGCGAGCAGCCACTCGAACACGAGACCCGCGATGTAGATCGAGTAGGTGGGCGGCGTGTTGAGCATCGAGTCGTTCTCGGCCTGCTCCTTCCAGTGGAACGCCGACGGAGTGATCGGCAGCGCGCGGTCGAGCAGGTCGCGGCGCACGATCACGAGCGTGACACCGGCGGGCCCGGCGTTCTTCTGCGCGCCCGCGTAGATCACGCCAAAGCGCGTGACGTCGAGCGGCCGCGACAGGATGTGCGAGGACGCGTCGGCCACGAGCGGCACGGCGCCGGTGTCGGGCGTCCAGTGATATTCGATCCCGCCGATCGTCTCGTTCGTGCACACGTGCACGTACGCGGCGTCGGGCGTGAGCTTCCAGCTCGCCTGCGGCGGCACGTAGGTGAAGCTCGCGTCCTCGGAAGACGCGGCGACGTTCACCTGACAGTACTTCTTCGCCTCCTTGATCGACTTCTTGGACCACTCGCCGGTGTTCACGTAGTCGGCGATCTTGCGCTCACCGAGCAGGTTCATCGGGATGATCGCGTTCTCGGCGATCGCGCCGCCCTGGAGAAAGAGCACCGCGTAGTCGTCGGGGATCGCGAGCAGCGCGCGCAGGTCGGTCTCCGCCTTCGCGGCGATCGCGATGAACTCCTTGCCGCGGTGGCTCATCTCCATCACCGACATGCCGCTGCCGTGCCAGTCGAGCATCTCGGCCGCCGCGCGCTCGAGTACCTCGCGCGGCAGCACCGCCGGACCTGCGCTGAAATTGAATACCTTCATAGGTGGGAGACAATAGGCGATCGATGAGGGGGTTCGCGCTCGCCGCGGTTGTTTTCACGGCCCTGCCCGCCGCGTCGCAAGAGCCGCGCGGGCTGTGCGCGGAGCGGCCAGGGCTCGCCACGCCGCCGTGCACGGTCGACGCGGGCCATCTCCAGGTAGAGACGGGAATCGGCGACTGGACCCACGAGCGCAACAGCGTGGAGCGGACCGACCGGGTCACCGTCGGTGAAACGGAGCTGCGCTATGGCGTCAACGACGAGATCGAGGCGCGGGTCGGCTGGACGCCGTACGGCTGGGTGCGCACGCGCGACCGGCTCGCCGACGAGACCGATCGAGAGAGTGGAACGGGCGACCTCACGATCGGCGTGAAGGCGAACCCGATCGATCTCGGCGCGCTCTCGTTCGCGCTGCTGCCGTTTGCCACGGCGCCCACCGGCCAGCGGCCGATCGGCGCCGGCGACTGGGGATTCGGACTGCTCGCGCCGATCGCCTACGAGCTGCTCGAAGGCGTCGAGCTCGAGGTGACGCCCGAGGTCGACGCCGCCGTGGACGAGGACCGCACGGGTCGCCACGTTGCTTTCGGCGGCCCGGTCGGGCTCGACGTCGATGTGACGAAGCACATCTCGATCGCCGCGGAGGTCGCGGCGGTCCGCGATCACGACCCGTCGGGCCACAGCACCAGCGTGCTCGCGGGGTTCTCCGCGGGGTGGCGGCCGAGCGACGACTGGCAGCTCGACCTCGGCGTGAACCTCGGGCTGAATCGCAATACCCCCGACGTCGAGCTGTACGCGGGCGTTGCGAAGTGGTTTTGAGTCGTCGCGGCGTGAGCGTCAGCGCTGCTGCGCGGTGCGATCGCGCAGGTACTGGATCACTTGCGGGAGTCGGGTCGCTTGCGTGCTCTGGATCATGCTGTCGGGCAGCGGCAGCTTCGGCTTCACGTGGATGCGGTAGGTCACCTTTGTCTTCGCGCCGCCGTCGACGGGGACCAGGCTCCAGCTGCCGTCGTTGACCTCGTAGTCGCCGCGGATCAGCGTCCATGCGCGCGTGTAGCTGCCGCTCTGCGCGTCGATCGTCATCGTGGCGCGAGAGACGCTGGTCAGGTCCGAGAACGGGAACGGCACGTCGGCCGTCACCTCGCACACGGCCGTGAACTGCGACGATTCGTCGCCCGAGCGCTCGAGCTCCTTGCTCGCGGCGATGCTCGGCATGTTCTTCACGTAGTCGGCGCATCGGGAGACGAGCGCCCATACCTGCGCGGGAGACGCTGCGACCACACCCTCGACCACGTAGGTCGGGGCGCCGGCCGTCTCCGGCTCGGTCCAGGTCTTGATCTCGCCAGGAGCGTCGAGGGCGTGCGCGCCCGCGGCGGCGAGCAGCAGCGCGAGCGCGAGGATCGGGGCGGTGCGGTTCACGGCAGCAAAGGTTAGCGGCCGAGGTCCGGCGCTTCTTCTACTTAGTCCGTGCGGCTGAGCGGCCGCGCGAGATCCTCGAGCCCACGGCGTTCCGCCGCCACGCCGAGCCAGAGCGCGGCCAGCGCGGCGAAGAGCATCAGGCCGGCGCCGAGCGCGTAGCCCGCGAACAGCTCGGGCCGGCTGCCACGCTGGATCAGCGCACCGAACAGCGTCGGCGCGAGCAGTCCACCTACCCCGGTGCCGACCGCGTAGAAGAGCGCGATCGCCATCGCGCGGATCTCGAGCGGGAAGAGCTCGCTCACGGTCAGGTAGGCCGAGCTCGCGGCCGCAGAAGCGAAGAAGAACGAGATCGACCAGAGCAGCGTGTGGGAGCGCGCATCGAGCGCGCCGCGCGCGAAGGCCGCGCCGGTCAGCAGCAGGAGCAGTCCGCTCATCGCGTAGGTGAACGAGATCATCGGCCGGCGCCCGATCGAATCGAACAGCCGGCCGAGCAGGAGCGGGCCCAGGAAGTTTCCGAGCGCGAACGGCAGCAGATAGGCGCCCACGCGCTCGGCCGGCACCGCGTAGAAGCGCGTCAGCGTGAGCGCGTAGGTGAAGAAGATCGCGTTGTAGAAGAAAGCCTGGGCAATCATCAGCACCAGGCCCAGCAGCGCGCGCGAGCGGTAGTGCGAGAGCATGACGCGCGCGATCGCCCGGAAGCCGACGCGCTCGAGCGGAGCGATCCGTATGCGCGCCGGCGCCGCGGCATCTCCGCGCGGTGCGTGGCCCGCCTCGAGCTTCGCGACGATCGCTTCGGCCTCGGCGTGGCGCCCTCGCACCAGCAGCCAGCGCGGCGATTCGGGCACGAAGCGTCGCACCATCATGATGGCGAGCGCGAGCACGGCGCCGAGCGCGAACGCCGCGCGCCAGCCGCGCTCGTGTCCGAGCACGCGTGGATCGAGCAGCACCGCCGAGAGCACCGCGCCGAGCGCGGTGCCGATCCAATAGCTGCCGTTGATCGCGAGGTCGGCGAAGCCGCGCGTGCGCGCGGGGATCAGTTCGTCGATCGCCGAGTTGATCGCGGCGTACTCGCCGCCGATCCCCATGCCGGTGAGCAGGCGACACGCCGCGAAGGTCCAGAAGTCGACCGAGAACGCCGTGGCGGTCGTCGCGAGCGCGTAGAGCGAGAGCGTGATCAGGAACAGGCGTCGGCGCCCATGGCGATCGGTGAGATGGCCGAAGACGAGCGCGCCCGAGATCGCGCCCGCGATGTAGGCGGAGCCGGCGAGCCCGACCTGGGTCGCAGAGAGGCCCAGCGTGCCCGGCTCCTCGAGCACGCTGCCGAGCGCGCCGACGATCGTGACTTCGAGTCCGTCGAGCGCCCAGGTCACGCCGAGCGCGACGACCACGAGCCAGTGGAAGCGGCCCCAGGCGAGCCGATCGAGGCGCGCCGGGATGTCGGTCTCGAACGCGCTCACGTCGCCGCTAGGCGCTGCTTCTGCTCTTCGACGTCGAACATTCCCTTCGGCCACGCCAGCCCCAGCGCATCGAGCGCCTCGAATAGCACGCGCGCAACCACCCAGTTGCGGTACCACTTCTTGTCGCTCGGCACGACCAGCCACGGCGCTGCCTCGGCGTTGCAGCGCTCGAGCGCGAGCTCGTAGGCCTTTTGATAGTCGGACCAGAGCGCGCGCTCGTCGACGTCGCCGGGATTGAACTTCCAGTGCTTGGTGGGGTCGTCGAGGCGCGCGAGCAGGCGCTTGCGCTGCTCCTCGGCGGAGATGTGCAGCATGCACTTCACGATCACCGTGCCGGACGCGGCGAGCCGCGCCTCGAAATCGTTGATCGCGCGGTAGCGCCGCTCGATCTCCTTCGCCGGGGCGAGCTTGCGCACGCGCGCGATCAGCACGTCCTCGTAGTGCGAGCGGTCGAAGATCCCGACCATCCCGGCCGCGGGCACCTCCTTCTCGATCCGCCACAGGAAGTCGTGCTTGCGCTCGATGGCGCTCGGCGCCTTGAACGACCTGATCTGCACGCCCTGCGGATCGAAGATCCCCACTGCGCTGCGCAGCACGCCGCCTTTGCCCGATGTGTCCATGCCCTGGAGCACGAGCAGCAGGCTCCGCGTGTCGCCGGCGGCCTTCGCGTTCGCGAACAGCCGCTCCTGGAGGTCGGCCAGCTCGGGCGCGAGCGCGCGCAGCGCGCCTTCGCCGTCGCGTTTGCGGCCGGAGAAGCCCGGCGTCGCCGAGGGGTCGTGATCGGAAAGATGCACCTTGCCGCGCGGGACGCGGAGGCGGGAGGTGACGGACGCCGCACGGGCCACGTGCAGAAGCTACCGCGCCAAGCCGGGCACCGTCACGGGCGAGCCCATCCGCCTAGCGCGCGGAGAGCTGTGCGCCCGCGAGGCGCGACACGATCTCG
>Ga0070698_100007208_pt1 | contig 12046 bp, 9 predicted proteins | sample KBSK1502metaG_FD_65477 | JGI IMG/M metagenome (GOLD analysis project Ga0070698, IMG submission 65477) | Corn, switchgrass and miscanthus rhizosphere microbial communities from Kellogg Biological Station, Michigan, USA - KBS K1-50-2 metaG | ecosystem: Host-associated > Plants > Roots >...
GCCGAGGATGGGCACTGCTTCCTCCCTGAGCGTGAGCTGGTGGAGCGGGTAGTCAAGCAGCTTGCGCTACCTGAGTTCCCCGTAGACCCGGCACGCATCGGCGAGCTCATTGCCAGCATGTCCGAGGACCAGCAACTCATCACGCAGCCCGGCTATGGTGACCGCGAGGGCCAGCGCATCTGCTACACACCCGCGTTCTACTACACTGAGCAAGCGCTCGCGACGAGGCTTTCCCACTTTATGAAAGCACCGGCTGCCGTTGACCTCCTCCCACGCGTGCAGCGCTGGATCGATGTGTACACACAGATGAGAGGCATCACCCTCACGCATGATCAGCGCCACGCAGTTGAGCTGGCGGTGACTTCACGTCTGCAAGTGCTGACCAGAGGGCCCGGATGCGGCAAGACGTTTACCACCAGGACCATCGTGGACTTGGTGAGAGTGATGGGCAAATCCATCCTGCTCGCCGCGCACAAAATGGTAGTTTGTACTAATCCCAACGAGACCCAGAGTTACGTCAGCTCTCTTTGAACCGCTGTATCGTACTAGAAGTCGTTATCTGTTGAAGAATCGCTGGGTCAAGGTAGCAATAAATGTGACTTCGATGATGAGTCCCACCAGCGCCTCAAAGGCAGCAAGCACCGTGAGCGGATCATCAAGCGAAATGTTTTTGCCCGGAAAGAAGCCGCGTCCATGAAAGCTGGTCATGCTGAAGACAAAGGCTCCAAGCGGAGAGAGCGATGGGCCGACGGCATGTCCAAGGAGATAGTAGGCTGTGGCAAACCCGGAAATGACGAGGAAGTAGGCGAGAAAACTTCGGCTTGGTCGATAGCCATAGCCTGCAATGAGAAAGAGGAACCAGGAAAAGAGCCAAGCTCCAAACGTCTGTACGCGCTGTTTAAAGGAAATTCCTGAAATCAAAATTTTGTATCGGAAGGCTGTTTTTTGCAGTACTTGGGCACGATAGGCAAAGCGTGCCGAATCCTCGTTCAACCCTTGAGCTTGTAGTACAATAGAAAGCTGACGGTTGGCACGAACAGCTCGTTCATATCTATTCAACCTTGCATTTCTCGTCCCTCTTAGAAGTTCATCTGGTGTGCCATCTGGGTCGTGCTTCTGATAGGCTGCCCATTCCTCGCCGAGTATTTTCACCTGTGACCATTCAACCACTGCAAGATTCGCGCGATCCCAATAGACATCAGCTAACTGAGGACCTACCTGCTTTTCATCACTGAGTACAGCAGCCGCGAGATCTGCTTCTTCAAGGTGTGCGCGGTAAAAGTTTGTTCTTTCTAAATTCGTCCCTACGAGTTTGGCATTCTCCAAATGGGCATTGGAAAAATCGGCACCTCTCAAAGAGGCATTCCAAAGGTTGGCTTCTTCCAGATGTGCGTCAGAGAAGTGAGCACCATCTAGCTGTGCAAGTAAAAGCTTGGCTCCCTCTAAATGGGCATCAAAAAAATAGGCTTTTTTCAGGTTTGCGCCAATAAGGTTGGCATTCTCCAAATGGGCATGAGCGAGACTAGCTCTCTCCAGATCCACACCATCAAGCACCTGGAATAGACCTTTCCCTTTTGACTCACTGCTCACTTCTCCTTGTAGGCATGCTAGCGGGAGATTGCTTAAGTCTATCCCTCGAAGATCGGCTCCGCCCAAATGTAATCCTTCACGTTTCCTTTGATTAGAGTCGCTCCAGCTCACAGGCCCACGTCCATTTTCATGGATTGCCAAAAGCCATTCGACATCAGCTCGACTCAGCTTCATCCCTTTGAAAGGATAAACTCCTTTTTCAACATCAGAGACAAGGGAAAGACGCGCACTCAGTTCGTTCTGGCGCTTAAGGTCAATCTCAGGCTCCGTTCGCCAGGGCTGGCTTTGTGCTGTCCAGTAGGAGTGCCATGCGTCATGATCATCATTAATAGGACGCGACACCGGGGTTTGGTAGACAACGGCAGGCGAGGCCGCGGCCCTCCCATTACATTTGACAAAAGGAGCAAAGAGAAGGGAGAGAAGAGGGGAACGCCTGCGTTGCTTACTCATGAGATGCATTTCTCCAATGGATTGCTGTTTGTCATCACCGCTTATGGCGACTTTTCTGGTATCTTACCTCATCAGACGGAAACGATGGAAGGACCTCCAATGAGCCTGAGTATCGCTCATTCCCTAAATGCTTCCAGGTTGACTTTGCGGAATTCCCAGTAAGGGATGCGCCGCTAACCTGGTACCTAATCACAGAAGAGATGCCCGTTCCACAACTATTCTCTGGAAGCATTGAGCCCACCTGAATAGTTACAATTTCAGGACATTTACCAGGGATGTCCAACGCTGTTGTATTCTGAACACATTCTCAGGTTCCTCTCAGGTTCTTCACAGAATCATTTCATAATAATCTCCTATAGTTTCTTCATTGATGCAGAGACTTATTAGAGAACGGCGTTTGCTTGTACTCGAGCAGTCATGCGGTAATTGTTGATGCGTCTCTCTTTTCTGGAACTCGATACAACTCTAGTACTGGCCGCAGAAAGAACACTGTGTAATCTATCGATACTCAACGAAAGAAAGGGGAAAACACAGATGAAAAAAAGTCTTCCAGCTCTCCTCGTGGTTGTCCTGTTAGCCATGCTCCTGGCATCCTGTGGGCAATCCACACCAGGACAGCAGACCGCGGCGCCGACTGCCGGCTCGACCCAGCACACCACCTCCACAGGCCCGAAAGGACGGATCGCCTGGCAGGGCTTTCTGGATCAGAACCAAACCACGGCCGCGATCTTTTCGGCAAAGGCTGATGGGACCAATGTCCGGCAACTCACGCATCCGAATCTTGGAGACCAGGACGCCAACCCCGATTGGTCGCCCGACGGCTCCAAAATCCTCTTTACGCTTGAGGCTGCACAGGGCCCCAGCGAGATCTTTATGATGAACGCTGACGGAACGGGCCTCAAGCAGCTCACCCACTGCACAGGAATGTGTGCCGGCATGGGTGTCGGCACCTGGTCGTCCGATGGGAGGCAGATTATCTATAGTGTGGCGGATAATCCTATTCGCCCCGACGGTAACGCGACCGATGAGGGACTCTGGATCATGCAGGCCGATGGCAGCCATCCAATGCAGTTCACCCACCCCCCGCTTCCGACAAGTATTGCTGATAACTTTCCCACCTGGTCGCCCGATGGCAAGCGGATCCTCTTTGTGCGCAACCACCAGACCAATGAGTCGTATGATGATCAGGCACTGTTCGTCATCAACCGGGATGGCACCGGTCTCAAACAGGTGACGGAGTGGGGAAAATTGAAGGCGGGGCTGGCGCATTGGTCGCCCGATGGTCAGCGCATTGTCTTCCAATCCTTCGGCTCTTTCCCCGATGGCACTACTCCGCAGCTCTACACGATCTCTCCCGACGGTACGCATCAGGTCCAACTGACGACGAATGAGCGCAACAGTTGGCCTGCCTGGTCGCCCGACGGCACGAAGATCATCTTCGCGCATCGCTCCACGGCAGGGCAGGACCAGAATGCCCACCTCTATGAGATGAACGCCGATGGCAGCGGTCTGGTCCAGATCACCCATAACCCGTTCTGGCAGCTCCATCCTGCCTGGGGCCCACCTGTTTAGCAGCCTTAGTTGCCAGGAGAAGGGTGCGGTGAGACTTTGCTGTGTCGTGACTAATGGACTGGCGGCCAAACGATGCGAGGGAAGGCGCAAGGGGAAGCTTCTCAGTTGCAGGCGACCGGCCACCAATCACCAGGGTGCAGAGGTGGAAGCTGCTCTTCTCTGTCACGTTGTCCATTTCGTGAGTGGGCCGAAGAAGCCTGGAGGAGGCGCTTATGTGATACAAAAGACCGAGTGTCGTGCTACGCCCATTTCTTCCTATTGAATGGAAACCTCTTCTGCAAAGGCCTTGGGTCTGAAGAGAACGACAACCATATCATCGCTAAATGCTTGCAAGTTGATCATGCGGCAAGTACCTGTGACTGAGTAGGATGCTTGTCAGGCGCGAAAGGACTGCCGATATGACGAAGCAGGTCAGCAGGGGTTCGGGCGAGCGTCTCAAAGTGCGCTCTGGCATCAGAAAGCCTCGCCTCAAAGTCTCTGCGGTGATGATTATGCGTGACGATGCGGCGTGAGATGCGCGCACCTCCACTCGATGCGATTGGCATCCGGGTCGTAGGCAGGCGTGTAGACCAGAGAGAGCTGCGTTGAGAGTTCGGCCAGCATACTCCGTATGAGCAAGGAGCCCTGAGCTGTGTGGGTCTTGAGGTTGTCCGTAATGATGATCGCCGCACGCCCACGAGCCGTCGAGCGAGCCACTGCGGCACGCACCTGTTCACAGAAGACATCGGCGGTCCTCCCAGGAGCGATCCTGCCATCAAACCACCCATCGCGCCAGTCCACCAGTCCAAAGCCATAGACCTTGCGATTGTCGCCCGGCGCTTCCACTAAGCGTTGCCCGCGACGTCCTTTCAGGCTCCAGACCCGCGTGAGGGTCGGGTGAAAGGCAAACTGCACCTCATCCTGCAAGTAGAGATCGGCTCGCGGGAGCAGCGCAAGGAGATGCGGCAGGTCAGCCGGAAGTTGACTCCACAGATCAGCTTCGACTAGATCCCGGACGGGTAGAGGTTCAGGCGCTGTGGCTCCTGCTAACACGACCTCTACCCGCAGTCTTTTCCCACGTAGTCCGCCTGCTCCCCTGCTTTGCGTCGCAGCGTCCAGGTCGGACGCTTGCAGACATACCCATGTGCATGCAAGTACACCCGCACCGTCTCCTCGGTCACTTGTATCCCTGTTTGCTGGCCTAAGTACTCGGCGAGCAACTCGGTGGTCCAGTTGGCCGTTTCCTGTCCCACCTCATGGGGATCTAACTCGATCACGCGCAGCAATTCGGCTTCCCACGCTGGCGTGACCCTCCGTTCTCGGCCTGGTGGTGTGCGCCGGGGCACCGCATCCAGTCCTCCGGCTAAGAAACGCTTGAGCACACGGGCCACGGTGTCCTCACTCCGCAGCACGAGGCGGGCAATCTGCGGGACCCTGTAGTCCTGTTGGGCCAGCAGAATCATCTGATAACGCGTCCGGCTCTCCGCTTTGGGAGCCTCTTCATAACGGCGATGCAGTTCAGCAACGGTTGCTGCATCTAATGGGGGTAAAGTGAGTGGGGCTGTCACAATTTCCTTCCTTCCTTTCAATCTTCCACACGCTTTTCCCAGTGTATCATTCCCCCGCAAGCCTTACCTGGAAGCATTTAGTAAAAATAGGCGCAAAGAGACATTTTCACCTGTTTTTCCCAAAAATGATACACCTCTTCCGCTCAACCTCAAGCGTATGATATACCGCTAACGTCCTCAAAAAATAGGCGAAAAAACAGAAACAGGCGAAAAAACATGGCTGACAACACCACTACCATTGATAGTTCTCCAGAGAAACTCCTCAGCGACTGGCTAGAGGATCTTCAAAGCCATGACCACGCACCTGGCACCATCCGGCGCTATAAGAGCGCCATTGAAAGCTTTCTCGCATGGTATGAGCACGAAGAGCATCGTCCCTTAACGCCAGCTTTACTGACCCCGATCACGCTTGTTGGCTATCGCAACTTTCTCCAACGCACCCAAGCACGAGCAACCAGCACAGTCAATGGCCATGTGAGTGCCTTGCGCACCTGGTGTGCCTGGCTCACCGAACAGCGTCATCTGGAGGCCAATCCGGCAAAACGCATCAAATTGGTGGGTCGACAAGAGGCATCATCTCGCGAAGGGCTCTCTGATACGCAGGTCAACGCGTTGCTTCGCCAGGTTCAGTCCTCCTCGCGAGATGCTGTCCGGAACTATGCCATTGTCCAGCTACTCTTACAAACTGGCATGCGCCTGGACGAGTGTAGTCACCTGAATCTGGAAGATACCGAATTCGGCGAGCGGAGCGGGCGAGTGACGATCCGACATGGCAAAGGCAATAAGGCTCGTTCTGTTCCGCTGAATGCCTCTGCCCGGCAAGCCTTAGCTGAATACCTCGCCCCTCGCTTTGGCTGCGATCCCACTATCAAAGCGGTTGCTGCAGCCTGGCCATGCTCCAAAGCGACTACAAATCCCGTCCCATTGTGGCACAGTCAGAAAGGAGGTCGACTCACCACATCGGGGATGCGGCAAATGCTCGATATTGTAGTTCGAGATGCTGCTGCTCGCAGGTTAGTGCCTGCGACTGCGAGTGCCCATACGCTGAGGCATACATTCGCTCGGAACTATCTCGCTGGGTATCCCGGAGACGTTGTCGGGCTTGCGACGCTGCTTGGACATACCTCGCTCGATACGACGAGGATCTATAGCCAGCCCTCCGTTGAGCAGCTCTCTGGCCGCGTAGAACACCTCAAGCAAAACGCGTACACCGACTGAAGACCATCAGAAAGCCCAGGTGAGCTATGTCCGTTCCACTTGAAGCATCGATCGTTCGCATCTTCGCCACCGAAGGAGGCGTTGTCGGGACAGGATTTCTTGTTGGAGAAACGACTGTGCTCACCTGTGCCCATGTCATTACCACCGCATTAGGGATTACTCATGACGCACCGACAGCACCAGAAATGTCGATCAGCCTAGACTTTCCGCTCATTGCCACTGGGTACAAGCTCACTGCACAAGTCATCTTCTGGCAATCGGTACAAGCCGATGGAGGTGGCGACATTGCTGTGTTGCATCTGAAAAACCCACTACCAGAAGGGACAAGGATTGCTCGCCTGGTGACTGCCGACGATCTATGGGACCACATATTTCGAGCATTTGGTTTTCCTCGCAGCCACGATCAGGGAGTCTGGGCCTCCGGCAAATTGCGTGCACGTGAAGCAACAGGCTGGGTGCAGATTGAAGATGTGAAGATCACCGGAACACGAGTGCAACAAGGCTTCAGCGGTAGTGCTGTCTGGGACGAGCAGCTTGACGGCGTAGTCGGTATGGTGGTGGCAGCGGATGAAGACACCAGCAAAATTGCTTATATCATTCCGAGTACCGTGCTAGTGAAAGCGTACCCTGCTCTTGGTCAACAGGCGATTCCTCCCTGTCCATACCGGGGGTTACTCGCCTTCCGCGAGCAGGATGCCCCCTTCTTCTTTGGAAGGGAGGCCTTTATAGAGCAACTCATCACCGCCGTACAGGAAAAGCAGTTTGTTGCGGTCATTGGATCTTCCGGGAGTGGCAAATCTTCGGTGGTCTTTGCCGGACTCCTCCCCCGTCTTAGTCACCGGGAACGCTGGAGCATTACCACGCTTCGTCCGGGCTCAGCTCCTTTACACAACCTGGCCTATACACTCATCGCACTGCTAGATCAGGGATTAAGTGAAATTGATCGGCTCTCTGAAAGCAACAAACTCATCAGACGCCTTATCAGCGATGAGATTTCCGTCTCTGATGTCATCAATCGCATTGTGCAGAAACAACAAGAGGTGCAATTCTTGCTCTTCGTCGATCAGTTTGAAGAGCTCTATACCTTGTGTCAAGACGGAGGAGAGCGTAGCCATTTCCTGAATGCACTGCTCTCACTCTTTCGATCCTCCGCATTCAAGGTGATTATTACGCTGCGAGCCGATTTTTTGGGCTATGCCCTCTCCAATCGTCCCTTCGCTGATGCCCTCCAATATCATGATTTGAAAATTGGCCCCATGACCCGCCAGGAACTGCGCCGTGCGATAGAGGAGCCGGCGAAGAAACTGAGTGTGACCCTGGAGGACGGACTGACAGACCGCATCCTGGACGCAGTCGAACTCGAGCCCGGCAATTTGCCGCTGGTCGAGTTCACCTTAACGCGCTTATGGGCAGCTCAGAAATATGGCAAGTTAACGCATCAAGCCTATGATGCTATCGGAGGCGTCGAGCAGGCCCTGGCTGACTACGCCGAGGATTTCTATACACGGCTCAGCGAGGACGAGCAGATGCGCATCAGGCAAATTTTTATCCAGTTAGTGCGTCCCGGCGAGGGAACAGCAGATACACGACGGCTGGCTACTCGTGACGAGATAGGCGAAACTAACTGGACCCTGGTAACGCGGCTTTCAGATGCCCGCCTGGTGGTGAGCGGGAGAGACACCATCACAGACATAGAGACCGTCGAGGTGGTCCACGAGGCGCTCATTCGTGAATGGAAAAGGCTCGCCGGGTGGATGGAGGATAATCGCGAGTTTCGCTTATGGCAAGAGCGGCTACGATCCTCTGTGCATCAATGGGAGGCTAGCGGGCATAGCGGCGATGCCTTGCTCAGGGGCGTGCTGCTGGATGAGGCCAAAGAGTGGATCTTAGAACATCCCCAGGACTTGGGCGCGGCAGAAAGAGAGTTCTTACGAGCGAGCATATCTCCAGAGTGGGAGAGACTTGCAACACTAAGAGAGACTAACGCCTTAACTTTTAGATTCGTAATCCTCAAACTGCGGGGATGCCTACTCTGGTTTCTCGCTGTTCTAGAACTCCCATTGTTCGCACGCTTTGTACTCCAATTCCTTGGAGCAGATTCCTCAAGTATATTTACGGAAGTCCTGTATGCAATCACAGGTGTTATCCTGTATCCTTTTCACAGCATCTTGAAACCTACCAATCTTGATGGACACCAGGCAGAATGGTCAACACTTGTGGGTATCGTAGTTTACTGGTTACTTTTCCTCCTCATAGTCAATTTCCTGCAGTGGCTTGTCTCTCCTCCAGAGGAGAATGAACCGTGGTATCGGAGGATAACGAAGTTGTTGGCAATTCCGAGTAGACGAGGAGCCCTGTCCATGGAGGAAATCAGGGAAGAGCAGGAGGGGATCAGCAAGCAGGAGCAGGAGAGGATCAGGGAAGCTCAATCGCGCATGGATAGCATTGGGCAAGCCCTCACCTTGTTGGTCACAGTTGAGAAGGAAGAGGATGCGTTTGAGGAGCTACCATCACAATACGTGTATCCTGATAGGACCGATGAACAAGCCCAAACATGGGAACACGAAGAAGTCCCAAAACCATGGATTGATACTCTATCCCATACTATAATAGAGGAATCACAATTCGACAGCTCAAGCAGTGCAATCATCTACCTATTGCCAGAAGAGACTCTTGTAGACATCTGTACTCGCCTCGCACTGTTGCAGCAGGAGCAGATCACCTTCTTCTGTCCGTCGCATATGCGGCTCCAGGATCAAGTGAGCTGGGACTTCCTTCACAAGCAAGCAGAAAAACAAGGAAAAGAGGTCAGCGTGATCTGCTCTAATCATAAAATTCGCGCTATGGCAAAGAGGGCAAACTTTGATGTAGCCCCCAACTTCATAGGCAAGTAGACCCTGAGTCACGTTAGTGAGTCAACTAGTAATTGATGTTGACCCGAATTTATGCCTCCTTCTCATTTCCCGTGCTCAGCAATTCAAACCTTCTAGCAAGAAACATACGAGGGGCAGCTTCGAGAGCCTTGTCCTCTTCTAGGACATCCTCCAATTGCTGAAAAGCTCTCCCGTGTCTGCTAGAGCCGATTTCTTTCCCCCGCTTTATTGCTGAGCACGGGAAATGCGGAAGAATCAATTCGCTTGACGACTCCGTCCAAATTTCCTATCGCTGGTACCAGACGATAAGAGCCAGAACTGTAATGGTTTCATAATAGAGAGGGTATTAGTTTTATCACAGTAAGCCTCATATAACATGAGGCAGAGTATACTACTTGGTAGTTTATAGTCGTAAGGATAAGGAGCGGAATTACCAATGGTCAAGAGCAGCTGGTCATTTCCCACCAGCCCGAGGAATCCAGCCAAAATTCCATTTGAACTTAAGATTCTGGCACCGCTTGCAATGGAATGGAAGCGACAGGGAAAGACCTGGAGTCCACTAACAACACAAATCGAGTTCGGTAAAGCTCTCCGAGACTATGAGACGGACGAGGCTGAAGAAGACTTGGAGGAGAGTCTCGCATTTCAAAAGCAAGCAGATGAGATCAGCGAGTCGAACCTGGCATGGACGGCACGAGCTAGGTTCGGCACATTCAAATTTTTAGGCCTTGTGAAGGTCACTGGGAATCGGTATGTCGAATTAACTCAGGCAGGACAACGTATGGCAAACACAAAGCGTCCCGATATCGTCATGCTCAAGCAACTCATCAAATGGCAATACCCGGATAATCAGCACAAAGATACTCAGTATCCCGAAAACATTTTTCATATTTGGCCTTTTGTTGCTGTAGCACGGCTCATCAAAGAGCTAAGAGGATTAACAAAGAATGAACTGGCCCTCTTCTGCTTTGTCATGACGACCATGAGGGATGTCAACAAGGCACGTAAGGCTATCACCAACTTTCGTGATGAATATGCCAATGCAAAAGGGAAAATTCCTAAACAACGATTGATAGCAACAATGCGACTCTCATTGAGACAGCAGTTTCAGGATCAGGGGATCGATCTCCCTGTCACATCTTTTCATCACTATGCCGATGCCTTGGCTCGCTATATGCGCTTTACCGGTTTATTCTCCATCAGCGGCAGTCGTATTACCCTCACGAAAGGGAGAGAGGCTGAAGTAGAAGAAATTCTGAAACTGAAACTTGAGCTGTATCCGTACAAAGCCAGGGATGAGTTCTATCGCTATTATGGCAATCCAGATGTACCGATTCTTTCCACAGATCATAATCCCAGTATCTTACAGAAACAAATTCAAGAGTTCACTGCTGAACTTACAACTCTCTATGCAGAATTGGGTTTGCTCCAACAAGGTATGCCACTCGAGAGTCCAATATCCTTACCCCAACCGCTACCGATTGATATCGAGGAGCTGCGAACATTACGAGATGGCCTCCGAGAGAAAAAGAAGCAGGTCGAGCTTGGGATCATGGATATTCGTGGTCGTGGACCTGAAAAACTGCTGGAAGCCTTAAATTTCTACGATGATATCGTCAACCATCAGACATTTGACGCCCCAACCTTTCTTGAGTGGAATACTTGGCGAGTGTTTGTAGCGTTAGACAGAGCGAGGAAAATTAAACCTAACCTCGTGATGAACGAAAATCTCGAACCTGAAGGACCAGCAGGTGGCAATGGGCCTGATATGGAGGTATCCTTCTCCGATTTCCACGTTGTGCCAGAAGTGACGATGCGGACTGGAGCAGATCAAGAACGTTACGAGAGTATGCCTGTAATACGCCACATAGAGGATTTTGTCCGGAAAGTTGCTCGCGAGGAAACCTATGGCCTTTTTATAGCCCCTCGTATTCACCGCGATACTATCGTAAAATTCTTCATGGCATGGAAGCAAGGCGGTTATTACGGAGAAAGTGTAAAGATTGTGCCTCTGACCATCGATCAATTCCGGGAGGTGGTGCGTTCTTACTCAACAAGACAAGAGTTTCATCCCACTGAATTGCTTCGCCTATTTGAACAGATCGGTGAGGCATTGCATGAAGCGAGGAGCCCTCTACAGTGGCAAGACGAGATACCAGTTGCTATCGAAAAATGGAGGCAGCAGCTAGATGACAACAGTTCATAATGTACAGCCGTTCCCAAGAGAATATTCCTGTTCTTCTGTTGATTTTTCCTGCTCCTGCTGATAGAGTTAGAACATCTATCTAAGGAAGCACAAAGCATGCTAGATGCACTCAAAACGTGAGAAAAGAGAGCACATGAGCAAAATGATTCAAGGGATGCCGATGTACTGGGGAGCACAGTCTATAAGGGCTGAGAGATTACCATCCTTATTAAAATGGGCGGGCGGGAAAGAACAAGAATTAAGGCATATTTTGCCCATGGTTCCACCTTTCCGTCGCTACTATGAGCCTTTTGTAGGAGGAGGGGCGGTATTTTTTTCAATACGAGCGGAAATGAAATTTATTAATGACAAGTCCGCAGAATTAATTAACCTGTACAGGATGGTTGCTGAACAAAACCCTGAGTTCTTTCAAACGCTGGGTGGACTTCTCTATCAGTGGCAACGCATGAGCCAGTTCGTGGATAGCCATGCTGCAGAACTCTTGAATATGTATAAAGCCTATTCAATGGGGGAGTACCCATCAAGCAAGATGAGGGAACTACTTTTTGGATTCGTTCTTGCTCATTCAGAAGACTTTCATGAGATGTTTG
>Ga0070698_100007210_pt1 | contig 12045 bp, 11 predicted proteins | sample KBSK1502metaG_FD_65477 | JGI IMG/M metagenome (GOLD analysis project Ga0070698, IMG submission 65477) | Corn, switchgrass and miscanthus rhizosphere microbial communities from Kellogg Biological Station, Michigan, USA - KBS K1-50-2 metaG | ecosystem: Host-associated > Plants > Roots >...
TCGCCGCCGATGCCGAGGCAGGTCGACTGCCCGAGCCCCGCCCGGGTCAGCGCGTCGGCGATCTCGTACGTGAGCGTCCCGCTGCGCGAGACGAAGCCCACGGGACCCGCCGAGAAGTTCTCGCCGGGCATGATCCCGATCTTGCACTGGCCCGGCGTGATCGCGCCCGGGCAGTTGGGGCCGATCAGCGTTGTCCCCGTCCCCTCGAGCACCGCCGCCACCGTGAGCATGTCGTGCACCGGGATGCCCTCGGTGATGCATACGACGAGGTCGAGGCCAGCGTCGATCGCCTCGAGCACCGCGTCCGACGCGCCGGATGCGGGCACGAAGATGAGCGACGCGTTCGCGCTCGTCGAGTCCACCGCGGCCGCGACCGTGTCGAACATGGGGATGCCGTCGCGCTGGGTGCCACCCGTCCCGGGGCCGACCCCGCCCACGACCTTGGTCCCGTACTCGCGCATGCGGCCGGCATGGAAGCGGCCCTCGCGCCCCATGCCCTGGACGATCACCTTGGTGTTGCGGTCGAGGAGCACGCTCATGCCCGCTTCGCGGTCATGAGCCCGCACCCATTCTTCGCAGGGGCTCCGCCCCTGCAACCCCGGGTACGGGGGCTGCTAAGGCGCCTTCGCGCGCGAGGCGCACCGCCTCGGCCGCTGCCTCGTCCATCGTCTCGCGCGACACCAGCGGCGCGCCCTCGAGGATCTTCCGGCCGGCGTCGGCCTCGGTCCCGGAAAGACGTATGACGAGCGGCACGTCCGGCGGGTGCGCCCCGATGGCCTCGAGGATCCCGTGCGCGACCTCGTCGCCACGCGTGATGCCGCCGAAGATGTTGATGAGGACGCTCCGGACCTTCGGGTTCGAGAGCACGATCTCGAGGGCGGCCTTCACGACCGCCGCCTTCGCGCCGCCGCCGACGTCGAGGAAGTTCGCGGCGTGCCCGCCGGCGTTGCGCACCGCGTCGAGCGTCCCCATGACCAGGCCGGCGCCGTTGCCGATGATCCCGACGTCGCCGTCGAGCTGCACGTAGCTGAAGCCGAGCTCTCGCGCGCGCTCCTCGAGCCGCTCCGCCTCCGAGACCTCCTTCCACGCGGCGAGGTCCTTCTGGCGGAAGAGCGCGTTGTCGTCGACGTCGAGCTTGGCGTCGCCCGCGACGACCGAGCCGTCCTCCTGGATGAAGAGGGGATTGATCTCGAGCAGCGTCGCGTCAGCGTTGGTGAACACGGCGAAGAGGCGCTCGGCGACCGACGCGACCTCGGCGACCTGCTCTTTCGCGACCCCGGCCTCGAAGCAGAGCCGGCGTGCCTCGAAAGGCAGGAGGCCGAGCCGCGGATCCGGCCACCCGCGAGCGATCTTCTCGGGGTGCGACGCCGCGACCTCTTCGATGTCCATGCCGCCCACCGTCGAGAGCATCACGACCGGACGCCGCCGGTCGCGGTCGATGGTCACGCCGAGGTAGAGCTCCTTCGCGACCTTCGCCGCCTTCTCGACGTAGACCTTCTCTACCCGCAGTCCTTTGATGTCCATGCCGAGGATGGCCCTGGCGGCGTCGCGTGCCTCGTCGGGGGTCTTCGCCAGCTTGATGCCGCCGGCCTTGCCGCGGCCCCCGACGTGGACCTGTGCCTTGACCGCGACGGGCGCCGCGATCTCCCGAGCGAACGTCGCTGCTTCATCTGGCGAGAGGGCCAGGTGGCCGGGCGGGACCGGGATGCCGGCGCGCGCGAGCAGCGTTTTGGCCTGGTACTCGTGCAGCTTCACCGGCCCGCCGAGCATATAGAGGGTGTGACGGCGGCCGTGGCGGCCCCCTTGTATTCGGCCGCGTTCAGGCGTAGTACAGCGCGGCTGATCGCGCCTGCTCGTCAGCTCGGCGAGCGAAGGGGGAGGGCGCGGGGGGAGGGCGAGATGGCCGAGGCGGCACACGATCATTCGGGGAAGGGCGAGTCACATCGGCACGGTTTTGTCCTGCTGCATCTGAACGACATGGAGACGAAGGCAGATGCACGCAACGCGGTGAAGAAGGCAGACGTCAGCGCGCAGGGCGTCGACGTGAAGCTGGAGCCCTGGGCGGACGGTCTCTTGCCGGTCCTTGTCGGGGACGCATCGAAGCGGGGTATGGAGGAATTCCATCTGGCACTGGATCGCGTCGCCGCCCAGTACCTGTCGCTGATGGACCCGAACAACGCCAACTACTTTCGGTTCGAGCACCACTTCTGATGCGTCGGGGACTCGTAGCGCGCTAGTTAGCGCGCGTCACCTCAGCATGCCGCATCGGATCGACGATCCACGAGTTCGGCGTTCCTTTGCGCAGCGCTCCCAAGAGCCGTACGTACTTCACGGCGCCACGCCGTTCCAGCTCCCTGCGGAGAGCGGCGAACTCGCGCGTCGCCAGAGTGCGCCGCGTCGGATCGTGCATTCGCAGCGCCGCCGCCGTTGCCCGTCGGTACAGGGCACGGACCTGGGCCCCGATGTCGTCATACAGCCTCGCAGCGCTCTCGAACGCCTCTGAGGCGTCGCGTCCCTCGCACAGCACATGGATCGCTTCGATCTCTGCCCGCGTGAAGCGGATGTACGGCGTGTCGCGGCCCGCGAAGTAGCCCTCGAACTTCGCTGAGAGGTCGCTGATCCCGTCGAGGTCCCTGCGTGCCTCCATCACCTCGGCCGCATTGAGGAACGCGGTCATTCCCTGACCGGGGACCTTCAGCGTCAGATCGACGGCCCGGCGCGCCGACGCCACGGCTTCTGCCGCGCGCCCTACCCCGACGAGCGCCTGGGCGTGGTAGGCCCAGAAGATGATCTGACGCTCCGGTTCGTTGCGGCTCATCTCGTCGCGGATCTGCTCGTACATAAGGAGTGCGTCCTCGCCTTCGCCCTGATCCGAGATCACGTGCGCCAGCGCCATCCTGGCCGCGCTCGACGCGACGGTATCGGCACGCGCGAGCGAGACGGCCTGCTCGGCGAAGGCGCGCGCATCGGCGTACCGACCCAGGTTCACCCCGATCGTCGTCGCGAAAGAAAGGATGCGTGCCTGCAGGAACTCCAGCCCGCGCTCGCGTGCCAGGTCGATGCCCTGGCGCGCCGCCTCGAGGCCCTCCTCGTTACGGCCCCGCCACAGCAGCGCTCGAGCGAGCTCGAGATACGCGTTCACCTCGGCCGCGCGGAAGCCGCCATCGCGGGCGGCGCGGATCGCGTGCTCGATGTGCGTGATCCCATCGTCCAGGCCCATCCGCGTCGAGGCCGCGCCGAGGAGGCGTAGCGCCTCGACCTCGACATCCGGACACCAGACTCGGCGGGCCACGTCCAGTGCGCTGGCCGACAACCGGGCTGTCTCGCGCAGGTCGCCGTCGGCCCAGGCGACCTCGGCCTGCGCGAGGAGGGCACGCGCGAGCGGCGATCCGGGTGTCGCGGCGAGCGCCGCGACCGCGCGCTCCGCGGCCGCGTGCGCTTCCGCTCGCTGGCCCTTCATTTGAAGAACGGCCGCGAGCCGCGTGTCGATGTGGGCGAGGGCCGCCGGCTCCTTCGTCAGCGAACGAGCGCGGACCAGCGCTTCCTCCGCTTCCGTCGCGCGTCCCGCGGCTTGGAGCGCCTGAGACAGCTCGTCGAGCGCCGGAGGAAGGTCCGCGGATGCCTCGACGCGCGTGATCGCCTCGCGGAGCAGCAAGACCGCGGTCGCGTATGCGCCGACCCGGACGGCGTTCGCCGCGGCCTGGCGCGCATGCGTGAGCGCCCTATCGCCGTCGCCCGCCTCGGCGTAGTGGTGCGCAAGCAACGCGGAGCGCGACGGATCGTGGGGCTGTCCTGCCAAGGCGTCCGCCACCCGCGCATGGAGCCGCCGCCTGCGCGCGGGCGAGATGGCGGCGATCATCGCCTCGCGCGTCAGCGCGTGGCGATAGCGGTAGATCTCGCTCCTCGTCGGAGGTCGATGGAGCAGCTGCGCGTCGACCGCGGCGACGAGATCCGCGCTCGCCTCCGCCTCGTCCCGGCCGGACAGACGCAGGAGCGTCTCGTATGTCAGCGGCACCTCCGCAACGGCAGCCGCTTCGAGAAGATCGGCGACACCAGGGCCGCGCGAAGCGACGAGCCGATCCACGCGCAGCCGTACAGCATCTTCGATGGTGCGAGGCAGGACCTGGTCCGGACGTGCGGTCGGGTCGTCGAGCGCGGTCTTGAGGAGCTCCTCGACGTAGAAGGGCACACCCTGTGACCGCTCGAAGACGGCCGGCGCGAGGCCTTCATCGTCGCGGCGCGGCGCGAGGGCCTTCGTCATGCGCTCGACGCCGGCAAGGTCCAGAGCGGACAGGGTCACGCGGGCCAGTCGTCGGTCGCGCTCCAGGCCCCAGAGAAGACCGCGCAGCGGGTGCGCGGATCCGACCTCTTCGTCGCGGTACAGGACAACGATGCAGATCCCCATGTGGAACACCGACGCGATGTGGCGCAGGACGTCCCGGCTGGCTTCGTCGGCCTCGTGGAAGTCCTCGAGCACGACGAGCACCGGTCGCTGCGAGGCCGCGTCCTCCAGGAGCAGCGAGATCGTTCGCATGAACCGGTCGCGGCGTTCGTCGCTGGGAAGGTCCTGTTCGGCTGCAGTCACGCTCATGTCGATCTCAGGCAGCAAGCGCCGCAGCTCGTTCATGAGCGGACCGAGATATCGCTTCAGGATCTCCGTTCCCCGCGCACGCGCATAGGGACGCAGCGCCGCGACGAACGCTTCATACGGTGGCCCGGACGGATGTGAGCGGCCCCCGAAGACGTACATGCCGTCGCGGTGCGCGATGTTCGCGACCTCGCGTACCAGGCGGCTCTTTCCGATCCCGCCCTCCCCGGATACGGCCACGATCCGCACGTCTCCGCGCGACGCGGCCTCGAGGTGCTCGCGCAGTGTCGCGAGCTCGCGCTCGCGCTGCACGAGCTCCGGGCAGACGACGAGCCCCGGGACGGGTCGCGTCGGTGACGCGAGCATCGCGGGCAGCGGCAGCGCCGGGCGGAGCGCGCGCGCCGCGGACGTCGTCTCGCTTCCGACCTCATAGGCCCGAACGGGCTCGGCGACCCCTTTCAATGTCCACGCTCCAAGCTCACGCATCGCAGCGTGTGCTCCGGTCCGGACGAGCGAGCGAACGGTGTCGGTCACGACGATCTGTCCCGCCGCGCAGCTCACGCTGAGCCGGCTCGCGATCACGACCGCAGAGCCGACATACCCCTTGTCGTGCGGGACCGCCTCCCCGGTGTTGATGCCGATACCCATGCGCACGGGTAGATCGGGGTGGCGCGCGTTGTGGGCGGCCGCGCCTCGCTGGATGTCGATCGCGCACTTGACCGCCGGGCTGGGCGCGCGGAACACGACATAGAAGGAGTCGCCCTCGGTCTTGATCTCGGCGCCGCGGTGTTTCGCGACCGCCGCGCGCACGATCCGGCGACAGGCGCGCAGCATCTTCGTCGCGGCCTGGTCGCCCTTCGTTTCGATGAAGGCCGTGTAGTCGCGCAGGTCGGAGAACAGGAAGGTGCGCATCGCCGGGTGCGCCATGGTGGCCATTCTGGCGGGCCAGTCCAGCGCGACCGTCGTCCCCGCGACGCTGGCGCCATGACGGAGAGCGCGTATGTAACGGGTCGCAGTTACTGACACCCGGTCGCGGATGGGGTGCACCTTCTGGTCAGTGGTGAAGCAGGACCGAAAGGAGGGCACCGAGATGTGGGAAGAGTGGCGAGCCGAGATCGACCGATCGCTCCGTGAGGCGCAGCGGACGGAGCCCCGGTGGTACGACCCCGACTTCCGTGCCGCCCTCCGCGATGCGGACAACACCGACGGGGCGTTCCGGATGTTCCGCGTGATCTCGAACGCCAGCGGACCCGCGCGGCGGCAGATCCCGCGGACCTGGCGACTGCTCCTCAGCGCGTCCCGCGCGCGGCCGATCCTCTAGAGGAAGCGCCGGCTCTCGCGCTCGATCTCGACGGCGAGACGCCGGCTGTTCCCGGTGAGCTCCTCCAGCGCCTTGTTGATGACCGCGCGGTACGACGGAGCGAGATCGGCCGGCAGATCCTCCTCGTCGAGGACGAGCGCACCGCCGGATGGATCGATGAGCACGTCGACGACGAGGTCGTCGTACGACACCAGGTCCTCACGGATCGTCGTCGCCGCGACCACGTTGCAGTAGTAGCCGAGCGTGTGCGGCGCGGGCGGCGCGGACAGGAAGTGGTAGACGTTGTAGGCGCGGTCGGTCCAGTAGTGCGAGATCGTGAAGCCGCCCTTCGGCACGACGAGGTCCGTGCCCATGATGTGGCGCTCCGCCGTCCACGTATAGCGGAGTGCCGCTCGCTTCCCGGGCTCGATGAGAAGGCGGTCGCAGAGGAAGTCCTCGACCGTTCCGTCTAGCCGGTTCTTGCGCTCGACGATGCTCGTTTGCGCATCCACTACGCGTCAGTAGCATGAACTTGCTGCTGTGAAGGAGCTCTACCAGGTCGTCGAAGTGGGCCCGTCCTGGTACCAGGAGAACATCCCGTGCCAGGAGGCCTGCCCGGTCAAGACGAACTGCCGGGGCTACCTCAACCTCGCCGCCGCGGGCGAGTTCGAGAAGGGCTGGGAGCTCGCCCTCGACCCCAATCCGCTGGCATCGATCTGCGGATCCGTCTGCGCGGCGCCGTGCGAGACGGCGTGCCGGCGCAAGGAGGTCGACAAGCCCCTTTCGATCCGGTACGTCAAGAAGTTCCTCTCCGACTGGACGCACCAGAACGTGCGCCTCGACGGGCACGGCTACACGCAGCCGCCGCCGCCGGTGTTCGCGAAGCCCACGAAGCGCGTCGCGATCGTGGGCGCGGGCTGCGCCGGGCTCGCCGCCGCGAGCGACCTCGCCAAGCTGGGCTTCGGGGTGGTCGTGTACGACGCGCTCGACCAGGCCGGCGGGACCGCGCTCGCCGGCGTCCCGCCGTTCCGGCTGCCGCGCGAGGTCATCGACCGCGACATCCGCGGCATCGTCAACGACAACGTCGAGCTGCGGCTGTCCACCTACGTCGGCCGCGACGTGAAGCTCACCGATCTGCGCGATCAGTACGACGCGGTGCTCGTCACCGCGGGCTGCTTCGAGCCGAACTATCCCGCGGACATTCCGAACCTCGATGCCCCCGGGGTGTACGGCGGAGTCGTGTTCCTCGAGCGCGCGTACCGCGGGCGACCCGTCGAGGTGGGGAAGAGCGTCGTCGTCCTCGGCGGCGGCTACACCGCGATGGACTGCTCGTCGACCGCGTGGCGGCTCGGCGCGGAGGACGTCACCGTCGTCTACCGCCGCGGCCGCGACGAGATGGTCGTCGACGAGGAGGAGCTCACGGAGACGCAGCGCGAGGACATCCGCTTCGTGTACCTCGCCTCACCGCTCGAGGTGATGCTGGACGACGGCGGGCACGCGCGCGCGGTCAAGTTCGTGCGCAACAAGCTCGGCGCGCCGGACCGCACCGGGCGCCGGAGTCCCGAGCCCATCCCGGGCAGCGAATTCGAGATCCCCTGCGAGACCGTGCTGCTCGCCCTGAGCCAGAACCCCGATGTCACCTTCCTCGCCGACGTCCCCGAGTTCCGTGTCAAGCGCGCCCGCGATCTCGAGATCGACCCGGACACCTTCCAGACGAAGGTCCGCAAGATCTTCATCGCCGGCGACTACCGGACGGGGCCGTCGACGATCATCGAGGCGGTCGCCGAGGGCCGCGCCGCCGCGCAGCAGATCGGTCGCTTCCTTGACGACGCCGCGATCGCGGTCGACGTGCCCGAATACCACGAGATCGTCACGCTGCGGCGCTCCAGCACGCCCGACAACCTCGGCGTGATCGCGATCGAGGGTGAGCTCGCGCGCGTCTTCCACAACATGTCCGCCGACTACGACCGCATCCCGCGGCAGGAGATGCCCAAGCTCACGAAGCCCGAGCGACGTGGGCTCTTCCTCGAGACGAACCGGGGCTACACCGAGGCCCAGGCGGTCGCGGAGTCGGACCGCTGCCTCAAATGCAACTTCAACATCGAGATCATCGGCGAGCTCTGCATCATCTGCGGTGGCTGCGTCGACGTGTGCCCGATGGACGTCATCCACATGGTCGACATGAGCGACGTGGTGGACGACGGCGCGATCCCGGCGGTCGCCGAGGCGAAGAAGTGGACGAACGGCGTCGCGTTCTTCCTCGACGAGACCGCGTGCATCCGCTGCGCGCTCTGCATCATCCGCTGCCCCACCGACGCCATCACGATGAACCGCTATGGGACGGTGACGCCCTCCGTCGGTCGCACGCTCCCGAAGGAGTCGATCGACGACGAGATCCACCTTGACCTCACGGTCGCGGCCCGCAAGGCGGTGCGCCCGCTGCCCATGTACGATCCGCGCCGCGCGCCCGGCTTCAAGGACGTCACGAACGGCAATGGCAAGAATGGGAACGGTCACAAGCCCGCCAGCCTGAGCGAGCTCGAGACAGAAGGTGCGGCGCGCGAGCCCGCGCGGACGAACTAGAGAAAGGGAGAGGCCGTGCTCGAGATCCCCGCCCAGGCATGGGAGTACGTCCGCCGGAGCTTCGTGTGGCGATCGTTCTTCCGCCACGGGTACCCGGACTCGCGGAAGAACCAGTCGCTCGCGGTCTTCACCAACGTGTTCCTGCACCTGCACCCGGTCAAGGTGCGGCGCCACGCGCTCGCGATCCCCTACACGTGGTGCATGGGCGGTCTGTCGTTCTTCCTCTTCCTCGTGCTCACGCTCACGGGGACGCTCCTGATGTTCTATTACCGCCCGACGACGGAGTGGGCCTACTCCGACATCAAAGACCTCGAGACGGTCGTCGTCTTCGGGCAGGTCCTGCGCAACATGCATCGCTGGGCCGCGCACGGGATGGTCATCACCGTGTTCCTGCACATGGCGCGGGTGTTCTACACAGGGTCGTATAAGCCGCCGCGCGAATTCAACTGGGTCGTGGGCACGCTCCTCTTCTTCTTCACGATCCTTCTCTCGTACACCGGCTACCTGCTCCCGTGGGACCAGCTCGCGTTCTGGGCGGTCACGGTCGGATACAACATCGCGGCTGCCACGCCGTTCGTGGGCAATGACGTCGCCTTCCTGCTCTTCGGCGGGTACGAGCTCGGGCCGAACGCCTTGCTGCGGTTCTACGTCCTCCACGTCGTCGGCCTGCCGCTGCTCGTCGGCTTCCTCATCGCGATCCACTTCTGGCGCATCCGGAAAGACGGCGGCATCTCGGGGCCCTTGTAATGCCGAGCACTGGACCGCAGCCCTTCCCCGGCCAGGAGAAGCGCCTCCGGCTCCTCGCCTTCGTCCGTCAGGACAGCGTCGTCCGCGTGGACAAGCGCGTCGAAGACACCGCGATGGTGTGGCCGCACCTGCTCGTCATCGAATTCATCGTCTCGATGATGTGGCTGATCATGCTCTTCGTCCTCGCGGCGCTCTTCAACGCGCCGCTCCAGGACCACTCGAACCCCGACCACACGCCGAACCCGTCGAAGGCGCCGTGGTACCTGCTCAACCTGCAGGAGCTGCTCCTCCACATGGACAAGGGCCTCGCCGGCGTGATCGTCCCGAGCATCTTCCTGCTCGTCGTGCTCCCGCTCATCCCGTACCTCGACCGCAGCCGCGAAGGCGTCGGGATCTGGTTCACGAACAAGACGGGACTGCGGATCTTCTACTTCTCCGCCATCTACACCACGGTGCTCACGTTCGGTCTGATCTTCTTCGACAAGATCACCCGGCCGGGCCTCCTACTCTTCGCGACGGACAACCTTCCCGGCGGGAAGGTGCTGTTCCCCGACTACGTCATCCCCATCACGGTGATGATCGGCCTCACCGCGCTCCAGGCATTCCTGGTACGCCGGCTCTACGGCGCGGACATGCGCGGGCAGATGATCGCGCTCTTCACCGGATTCGTGTTCGTGTACCTCGTGGTCACGTTCGTCGGAACGTCGATGCGCGGTCCGGGCATGGATCTCTACGCCCCGTGGCTCCTGCCGAAGACGATCGAATAGGTGATCCGGCCGCACGAGGAGACGTCCATCCAGGGCGGTGGCCTGATCGCCCGCCTCAAGCGCCGCCAGCTGCTGCGCATGGGCTTCCTGGGTGGCACGCTGCTCGCGACCGCCGAGCTCACAGCGGTGTTCCTGCCGTTCTTCAAGGTGAACAAGATCACGGGCCTCGGCGGCAAGATCGCCGCGGGCAAGAAGTCGGACATCCTCGCGAAGTTCGCGGCGACGAAAGACGAGCCGCAGCTCTTCACCGAGGGCAAGTTCTTCCTGCTGCACGCGCCGGGATCGATCGCCGCGATCTATCGCCGCTGCACGCACCTCGGCTGCGCGGTGCCGTGGAACGCGTCGGAGGATCAGTTCCACTGCCCGTGCCACGGCTCGCTCTATGACAAGCACACCGCGGTCGTGAAGGGCGGTCCCGCGCCGCGCCCGCTCGACCTGTTCCACGTCATCGACCAGGGCGGCACGATCATCGTCGATACCAACCCGCTCAACCTGCTCGTGCGTTCGAGCAACGCGTGGGACCCCAAGCACGTCGAGGTCCCGGATGCTTGACCTCAACCTCATCCTCGGGGTCGCTTCGGTCCTTCTCCTCGTCGGGCTCATCGCTTACTTCGGGTTCCTCATCCGGCATCAGGAGCAGGTCGAGCCGGAAGAGAAGCCGGTCTACGGCGTCGAGCTCCTCGAGCAGCACTACGCGGCGGGCGCGACGGTCGAGCAACCCACGCCCTACTTCGTCTCGCCGATCCCGGCGTCGCCGGATCCGCTCGAGATATCGGCGAACCTGGACAAGAAGATCGTTCTCGGCGCGCTCATGCTGCTCGGCCTCTTCGGGATGACCGGGGCGTACTTCCTCATCTCACCGGGGGTCATGAAGGCCGCCGAGGTCGATCAGCTGCACATTGACGTCGTGCGCGGCCGCGCGCTCTTCGCGCAGCTCTGCTACGACTGCCACGGACGCAACGGCAAGGCCGGCACCACCCCCGACGGCAAGACGCTTCCCGGGCTTCCGCTCAACAAGCCGGACTTCAAGTACGCCAACATCCAGGCCGACCCGGCGAAGGTCGCCGACACGCGCAAGCTCATCGAGAACACGATCACGCGGGGCCGTCCGTTCGCGCCGCCGCGCTACTCGATGCCCGCGTGGGGCCGGTCCGAGGGCGGACCACTCTCGCCCTGGCAGGTGAAGCAGCTCGCCGACCTGATCATGTACGGGACCGACGAGGACTGGGACGACATCGTTCAGGCGCGCCAGGAGCACGAGATGCTGCTCGCCGAGCAGATCCCGCCGCCGCCCGCGATCCCGTCGGGCGACGTGGTCTTCGCGAGCGTCTGCACGCGCTGCCACACCGACAAGGCCGGCGCGACGAGCCCGAACCCGCTGGCGCCGAACCTCGCCGACTACGGCGCGAAGGGCCCGCTGAACGATCAGCTGAAGGCGCTGAAGGCCTCGGGCGACCCGGACTGGCTGCTCAAGTGGGTCACGAACCCGCCCGCGATCAAGCCGGGCACGGCGATGCCGCCCTACGGGGCGAGCGCGGGCGGTGAGCTCGGCGACCAGCAGCTCAAGCTCGTGGTCGAATACCTGTTGAAGCTAGGGAAATGACGTGCTGACACAGATCTCCGAGTCGCTCGAGTTCTACGTGGTTCTGGTCGCCGTCTTCATCCTTCTGGTGGCGATGTACGTCCTACAGAAGTGGTGGACCACGTACCGCTAGAGCCCGACCTCCCGCGGCCGCGCCTTCCGGCCCTCACGCTCCTCGTCGGGCGCATCACGACCATCAAGCTGACGTACTGGGCCGGCCTCACCGCATGGGAGCTCGCGCTCGGCCTTACCGGATGGCCCTACGCGGACCGCTTCCCGGTCTCCGTCGCGGTCGCCGCCATCGCCACGGCCCTCGCGTGCGTCTGGGCCGCGTACTCGGCGCGGGCGCTCGACCGGCGTGCGGGCGGGCTCGAGCGCTCGATCCCGACCGTGGCCACGACGTTCATCGCGGCGACGGTCGTCGCGAGCCCGGCGAGCCTGCCCCTGCTCATCGTCGAGCGCCAGCATTCCGTCGAGG
>Ga0070698_100007212_pt1 | contig 12043 bp, 12 predicted proteins | sample KBSK1502metaG_FD_65477 | JGI IMG/M metagenome (GOLD analysis project Ga0070698, IMG submission 65477) | Corn, switchgrass and miscanthus rhizosphere microbial communities from Kellogg Biological Station, Michigan, USA - KBS K1-50-2 metaG | ecosystem: Host-associated > Plants > Roots >...
TCGCGTGCAAGCCGCTACACCACACCCGCTTGCGCCTCCCGCCGCCGGAACGTGCGATCCCGATGGCAGTTGCGGCAAACGATATCGCACTTCGCTGCCTCTTTGAGGATCGCATCGGTCGACCGACACCAGGATTGAGCAACGTTGAAGTACTTCTCGGCTCCGTCCCGGTGATCGAACTGCATCACGTACGGCGGAAAGGTGAGTTTGCAGTCGTGGCATGGCCGATCACGGAGGGTGAGCAACAGGTCACGCTTCACTGCCGAGCGCCGCTTCATGGAGAGGCTGCGTTGCGTCCTGAGCACCTGGCCGTTCGCGCGGCGTTCGGCCCAGCGTCGGGCCTGCAATTCTTAGGTTCGGATCGAGTGGCAATTCGCGCAAACGATGTCGCACTTTGCCACCTCTGCGAGCAGGCGTTCGCGTTTCATGAGCATCGCGCGCGAGGTCGTCACGTTGAACGCCTTGATCGGGGGATCCCGATGGTCGAAGTCCATCTGATGCGGCTCGAACGCACCGCTGCAGTCCTTGCACGGCACCCGGCGCAGCTGCCGCAGGAACTCGAGCGTCGCCCGCTGCCGCGTCATCACCCGGTCGATCTCTTTCCGGCGATTGCGGCGGTAGTACTCGACGTTGTAGGGCCGCTGGCTGGGCCTCTCGCGCACGGCCCGAACATCAGCAATCGCTCGAGCCGTGTCAATGGGACTACTGGTCGACGAGGGGATCCGACCTGATGCTCGCCGTACCCCCTTTTACCCCAGTGCTACCTTGGTGGCGCTTTCTGGACGTAGCGGCGCGGGAGAGGTGTCGTATGGGAGAAGCGGGGGGTCCGTCACAGCCCAGCGAAACGCAGGTCGCGGATGAGGCACCGGAGCGAGCCGGTCTGAGCGTCACCAGACGTAGCTTCTTGATCGGCGCGGGCGCCGGCGCGGCAGCAACGGCAGTGCTCGGGGGCGCGGTCATCGCGACGAAGCAGGCCACCGAATCGCAGTCCGGACCGACCGCCGCGAGCCAACCCGCGGCCGCTGGATCAGTCCCGGCGACGATGCGGCGGGTCCTTCTCAAGATCGACGGCATAGAGCACGACCTCATCGTCGACAACCGCGAGAGCCTCTGGGAAACGATGAACTTCCAGCTCGGCCTCTCGAACTCGAACCTCGGCTGCGACCGTGCCCAATGCGGTGCCTGCACCGTCCTCGTCGACGGGAAGCCCGTGAACGGCTGCTCGATCCAGAGCGCCAGGCTCGGCCGCGGTCAGGTCATCACGACGGTCGCGAGCCTCGCCACCGGCACCGGCATCGCGGGATTGCATCCCGTGCAGCGGGCCTACTGGCTCGAGGGTGGCTTCCAATGTGGCATCTGCACCCGCGGATTCATCATGTCGACCGTCGCGCTCCTCAAGGCGAACCCCAAGCCCTCGACCGAGCAGATCGCGGAGGGACTCTCGGGCAACATCTGCCGCTGCGGCGAGTACGCGAAGATCTTCCGCGCGGTGAACACGGCCGCCGCGGATCTCCGTGGTGAGAAGGTCACCTACGCCGCGACCGCTGTCGTGGTCTCCGCGCCGAAGGCCGCGGTGGTCCTGCCGCCGGGAGTGACCGCCGGCTCCGCTGAATTCCAATTCGTCACGCCACTCGGCACGATCGAGGATTTCGACCCGATCGCCGAGGCGCTCAGAGCCGCCGACGGCATCGTCGACGTGAGCGGCAGCGAGCGGACGATCACGGTGAAGTGGGACCCGAGAACGCTCGACGAGGCCAAGGTGCGAGCGCTGCTCGCATCCATCGGCCGCGCGGTCAAGTAGGGGGAGGGAAAAGAGATGGCTCGTATCGAAGCGGTACGCGTCGCGCAGGATCCCGCCTACGCCGCCGCGCTCACCGATGCCGACTGGTACAAGCTCGCGCAGGATCCGGAGTGGAAAGAGCTCGTCGCGGAGCAATCCGAGATGGTCGCGCCGGTCCTCGCCGTCCACGGACACAAGCTGCCCGGCGGATCGTGGAGCGGCAACGCCGACGGCTCGCCCAGCCCCTCGCCGTCGGCCGCGGACACGTTCAAGGTCATCGGCACCGATATCGCCCGGATGCAGGGCATCGGCATCGTCACCGAGACGGGTCGATACACCGAGAACATGAACATGCCCGGCATGCTGTTCATGCGTACCCTCCGCAGTCGATACCCGCACGCGAAGATCAAGAGCATCGACATCAGCCGGGCGGAGAAGATGGTCGGTGTCGTCAAGGTCCTGCATCGCGGCAACCTGCCGCCCGAGTACGCGGACGTGACGCTCGGCGGCGCACAACCGACGCGCTTCCTCTTCAGCGAGGAGGTCTTCGAGGTCGGCGCGCCCATCGCGGCCATCGCCGCGACCAGCGAGCACATCGCCGAGGAAGCGCTCCGCCAGATCGACGTGCAGTACGAGGTCCTGCCCGCCGTCCTCGACATGCTCGACGGCATGAAGGCCGCGACCCCCAAGCAGTTCCAGAGCAACCTCGACGGAACGATCATCGCGATCACGCCGCCGCTCGTGCGCGGCGATCCGAACGCGAGGGCCGACGTCACCATCGAGTACGTCGCGCACAAGCCCGTCGAGCAGCACGTCGCCCTCGAGCTCACGAACTCGCTCTCCTATTGGGACAACGACAAGCTGAACATCACCTACACGAGCTCGTACGCACATGCGGTGCGGTCCGGCCTCGCGCAGGCCCTGAAAGTGCCGCAGAACAAGGTCCATTCGATCCAGCCCGGCTACGTCGGCTCGAACTACGGCTACCGGGGCGGCATCGACCTCGCCGAGATCCACGCGGCCATCCTCGCGAAGCTCACGCACCGTCCGATCAAGCTGAACTACACGCGCTACGAGGACTTCGTCACCCGCACGCACCGCAACGAGTTCCGCGACGAGATGAAGCTCGGCGTGAACCGCGACGGGTCGCTCGTCTTCGGCCAGTTCAAGATCATCGCGAACGTCGGCGCGCAGCGTGCCGGCGCCGCGAACGGCTCCTGGTTCGGTCTCCAGGACCTCTACAAGTTCCCGAACCTCAAGCTCGAGGCCGTCGACGTGATGACCAACAGCTACAAGTCGGGCCCGTACCGCTGCGTGAGCCACCCGAACGGCACCTTCGCCCTCGAGGTGGGCATGGAGAAGGCCGCGTACGCCATCGGCATGGATCCGGTCGACTTCCGGCTCAAGAACCTCAACGAGGTCGGCAACCCGGACACGAAGAAGCCGTTCAGCAACCCCGGGATCCGCGACACCATCCTGGCCGCGCGCGACGCGATCGGCTGGACGGCCAAGTTCCACGCGCCGAAGGCGAAGCTGGTCCGGCCGGGCGTCTACCACGGGATGGCCCTCGCCGCGCACGCCTGTAGCCACGGCGCCGGGGGTAACCCCGCCACAGGCCAGGTGTTCGTGAACAGCGACGGCAGCGTCCAGCTCCACTCGGCATCCAACGAGGTCGGCTCGGGGCAGCGGACCGAGATGATGATGATCGCGGCCGAGGCGCTCGGCGTCCCGCTCAAGACCGTCACCATCACCCCGTACGTCGACACCGACCTCACGAGCGATACCGGCATCACCGCCGGCAGCCAGCAGACGAACACCGGCGGCCGCGGCATGTTCGAGGCCGCGAGCGACGCCCGCCGCCAGCTCCTGCTCTGGGGCGCGCGAAAGATGGTCGACGACGCCTCGAAGAAGGGCCAGACCGTCACCATCACGGCAGGCGACCTCGACCTGGCCAACGGAAGCGTCTTCAAGAAGGATCAGCCGACGCTGAAGCTCTCGCTGGCGGACATCGTCGGATTCCACGTCGGCGCGATCATCGGCAAAGCCGAATACGTCCAGGACACGAAGTGGGAGCGCACCGCGTGGGCCTCACATGCGGCCGAGATCGAGGTCGACACCGTCCTCGGCAGCATCAAGGTCCTCAAGTACGTCGCGGCTCACGACCTCGGCAAGGCGATCAACCCGTTCGCGGTCCGGCAGCAGATCGAAGGCGGCGTCGTCATGGCGATGGGCGCCGTGCTGAACGAGGAGATGCTGATCGACAAGGCCACCGGCCTGCCGCTCAACGCGAACCTCCTCGACTACAAGCCGCTGAGCATCAAGGACGCCCCGCTCGCGGACGTCATCATCATCGAGCACCCGAAGGAGTACGGCGTCTTCGGCGCGCATGGCATCGGCGAGCCGCCGATGGCGCTCGAGGCACCGGTCATCGCGAGCGCGATCTACAACGCGGTCGGCGTCTGGCTCACGGACATGCCGATCTCGCGATCGAAGCTTCTCGCGGCACTGAAGGCCAGTTAGGACGGAGGGGAAGAGATGAGAGGGTTCGAGCTCAAAGACGCGACCACCGTCCAGCAGGCTGTGGATGCCCTCAAGGCCGCAGGGACCAAGAATGTGAAGGTCCTCGGCGGCGGGAGCGATCTCATCGGCGGGGTGATGAAGGATTGGGTGAACGGCAAAGGCATGCCGCTCCCCGACGTCCTCGTCGACCTCACGACGATCAAGGACCTCGTCGGGATCAAAGCCTCGGGGAGCGACCTCACGATCGGCGCGGCGACCACGCTCTCCGACGTCATCGCGTCGGATGACGTGCAGAAGCGCATGCCGTTGCTGTCGAACGCCGCGGCGAGCGTCGCGTCACCGCTCATCAGGAACTTCGGCACCCTCGGCGGCAACCTGAACCAGCGGCCGCGCTGCTGGTTCTTCCGCGGCGAGGACTTCAACTGTTACAAGAAGGGCGGCGACTTCTGTTTCGCCGTCACCGGGGACAACCGCAACCACGCGATCATCGGCGGCGAGCTCTGCTACATCGTCCACCCGTCGGACACGGCGACGGCGCTGCTCGCGCTCAACGCCACGGCCAAGATCACGGGGGTCAAGGGAGACCGCACCGTCGCCTTCGACAGCTATTTCACCGGCCCGCGCGAGGACGTGCTCCGTGAGAACGTCTTGGCCAAGGACGAGTTCATGACCCACGTCGTCATCCCGAATCCCGCCTCAGGCACGAAGTTCGGCTGGTCCAAGCTCAAGGACCGGCAGGTCTACGACTTCGCGCTCGTGTCGGTCGCGGTGGCCTTCACGGCGGACGGCAACACCTGGAAGGACGGCCGGGTGACCCTCGGCGGCGTCTCGCCGGTCCCGTACCGCGCGAAGGTCGTCGAGGACGCGCTGAAGGGCAAGGACATCAAGGCGTCGATCTCGCAGGCCGCGGCGCAGATCCGCAACGTCGCTCGGCCGATGAGCCTCAACGGCTACAAGGTCGACCTCGTGGTCGGGCTGATCGAGCGAACGATCCTGGACGCGCTCGCGACCTAGACGAGCCCGGTCGAGCGGGCCCGATCCCGCACGAGTTTGAGCCCCCGCATCGCCCACTGGTGCGATGCGGGGGTCGCGGCAAGGTAGCTCCCATCGGAGTGCACCCACGCGCCGCCGTCGGCGTCGCTCACGATGGCGCCCGCCTGCTGGAGGATGACGCACGCGGCAGCGACGTCCCACGGTCTGGCGTCGAGGTTCCAGTAGGCGTGCAACCGCCCCGCCGCGACGTAGCAAAGCCCGAGCGCCGGCGAGCCGAGCACGACCTGTGTCATGACCTGCTCGCCCAGCAGCTGGAAGATCTGCAGCGCGACCTCGCGCACCGGACCGGTGTGGGGAAGATCGGTGCCGATCCACGCCTGCTCCCAAAATTCGGGGCCGAGCGGCGTGGCAAGCACCTGGATCGGACGATCGTTGAGATAGGCTGGCTCGTCGACGCGCGCCGCGAAGACCTCGTCGTGCATCGGGTCGTACACGACGCCGACACGCAGCCGGCCCGCGACGCGCAGCGCGATCGAGACACCGAAGAAAGGGATGCCGTGAACGAAGTTCAGGCTGCCGCAGATCGGATCGACGATCCACAGCCGGTCCGCATCGGTCGCGAGCGGCTCGTCCTCGGGCCCTTCCTCCGCGAGGATCCCATCGTTCGGGCATTCCGCCCGCAGCGCTCCGACGATCGCGGCCTGCACGTCGACGGTCGCGCCGCTGACGACGTCGCGGTGTCCCTTCCAGGTGAGGTAACCGGGGTCGCCCATGCGGGCCAGCGCCAACCGGCCACCAGCGATCGCGGCGCGCTTCGCGAGGTCGAGCGACTCGCCGTCGTTCATCGCGGCATCGTACGGTGAGCGAACCGCGCATGGTCCGCGAGATCGTGTGCGCGTTCCGGCGGGACGAGCTGCCGGCCGCGCAGCTCGCGATCTATCACCGCTTCGAGCGCAGCACCGCCCGCGCCGGGTTCCGGATCCGTGTCCGCTTGCTTCCGCTCGAGGATCTGCCCGATCACTACGACGTCGTCGTGGTCGCACCCGAGCTGCAGGCGCAGGCCGAGGCGGTCGTCAACGACGCGCGGCTCGTCGTCACGACGCGCCAGGACGCCGGTGCGGCCGCCATCGCGCTGCTCGGCGAGATCGCCGCGGGCGAGACGCTCGCCGCGGAGCGCGTGCAGCCCGGCGATCCGAAGCTCGTCACGCACCGCGGCTCCGAGATCCTGTGAAGCCGGAGCGGCTCGACGAGCGCCTTCGCCGGCTCGAGCAGCAGGTGCGCGCGTTCAAGGACCTGCACGTCGCGGAGCTGCAGCTCATCCTCGACGAGGTCGCCGATATCAAGCGTGAGCTCGCCGAGGACGCGACGCCGGTGACACCGGCGACGGGCGAGGACCCGGCAGCCAATTCACCGAAGCGGGCGAAGTGGCTCGCCGAGGAGGAGCGCAAGGCCGCGCCGCGGACCCGTCGCGAGCTCTTGGGCGGGACGGACGAGGAGCGTTAGCGCCCCGCCCTCCGCCGCCGGCTCGTGACGACGCCGGCCAGCCCGAGCCCCAAGAGGAGCAACACGCCGGCGTAGGCGACGAGGCTGCCGTCGGACGACGCGCTCGCGCCGGTGGCTGCCGTCCGCGGCACGCGGACGTCCGGGGTGCCGAGCTGATCTGCTCGCGTCGCGAGCGCGGCCTTGCCCGCGTCGTCGAGCGTGACCGCGTAGATCTCGAAGTTCCCGCTCCGCGGCGAGGCAAAGAGGAGCTGCATCCCGTCGGCGCTGATCTCGAAGGGCCCCTGCGCGAGGATGTTCTGGGCGACCGAGGTGCGAACGTCCGAATTGGCCGGGTCCGTGCTCCAGAGGTCGGTCCAGCTCTGATCGAGAGCGATGTGCTCGCTCACGTAGACGACCGTGCCGTTCGAGAGATACGTCGGGAAGTGGTTGTTCTCGCCTTCGGGTGTGATCGGTCGAAGGGCGCTGTCGATCGCCGACGCCATGAGGACCACCCGCCGCTGGTCGCCGTCCGCGATCGCGATGCGGCTGCCGTCGGGAGACCACGCGGCGGCGTGGCACGCGAACGTGCACTGCAGCCGGGCCTCGCTCGCGAGGCCCCTCGTCATCACGGCGGCGCCTTCACCGTTCGCCCCGACCATCCAGAGGTCCATCGCGCCCGCGCGGTACACGTAGAAGGCGAGCCGCGCGCCGTCGGGGCTCCAGCTCGGGAAGCTCGCGACGGCGCCGAGGGAGGTGATCTGCTTCCTCGCCCCGGACGACACATCCACGGTCCAGATCTCACGGCGCGTCGAAGTGCCCGAGTCGACCGCGAGCAGCTTCCCGTCGGGGCTCCACGCGGCGTGACGGTCGTCCGCGGTGCCGCTCGTGAGCTGGCGGACGTTGCCGCCGTCGCGGTCCATGAGGAAGATGTGGAACGCGCCATCGCGATCGCTCTGGAACGCGATGCGTGCGCCGTCCGGGCTCCAGGCAGGGCGCATGTTCACCGCAGCCGTGTTCGTGAGCTGCCGGATCGGGGAGACCGCGTCGACCGGACCCGAGAGGGCCGCGCCGGCGGCGGCCAGGCAGAGGATCCGGAGGAACGCGATGCGGCTCATGCGGCCACGCGCTGGGTGAACGACAGGATGCAGCGCCGCGCCACGAAGACCGCGAACGCCCCGATGAGCAGACCGCCGACCAGGAGCGAGAGCTGCGCGATGATGCCCTCCTTTGCCGCGGTCTTCGCGGTGAACGCGTTCGCGAGGAAGAGCAGCGCGACGACGGCGTTGAGCGCGGCCCAGACGAGCGCGAGCGCGGCGCGGAGGGGGGCCGTGCCCCAGCGGGCGAGCTCGATGCGGAGCTGATCGAGGACCTTGATCGTGATGAGCACCATCGCCACGACATGCAGGGTCGAGGCCACGTACAGGAGCAGGCCCGGGATCGGCCAGACGTAGCGCAACGCCTTCAGCACGCCGGTCACAGTGATGAGCGCGATCGCGACCGTCCACGACGGGTACGTGACCACCTTGTCGTAGAAGCTGTAGGCGCCCGCATCCGGCCGGGGACGTTTCATGTCGAGGCCGATCGTCGACGCGAGCGCCGTGCCGAGCGGCGCGGGGAGCTCGTGCGCCAGGCCGCGCAGATGCCGCAGCCACTGCCCCTTCGCGATGAGCATCGACCGGTCTCCCGCCAGCCACCAATTCAGAGCGAGGGCAGTCGTCGCGAACAGGACGAGCGTCGCGCCGACGTAGTGGACCCGGTAGATCCAGAACAGGGGTATCGGCGCCTCGACGTCGAGGATGCCGCCCAGGTACTGCCACATGCCCGTGGGCAGCGCGAGCAGCAGGCCGCCGCCCATGACCCAGTCGGCGCGCGTGCGGACGCGCAACAGGCCGACGGTGACGCCGAGCGCGATCGTGAACGGGACGGAACGCGCGAAGATGAAGTTGTCGCCGAGCTCGGAGTCCCAGGGCTGCGCGCCCGAGGCGGACTGGGCGAGGTTCGCGACCAATGCGGCGATCGTGGCGGCGGCCGCGATCGCGACGAGGGCCCAGCGCATCGCTAGGTCTTGCCCTTGGCCGGGCTCGTCTCGAAGGTCTGGAAGGTCCGGAGCTTGGCCCAGGTGCCGAGGTCGCCTTTCGGCTCCTCGAGGCAGAGGTGGTCGCTCTTGACGATGCCCTGCCGGATCCGGATGTTGATCGGGCAGCGCTCCACGCACGCCGGTCCGCCCTCGCGCCAGTAGCAAAGATCGCACTTCGCGAAGGTGTCGAGCTTCGGGTCGTACGTGATGCGGGACCTCTGGTGGAAGTCGAGCTGGTTGGTCGCCTTGTGCTCGTCGCTGATCGGGAACGGGCACGCCTCGGCGCAGCGGCCGCACGTGACGCAGCGATCCTCGCGGATGTAGCGCGCGCCGGTCTTGGGTTCGACCGCGAGCGCGTCGACGGGGCAGACGTAGAGACACTCCGCGGTCGGGCACTGCAGACACGGTTCCTGGTGGAAGCTGCCGCGGTCGGGGTACGCCTCCGCGACCGCCGGCGCGACCTTCACCGTCGCGTCGTTGAAGATGCGGATCCGCGGAACGTCTGCGAGCCCCTGCTCCCGATGCACGGTCGAGCAGATCACCTCGCAGGTGAGGCAGCCGATGCAGAGGGTCGGGTCGGGGAAGATGACGCCGCTCGATTGCTGGGTCGACTTGGGCGATGCGCCGTTCGCGATCCCGGCCGCCCCGAGAGCCTCCAACGTGACGAACGCGACGATCGGTGCGGCCGCGCCCTTCAGGAAATCGCGCCTGGAGGCTTCCACCTGGGGCGCAGTGTCGGGTGGCCGGACCGCATCGTCAATTCGGGCGCGGTTACGGCCTTACCGGACGACGTTCCAGGTGATCGGCCGGCCATCGATCTCGCGCAGCCGGCCGCGCAGCTCGAGGTAGCGAAGGTGCGCGAGCGTCTCGGCGAGCGCGAATCGCTCTTCGTGCGGTGAACGCAGGACCGGGAACAGCGTGCGGCAGATCGCGTAGGCGTCTCGCGGTGCGCCGCTCGCGGCGTCGAGCGTCAGATCGAGCCGCGTCGCGTGGTGGGCGAGGATCTCGTCGACCCGGCCGGCGCACTCGTCGAACGGGTCGCCGTGAGCCGGCAGGACGAGCTTCACGCCGAGGGTCTTCATCCGCTCGAGCGCGCTCAAGAAATCGCCGAGCGGATCCGGCCGGCCATCCGGGTACACGCCGATATTCGACGTGATCCGCGGGAGCACGTGGTCGCCGGCGACGAGCGTCCCGCTGCGCTCCTCGAACAGGACGGCGTGATGATCGGTGTGACCGGGCGTCCAGATGACCGTGAGGGCGCGCCCACTGAGATCCAGGACCTCCCCGTCGGCCACGGGATGGATGGGTTCGAATGGGTCGACCCGCGCGCCCATCGCGATCCACGCCGCGCGCATGCCTTCGTCGACGTCGTGCGGCATGCCGTGCCGCTCGAAGAGCTCGTACGTCCTGTCGATGAGCCGATGGTCCGCGCTCCACACCTCACGGGCGCGCGCGATCTCGGGCCCGTGCATGAGCAGCTCGGCGCCGGCGTCGCGGATCGTGCCGGCCATTCCGAGATGATCCGGGTGCAGGTGCGTGATGAACGCCGTTCGGATGTCCGGCATACGGATCGCGGCGTCGGCGAGACCCGAGCGGAGCGCAGCTTCCGCTTCCGCCGTGTGTATTCCACTGTCGACGATCGACCATCCGCGGTCGCCCTCGATGAGATAGACGTTCACCGCGCGGAGCGATGGGATCGGGAGGGGAAGCGCGAGGCGCCGGACGCCCGGCGCGACGTGCTCGACGGACGTCACGTCGATAGAATGGTGGGACTCCGGCCCGTTCGTCTAGCGGCCCAGGACACTGCCCTCTCAAGGCAGAGACCACCGGTTCGAATCCGGTACGGGCTACCCGGAGAGTCAGCCCTCGGCCTGGCCCAGAACCCAGACCTGCTCGCGGCCGTAGGCGGGCGGCCCGCCCTTGAAATCGCCGTAGTCGGCAACCACCTCGAGGCCGACCAGCTCGAAGAGGAACCGCATCTCGCTTCGCAGGGACCAGCGCAGGGTGAGCTCCTCGGTGGCGGTCCGAAGCACCTCGCCAGATGCGTTGATCTCGCTGAATGTCCAGTCCTCGACGATGAGTTGGCGGGCCGGGTCGGGGCGCTGCCCCGTGACCGTCCACGTGACGCGGTTTCCGGTCCTTGGATGAATGAACTCGCCGCCTCGCTTCTTGACCTCGGCGCTCGGGATGACGAGGTCGAGCCGTGGATCGAACAGGTCGAGAACGAGCCGACCGTTCGGGCGAAGATGGGTCCGCAGTGCCACCAGCGCCGACCGCTGCGCGGCGGACGTGAGCATGAACTGAAATACCCGGGCGGGCGTCACGATGAGCGCGAAGTCGCGCCCGAGATCGAGCGTCGCCAGGTCCGCTCGATGGAACGAGAGGCGGGCCGCTACATCGGCGGACAACGCCCCTCGCCGCTGCTCTGCAAGGCGCAGCATTGGCGCAGAGAGGTCAACGCCCACGACCTCGTGACCATCCGCCGCGAGGGCCGCGGCCACCCGACCAGTGCCGCACCCGACCTCAAGGATCGGTCCGCCTGTCTGCCTGGCCAGTCGCCGGTAGAAGTCGGTGTCGCCCTCCACGGAACTGCCCATGACGAGGCTCGCGCCCACGGCGTCATATATCTCGGTGTGCAAGCTGTCGGCCTCGTAAAAGGCACGGAGCTTCGGCTTCTCGCTCATGGGTCGAGCAACTTTGTTTCCGAACTCACCGTCCGACGATACTGGCCGCCTGGAGCGTGTGGCAGATGACAGCCGAAGGCGCAAGCCCCCAGGTCGCCGTGCGATTGCGCGCGGCCTTCTTCGACATGGGCGACACGCTTGTTGAGGCACGCCCAGGGGAAGACCACTGGCGACCCGTCGTCATGGCCCGGATCGAGCACGCGTTCGGCGTCCTGCCGTGGGCCGAGTCTCTCTATGCGGCGGACATCCGACGCCCGCCGACCGATGATCCCCATCGCCAGGAGACGAATCGGTGGCTCTCGGCTTGGCTCCGCGATCGGGGCGAGGTCTGGTCCGAACCGGAAGTCGAGCGTCTCCGGATCGCCTTCGCGTCCCCATTGCCCGATGCCTTCATGCTCGCTCCAGGTGCGGAGGACTCCTTGCGTTGGTGCAAGGCGAACGGACTGGCGGTCGCCGTCCTCACCAACACGATCACACGCGGCGACGATGAGGTCTGGCGTGACTGTC
>Ga0070698_100007214_pt1 | contig 12041 bp, 11 predicted proteins | sample KBSK1502metaG_FD_65477 | JGI IMG/M metagenome (GOLD analysis project Ga0070698, IMG submission 65477) | Corn, switchgrass and miscanthus rhizosphere microbial communities from Kellogg Biological Station, Michigan, USA - KBS K1-50-2 metaG | ecosystem: Host-associated > Plants > Roots >...
CGACGATAGTTAGTCGTTCAAGAACGGAGCACTGATGAATGGTAAGAGCATCGGACTCAGCTTGGTACTCCTGTTACCAGTGTTCTGCATTCCCTTTACTTGCCAGTTTGGTTTCTCCCCGGCACTCCGCTCCGTATATTGTAAATTTTGTAATCCTGTCGCCGTTGTTCGTTTCTCGATTTCTACGATACTTCTTCTATCTTCACCGGACGATTTTCCTGATGCGACAACGTCGCTGCCGCGCTGGCTTGCAAAGCCGCAACTCCATCGGCACAGGTAACGGTTGGAGGCCTATTCTGTAAGAGATTATCTACGAAGTTTTGCAGTTGAGAGATGTAAGCCTGTTCGAAGCGCTCTGTGAAATAAGGAACGGTGTCATGCGTTATGCCGTCTTTAGTCATGACCATAATTGGGGTTTCGCGGAGATAGCCGATCTTGAGTGTGCCCTCTGTACCGAGAATTTCAGTGCGTATGTCGTATCCGTAAACGCCGTTTCGACTCAGGTCGATCACACCCAACGCTCCGCTGGCGAAGTAAAGACTGGTTACTGCGTTATCGATGTCCCCAATAGTTTTCATTTCCGGATATGCGAGTGTCCCTCCGATGGTGTAAACGCTCGCGATGTCGCCCATAAACCATCGACCGAGATCGAGATCATGAATGCCGCAATCAACTAAGAGTCCGCCGCTATGTGCAGGATCGAGGTACTCAAGGCTGGGTCGATAGGGATCACGTGAAGACGATTTGAAGAGCACGGGGGTTCCAATTGCACCCTTGTCGATTTTGCTGCGGGCGGCCACATAACCCTTATCGAACCGCCTCATGAACCCCATTTGAAAAAAGACTTTTGTCTCATTTACAACTTGAAGCATATCCCGCGCTTCAGCCAAATTTATTGACAACGGCTTCTCACAAAAAATGGGTTTCCCGTGATTGGCCGCCTCTGTAACGATCTCTCGATGTGTGCTGGTAGGACTGACAATAACTATGGCGTCGACCGTTTCGTCTGCGATCAAGTCTTGATATCGGCTATACACGCTGGAGACATTCAATTGTGTAGCCGATGCGGTAGCGGCAGCTTCGTTCACGTCAGAAACAGCCACCAGAGTTGCGCCAGTAATGCGACCTGTAAAATACTTGGCGTAAGCGGCTCCTAGTCGGCCCAAGCCGATTACGCCAATGCCTAACTTGTTATTCATTCTTAACCCTCGCTGAATTTCAAAATGTTTTTCGCAGCGCTGCAGTTCAAGGAAGACCAATGAAACAACCAAGCGTTTTTACGCCGAAGGCGTTCACTAATTCTAGCCCAGGGTTGCTTCAACCCTGGGTCTAATTGAGTTGGAAGGAATGTAACGCCGAAGGTGTTGTCGAATGAGGTTCGAACCGTTTCGCGGACTCTTTCAGAGTTACCTTTTATTGGATTCTGTCCCCAGGGTTGAAGCAACCCTGGGCTAGAATTAGGGAACACCTTCGGCGTAAATTGGCAGTGCCATTCTTTCTCGTTGTCGTCGTTTTTTGCGAAACAATCTTTACTTGCTAGCTGCATTCTCTTTCGTGATCAGCTTAATAGGAACAACAAACTCTGCCTTTACTGGCTCACCTTTGATCACGCGGTAGGCGTTCTCGACTGCGAGCGCTCCCATTTCAGCAGGCGACTGGGCCACTGTCGCGTCCATTGTCCCCTTGAGTACGGCGTCTCGCGCCTCGTTGGCTGCGTCAAACCCAACGACCGTAATTTGACCTGTCTTCTTCGCCGCGGCAATTGCCTCTACTGCTCCTAACGCCATCAGGTCGCTACAGGCAAATACAGCCTGTATTTCTGGATGCGATTGCAAAATGTTTTGGAACACGTTGAATCCCTGATCTCTTTCCCAGTTTGCCGTTTGCGACGCGACAATCTCGATGCCGGGGGTGGCCTTGATAGCTTCGCGAAAACCCTTCAGTCTGGAATCACCTGTTTCATGACCGGGAATTCCTTCCAGCACTGCCACCTTCCCTTTACCGTTCAGCTTTTTAGCGATGAATTCGCCGGCAAGTTTGCCACCCTCATAATTGTCCGAACCGATGAACGTCGCGATTTTCCCCTTGGATTCGCTCATAGTTTTCGGATCTACTCGAGTATCAACAATGACAACAGGGATCCCGGCGCGATTGGCCTTCTCGATTGCCGGAACAATTTCGCGCGAACCGCTCGGCGTAACGCACAGTGCCGCCACTTTGGCTTGGATAAGATTCTCGATGATCTGCATCTGCTTCTCGACGTCGACTTCTCGCTCCGCCGCTTGCACAACCAGATTAACCCCCAACTTCTTTGCCGCTTCTTCAGCGCCCTTTTGCATATCGATAAAGAAAGGGTTGTTTGCAGTTTTTAATACCAGGGCAATTCTTGGAGCGCCACTGGTCTGCTCTACACCCCGCTGACAACTTAGAAAGCTGATCGACAGTATTCCTAAAAGAATAAGAATCAGACCCTTCTTCATTTGGAGTTTCTCCTTCTACAGTTTTTCAAATTGCTACTTTCCGCGCTTCTTCAATGCCATATCAATCAATACCGCGAGGATGATAACCGACCCGATGACCACCTGTTGAATAAAGGAAGAGACGCCTAAGAGATTAAGCCCGTTCCTCAGCACCGCCATGATCAAGGCGCCGATCAAAGTTCCTACTACTGTGCCTTCGCCGCCCAGCAAACTCGTTCCCCCGATCACGGTGGCGGCAATAGCGTCCAACTCGTAATTCATTCCCGCGATGGGTTGCGCGGAATTCAACCGTGCAGTCAGAAGTATCGCGGCCAGCCCAGCAAGCATTCCTGCAAGCCCATACACCATACTCTTATAAAACCGGACGTTGATTCCTGAGAGAAGTGCCGCTTCTTCGTTGCCGCCAATCGCATACGTGTAGCGTCCCAACTTAGTCCGTCGCAATACGAAATGGGCCATGATGTAGACGGCGATCATTATCAGCACTGGTGTTGGGATACGTAGTACTTCGCCTGTAGCCAACGAGCGGAAGTTCTCTGAAAAACCGGATATCGGTCTGCCTTCGGTGAACATCAAAGCTGCGCCACGAGCGACACTCATCATCCCCAGCGTGGCGATAAACGGAGGTAAGCGACCGACCGTTATCAGCATTCCGTTTACTAATCCGCAGAGGAGACCGACACCAAGGCCAACCAATAAAGCGAGTGGTAACGGAACCTCAAGCTGAAGCGTGCTCGCCATTACTACTCCTGAGAACGCGAGAACCGAGCCAACGGATAGATCTATACCGCCGGTAATGATCACGAAAGTCATGCCGACCGCGATGATGGCAATGATCGTCGCCTGTTCCGCAATATTCAGGAGATTAGAGATTGTTAAGAAATGAGGAGTTAGAGCCCACAACACGATCACCATGGCCATGAGGCCCGCGAGAGTGCCGAGCTGTCGACCGTAATGCGATAGGAAATGCTGTGGCAGGGCTATTCCCCGAGGGCGCATTGTAGGATTCTCTCTTGGGTTGACTCCTCAGCGGAAAACTCGCCTGCGATTCGGCCACCACGCATCACCATGATGCGGTCACTCATACCCAATACCTCGAGCATCTCAGACGAAATCATCATAATGGCAACGCCGGCGGCGGTGAGGCGATTCATTAACTGATAGATTTCAGCTTTTGCCCCGACGTCAACGCCGCGTGTTGGCTCATCAAAGATAAAAACCTCAGCTTCAGAACAAAGCCATTTGCTCAGCACAACTTTCTGTTGATTGCCACCGCTCAGAAAAACAACTTTCTGATCAAGGCTGGGGGTCTTGATGTGTAACTCTTCCGTATAACGACTGGCAGCCTTTCGTTCTTCCTTTCTATTCATCACACCCCAGCTCGAAAACCTGTCCACACTGGAAAGGCAAAGATTCCTTTCAACCGACAGTGGCAAAACCAAGCCTTGAGCCTTTCTATCCTCAGTGAGGAATCCAAGCCCCGACTTGATCGCACTGCGCGGCGAGCTTATTTTCTGGGCCACTCCGTTGATGTAGATGTTCCCTGAAGAAATATGATCGAGACCAAAAATTGCCCGCGCTAATTCCGTTCGGCCAGCGCCCAGAAGGCCGGCCACACCGAGAACCTCGCCCTTATGCAGGGAAAAACTAATATCCTTCAAACCACTCTTAGTGCTTAGACTCTCCACGCGCAGAACTTCAGGGCCTCTGGACGCGTGCTCCTTCGGAAACAACTCAGTCAATTCCCGATTAACCATCAGTCGGATCAACTCGGACTTGCTCATTTCATTCACGTCATATGTGCCCACGGAACGTCCATCTCGCAAGACAGTTACTCGATCACCGATTTCAAATAGCTCCTCCATCCGGTGTGAGATGTAAACGATTGCAACACCTTTTTCTTTCAGCCTTCGAATGGTGGCAAAGAGTTCTACAATCTCATGCTCAGTGAGCGCTGCGGTCGGCTCATCCATGATCAGAATTCTGGCATCGAGTGAAAGCGCCTTTGCCACCTCCACCATCTGCTGTTCGGCGACTCTCAAATTCTTGACGAGTCTCCGTGGATCAATCGTAAGTCCCAAACCAACTAAAGCGTTCTTGGCTTCTTCAAGTATCGCGCTCCGATCAATAACGCCGGCGAATCGGACTGGTTCGCGGCCAAGAAAAATGTTCTCTCCAATCGGTAAGTGTGGAATCAGATTGAATTCCTGATAGACGGTGCTGATCCCAAGAGTCTGCGCGTGTTTTGGGTTCTTAATTTCCACCTCAGCGCCGTCGAAAACGATCTGGCCTGCGCTCTTTTGATAAGCGCCGCTGAGAATTTTCATTAGGGTGGACTTCCCAGCGCCGTTCTCACCAAGAAGTATGTGAACCTCGCCGCGTCTGAGTTCAAAATCAACATTGTCCAGGGCCACGACCCCGGGAAACGTCTTACGAATTTGACGCATTTGTAGAACGGTGTCGTCTGTCATAGGGGATTAAGCTTTCAACGCGACGAGAAAAGCTTGTGGCTCAAACCATAGAACAAGTAAGGAAGGGTGGTTTACCCTCGCTGGTTGGCAACACGCTACCAAGATGTGATCAGATCTGTTGCCAGCCAGCGGGGGTAAACCACCCTTCCTTACTTGTTCTATTTTCCAGACCAAAATTACTACCCCTATCCCGCCGTTGAAACACTGGGCTAAATTCATGATGACGCTACGCACCGAAAACACTTGTTCAGAGTTTGCCCCAGTAATCAAATTGTTAGACCTAGTTAGGTATCGTGCTTCGCCTTAAGAAAAGAATCTCTCTTGCTTCACAGCCTTTTCATAACTCTCACGAGCTCGCTTGACTGACTCCATCTCCGATACCTCGGCCACTGGCACATCCCACCAGGACTCATAGCCAGGAATGCGCTCCTCTTTATCGACTTCGATCACGATCACCGTAATGCGTTCATTTCGGCGGGCGACTTCGAGGGCTCGCTGCAGATCCTCGCCCGTTGAGGCACGTTCTACTGCTGCTCCCAGACTTGCGGCATTGGCTGCGAAATCAACTTCCAGCCTTGGGCCGTCTAATTGACCACTCTCGGATCGACGTAATCTGTAATCAGTTCCGAATCCTCGCGAACCAAGCGCCTGCGACAAGCCACCAATGCTGCTGAAACCATAATTATTCAACACAACGATCGTCAGTTTATAGCCCTCCTGCAGGGCCGTGACGATCTCCGACGACATCATGAGATAGGATCCATCGCCCACCATCACATAGACTTCGCGTGTCGGATCCGCAATCTTTACTCCCAGGCCGCCGGCAATTTCGTAACCCATACAGGAGTTGCCATATTCGAGGTGGTAGCCTTTTGGATCTCTTGCGCGCCAGAGTTTGTGAAGATCTCCTGGCAAACTACCCGCAGCGCAGACTACTACGTCATTAGGTTTGGAAAACTGATTAACTATTCCGATGACCTCGCTCTGGCTGATTGGCGGGCCGATTCGCCTGTTGAATAATCGATCGCACTCAGTGCGCCAATGATCTTTGAAAGACGCAATGCGTGATGCATATTCGTCGGATACTCGATAACCCTCGAGTCTGGCACTTAGTTCGTCCAGTGTAACGCGCGCATCCGACACAAGAGGCAAAGCCGCATGTTTGTGAGCGTCAAACTCAGCGACATTGATGTTAATGAATCGAACGTTTGGGTTTTGGAACGCCGTCTTTGAGGCGGTAGTAAAATCGCTAAGGCGTGTACCGATCGCTATCACCAGATCGGCATCACGCGCCATGAGATTAGCACCCGGGGTTCCGGTCACTCCCACGGCATCAAGATTTTGTGGATGGTCCCAGGGTAGCGCCCCCTTGCCTGCCATGGTTTCTCCAACCGGAATGCCCGTTTGTTCAACCAGCCGCGTGAGTGATTCGGTCGCTTCGCTATAGATAACACCACCACCAGTAATTATTAGTGGCTGCTTTGCCGCGCGAATCCATTCCAGCGCCCGCGAGAGAAGTGTGCGATCGGCCAAGGTTCGAGAGATATGCCAAACTCTTTTCTCGAAAAGTTCGCTTGGATAGACCCATGATTCGGCTTGCACATCCTGCGGCAATGCCAAGGTCACCGCACCAGTATTGGCGACCGAAGTTAGGACACGAGTTGCCTCCAACAAAGCAGAAGGCAATTGATCAGGTCTGTTGATGCGGTCCCAGTAACGCGAGACAGGTTTGAATGCGTCGTTTACCGAGATGTCTTGCGTGTGTTCTGACTCCAGCTGTTGAAGGACTGGAGCGACATTGCGCCGCGCGAAGATGTCGCCGGGCAGCAGCAATACAGGCAGGCGATTTATCGTCGCCGTCGCTGCTCCCGTGATCATGTTCGTAGCGCCTGGACCAATTGAAGAGGTGCAAGCGAATGCCGCTAATCGATTGTTCATCTTCGCGTAGGCGGTGGCTGTGTGGACCATCGCCTGCTCATTCCGAGCCAGGTAGTAACGAAAAGTCTCGGCCTGTTGCAGCGCTTGCCCAACCCCAGCCACGTTGCCATGTCCAAAGATGCCCCAGACCCCAGCAAAGAAAGGTCGCTCAAGTCCATCGCGCTCGACGTGTTGATTTTTAAGAAAGGTGATCAGCGCCTGGGCTGTGGTTAGTCTGCTTTTTTGCATACCTAGTTCCGCGGTTGAAATGGGCGCCTCCTTGGAGTGCGGGAACTTGTTACCGCTTGGTACAGCGAGACGTTGTAAACAATCCTTGGATACAGGGATGCTGAGTTTCGCTGTGACAAAGCGGTGACAAGTCCCCGCACTCCAAAGAGGCGCTCGCTGGTAATCGATTAGAACCCACTCTTTAATCCAGCCGCCGGCAACACTCCGCTATCACACCCAAGTCACGTCCGCGCCAGGAGTCCTGAGCAACAACGGTGCGCTCAACTGTCCAGCGCTGATGGATAATCGAACCTGTCGCCTGCGCGACAACAAAAGGGTCTTCTGGTCCAGGATAGAGTACATTCCGACCCACTAGAGCACCGCGAACGTTTGATCCGGAATTCAACCCAGCCTCTATTTCTCTCAAAAGCGGCGTCGCGTCGCCAACCGATTCACCGCCCAGCAACAATATCGGTAGCGTGGTCGCCCGTGCGACCACCTCATAATTGTCGCAGTAAGGCAGTTTCAGCCATAGATAACAGCTGCTGTCGCCAAGGGCTGATGCTACTCCTACGATTTTCGCCAGTGCTTCCGATGTCTTTACGACACGATAACCGCCGTTGCTTTTTACGACGGGCAGTGGTTCGAGGAATGTGGGCAAGCGAAGAGCGTTCATCTCCGTAATGGCCCTGGCACAATCTAGTAGCGTCTTCAATGAACCAGGCTCATCGTCGCAAATTCGCAATAACAGTTTCGCTCCATCCAACTTCATTTCGGCGCATGTATGGGCCGAAGGACCCGTGATCGGATCGTCCATCTCCCAACTGGCACCAGCTAGTCCTCCACGATTCAGGCTGGCGATGAGTAATCTGTTATCGAGTAAAGGCGGACCACCGGCCTCAACCAGCAATGCGTGAAGAACCAGCAGGTCTTCGAGAATATCCATCGAAGCCATCACACCATCTACCGCATCGCACTGCAAGACACGAACAATACGCGCGAGGTAACTATGCCGATCGGCCATCCTGAGCGCGTCGTCTCCAACTTTGGTAACTCGGCGAGCCGGATGATCTGCTGCGAGGATGTTAAGCCTGCCATCGGATGAGAGAGTCTCACGTCGCTTACGTGACTTGGCGATCCGAGCCGCGTAACCCGGATCGTCCATTCGGAGTTGGGTTATCTTCGCCAGTGCTGAAACCGGGAGAAACTCCTTCTCGTCAAAAGACTGCACTAAAAGCCTCCTCGCTCTTCAATAAACCTAAGCGCTTCCTGTTCATACGGCATAAAGTTCGCGCAGCCATGCCTGGTGACCACTATTGCGCCGCAGGCATTTCCCATCCGCGCTGCTCGATGCCAATCCCAACCCTTCAAATAGCCATATAGAAATCCACTTGCGAAGGCATCACCAGCGCCGAGCACGTTGTGTACTTCAACTGGAAAGGTTGCGGCCTCGATCTCCTCGCCACTTTTAAGGTAGACAGTAGTTCCCTCTCCGCCGCGCTTGAGTGTCAGCGCATCGGGACCGCCGCTGAGAATTCGTTCAACTGCCTCCGCCACGTCTCCGCTGACCTGCGCTCCAGAGACCTGCGAATGCTCGACACTTACTGAGAGATCTTCACTTAGCGCACTGGCTTTCACTTCGTCCGCAGTGCCAATCACGAGATCAGTCAAACGCAAAACTGAACGAACGGTCACGCCAAAAGCTCGCGCGTCGTGCCACTGATCGGGCCGAAAATCCAGATCAAGTACTACCTTCGTACCGGAGGTTCTGGCGCGCTCCGCAGCGAAGATCGTGGCGCTGCGACTTGGCTCCCGGCTCAACCCAGTACCAGAAATCAACAGGACTCGACAGTTCTCGATAGGCGCTGCCAAAACATCCTCAAACGTGAGTTCGATGTCAGCGCAATTATCTCGGTAATAGACCAATGGAAATTTGTCGGGTGGCTCGATTCCCAGAATGACCGCGCTTGTGCGATGCCCTTTCTTGCGTGTGATGAAGTCTTTATTGACACCCTCTTGCTCAAGAAAGTGCAGCAGAAAATCGCCGACTGGATCTTCGCCAACCGCCGTCAACAGCACAGAACGCAAACCCAATCGGCGCGTGCCAACACTAATGTTGGTGGGGCAACCACCAACATAAGCAGCGAAATTGTTTATTTCAGGAAAAGGCGCCCCGATGTCATTGGAGTAAAGGTCGATAGAACTGCGTCCCATCAGCAGAATATCGAAGCTTCGATCCCTCGTCATCTGGCGTTGGCACCTCGTACAAGCGGAACCCGTGGGTCGGTATGTTTCCAGGATTGACGTACCCAGGCGTAGTTGGGATCGTCCGAGGCAGCCATCGAACGGGCGCTGCCGGCGAGTGCGTTAAGGTAATAAACATTGTACCCGTGCGCGGCCACGACGGGGTGATAGCCTTCAGGTATCAGGACCAGTTCACCGTCCCTCACAGTCAGAGTTTCGTCGATGCTTCCATCTGCCGTATAAACTTTCTGAATCGCATATCCTTCAGGTCGATCGATCTTGTAATAGTAGATCTCTTCGAGATCTACCTCGTTAGGTGGCTGGTGAACATCGTGCTTGTGTGGTGGATAACTAGACCAATTACCACTCGGTGTATAGACCTCAACCAGGAGCAATCGTTGCGCCGGAAACTCCGGTTTTAGAATGTGATTGATTTGCCGGGTGGCATTTGCACCGCCACGAACTTCAACTTCGACTTCCTCGGGCCTTATGAGTCGCGCGGGGAATTTTTCTTGAGCACGCGAAAAACAAAATGCGAGTTCACAATCAGTTTCTGCTCGCACATTGAATTCTGTTTCAACCGGTAGATATAGCGCCGTCGGCATTCCCGCGAATACATTGGTGCGACTGCCAAATTCTTTCCAGGCTCCCGCTGACGATGACACAGAGCATTTTCCGCCCAAGACGACGATACCTAGTTCCGAGGAATTTGTTTCACCGGTAAAGTCTTCACCGCGTAACATTCTACGAATGCGACAAGTCAAATATTCGAATCCGGTAGAGTCAGGAGTTATGCACAGCGACTCCCCCGATTCCGTAGGTGCATTAGGTCTAATTAGTAGTTCACTCATACAAGCATCAGCATCAGCTTGCTAAACTCCAAAAGCACTATCTGGTTTCAGATCCGCGCTTTTCAGCGTTTATCTGCCGCCGAAACAATACCGCCGGGTGAAATGAGAACCTTAATCGCTTCTTTGCGCTCACAAAGATCGAATGCTGTTTTCCAACCTTCGAGCGGTAATTCATGGGTGATGAGATCCGCCAGTTTTATCGCGCGCTGATTTAGAATCTTTAATAGCCGGTGCCAGGTTGATACAGAATAAGCCACGGAACCGACCACGTGAAGTTGTTTATACAGTATCTGATCAAAGTTGAGAGTAATCTCGCGACCGGAAATTCCAACTTGCGTGTACCTGCCCAGACGTCTGAGTGCTTGAAAGCAGTTACGAATAGATGGCGCTGCTCCAGAGCATTCGAAGGCAACATCAACACCCATCCCTTCTGTCTCTTCCGCAACTACAGACATTAGATCCTGCTCATCTACATTTACTACCAACGTTGCGCCCATCTTTTTCGCAGCTTCCAGGCGCAGCCTATCATCACTAAGACCCGCAACAATTGTTTTGATCCCTTCGGCGGCGAGGATCTTCAGGCACATCAGTCCAATGGGACCGGGTCCGGAAATTAGCGCCACGTCGCCGAGTCGAACGTTAGTCAACTCGGTAGTTGCTTGCACGGCGCAAGCAAAAGGTTCGCACAACGCCGCCTCGGCTAAGGAAAAAGCATCTGGGATTTTGTAGACCTGATCATGACGCACTACCGCATAGCGAGTTAGCGCGCCGTTAACCCCATGACCCATCCCGCGTCGTTGCGAGCAAAACATGAACTGTCCGGTCCTACAATAAATGCACTCGCCGCACATGACAGCAGACGCCGGTAGGACAGTTACATTTTCGCCGACTGTAATGCTCTTAACGCTCTTTCCAGTTTCGACAACAACGCCCGCGAATTCGTGACCAAGTATCACGGGAGGATAGTTCTTGAAGGTATCGTGGTAGACGTGCAGATCAGTACCACAAACGCCACAATGACTTACTTCGATCTTGACTTGCTCGTCACCGCAAGCTGGTTCCTCCACGTCAAGCAACTCTACATTACCCACGCCTGACTTATATTTAACCAACGCTTTCATGCTTAATCTTTGTCCCGACTCGGAATGAAACGGACCGTTCGCATGTCGCCCTACGCAAAGCGAGCAGGAAGTCAAACTGCTCGAGTGACGTCAAACCTCCAGCTTAAGACCATGTCCAGATTATTACACACATAAACTGTCATCGCTTGGCGTTGTGTGCGCTTGGGAGCTAAGTAGTCGCTGCGTGGCCGAACGAAAGACTTTTGAACGCACGATCAAAACTTATCAAATGTTCGCAGAGTATCAACCCCGAGATTTGACGGCAGGCTTACTATCTTTGAGCGTGGGAGTTCCCCTGGCATCAATGGTACGTGGTCTAAGTTGTCGGTTTTCTTCGAAGGACGCAAACTTTTTTGCTTAGATCCGTATCAGGTTTAGTTCTCCCCACAATTCTCCCACAAGTGACTCTAACCGCATGTGCTCTAATCGTCACCTCCAGGTCAGGGCATGAGTCCAGGGTAGACTTTGGCTGGTAATAATCAGACAAGACTTCTGAAGGCAATTACCCGCAGCGAGTTGCAAGAGGAGCTTGACCGGCGGGAATAGCCCACTAGATAAACAAGTGCGACGGGTCCAAATCCTCGCGAATGATCCGCAACTCTTCGTCAGTAGGCACTTCGGTTGTTGTCAGTTGCGGTAAAATCCGCACGTCCCAACCGGTGTTTTCTCTGACTTGTTCAACGGTGCATCCTGGATGCAGTGAAGTGAGCACCATCTCACCGTCAGAGA
>Ga0070698_100007217_pt1 | contig 12038 bp, 8 predicted proteins | sample KBSK1502metaG_FD_65477 | JGI IMG/M metagenome (GOLD analysis project Ga0070698, IMG submission 65477) | Corn, switchgrass and miscanthus rhizosphere microbial communities from Kellogg Biological Station, Michigan, USA - KBS K1-50-2 metaG | ecosystem: Host-associated > Plants > Roots >...
AAAGGGCTGTCCCAACTTCCTCGCCACCCGCCAGCGTGAGCAGACTCACCCGATCGAGCAACTGGGCCCCAAGCTCCGCGCGATGATGCCTTTTCTGCAGCCCGTAGTCGCGCCCGGTCTGGCCACGAAAGCCGCCACTTCAGAAAACTAGCAGAGGAGGACAGACATTCCTGTCTGTCCTCTCACTAACTCGCGCACAGTTCGATCGCCCGAAACGCCGTCACAAGTCGCAAAGCATTCTTGCTTGACGCAATCCTGGCACGAAACGACCACGCCTTGCGACCTCACTGCCCACAAACCAATTTATTCGAAACATCCGCGGTATCATCTAGGCGCGTTCTGAGGATCACATTTGTCCACAAATCTGAGTGGTTTTTCGCGCCTTCAAATCATCACCTTTGTCTTAGTCGCGTCCGTCGTTCCCCTCGCAGTTTTTGCCCAATCGCCCGCTACTCTCGCCGAGCGCATCCACAGCGTCATGGCGCGCCCGGAATTCGCCCACGCAAATTTCGGCATTGAGTTCTATTCGCTCGACACCGGCAAAGTGATCTATGCGCTCAACGCCGACAAGTTGTTCGTCCCCGCCTCAACCACCAAGCTGCTCACCGAAGGAACCTTGCTCGCAAAACTCGGCGCGGATTACCGCTTTCATACGCGCATCTACCGGACCGGGCCACTGGATTCGAAGGGCCGCCTCAAAGGCGACCTCATTCTCGTGGCCAGCGGTGATCCGAATCTCTCCAATCGCATCCAACTCGATGGCACCCTCGCCTTCGTGGACGAAGACCATTCCTACAACGGCCCGGCCGTCTCCGGCGACCCACTCGCCATCATCAAAAAACTCGTAAAAGATGTCGCCGCCAAAGGAATCCGCCAAATCGATGGCCGCGTTGTTGTCGACACCAGTCTTTTTCCCGATGGCCCGCGCGAAGGCGGCACCAACGTGGTCATGTCCTCAATCATCGTCAACGACAACGTGATCGATCTCATGGCGACACCTGGCACCAAAGCGGGAGAACCCGCCTCGCTCCGATCATCCCCGCAAACCGCTTACGTTAAATTCGTCAACCTCGCGGTCACCGGTGCGGCGGACACCACCGCCCACCTGGATCTCTCCAGCCCCACCACCAATCCCGGCGGCACTGTTGTCGTCACTCTGTCCGGCAGCATTCCGCTTGGTTCGCGACCGGTCACCGCGATGTTCGCCGTTCCCTCGCCTACGAATTTCGCCCGAACCGTCCTGCGTGAAACGCTCTCAGCTGCTGGAATTTCGATCAAGGAACCAAAGCAGCCTGCTCCACCGGATTTTCCGTCCTACAAGCGCCTTTACACGCCGGAGTATCAACTCGCCGACCACACTTCTCTTCCCCTCTCCGAAGAAATCAAAGTCACGCTCAAAGTCAGTCAGAACCTTCACGCCGGGATGGGCCCGTATTTTCTCGGCACGTTGGTAGCAAAAAATACCAGAGATCCTCTAACCGCCGGATTTGCTCTGGAGCGCAATTTCCTGCAGGAGGCTAACCTCGATCTCTCCGGCATCTCGCAAGGTGATGGCGCCGGCGGCGATTGGGCCGATCTATTCAGCCCCAATTTCATGGTCCGCTATCTAACCTACTGGACTACGCGCCCCGACTATCCGATCTTCTTCAAAGCTCTTCCCATCCTCGGCAGAGACGGAACGCTCGCAAAAATTCAAACCGCCAATCCTGGTGCGGGTCACGTTTTCGCAAAAACCGGCACCTTCGGTTCGGAAGACAAAGTCAACGGCAAGCTCATGCTCAATGGGAAGGGACTCGCCGGCTACGTTCACACCGCCAGTGGCCACAAGCTTGTCTTTGCCGCCTACGTGAATCACGTCCCGTTGCCGAATGATCCGGAAGCCGCCCAATCGGTAGCCGGACAAGCACTCGGTGAAATCGCCGCAGCGGCTTACGACGCCCCTTTGTCCCTCGCGTCCAGCTCCTCAGAAAACTACGATCTCCTCATTCGCAACGGGCGCATTGTCGACGGCACCGGCAATCCCTGGTACGCCGCCGATGTTGCAATCTCCGGTGACCGCATTGCCGCCATTGGCAACCTGCGTGACGCGCACGCTACACATGAGATCGACGCCACCGGCCGCATCGTTTCTCCAGGTTTCATCGACATGCTCGGCCAGTCCGAAGCCTCGCTGCTGATCGACAACCGTTCCCTTAGCAAACTGTCCCAGGGCATCACCACAGAAATCACCGGCGAGGGCGCTTCCATCGCGCCGCAAAACGAAAAGACCATTGCCCCACTAAAACCTTTCCTCGAGCATTACAAGCTGAGCATCGACTGGACCACTCTCGATCAATATTTTCGCCGCCTCGAAAAGCAAGGCACACCCATTAATATCGGCACGTATGTCGGCTCCGCACAAGTACGCGAAGCGATAATCGGCGACGACGACCGTGCGCCCTCGGCCGCCGAACTCGAACAAATGCAAGCACTCGTCGAGCAAGCCATGCAAGATGGCGCGCTCGGCATTTCCAGCGCTCTAATTTATCCACCAAACATTTACGCGAAGACCGAAGAGCTCATCGCCTTGGCCAAGATCGTGTCCAAGTGTGGCGGTTTATACGCCACTCACATGCGCAGCGAAGGCGCGTCGGAGATGCCTGCGATCGCCGAAGCTATTCGCATCGGCCGCGACGCCCATCTCCCCGTTGAGATTTTTCACCTGAAGGTGAGCGGCAAGCCCCGCTGGGGCAACATGAAAACAGTCGTCGCCGCCATCCAAGCCGCGCGCGATTCCGGGCTCGACATCGCTGCCGACATGTATCCCTACGTCGCCGGCTCTACGGCGCTAGCGTCCGCTCTCCCACCCTGGGCCGCCGATGGTGGCCCGCAGAAACTCCTCGCGCGCCTCAGGGATCCGGCCGTCCGCGCACGCATCAAACGCGATCTCGCCGGTGACCATCCGGATTGGGAGAATCTCTATTTCGATTGCGGTGGAGCCGCCGGCGTGCTTATCGCTTCCGCCGAAAATTCCGACCTCAAGCAGTTCGAAGGCAAGACGCTGGAAGATGTCGCGAAGGCCTGGAAGAAATCACCGGAAGACGCGCTCATGGACTTTGTCCTCGCCGACAATGCGCAAACCGGCGCGATCTACTTCATGGCCAGCGAAGAGGACCTGCAGACCGGTCTCGCCCAGCCCTGGACCAGCATCGGTCTCGACTCCGCCGAAATGTCCCTGGACGGCCCACTGTACGAGTCGCACACGCATCCGCGCGCCTTCGGTTCCATGCCGCGCTTCCTCGGACACTTCGCTCGTGACCAGCAGCTTCTACCGCTCGAATCCGCCATCCGCAAAATCACGTCCCTTCCCGCGCAACGCGAGCACCTCGCCGACCGCGGCCTGCTCAAGCCCGGCTATTTCGCTGACATCACCATCTTCGACTCCGCGAAGATTATCGACCATGCCACCTACACCAAGCCCGACGAACTGTCCGAAGGCGTCGACTTCACCATCGTCAATGGCCAGATCGCCTACGATCGCGGCAAACTCAGCGGAGCCAACTCCGGCCGCGTCCTTCGCGGGCCCGGCTACCACCCCGCGAAATAACTTCACACCACCGAAAGGTCGCCGCTGCCGCACGCTGCGGTTTTCAGTGTGCGGGTGTTGACTTTTCTGCTTCACTCCCGCGCAAACACAAACTCCCCCGACGGATCCCTCCGCTTCAACGCCTTGACTTGTCCGTTCTCAACCACAAACTCAAAAATGACGTCCGCAAATTGCGGCGTCCTGAACTGCAAGCCTTTCACCGGAATCAGCTTCTGTGGTGGCGCCCCTGGAAACGACAGCGCCAGTCCGGCTCCAGGCTGATACAGCACTTCAAATTTCACCTTCGCAGGCGTCAGATAAACGCCTGCAAGCTTCTCCAGTAATTTCGCATCCACCGCTTCGGGCTTGCGCGTGAAGACCACCTCCGCCTGGTCCAGCGATATCACCGCACTATCGACATCTCCTTGCGGATTCGTCCGGAAATTGACCGAGAACCTCCCGTATTGCTCGTCGTCCGGCGTATCAAACCGGTCGTAGTGAAAATGGTTCAGCGGAAACTGAAACGCATGAAACCCAAACTGAAGCTGCTGCTCCTTCAACCCAATTTTCAAAATCCCATACGCCGCATTTTCGTACTCTCCGGCATAGCTACCCAGCTCGTGCGAAGGTTTTGTGTTCGGAACTCGGTCGGCACCAGCCTTCGCCCGCGCTTCCGTGCCCGCCTTTTTATTCGCGAGCCGCAATCGCAATTGACGCTGGCTCCATGGCGTCTGGTCCATCCCCAGAAGCCGCTCATACACGTTGTAGCTGATCGCGTTATACAAGGGCGCGCTGTGATCGCTGATCACGAACACGATCACTCCGATCTTGTCGTTAGGCAGGAACGAAACCTGCGAGTGGAATCCCGGAAGGTCGCCGCCATGGTAAGTAATCAGCCGCCCTCGATACGATGCCGTCTGTCGCCCCATCCCGTAGTCCGGATTCAGTAGTTCCCAATAGCCCAGCGCTTCCCCTGCAGTGTTAGGCAATCCAATGGCCGGCTGCAGCGTGGCTTTCAGCACATTGGGCGGCAGCACCTGCTTCCCGCCATACTTTCCGTCATTCATCAGCGCGATCAGCCAGTGCGACAATTCGTCGATGTTGGAGATGATCGCGCCCGCCGGCGCCACTCCTTCGGTATCTTCGTAATACGGAATCTTGTACAGCTCGAACGAGTCGCGCTTCTCCCGAAACGGCACGCCATGATCCTCACGCTTCAGCATCTCGGAAATCGTGTAGGTCGTTGAACTCATCTCCAGCGGCGTAAATATTCTTTCTTTTACGAATTGCTCCCAAGTCTTGCCCGACTTTAGCTCGATGATGTAACCCACTGCGGAGAACATCAGGTTGTTGTACAAAAACGTCTCTCGCATCGGCTCCTGCGGTTCCAGATATTTCAGCCGCTCGAACAAATCCTTCCGGGAGAATGGCGACTTGAACCAGATCAAATCGTGCCGCGTCACTCCCGTGCGGTGCGACAACATGTCGCGCAACGTTACATTGTTATTGAGCAGCTCGTTGTAAAACTGAATCGAAGGCACCGCCTCCCGCACTGGCTTGTCCCAATTCAGCTTCCCCTCCTCCACCAACATCCCTGCGGCCACCGCCGTGAACAGCTTCGAGTTGGAAGCGATCTGGCACAGCGTCGTCGGCGTGAACGGCAGCTTCTTCTCGTAATCGCGATAGCCATATCCCTTGGCAAATACCAACTTGTCGTTGACCACCACCCCTACGCCAATCCCCGGCGTATTCCAATCCTTCAGCACCTGCTCCATGTACGAGTCGAAGCCTTCCAGCTTCTTCGCGACATCGCCGTCTTGCGCACGTACTCCCGCCGCGAGTCCAAGCATCATCCCCGCAAACGTGAGCGTCGCTGCCAGTGCATACGTGGGCATGAATCTCCGGAGCGGCTGATCCCCTCTGCTAACTGTGCTCTCGCTGTGGAAGCGCATCGGACAAGCCTCCCGATTCTGTTATGAAGTGATATGCCCGCGCATTCTATACGAAACCCTCCCTCGGTGTGTTCCGTCCTCGGGTTTTGTCTGGGTGGCTTATCCTTGCGGGGGCAGTGACCGGGCTTGCGCCGCAATGCTTACTTGACATACAATACCAGTACGAGGGTGGATTTTCCCTTCGTCCTACGACGATCCGCAGAAGGTTAAGGTCGGTCTTTCTTCTAAGGCGGACACTCATGCAGCCTCCAACTGCCTCGATTTCAATCACTTCCTTCCGGTCCCGTTATATCCGTTTGTTTCTCGTCGTCGGCGCCGTCTGGGCCCACGGTGTTTTTGTCCGACTGCTTCCGGCCAAACGTATATTTATGGACGCGCCGATTTCCCGGTGGGGAAGAGACCTCAGGCGATCGCTGCAGGCGATTTCAACCGAGACGGAAAACTCGACTTTGCCGTCGCCAACTACAACGAAGGTACCGTCTCCATCTTGCTGGGAAAACCGGATGGTACTTTTGCGGCGAAAGTCGACCATCCGACCCACCAGCAACTACGTCCGTAGCAACGGGGGACTTCAATGGTGACGGGATTTTGGACCTTGCGGTCACAAACGAAAATTGCCATTCCGGGTTCATGGGACAGCTCATCTGCGACCCCGGGACGATAAGCATTCTTCTTGGTAACGGAGACGGCACTTTCCAAAGCGCCGCCTCTTATAGAACTGGCACCAGGCCGTTTACGGTAGCTGTAGGCGACCTCAATGGCGACGGGCAGCTGGATCTGATAGCCGCGAACAATTTTGACAATACGGTCTCCGTGTTGTTGGGGAATGGAAACGGCACATTTAAGGCCCACGCTGACTACCCGACAGACCAAGCCCCGTCCTGGTGACTTTAACGCGGACCATCGGCCCGACCTCGCCGTCGCCACCGCAGGTGGAGCTTCTGTCTTGCTGGGAAACGGCGACGGCACCTTACTAATTCACTCGGATTATCATGTCCAGGCGCCGTCTTCGGGTGTTTCTCTGGTGGCAGGAGACTTCAACCGCGATGGCAAGTTGGATTTTGCCGTGGCCGGCGGCGCCTTCGTTTACATTTTCTTCGGCAACGGTGATGGAACGTTCGTGAGCGCAGCCTCTTATAACACCGGCTCCAGTCCGGCCTCTATTGTGTCCGAGGATTTCAACCGGGACGGTAAACCAGATTTAGCGATAGTGAACGGTGGTAGCAGTACGGTGTCTGTTCTGCTTGGGAACGGCGATGGGACATTTCAGCCGAATACCGATTACGGTACCAGCCTCGATCCCTCTGCGATGGCTGTGGGCGACGTCAACGGGGATGGCACGGCAGATCTCGCCGTAGTCGCCAGGTGCGGGGGCTCTAGCGACTGTTCTGGACCCGGAGTTGTTTCGGTGCTGCTGGGCTTCGGAGATGGGACGTTCGTTGGGAAAAAGGACTATGCCGCAGGCAACGGCCCTTCCGTCGTGGTCTCTGCGGATTTCAACCACGACGGAAACCTCGACCTGGCAGTTCCGAGTACTCTAGTAGCCAATTCCGTGTCTATTTTGTTAGGGAACGGCGACGGAACATTTCAACCGAAGCTGTCTTCTACTACGGGACCTCTACCTTTTGCAGTCGCGGTAGGCGACCTCAACGGGGATGGAAGCATTGATCTTGTCACCGCCAATATGACCTGCCCAAACCAACCTTGCGGACCTGGTTCGGTTTCGGTTCTCTCGGCAAGGGTGACGGGACCCTTCAGCCATACGTGGAATATGCAACCGGTGTTGGACCGCTATCTGTGACAGTCGGCGACTTCAACGGAGATGGCAAGCTGGATCTCGCGGTCGCCAACTGGGGCTTTGCTTTCGGCAACACCGCTTCGATTTTGCTCGGCAACGGAGATGGCACGTTTCGGCCACATGTTGACTACTTCACGGGTAACGGTCCTCGGACCCTTGCGGCGGGCGATTTCAATGGCGATGGCAAGGTCGACCTGGCTGTGGGGAATACACCCGCTACAGTGTCCATCCTTCCGGGAAGGGGAGACGGAACCCTTCAGCCTCATGTGGAGTACCAAACTGCTGGAAGCAGCTTTTCGATCGCGGTGGCAGACTTCAACGGAGATGGCAGGGCCGATTTAGCGGTTGGTACACAGGGCTTGCTTTCGATTCTTCTCGGAAATGGCGATGGGTCATTCCAGCCACACGTGGACTACCCCCTAGGGGGGCCATAGGTAACACGCCAATAGGCGATCTCCATGTAGGCGACTTTAATGGCGACGGAATACTGGATCTGGCCGTCGGTCTTGAAATATCGAGCAAAGCTTCGATTCTGTTGGGCAGAGGGGACGGGACATTTACCGTCCCTGTGGCCTACCAGATAGTGAATCAGGCTCTTTCTTCGCTTACCGTCGCTGATTTCAACGGCGACGGCGTGCCCGACCTAGCCGGCACAGATTCTAATCTTAATATTGTTTCGGTCATCTTCAGCGTCGCCTTCCAGGCTGTCTACCCGACGACGTTGGATTTTGGCTCCCAAGGTGTAGGGACGGCTAGCACAGTGCAAACAATAGCGCTAAGTAATCCGAGTCACGTTTCGTTTGGAATATCGGGAATCTCCGTAAGCGGGGACTTCACAGAAACAAACAACTGCGGCCTGAAGCTTGCTCCGGGAGCGAACTGTACGATCAACGTTCAGTTCTCTCCTTCCGCAACGGGAGCGAGGGCGGGAGCGATCACGCTCACCGATGGTACTCGTAGCAGCTCGCAGACCATTCCGCTGACGGGGTCGGTGTAAATGGCCCTTTCCTGGCAGTGTCTCCGAGCAGATTGAACTTCGCCCCGCAAGCAATCGGATCCAGTAGCAAGCCAGGGACGATCCAGCTCAGCAATGCTGGCAACAGTGTCCTGCAAATTGCCACTATCGGTGTGACCGGGCCGAACAGCGCGGACTTCAGTCAATCCAACACATGCGGGAGCTCTCTGGCGGCGGGCGGCAGTTGCGCCGTGAGTGCAAGTTTCAAGCCCGGCGCTGCTGGCACGCGCATGGCAAGTATTGCAATTAGTGATAACACCTCGGCAAGTCCACAACTCATTGCCCTCATAGGCGCAGGACTAGGGCCGCTGATTAACCTCAGCGCTGCGTCGTTGACCTTCGCTTCGCAGGGTCTTGGGACGTCTAGCTCACCGCAAAGTGTGGTAGTCACAAATACCGGTGGCGCTCCGCTTAGCTTCGCGCAAATCTCAGTCACGGGAGACTTCGCTCAAAACCAATAATTGTCCTGCGAGCCTGGCGGCAGCGGCCAATTGCACGATCAGCGTGACCTTCACTCCGACCGTCAATGGGGCACGAACCGGAAATGCGACTCTCACGGACAGCGATCCCACAGGCACCCAAGTAATCTCCCTGTCCGGGACGGGCTCAGAACCAGTCGTGGAATCATACTCTTATGCAAAACATAGGGGGGTAGGGTCAGACACACCTGTTTTCAACCGATCGAAGGGCTTTGGTATGCAAGAGGATCTGCGGGCAGGCCGTGCGCGGAGCAGGGCGCGGCTTGTCCGCTCACTGCCCTGCGAAACGTTAGCCGAGGTTCGTTACGCCCAATTAGCCGAGGTTGGTCTTGCCCAATTCCGCCAGCCGACGCTCGTAAACCATTTCGCACCAGCCATGCTTGCCGTGATACCGGAAAACAATCTTGTGCCCGGGTTCGATTCTTGCCCGCGACCGCACCACGGTGTCGGACAGCTCCACCCACTCGCCGTCCACCAGATAGCTGCCTTCCCACCCGCGCAACTCGAATCGGCCATCGTTCTTCAAAGTCAGCGGCGCCGCTTTGCAAGGCACCACTTTGCCGCGAATCTTGGCCTGCGCGCACTGGTAGCGGCCGGAAAGGTTTGCCGGTTGAACCTCGCCTATCTGAGCCCTGCTAACAGGAACGATTGCGACGAAAAGCGCAACCAGCGAAATGAACCGCACTGTTTTCGATGCGAAAAGCGACGTAAAACGCGATCTGAAGGGCGGTGTAAACGGCTTTCGGACGACGTGATGCTCGCGCAGAAAATTCAATGAAACGTGCTGGACTGCAAACGGGTTGGGCCTCATGCAGTTCTCCGACAGGGACGCGCTGCGGAGCGCCATACCTCCGACACGCTTTATACGTGCACGTCATCCGCCAACCGGTCGGCACTCAAAGTGCTGAAAATACTGGCCTTACAAAGCAGCCGCTACGCCCACAAACTGCTCACATTGACACTTTGTGTCCTGTCCCAACACTCAAATGGAAATCTTTTGCCAATCTCACGTTCTTACGCGATGAGAGCGGTTCGATGCGCTTGAGCGACTCTTCCTGCCGTCTCTGGTCCGAGCCGATCCGGTCAGCCACGCTAATACGGCACCTCCGCGATCGCTTCCCCGTCCTTTCGCGGATCGGAAGCGCCATAGTTCACGCCGGCGGCAAAGTCCCGCAATACCGCTTGGCCCCCACCCATTATCGTCGAAAACGCGCCTTTCACGTCAATCTTGTGACCTTTTGCCGCCAATTCCGTCCGCACGGGTTGCGAAATGCGGCCCTCCATCGCCACGTCGCAACCTCCAAACGTTCGCTTGGTGAAGCGTGGCGCCTCTAGCGCCCATTGAATGTTCATTTTGAAGTCCACAACATCGGCGACAAACTGCGCGTGGGCCTGCGACTGATTCCACCCCCCCATAATGCCGAACGCCATGCGCGTGTCCCCGTGTTGCGCGAACGCCGGAATGATGGTGTGCAGCGGCCGTTTGCGTCCTGCAAGCGCGTTCGGGGATGCCGGGTCCAGAGTGAACAATGCTCCACGGTTGTGCAGAACAAATCCCGTGCCCGGCGCAACGATTCCGGAACCAAACGAGTCGTAGTTGCTTTGAATCAGCGAGACCATGTTTCCGTCGCGGTCCACCACGCTCAGATACGTTGTGTCGTTTCCTGCCGAAAGAATCCCGGCTGCGGAGTCGCAGTTGGCGCGATCGGCGTCGATCAACTTGGCTCTTTCCGTGGCCCAGCCCTTGGAGACCAGAGTCGGTACCGGCAGTTTCTGCTTTCGCGGATCGCCGATGTACTTGGCCAAATCCGAGTAGGCCAGCTTCTTCGCTTCAATCATCGCATGCAGCGCTTTGGTCGAGCCGAAGCCCCAATCCTTTTGCCCGAGCGGAAACGTCTCCATAATGTTCAGCATCTCCAGAGCCGCAAGCCCCTGAACGTTCGGAGGCATTTCGTACACGGTCCACTCTCGATACGTCGTGGAAATGGGCTCGACCCACTCGCTCGAATATTCGGCCAGGTCCTGCAGCGCCATGGTGCCGCCATGGCGCTTCATGGCGTCCAGTATTTTTGTCGCGATCTCGCCTTTGTAAAACGCGTCGCGGCCATGCTCGGCAATCTGCTGGAGGGACCACGCGAGATCCGGATTGCGAAACACTTCGCCCACGCGCGGTGCGCGATCGTTCGGCAGATACACAGCCGATGCGGCTTGATCGCCGCGCAAACGGTCCGTCTCGGGTCCCCAATACGCAGCGGTCCACTCCGGAACAGGAAACCCGTCCTGCGCGGTGCGAATCGCAGCCGCCAAATCCTCGGCAAGCTTCTTTCGCGCAAATTTGTCGGCAAGTTTCTGCCAGCCATCCACCGCGCCCGGAACGGTGATGGCATGCACTCCTTGCTGCGGCATGTCGCGCAATCCTGCTTTATGCAAAAAATCGATGCTGAGATTCCTGGGCGCCCAGCCACTGGCGTTGAGCCCGTACAATTTGTTCGCCTTGGCGTCGTATACGATCGCGATCAAATCGCCGCCGATGCCATTCATCATCGGCTCGACAACACCCATGGTCGCGTTCGTAGCAATCGCCGCATCGACCGCATTGCCGCCACTTTCCAGTATGCGAACGCCAGCCTGCGCTGCCAGCGGGGATTCCGCCGCCACAATGCCGTAGCGGGAAATCACCATGGAACGCGCTTGCCCGCGGTCCTGGGCGTAACTCGCTTGCGCGGAAATCATCCCGAAAACAAACACACAAATCTTCCATCGTCGCGAGATTGGCATTGTCTGCTTGCTCCTGAGCGGACTAGCTGAGATCTTTGCAACCCGTGAGAGTATACGATGCCTAGGCCAATGACCGGCGGCCAAGCACATGAGCGTACGGACGAATCGCACGTCAGGTCAGCTGCCGCGCAGCAATTCGCGTGCAATGCAGGCTATGTGCAGAAGCAGCGCGACGAAGAGGCGTGGATGACCACAAGAACAAAACTCTCAAAGTCGATGACAGCAGCTCAATTTGACAACGGCTACTGGTATGCGGCTGAGATTAAAACTTTTGCTAAGGCCATCGGAATTCCGTCGGTAAGCAAGCTACGAAAAGACGAGCTTGAAAAAGCGGTTCTGCACAAGAATTCGTAGAGACCCGCATTTTAGGCAGCTTTCTGGAAAACGATGAATTCGGTCTTGGTGGCCGCCATGCGTTGGGCCTTGAGCAACAGATAGCCGAGATTCTTGT
>Ga0070698_100007218_pt1 | contig 12036 bp, 13 predicted proteins | sample KBSK1502metaG_FD_65477 | JGI IMG/M metagenome (GOLD analysis project Ga0070698, IMG submission 65477) | Corn, switchgrass and miscanthus rhizosphere microbial communities from Kellogg Biological Station, Michigan, USA - KBS K1-50-2 metaG | ecosystem: Host-associated > Plants > Roots >...
CTGATCGGGCCGACCGCCATGAGCTCGAGTCATCGATGCTCGCGGTGACCGTAGCGTCACGACCGTCGTAGCGATCTTCGCGGGTTCGACCTCCTCTCCTCCTTCGCCGTGCGTGTTTCCGCTGACGGAGATGCAATCCATAGACCCCGCCCGCAGTGGCGTGGGCACAACCCAGCGACTGCCATTACCGGCAGGGCCGGCCAATCATCATCCTTGGCGCAAGGCTGCGTCAAGAAAACATAACCGGTCACTCCTAATACCCTCGCCCCGCTCGGCGGGTTCAGGCCCTCGACCGGCTCGCGGCAGTCCTATTCCACGAACTCCGAGAATGGACCGGCGCGGGCGACGCGGGTCACATCGCTTGCCACCTTGTCGAGGGGCCCGTGCGGCTGCGCCTGCGCCGGTGGCCCGACCCGGGCCGCCAGCCACCATGGCATCTCCCACTCGGGATCTGAGATCGGCATCTGCTGGAAGGTGACGATATTGACCTGCCGGATCTGGGCGGGTCGCTGCGAGTCCTGCGCCACCGCAACGGCGAACACCATCAGCGACATGGCAGCGGCCGCGGGCGCCAGCCGCATCCACCGCCACAGGCTCGATACCCCGGTCCCGGGTGCGTTGAGCGCAAGGGCGCGGTCGCGGACGACCTCCCAGCTGCGCGGCGAGGGCGCCGCGTCGGCGACCCGGGCTCGCAGCGCATTCCGCAGCTGGCCGACCAGGGCGCGGTCGAGCCCCACCTCCGAGCGACAGGCGGCGCAGGACTGGAGGTGCGCGAGGTGCGGGTCGGAGCGCAGATCCAGCTCCTCGCCGAAGCGGAAGCGCTCGAGCAGCTCGCGACTGACCCTACGGCAGCTCATGGCCCACCAACGGTCCAGTGCCCAGAACCGGCGCCCGCCGCTCGGCCGGGAGGCGCGAGCGAAGCGTCTTCAGGGCGTAGTGGAGGCGCGACTTCATGGTGCCGACCCGACAGCCGGCGATCTCTGACGCCTGCGCCAGCGAGTAGCCATGCAGGTAGTACAGGATGACGGCGGTCTGCTGCTTGGGGGGAAGGCTGTCGATGCCGCGCTGCAGCACCTCGATGATCTCCCGCGACTCCACGACCTTCTCGGGGCGCTCGGTGAGGTCCGCCACCAGGTTGCTGATCAGCGAGGTGAGCGGCTCGGTGATCGCGCGGCGACGCGCGATCCGCGTGTAGCAGAGATTGGTCGTGACGCGCTGCAGCCAGGGCAGCGGCGAAACGTCCCGCCGCAGCCGGCCCCGCACCCGAAACGCCTTGACGAAGCAATCCTGAAGGATCTCCTCGGCCAGGAACGGATCCCGCGTGATCGCCAGGGCCGTGGCGTACACGGGTCGCTGATAGGTATGGAAGAACTCTTCGAACGCATCCATGTCCCCCGATTGCATGCGCTCGACCAGGTCATCCGGCTGCGTCGTAGCCAATGGCACCCCTGGTGCGATGAGCCGATTGACGCCCATACTACGCCCGGCGTCGATCAGGAGTTCAGTGCGAACTCGTGGCGCAGGTCCGGCCGCCGGGCCGCGGCAGCCTCATCGAGCCGCCCGACCGGCGTCGTCAGGGGAGATCGGCGCAGCGCATCGGGGTCCTCGATCGCCTGCTCCGCGATGCCATGCATGATCTCGACGAAGGCGTCGAGCGTCTCGAGCGACTCGGTCTCGGTCGGCTCGATCATGAGCGCCTCCTCCACGATCAGCGGAAAGTAGATCGTGGGCGGGTGGATGCGGTGATCGAGGATCGCCTTGGCGATGTCCAGGGTGCTGATCCCATGCTGCCGCTTCTGCCGCCGTCCGGAGAAGACGACCTCGTGCTTGCAGATGCGGTCGTAGGGCAGGTCGTAGGCATCGGCCAGGCGCACTCGCAGGTAGTTGGCGGCCAGGACCGCGTCGTTGCTCACCTCTCGCAGCCCATCGCCGCCGTTGCTGCGGATGTAGGTGTAGGCGCGCACGAACATGCCGAAGTTGCCGGTGAAGGCACGCACCTTGCCGATGCTGTGCGGCCGGGCGCTCGCCTCTTCGAGGGCGAAGCGGGCACCGGGCGTGCTGCGTCCGGCCCACGCGTTGCGGCGGACCTCCTCGGCGTCCCCCTCCACCAGGAGCGGGAGCGGGGTGGGGAGGAAGGGCGCCAGGCGCGCACTGACGCCGACCGGCCCGGCACCCGGGCCGCCTCCGCCGTGCGGCGTCGAGAAGGTCTTGTGGAGATTGAAGTGCATCACGTCGAAGCCCGCCTCGCCCGGGCGGAATCGGCCCAGGATGGCGTTGAGGTTGGCTCCGTCCATGTAGGCGATCGCGCCGGCGCTCTGGACGGCGGCGATGACCTGGTCGATCTGGTCCTCGAAGATGCCCAGCGTCGAGGGGTTGGTGATCATCAGCGCCGCCGTGTCCGGGCCGAGGGCTGCGCGCAGCGCCTCGAGGTCGATCCCGCCCCGCGCGTTCGAAGGGATGGTGACCGACGTATAGCCGACCATCGTGGCGGTGGCGGGGTTGGTCCCGTGCGAGCTGTCGGGGACCAGCACCTTGGTGCGCTGCTCCCCCTCGCCGCGCGACCGGTGGTAGGCGCGGGTCATCAGCAGGCCGGTCAGCTCGCCGTGGGCTCCGGCCGCCGGCTGGAGGCTGATCTCGGCGAAGCCGCTGATCTCCTTGAGCAGCTCGGCCAGCAGCCACTCAAGCTCCAGGCTCCCCTGGGACAAGGCGTCGGGGTCGAGCGGGTGCGAATCGGCAAGGCCGGGGAGGCGGGCGGCCCATTCGTTGACCTTCGGGTTGTACTTCATGGTGCACGAACCCAACGGATAGAAGCCCAGCTCGATGGCGTGGTTCAGGTGGCTGAGCCGATTGAAGTGGCGCAGCAGGTCGAGCTCCGCGACCTCGGGCAGACGCGGAGCCGTCGCCCTGGCGGCCGCCTCGGGGATGGCCGGCTGGTCGGCGGCGGCGGCTCGAGCGGCGGCCGATGGCGACGGGTAGCGGACCCCGCGCCGGCCCGGGCGCGAAGCGTCGAAGATGAGCGGCTCGATGATCGTCAGCGCCTCGCCGCCCTCTGGCGAGACGAAAGCTGCGCCGCGGCCCGACGGATCGCCGGCGGGCGGCCGCTCGAGGACACTCATCGGGTCGACCCCAGCGCATCCACCAGGGCCGCGATGTCGGCGTCCGTGGTCAGCTCGGTGGCCGCCAGCAGGAGCGTATCGGCCAGCGCGGGGTAGTCCGCGCCGAGCGGGAGGCCGGCCACGATCCCCCGCTCGGCCAGTGCGCCATGGCGGCGCACGGCATCGGGGATGCGAATGGCTACCTCGGCAAAGTACGCCCCGCTGAAGCGCCGCTCGCCCAGGCCCGCCGACTCGATCGCGCCGGTGATGTGGCGAGCCTGCGTGGCCGACAGGTCGGCGATCTCGCGCAGGCCCTCGGGTCCCACCGCCGACAGGAACGTGGCCGCGGCGAGGGCGCAGAGCGCCTGGTTGGTGCAGATGTTGCTCGCCGCCTTCTCGCGGCGGATGTGCTGCTCGCGCGCCTGGAGCGTCAGCACGTAGCCCTTGCGGCCCTGGCCGTCGCGCGTCGCGCCGACCAGGCGCCCGGGCATCTGCCGCACCGACTCCATCCGCGCCGCCATGAGGCCCACGTACGGCCCGCCATAGGAGGCCGGGATGCCGAGCGGCTGGCCCTCGGCCGCCACGATGTCGGCGCCATAGGATCCCGGCGCGGCGAGCAGGGCGAGCGAGGTCGGCTCGACCACCGCGACCAGCTGCGCGCCCACGGCATGCGCGGCGTCAGCCAGCTCGGCCATCGGCTCGATCCCGCCGAACATGTTCGGCTGCTGGGCGATGAGGCAGGCGACCTCATCGGTGAGAAGGCTGGCGGCGGTCCCGGGATCGGTCAGCCCGGTTCCTCCCTCGGCGAGGTCGGCGGGCACCTCGACCACCTCGACCCCCGGTCCGGCGCAGTAGGTCGCCAGGACGCGGCGCACCTGCGGGTTCACGGCGGTCGAGACGGCGATCTTGTGGCGGCGCGTGAGGCGACAGGCCATCAGGGCAGCCTCGGCCGTGGCGGTCGCCCCGTCGTAATGCGAGGCGGTGGCGACCTCCATCCCCGTCAGCTCGCAGATCAGCGACTGGAACTCGTAGATGCTCTGGAGGGTCCCCTGGCTGACCTCCGGCTGATACGGCGTGTACGAGGTCGAGAACTCCGCCCGCCCGATCACCTCGCTGACCACGGACGGGATCAGATGGCGATAGACCCCGCCACCCAGAAAGCTGACGCGCGGGATCCTGTTCTGGGCGGCCAGGCGAGTCAGCTCGGCGCGAACCTCCTGCTCCGCCAGCGGGGCGGGCAGCTGGAACCCGGTGGCGCGGACCGCGGCCGGGATGTCGGCGAACAGGTCGTCGACGGAGGCAACCCCGATTCCCGCGAGCATCCGCTCGCGATCGGCATCGGTGTGCGGGGAGTAGGACATCAGCCGGCAGTCAGCTCCGCGTACGCGGCCGCGTCCAGGAGCTGTTCCAGCTCCGAGCCATCGGCGAGGGTGATCTTCGCGATCCAGCCGGCGCCGAAGGGATCGGTGTTCAGCAGCTCGGGGCTGGCGCGCAGGTCGGCGTTCGTCTCGGTCACCTCGCCGGAGGCCGGGGCGAAGAGGTCGCTGACCGCCTTCACGCTCTCGACCACCCCGAAGCTGGCGAACTGCGCGAGGCTGGCGCCGACCTCGGGCAGCTCGATATAGACGATGTCGCCCAGCTCGTTGGCTGCGAAGCTGGTGATTCCGATGACGGCGGTCGAGCCCTCGACGCGAACCCATTCGTGCTCACGGGAGTAGCGCCGGTCATCGGGGTAGGTCGTGGACATCGGGGCTCCTCGGGGGCAGTGCGCGGTCCCGCCTTAGGCGGAGTCCGGCTTTGGGCGGCGGTAGAACGGCAACTTTACCTGCTCGGCCGGATGGCGTCGGTCGCGGATGAGCACCTCGACCATCGCGCCCAGTGCGGCATCAGCCGCGGGAAGGTAGGCCATCGCGATTCGCTCGCCGAGCGTCGGGGAGAGGGTCCCGCTCGTCACGACGCCAGCCTCCGTGCCGCCAACCAGCACCGGATACTCGTGTCGGGCGATCGCCTCGTCGCGCATCACCAAGCCGACCAACCTGCGGCGCGGCCCGGTCTGCTGGACCGCGGTCAGCGCGCTGCGGCCCACGAACTCCCCCTTCTCCAGCTTGACGACCCGCCCGAGGTTGGCCTCGTAGGGGTTGACCGATCGATCGAGCTCGTTGCCGTAGAGGGGCATCCCGGCCTCGAGGCGCAGCGTGTCGCGGCTGCCAAGCCCGCAGGGACGCAGGCCGAGGTCGCTGCCGGTGGAGATCAGGGCGTCCCACAGCCGCGGAGCCCGGCGCGCCGGGCAGAACAGCTCGAAGCCGTCCTCGCCGGTGTAGCCGGTACGGGCGACCAGGCACTGGATGCCCGCCACCCGACCCTGCTGGGAACGGTAGTTGCCGATCGCCGAGAGGTCGATGTCGGTCAGCCTGCCGAGCAGCTCGGCGCTGCGCGGGCCCTGGGGCGCGATCAGCGCGGTCTCCTCCGAGCGATCGGCCAGGGCAACGTCGAAGTCACCATGCCCGCGCAACGACTCGAGCTGGCCGAGGACGGCGTCGTGGTTGGCCGCGTTGCAGACGATCAGGTAGCCGTCCTCGACGCGGTACACGATGAGGTCGTCGATGATCCCGCCGTCCGGGGCGCAGAGCATCGAGTACTGCGCCTGTCCCGGCTCGAGCAGGCCAGGGTCGCTGACGACCGCATAGCGGGCGAAGGCGAGCGCCTCCGGGCCCGACAGGTGCAGCTCGCCCATGTGCGACAGGTCGAAGAGGCCAACCGCGCTGCGCACGGTCCGGTGCTCCTCGATGATCGAGGTGTACTGCACCGGCATCTCGTACCCCGCGTATGGGACCATCCGCGCCCCGAGGGCAAGGTGGCTGGCATGCAGCGGCGTATGCCGGAGGAGTGCCGGCGCCTCCGTCACGACGGCGCCCCGCCGACCGCCATCCGCGACGCCTCGCCGCCGGTGGAGAGAAGCTCCATCGCGCGCTGCACCACGGCGCGCTCGGTGGCGTGGGTCATCAGCTGCAGGGCCTCGTCGACCTCGAGCCAGCTCACCTCGTCGAACTCGTGGTCGTGGTCCTCCAGCCGCCCGCCGACCGGATGCATCAGGAAGAAGTGGACGGTCTTGTGAAACCTCGTGCGGCCATGAACGAAGAAATAGGTGATGGCGCTGATCGGCTCTTCGATCTCGACGAGCAGCCCGGTCTCCTCGCTGGTCTCGCGGATGGCCGTCTCCGCCAGCGTCTCGCCGGCATTCGGGGTTCCCTTGGGGAGCGCCCAGAGCGGCGGCTCGCGACGGCGGACGAGGACGATCTCGATGCGACCCGCCTCAGAGCGATGGACAACTCCGCCGGCCGAGGTGGCCCGGGCGGTGCGCAGCGCGGGCACCCCCGCCGCTACGAGCGACGGGCGCGCGGGAGCCCGAGCGAGAGGAGGGCGCGGCGCGGGCTGACACGGCCAACGCTGCCGACCGACGGGAAGCGGAACTGGCTCGTCGGTGAACGAAGCGCTGCGATCGTCGGGGCGCGGTGGCGCGCGGGTGCCGACGCGTGATAGATCAGTGGGGAGCTCTGCAGGCCGAGGCTCCGTTTGCGGCCGGCGGCGCGTCGTGCGCCGAAGTCGATCGCGGGATGGGAGACGAACCGGGCCGTCAGACTCACGCGCATGGCTGGCATTGTACGCGGCGCGACAGTCGGTGCAAGCAGTCGCGAAAATCCTCAGCCCCGTCCGGCGAGCAGCTCTCGGTAGAGCAAGACCACTTCGCCGATGCGGGCCGTGACGCCGAACCGAACGGCGCCGGCGAGCGCGCCGCGTGCGAGTGACTGCCGCCGATCCCGGTCGCGGCAAAGCGCGCTGACGGCTTCGGCGAGGCGCGCCTGCCGGTCGGCGGCAGGATCGGCTGGGACGATCACCCCGTCGACCCCATCGCGCACCGAGTCGGAGACACCCGGGCCCTCGAGCGCGACGACCGGCAGCCCGACCGCCAGCGCCTCGGCCAGGACGAGCCCCTGTGTCTCCGTGCGAGACGCTCCCATGAAGAGGTCGGCCCCCTTGATCAGCGCCAGCGCCTCCCCGCGCGGCAGCTGCCCGCTCAGGTGCACGCGCCCGGCCAGGTCCCCCTTCCCGGCCCGACGACGAAGCCCGGCCTCCGACGGTCCGCTGCCCACCACCAGCAGTCGAGCGAGCGGGTCGGTGCTGGCAACGTCGGCGAAGGCCTCGAAGAGCAGGTCCACGCTCTTCTCCGGGGCCAGGCGGCCCAATGCCGCGACGACCACGGACTCGGTGGGCCAATCGGCGAGCGGCCGAGGATCGACGGCGGCCAGCTCTGCCAGCTCGGAGACCTCGATGCCGGTGGGGATGGTGCGCACGAGTGGCCGCGGCGGGCGCCCAAGGCGCTCTTCGATCTCCCTTGCAAGCTCGTTGCCGGGGGCCACGATCGCCGCGCAGCGGCGCCAGAAGCGGCGCAGGTACGCGTCCATCAGGACGGAGCCAGGGATCGCGAGCGGGCCGAGGTAATGGCGGTAGTCGCCAAAGCGCGTGTGATGCGTGAAGACGAGCGGAGCCTTGAGCCGCCGAGCCACGCGCCTCGCCATCACGCCGGAGGTGAAGGGCGACTGGGCATGGACGATCTCCGGGGCGAATTCGACCGCCGCGTCGAGCGCCGCCGACGGGAGCGGGCTGGGAATCCGGTAACCCGCTGGTGCGGGACTCGGCGGCTGAAACGAGGGTAGCCAGGCGACGCGAGGGTCAGGCCCCGTCGCTCCCGCCGTCCCGGGTTGCATCCCGTGAGCGGGCCGCGGAACGACCAGTAGCACCTCGTGGCCGGCGGCGCCCAGCCCGCGCGCGAGCGCCTCGGTCGACACGGTGACCCCCGACAGGTAGGGCAGGTACGACTCGCCGAAGATCGCGACGCGCAGCGACCGCTCGCTCATCGGGGTCCTCAGCAGGCGGGTGGAGATGGTGGGCGATACTGGATTCGAACCAGTGACCTCACGGATGTGAACCGTGCGCTCTAACCGGGCTGAGCCAATCGCCCACGCGGGGTTCGCAGTATACCGACGGGCCCCGAGAGCCTCAATCCGCAGGGCTCAGAGGCGGACGACCACGCGGAGCAGCAGCCCGAGCACGAGCATTGCGATCAGCGGCGCCCAATCGAGCCCGCCGCTGGGCGGCACGACGCGGCGGATCGGCGACAGGATCGGCTCGGTCGCCTGGTAGATGAACGCGACCAGCCCGCCCCCGCCGCTCGGGGCGAGCCAGCTGACGATGACGCGGGCGATCACCAGCAGCATCAGGACGCTGATCAGGAGCTGCAGGAAGTTGATCACCACGAGCGGCATCTCGGCCTCGAGGATAGCAGCGGTCGTCAGGCGAGCCGAGGGCCGAAGATGCCCGTGCCGATGCGGACGAGTGTCGCCCCCTCTGCCACGGCCGCCTCGGCGTCGGCCGTCATCCCCATCGACAGCTCCGGGAACCCACGCCCAGCCGCCTGCTGCAGCTCGTCCCGCAGGCGGCGCAGCGTCCCGAACACCCGCCTCGACTCCTCCGCCGGAGCCCCGGCCGGCCCGATCGTCATCAGCCCGGTCACCCGCACCGCGACCAGGCCGGCGAGCGCAGCCAGCAGGGCGGCGGGACGCCGCAGCTCGTCGCTGAACGCCGCAAGGTCGAAGCCCGCCTTGCTCGCCTCGCCGCTCGCATTGACCTGCAGCAGCGCGATAGGCTCCAGCCCCTCCTCCGAGGCGATGCGGTCGAGGCGTAGGAGCAGGTCGATCGAGTCGACCGAGTGGATGGCGGCGAAGCCGCGCACCGCCGGCCTCGCCTTGTTGCCCTGCAGGTGACCGACCAGATGCCACTCGGCGTCGGGCGCGGCGGCTAGCTTGGGGATCGCCTCCTGGATCCGGTTCTCGCCGAAGCGGCTCAGTCCCCCGCCGAGGGCGGCACGAATGACGTGGATGTCGAAGCCCTTGGTGACGGCGACGATGCGCACTGCGTCGGGGTCGCGGCTGGCAGCCTCGGCCGCCGCCCGCAGTCGCGCCAGCAGCGCGTCGTGGCGGGAACGGATCAGGTCGGGGGTGAGTTCCGGTTCGTCGACGGGGAGCATGGCAACCCGTGTTTGGGGAGATGCGAACGCCCCGGCCCGGCGGCCGGGGCGCATCGGTCCATGCGGAGGGCTATTCGCTCTTGCGGCGCAGGAACGAGGGGATGTCGAGGTCGGTCTCGCCGTACGAGGGGCGGTCGAGGCCGGCGCCGCGCACCGGGATCGGCTGACGCTCCGTGGTCTTGGCGGGCGCCTTCTCGCCGGCGGCGAATGGCGACGCCTCCGGCATCTGGTCCTCGAGCGCCTGACGCTCCGCGCGATCGCGCTCGATCTCGGCCAGGATCTCGCGGCTCCGCTCGTCGAGCGAGGCCTCGATGCCAGTCGCGACCTCGGTCGCGGCGCTGACCGCCCGACTGGCGGGACGCGGCTTGCGAGTGGCGTCGAAGCCGGTGGCGATGACGGTCACCTTGACCTCGTCGCGCATGCGGTCGTCGATGACGGTGCCGAAGATGATGTTGGCCTCCGGATCGGCGGCCTCCTTGATCACCTCGGCCGCCTCGTTGACCTCGAAGAGGCCGAGGTCGCTGCCGCCGGTCACGTTGAACAGGATCCCGCGCGCGCCGGTGATGTTCACCTCGAGGAGCGGGCTCATGACGGCGGCACGGGCCGCTTCGACGGCACGGTTGTCGCCGGTGCCGATCCCGATCCCCATCATGCTCGACCCCGCGTCGCGCATGATCGTCTTGACGTCGGCGAAGTCGAGGTTGATGAGGCCCGGCACGGTGATCAGGTCGCTGATCCCCTGCACGCCCTGGCGCAGCACGTCGTCGACGACCCGGAACGCGTCGAGGATGCTCGTCTTCTTGTCGACGACCTCGCGGAGCCGATCGTTCGGGATGGTGATCAGCGTGTCGCACTTCTCCTTGAGCAGCTCGCTGAACTGCTCCGCGACGAGCTTGCGGCGGACGCCTTCGAAGCTAAACGGCTTGGTGATCACGCCGACCGTGAGGGCGCCCAGGTCCTTGGCGATCTCGGCGATGACATGGGCCGCGCCGGAGCCGGTGCCGCCGCCCATCCCGGCGGTGATGAAGATCATGTCGGCGTCCTTGAGCGCCTCGTAGATCTTCTCGCTGTCCTCCTCGGCCGCGCGCTGTCCGACCTGCGGATCGGCGCCGGCGCCAAGCCCGCGGGTCAGCTTGTCGCCGATGCGGATCTTGTGCGGTGCGTCGCTCTGCAGGAGGGCCTGGGCGTCCGTGTTCACCGCGATGAACTCGACCCCCATCATCTCCGCGCGGATCATCCGGTTCACGGCATTCGAACCGCCGCCACCGACCCCGATGACCTTGATGAGTGCGAAGTGCTCGGCGTCCGAACGGAGCGGCATGAGGGGTTCTCCTGCACAAGGTGCTGGCTTCTTGCTGGGCGAACCCGGAGCTCGCGCGGGTCTGACCGATTCTAACGACCCCGCCGGAGCGGCGTGGCCGATTTATCCACATACGCCCGCGGAGTTGTCCACAGCGGTTGAAATCGCGGTGGAGTGATCGCGGGTTGCTCCACATTCGCCACCCCGCCGGGGCGCGATCAGCCCGGGAAGAGGCCCCGCAGCCAGTCCACGAATCGCCCGACGCCGCCGCCCAGGGACGAGGTGGTGGTGAAGGCGATCGGCTCGGTGCCGATGTGGTGGGCGCCCCACAGCAGCAGCCCGATCGAGGTGCTGAAGGCCGGGTTGGAGAGCTGGTCCATGAGCCCGCCCACGCCCTGCGGCGATGCGACTCGCACGGGCATCTGCAGGATCTCGCGGGCGAGCTCCGCGACGCCGCCGAGGCGCGCTCCCCCGCCGGTCAGGACCACCCCGGCAGGCAGCAGGCCGGCATGCCCGGAGCGCTTGACCTCCTCGCCGATGAGCGAATAGATCTCGCTCATGCGCGCCTCGATGATCTCGCACAGCTTCTTGCGCTGAATCGTCTGCCCGCCACCCTCGCCAAGCACCGCGACGTTGAGGAGCTCCTCGGGCGCGATCTCGGCCAGGTTGGCGGAGCCGTGCTTGATCTTGATCTCCTCGGCCAGGTCGAGGCTCGTCCGCAGCCCGATCGCCACGTCGTTGGTGACGTTGATGGCACCGACCGGCAGCACGGCGGAGTGGTAGACGGCGCCATCGGTGAAGATGGCCAGGTCGGTGGTCCCGCCGCCGATGTCGGCGACCATCACACCCAGCTCCTTCTCCGTGTCGGTCAGGGTCGCCTCGGCGGCGGCCAGGGAGCTGATCACCAGCTCGTCGATCTGGACGTTGGCGTTGGCGATGCACTTGGAGAGGTTCTGGACCGAGGTGGCGGCGCCGGCCACGATGTGCGTCTCCACCTCGAGACGCACCGCGCTCATGCCGAGCGGGTCCTTGATCCCCTCCTGGCCGTCGACGATGTAGCCGCGCGGGATGACGTGCAGGATCTCGCGGTTGGAGGGGACCTGGATCGCCTTGGCCGCCTCGGTCGCGCGGGCGACGTCCTCGCGGCTGACCTCGCGCTTGTGGCCCGAGACCGCCACCACCCCGCGGCTGTTCTGGCTGCTGATGTGGCTGCCGCCGACCGCCACGAAGGCGGAGCTGATCTTGTAGCCCGACAGGCGCTCGGCCTTCTCCAGGCTGGCGGCGATGGAGTTCACGGTCTGGTCGATGTTGGCGACCATCCCCTTCTTCATCCCGACCGAAGGGGCGATCCCGTACCCGATGATGTTGACGTCACCACCTCGGCTGACCTCGCCGATGAGGGTCGTCACCTTGGTCGTGCCGGCGTCGATGCCGACCAGGACCGTCTCCCTGTCCAAGCTACCTCCCGTAGGTCCCGCCGCGCTCCCGCGACACGGGTGCGCCCGAGCCTACAGGAAGTGGCGGCGAATGAGTGCCACGTTTTGGAAGATGCGCAG
>Ga0070698_100007219_pt1 | contig 12036 bp, 12 predicted proteins | sample KBSK1502metaG_FD_65477 | JGI IMG/M metagenome (GOLD analysis project Ga0070698, IMG submission 65477) | Corn, switchgrass and miscanthus rhizosphere microbial communities from Kellogg Biological Station, Michigan, USA - KBS K1-50-2 metaG | ecosystem: Host-associated > Plants > Roots >...
GGTCTGGTCGGCCTGCGCGGACGCCTTGGCGGCCCGCTGCTCGGCGGTGGAAGCGCGCTGCTCCGCCTCCGAGACCAGCTTCTGGGTCGCGTTCTGCGCGGCGCTGAGCCGCTCGGCCTCCTGGCGCTCGGCCTCCTCGCGGCGGGCCGCGAGCTGGATCTCGAACTCCGCCTCGGCCTGCGCCCGCTGCGCCTCGCTCTCCTCGAGGATCCGCTGCGCCTGCGACCGCATCTCGTCGGCCTGGCGCTTGGACGTGGTGAGGATCTCGTCGCGCTCCCGCTTGGCCGCCGCCTTGAGCTGGGCGACCTCGCGCTCGGTCGTGGTGCGCAGCTTGGCGATGTCCCGCTCGGTCGCGGCGCGCTTCTCGGCGACCTCGTGGTCGGCCGTGGCACGCAGCTTGGCGACTTCTCGCTCGGTGGTCGAGGTCAGCTCGTCCGCCTCGCGCCGCGAGGCGGTCCTGATCGAGTCCGCCTCGCGCTCGGCCGCGCCGCGTACCTCGTCGGTCTCGCGCTTGGCGTTGGCTCGCAGCTCGGCGGCCTCGTTCTCGGCGGCCGCCCGCAGCTCCGCGCCGTCAACCTTCGCGGCGGCCTTGATCTCGTTGGCCTCCGACCTGGCAGCCTGTACGAGCTCGGTGGCCTGCTCTTCGGCGAGCCGGAGCAGTTGCTCGATGCGCGCGCCGAGTCCGGAGTAGGTGGGCCGTTCCTGCTCTTGAATCTGCCGGTGCGCGTCGTCCAGATCGCGCCGTGCGGCGACCGCGTCTTCCTGGTGCCGGCGAACCTCGGTGGCGAGCTGGCGGATGTGCTCGTCGACCTGGTGCGGATCGTACCCGCGCATAACCTTGGCGAAGTCGCGTGGGGGAGTCTCTTCAAAGAAGCTGGTCAGTTGAGCGTCAATGTCCGATTGCATGTGGCCTGATCCTGGATCCTGGTTTAGACGGGGAGGGACAGCTCGCGGGTCAGCGGCCGGGTCGTCGCCGTCCGCCAGCGAGACCGCACCCCCAACCCTGCAAACCCGAGACCGTCTACCTGCCCGGGAGGACTATGGCGCCGCTTCGCGGACTCCGGCGAGTTTCTCGCCCAGTGACAGGCACATTACTCCGCCTTCACCGGGTCTGTGGGCGCTTCACGGTTCTCCGCGTGCCCATTCCCGGCGGGGGCTCAAGTCCATGCCCAAGGGCAGTCTAAAGGCCGTGCCGACCGCTCGGAGCGGTGCCCCCTATCCCGGACATAATGTCTCACGCGCCGCACGGGGCTGGACGAGTTCCGTCAGCACGCCGCCGAGGTCAGCTGGATGCAGGAAGGCGATCGAGGCGCCCATCGAGCCATGCCTGGGCCGCTCGTCGATTAGCCGCACCCCGCGGCCGCCGAACGTCTCCAGCGCCGCGACCACGTCGGGCACCGCATAACCGACGTGGTGAAGTCCCTCACCACGGCGGCCCAGGAACCGGCCGACCGGGGTGTCGTCGCCGAGCGGCTCGAGCAGCTGCACGTATGACTCCTGGCCCGACGTGGCGAGCATCGCCTCGCGCACGCCCTGCTCGGCGTTGGTCTCCTGGCTCACCACGGTGAGCCCGAAGACGGATGTGTACCGCTCCACGGCCGCGTCAAGCGACCGGCAGGCGATGCCCACATGATCGATTCGCAACAGCATGTGGGTATCTTGACAAATAGGCACGGACGCACAACCCAGGAGGCCGGCGCGATGGGCGACCCAGTGATCATTGGCGGAGCGCGGACGGCGATCGGCCGGCTGCTCGGTTCGCTCACGGGTTTCTCCGCCGCCGAGCTCGGCGGCTTCGCCATCACGGGCGCGCTCGGCCGGTCGAAGGTGGATCCCGGTCAGGTCGAGTACGTAATCATGGGCCACGTCCTGCAGGCCGGGGCCGGGCAGATCACGTCGCGGCAGGCCGCGGTCAAGGCGGGCATCCCGATGACCACCCCGGCTACCACGGTGAACAAGGTCTGCCTGTCCGGCCTGGACGCCATCGCCCAGGCGGCGGACCTCATCAGGCTCGGCGAGTACGAGGTCATCGTCGCGGGCGGCATGGAGTCCATGACCAACGCCCCGCATCTCCTGAAGAACTCGCGCAAGGGCTACAAGTACGGCCCGGTCGAGATGTTCGACTCGATGGCGCTGGACGGGCTGACCGACGCCTTCGACGGGCTGTCGATGGGCGAGTCAACCGAACGGCACAACAAGAAGCTCGGCATCACGCGAGAGGAGCAGGACGAGTTCGCCGCCCGCTCCCAGCAGCGCGCCGCGCGGGCCACGAAGGACGGCATCCTCGCCGAGGAGATCGTTCCGGTTGAGATAACAGCAAGAAGCGGCGGAGCCGCCTTCGACCAGGATGAGGGCATCCGCCCGGACACGACCGTGGAGTCGCTGGCCAGGCTGCGCCCCGCGTTCGGCGCGGACGGCACCATCACCGCCGGGTCCTCCTCGCAGATCTCCGACGGCGCCGCGGCACTCGTCCTCGCGTCCAGGGAGGCGGCGGACCGGCTCGGCGCCGGCGTCCTCGCCGAGATCGGCGCGTTCGGCACGGTGGCCGGCCCGGACAACGCGCTGCACTCGCAGCCCGCGAACGCGATCAAGAAGGCACTCAGGAAGGCCGGCCGCGAAGTCAGCGACCTGGACCTGATCGAGATCAACGAGGCGTTCGCCGCGGTCGGCATCGAGTCCATGCGCGAGCTCGGCGTCGGCCCCGACCGGGTCAACGTCAACGGCGGCGCGATCGCGCTCGGCCACCCGCTCGGCGCCTCTGGCGCGCGCATCGCGCTCACCCTCGCCTACGAGCTGCGCCGCCGCGGCGGCGGGCTCGGCGCCGCGGGCCTGTGTGGCGGCGGCGGCCAAGGCTCGGCCCTGCTGCTGCGGGTCCCGTGACAGCGCTGGACACAGACAGCCTCGCCGACCGGGTAAACGCCGGGGACGCGCGTGCCCTCGCCCGGGTGCTTTCGCTGGTGGAGGACGGGGACGAACGGGCCCGTTCGGTGATAAAAGACCTGAAGCCGGCGTCTGGCGCACGCATCATCGGGCTCACCGGAGCGCCGGGCGCCGGCAAATCCACCGTCACCGGCGCGCTGGTCAGGGCCTTTCGCGACCGCGACCTCAAGACGGCGGTGCTCGCGGTGGATCCCACCTCCCCGTTCTCCGGCGGCGCGCTGCTCGGCGACCGGGTGCGGATGCAGGAGCACGCGACGGACCCGGGGGTGTTCATCAGGTCGATGGGCAGCCGCGGCCAGCTCGGCGGGCTCGCCGCCGCGACGCCGCAGGCGGTCCGGGTTCTCGACGCGGCCGGCTACCAGGTGATCTTCGTCGAGACCGTGGGCGTGGGCCAGGCTGAGGTGGAGGTCGCGTCGGCTGCGGACACCACCGTCGTGCTCGTAGTGCCCGGCATGGGCGACTCGGTGCAGGCGGCGAAGGCCGGCGTGCTCGAGGTCGCCGACGTACTCGTGGTCAACAAGGCGGACCGGCCGGACACTCAGGCGACGGTGCGCGACTTGCGCGCCATGGTGGCGCTCGCCACCGCCGACTGGAAACCGCCGATCGTGACCACGGTCGCCACGGCTGGCGAGGGGATCGACGAGCTCGTCAGGCAGCTCGACCGGCACTGGACGTGGCTGGCGGACAGCGGCGAGCGGGACCGGCGGCGGCTGGCCAGGGCGCGGGACGAGGTGGCCGCGCTGGCCTTCGGCGCAGTCCGCGACAGGCTGCGGGTACCCGACGAGCTGGCGGCACGGGTCGCCGACGGCACCTGCGCCCCGCACGAGGCGGCTGAAGAGGTGCTGGCCAGCGTGCTGGGTGCGTAGTGTGTGCCCTGTGCGGAAAGCGCTTGGCCTGCCCTTCGACCCCATCGACCGCGCCGCGCGGATCTGGGAGCACCGATTCGGACCGTCGTCCGCGATGGCGGCGGTCACCTCTATCATGCGCGCGCAGCAGATCCTGCTGGCCGAACTCGACGCGATCCTCCGCCCGTACGGGCTGACTTTCGCCAGATACGAGGCGCTCGTCCTGCTGTCGTTCAGCCGCGCCGGGGCGCTGCCGCTGAGCGTCATGGGCGAACGGCTCATGGTGCACCCGACATCCGTGACCAACACCATCGACCGGCTGGAGGCGCAGGGCATGGTGGTCCGGCGGCCGAACCCGGACGACGGCCGGGGCCGGCTCGCGGAGATCACCGAGCGGGGCAGGGACGCGGTCCGGGTGGCGACCCGCGACCTGATGACCGCCGAGTTCGGCATGGGTGAGTACTCCGAGGCCGAGCGGGCCGACCTCTTCGCGCTGCTGCGCGGGCTCCGGCTGACGGCCGGCGATTTCCTCGAGGACTAGTTGCCCGGCGTGATCGGCGTGCGCGCCGCCCAGGTCTGGCCGCCGTCGAAGGTCATCCAGATCTCGTGCAGCGACGCGCTGGCGGGCAGCGCCACGCCCTGGTCGTTCGTCGTCATGCCGACGTAGCTGAAGCCGCCGTCCGGCGCGCTGGCGACGCCCGCCTGCTTCCACTGCGTGGCGCCCGCGGGCAGCACGTAGATCCCGCTGGCGGTGGTGAGCGCCAGCGTCCCTCCCGGCGTCGCGGCCAGCGAGGTGACGCCGGACGGCGCGGTCACCGCCGACCAGGCGGTCAGCGGCTGCGGAATCCAGGCTGACCCGCCGTCCCGCGACGTGGACACCTGGAAGGCGCCGGCCACCTCGCACGCGACGTTCACGATGCTCGAGTTCACCAGGGCGAGGAACGCCCCGGCGGGCAGCCCGTTCGGCTGGGCCGCGCCGGGAAGGCACCCGGTCGCGCCCGCCTTCTGCCACCCGCCGTCGAGCGGGCCGGAATACAGCGACCCGTCCGGGCCCAGCAGGTACCCGGTCGCGGACGTGAGCGCGAGCACCGCCGACGTGGCGGCGCCCCCGTAGGAGAGCCCGGTCGTCGCGCTGCCGACCGGCGTCCAGTTGTCGCTGCTCGCGGTCGTGGTCATCAGCGTGTAGCTGGTGCAGTCGGCGGCGAATCCGGTCGACGCGCCGCCCGAGCAGGTGGCCCACAGCGCGAACGCCCGGTCCCCGGCGGTCTCCAGGTCGGTGACCCGGGCGCCGTGCGTGTCGACCTGGCTCCACGTCTTCCCCGCGTCGTGCGTGGCCCAGAGCTCGGGGCCGAACGCCCAGCCGCTCGTCCCGTCGAGGAACCTGATCCCGCTCACGCCCTGCGCGCCGCTCGGGCCCGTGGTGGCCGGCGCGGGACCGCCATGCCAGGTCTTGCCCGCGTCGTTGGTGAACGCGATCGACGTGCAGATGTACGGGTTGCTCTTGTTGGCGCAGGTGCCCGGCGTTCCGGCCTGGCCGATGACCCAGGCGCTGCTCGTGCTCACGAACGTGACCGACACCGGCTGAAAGTTGGGCGGCACCGGGCCGTAGGCGGGCGCCGCCTGGGTGGGCGGCGTCGTCGGCTTGGGCGAGTACCTGGTCGCCGTGCCGTTCGGCTGCACGCCGCCACTGGCCGTCGGCGACGACTGACTGCCTGCCGCGCTGCCCGCCTCCGGGGTGGGCTTGACGTTCAGCGAGAGCAGCGGCGGGGTTGCGATGACCGCCGCGGCCACCACCGCGGCGGCGGACACGACGGTGACCGCCAGCTTGCGCACCTTCCGGCGGCGCGCCCGGCGGCTGATCAGCTCGAAGGTGCCAGGCGGCGGCGGCAGGGGCTGGACCTGCTGGTCCAGCCAGCTGTCGAGGGGATCGCGCTGGTCGTTATCCGGCATCGGCCGCCCTCCCCTCGCGCTCCGCCAGCGCCTCCTTCAGCTTCGCCCTGGCATGGTACAGGTCGGCCTTGATGGTGCCCTCCGGCCGCTTGAGCAGCGCCGCGATCTCCTTGATCCCGAACCCGGCGTAGTAGTGCAGCAGGAACGGGTCGCGCAGCCTGGCCGGCAGCCCCTGGAGAAGCTCGCGCACGTCGACGTCCTGCGCCGGGTCGGAGAACGGCTCGGCTTCGGTGTTCGCGGTCACGGTGCGCATCGCGCGGCGTTCTCGCTCCAGCTTGCGCCAGTGGTCTCGCACCAGGTTCGTCGCGATCATGTACAGGTAGCTCTGCGGGTTGTCCAGCTTGGCGGGGCTTGTCCACTTGGACAGCAGCCGCACGAACGCCTCGGACGCGATCTCATGCGCGGTGTCGTCGTCGTCCACCAGCCGCCGCACCCAGCCGGCCAGCTTCGGGTAGTTGGCCGCGAACAGCTGCTCCGCGAGCACGCGCCGGGCGCCTGTCCCGGAGGCCACGGTGGCGTAGGGGCCGGTCTCCGCGCCCGCGTCCGTGCCCACCGGTCCTCCCTGTGTCCACGTCGCCCGCGGTAGCCGAACTGAAGCCGTCGCGGCCAGCGCACCGCCAGCGCCACCGAAGCCGATGCCGTCATCGACTGCTGGCGCATCCCCGAGGATATTCGTGGGGTACTTCAATGGTTACCACACCTTCGCAGCGCCGCGGCAGCACCATCTGCCCGGACCTCCCCTATAGACGCCGCTCGGCACGACTCGGTTGGAGCTGGCCCGCGATTGTTGGAGCTAGACTTACCGGGGTAGATAGTAGGACGTCCTACTAATTGCGAATGGGGGCTCCTGTGGCTGAAGGCAGGTCCGAAGAGAGCGAGACCGGGCGCCAGCGCTGGCGGCGCGGCTACGAGCAGGCGGCCAAGCGCGAGGCTGACTTCACGACCCTGTCCGGCCTGGACGTCGACCCGGTCTACGGGCCGCCGGACGACCAGGAGCCGCCGGACCGGATCGGCTGGCCGGGCGAGTTCCCGTTCACCCGCGGCCTGTACGCCACCGGCTACCGGGGCAAGCCGTGGACGATCAGGCAGTTCTCCGGGTTCGGCAACGTCAGGCAGACCAACGAGCGGTACAAGATGCTGCTGGGCGCCGGCGGCGCTGGGCTGTCCGTGGCGTTCGACATGCCGACGCTGATGGGCCGCGACTCCGACGACCCGCGGTCGCTCGGCGAGGTCGGCCACTGCGGCGTCGCCATCGACTCGGCCGCCGACATGGCGGAGCTCTTCGACGGCATCCCGCTGGACGAGACGACCACGTCGATGACGATCAGCGGCCCGGCCGTCCCGGTCTTCTGCATGTACCTCGTCGCCGCCGAACGCCAGGGCAAGGACATCGGGAAGCTCGACGGCACTCTGCAGACCGACATCTTCAAGGAGTACACCGCTCAGAAGGAGTGGCTGTTCGCTCCCGAGCCGCATCTGCGCCTGATCGGCGACCTGATGGAGTTCTGCAGCCAGCACATCCCGCGTTACAAGCCCGTCTCGGTTTCCGGCTACCACATCAGGGAGGCCGGTTCCACGGCCGCCCAGGAACTCGCCTTCACCCTCGCCGACGGCTTCGGCTACGTGGAGCTCGGCATCTCGCGCGGCCTGGACGTCGACCAGTTCGCGCCGGGCCTGTCGTTCTTCTTCGACGCGCACATCGACTTCTTCGAGGAGATCGCGAAGTTCCGCGCCGCCCGCCGGATCTGGGCCCGCTGGCTCCGCGACGTGTACGGGGCGAAGACACCGCGCGCGCAATGGATGAGGTTCCACACTCAGACCGCCGGGGTGTCGCTGACCGCCCAGCAGCCGCAGAACAACGTCGTCCGTACCGCCATCGAGGCCCTCGCCGCGGTCCTCGGCGGCACCAACTCGCTGCACACGAACGCGCTCGACGAGGTGCTCGCGCTGCCCAGCGAGGCGGCCGCGGAGACGGCGTTGCGCACCCAGCAGGTGATCATGGAGGAGACCGGGGTGACCAGCGTCGCCGACCCGCTCGGCGGCTCGTGGTACGTGGAGGCGCTGACCGACCGGATCGAGGCGGAAGCGGAGCAGGTCTTCGCCAAGATCCGCGGCATGTCGCCGGACGGGTCGATGACCGGCGGCATCCTGCGCGGCATCGAGAACGGCTGGTTCACCGGCGAGATCGCCGACGCCGCGTTCGAGTACCAGCAGAAGCTGGAGAAGGGGGAGAAGCACGTCGTCGGCGTCACCAGCCACACCGCGACCGTCGGTGGCGAGCTGGAGATCCTGCGGATCAGCCCCGATGTCGAGCGCGCTCAGGTCAGGGAGCTGGCCGCCCGCCGCGCCAGCCGCGACCAGGCGGCCGTCGACCGCGCGCTCGCCGCGATGGCCGCTGCCGCCCGCACCGACGCCAACCTCGTGCCCCCGATGCTCGAGGCTGCCCGCGCGGAGGCCACGCTGGGCGAGATATGCGGCGCGCTGCGCGCCGAGTGGGGCAGTTACTCAGAGCCGGCGGCCTTTTAGGATTTTCCCGAACGGGCCCGTGGCGCCTCCCCGCCGTCCCGCTCCACCGGACCCGCGCGAACGTGCACGCGCTCGCCCTGCGGGCCGAACAGGCTGAGCATCTCGACGGCCGCTGGCCCGGCGGCGCCGAACCAGTGCGGCACCCGGGTGTCGAACTCGGCGGCCTCGCCCTGGGTCAGCACCACGTCGTGCTCGGCGAGCACCAGCCGGAGCCTGCCATCGAGCACGTATAGCCACTCGTACCCCTCGTGGCTGCGCGGGTCGGGCACCCGCCTGCTGCTGCCCGCCGGAATGACCAGCTTGTAGGCCTGCAGGCCGACGGGCGTGCGGTTCAGCGGGTAGTAGGTCATCCCGTGCCTGCGGAAGGAACTCGGCCGCACCCGGGGGTCAGCCACCGGCGCCGTCACGATCTGATCCAGGCTGACCTGGTAGGCGCGGGCAAGCGGGAGCAGCAGTTCCAGGGTGGCCCGGCGCTGGCCCGACTCCAGCCGGGACAGCGTGCTGACCGAGATGCCCGTCACGGCCGACACCTCGGCCAGGCTCGTGCCGCGGTCCTGGCGCAGCGACCGCAGCCGCGGCCCGACCGTGGCGAGGGCCTGGTCTGTCTGGTCGGTCATCTGGTTATTTTGCCATATCGGCAACCTAATTTGCCAACCTTGGCCGGGGCCGTGCATCATGACGGCGAAGCAAGGAGGAGGAACGCGATGAGCGGTCATGACCATGGTCCTGAGATGTTTGACGCGGCATTCTGGGACGCCAGGTACAGCTCGGCGCACTCGCTGTGGAGCGGAAACCCCAACCGCCAGCTGGTTGCCGAGGCCGCGGGCCTAGCACCGGGAACGGCACTGGACGCCGGCGCCGGAGAGGGCGCCGACGCCATCTGGCTAGCGGAGCGCGGCTGGCAGGTCACGGCCGTGGACGTCTCAGGCGTGGCGCTCGGCCGGGCGGCCGAACACGCCGCCAAGGCCGGCGACGAGGTCGCGGCGCGCGTCCGCTGGCAGCGCGAGGACCTGCGCGAGTGGATACCGCCCGAGCGCGCGTACGACCTGGTGACGTCGCAGTACCTGCACCTGCCGGGAGCGCTGAGGCACACCTTCTTCGCCGGGCTGGCCGCTGCCGTCCGCGACGGCGGCACGCTGCTGATCGTCGGCCACCATCCTTCCGACCTGGACACCACGCTCCAGCGGCCGAATCATCCCGAGCTCCTCTTCACCGGCGATGAGCTCGCCGGCGATCTCGGCGGGGACGGCTGGGAGATCGTCACGAACGTCGCCGCTGAACGGGAGACGACCGACCCGGACGGCCGGCCTGTCACGGCTCACGACACCGTCTTCCGCGCCCGCCGCGTCTGAGCGTGCGTCAGGAGGGGCTGTCGACCGGGAGGCCCGCCTCCCGCGCGGCCTCGAGCAGCGGCTTGTCGTAGGCGACGAACGACACCAGGTCGCGCCGGATGGCCAGCGCGGAGGCAAGGTGGATCGCCCCGGCGGTGCCGAGCCCGGCGGGCGGCAGGGTCGCCGCGGTTTCGAGCACGTCGTTGCTGAGCGCCACCCGGCCGATCCGCCGGATGACCCGCTGGCCGCGCGGGAGCGCTCCAGGCTCGGCGAGCCAGATGGCCCGCAGCACCTCGGTCCTGTGCAGGGCGCTGGACACCAGCGACTGGTCCGCGCGCTCCGCCAGCCAGCTGGCGAGCGCCTGCGACTCGGGCTCGGTCAGCGCGAGCTTCACGAGCGCGGAGGAATCGAGGTAGATCACGACTGTGCCTCGCCCTCGTCCACGCGCGCCTGGCGCAGCCGCTCGCTCGCGCTGGGCCGGGGGCTCCGCCCGGGCGACACCGGGTACGGATCGACGTCGAGCACGCTGCCCGCCTCTTCGGCCCGCTCGACGACGCCGGCCGCGATCCACCGTTCGAGCGGGCTGTCCGGCTGGCGCACCGGGATCATCTGCGCCACCAGGCGGCCGCGGTTGGTGATGTCAACCGTGTACCCCTTCTCTACGAGGTCGACGTAGACGCTCGCGTGCTGGCGCAGCTCCCTGATGCCGATCCGCCGCGGCACGCTCGTGGATGAGTGGTGGACCGGGTCTCCGGAGTAGCCCAGGTCCGGGTTCAGCGGCTTGCCCCGGCGCCGGTCGCCCTTCTGTGGCATGAGGCGAGTGTAGCACACGACATGCTACACTCGGTGCAGGTGCCGCAACGCGCCGGCGTGTCGCGCGGGAATGAGCCGGGCGCCGATGGCGCTGACGCCTAGTGCACAGGGCACATTGAACATGGGGCAGGATAGAAGTTATGCAGCAGCCGCGGGATTTCTCCATCTACGGCGCCGTTGACCTCGGCGCGCGGCAGGCCGCCGCGCAGCGCAGGGAGCAGGCGGCGGCCAGGGCCGCCGAGACCGGCGCGCCAGGCAACGGTGAGGCGTCGGCGTTCGTATTCGACGTCACCGAAGAAACCTTCAACACCGACGTGGCGGCCAGGTCCCGCACCACGCCGGTCATTGTCGACCTGTGGGCGGACTGGTGCGGGCCCTGCAAGCAGCTCAGCCCGGTGCTCGAGAAGCTCGCCAACGAGGCGGCCGGTGATTGGGTGCTCGCCAAGATCGACGTGGACGCGAACCCGCGGCTCGCCCAGGCGTTCCAGGCGCAGTCCATCCCCATGGTCGTCGCGATCATCGGCGGCCAGATGGTGGACGCGTTCCTCGGCGCGATGCCCGAGTCCCAGGTGAGGCAGTGGCTGACTCAGGTGCTCGCGGTGGCCGATCAGCTCGGCGTCGGGGCCCCCGGAGCGGGCGGCGTTCCTGGCGCTGACGACGCGGACGACCTGGCGGCTGCGGATGACCTGCCGCCCGCCTACGCCGAGGCGCAGGCCGCGATGGAAAGCGGCGACATGGACACCGCGGCGAGCGTCATCGAGAAGGCGCTCGCCGAGACCCCCGGCGACCCGTTGCTGAAGAGCTGGCTCGCCCAGGCGAACCTGATCAAGCGGGTCGGCGGCTACGACCAGGCCGCGGCGCGCCGCGACGCCGCCGCGAGCCCGTCGGACGTCGAAGCGCAACTGCGCGTCGCCGACATCGAGCTGGCCAGCGGGCGGACCGAAGAGGCCTTCGACCGGCTGCTCGGCGTCATCCGGCGCACGTCAGGCGACGAGCGCAACAAGGCGCGCGTGCAGCTGCTGAGCCTCTTCGACGTCTTCCCGCCGGACGACCCGCAGGTGAAGCGGGCCCGCAGCCAGCTCACCGCGCTGCTCTTCTAGCCGGTTCCGTTCCCGGCTTCATAACCCGTCAGCATTTCATGGCATGATCGGAGCCATCACCAGCTGAGAGGAGGACGGAATGGCCGCTCCTGGCCAAACCGGGGACGGTGGCGTGCCGGTGAACATCCGCACGGACATCCCGCACCCCGCGCGCGTGTACGACTACTGGCTGGGCGGCAAGGACAACTTCGCTGCCGACCGGGCCGCGGCCGAGCAGGTCCTGCAGTTCATGCCGGAGATCGTGGACACCGTTCGCGGCAATCGCCAGTTCCTGGTGCGCGCGGTCGCCTTCCTTCGCGACGCCGGAATCCGTCAGTTCCTCGATATCGGCAGCGGGCTGCCGAGCAGCCCCAACGTCCACGAGGTCGTCCAGGCGGGTGGCACGGGCGCGCGGGTCGTGTACACCGATCACGACCAGGTCGTGGTCTCGCATGCCCAGGCGCTCATGGCGAAAGCGAACGAGGACAGCGTCTCCGTCGTCCACGCCGACCTGCGTGACGTGGACAAGATCCTGTCCGGGGCCGCGGCACT
>Ga0070698_100007220_pt1 | contig 12036 bp, 11 predicted proteins | sample KBSK1502metaG_FD_65477 | JGI IMG/M metagenome (GOLD analysis project Ga0070698, IMG submission 65477) | Corn, switchgrass and miscanthus rhizosphere microbial communities from Kellogg Biological Station, Michigan, USA - KBS K1-50-2 metaG | ecosystem: Host-associated > Plants > Roots >...
TTTCAATTTTCAATTAATGCCTTTGATACGGTTTATTATTTAGGTCTTTTGCCAAAAATAAGAACAGTCAAACCCCCGATCAGCAATGATGCTAAAAAAAACCATACCATTAACCAGTTATACCTGGGGTAGTTAGTTTGATTTGATTTAAGAAAAGGTTGAATTACTTCTATGTTATCAATTGTTGCCAGTGCCTGGTCAATGCTTAATTGTTCACGGAAATAAGCTATTTCAGCCTGGTAAACGCTTACAGGATCCACCGGCTCGCCAAGAATAATTCCTTTTCCTTCACTTCTCGGTATGATGCTGCTGTTTACAATTTTTTTCAGGCTGTCAAGACTTTGCAATTTATAATTCAATGTTTCTTTCAATGATTCAAGTGCTTTCCTCCTGGCCTCCTTTCTTTTTATTGCGTACTCGTTATTTTCAAGATAATTTACAAGAGCCCATTGAATAGTATCAAGGTGCTCGACAGATTTTAAAACCAGTGTGATCTTTAATAATGTAAGCATTGAGTCTCTCTTATCTATCAAAAAAGTATCACGTCTTGTTGTCGTCGTCATCGATTGAATATCGCTTGCTGCTTGCTCACTGATCTGCAACTTTTGCGATAGAAGCGAAATGTTTTTTTGGCCTTTTAAGTGTTTTAGATTTTGTAAAAGCATGGAACAATATTTACCTGGTAGGGTATTAGAAACAAATATGCCTTGTGTTTCGTAAGCAGGTTTTATTATAAAGCGGAGTGAAAAACCAGCCAGTGTGATAAGTAAAACAATGATCCCAAAGATCAATGAATTGGCTTTGACCTTACGAAATGCATATTGCAAAAGATCTCCAATTTTTTTTAAACCAACCCCAATCGGTCTGAAAAAATACAAAAGATCGATCTCAGCAGCATTTTGTTTTTGTTCACTCATATTTGGTTTGATTTTAAATAGCCGAAAGCAAATATCGAATTAAAAAAAGAATACCATATAATTCCTTTATTAATTTCCAGTATCGACTCTGAAACGGCTGCTAATGTAAAAAGCAGCAGGAATAAGAGGTAAATATTTCCGGTAAATTTTTTCTTGTAATGAAATAATGGATAAATAATACAAGATAAAAGGATCAGTAACCCTGGCAAGCCATTGGCTAATGTAATTTGTAAATATTCATTATGCGCATTGTACCTGTTATATCTTGAAGCAAAATAGAATTTTCGGTTTTCATATGCCTGTTGAAGGCTGTCTTGTACATCGCCAGTTCCTACTCCAATTAATAGATGATCTTTCAAAATATCTGAGCTGCATTTCCAAATAGCTACCCGCAAAGCTTTGCCACCCCAGCTTTTGCCAAGTGAAGAATCCTGGTCAAGTATGATCGTTGATGTTGGGGAAGAATCAAATAGTTCAGTCCATTGTTTTTTGACAGATGGGATTGCAAAACCAGAAATGATGATTATTGAAATTGTGGAGGCAATGAATAGAATTTTATACTGTAATTGTTGAAATATCCTCAGAAGAAAATATAAAACAATAATGAGCCAACTAAGAAGGATAATCCTTTCACTTAAAAGAAAGATCACTGCTGTCGTTAAGAAAATGCAGAAGTATAACAGGATTTTATTTTTAGTTGAATTTGTATAAATTTTTTCAAACGCAATTATGATTGCCAAAAGACAGAATAAACTCATTGATATTGGCCGGAAGCCATGGAAAATAAGAATATTTTTTCCAGTCAATTGCTCAATATTTCCTGTTTGGAAGTAATTGTAAATACCATAGCCAAGTTCCGCAACACATGCCAATGCGGTTGCGATCAAAAAATGAGTAGTTATTTTTTTCAATAATGATCGGGTAAGGACAGAAGTGGTTCCAAAGATCAATGGAAAAAAGAGAATTGCTGATTGTGTTTTCAGGGTTGCGATTCCTGCGTCAGTATTACTTGTATAAAGCATCCCAAAGATTCCAATGATATATAACGAAATGAACAAAATCATCAATTTGGTTTTGGCAGAAGAAATATCAAATTTCTTTTTTGAAAAAATAAGCCAAAACACGGCAAGTAAAATTGATAAAATAGAATTCAGATAAGTGAGAAACAACATAGAGTATACAATGCCGATACACAGCCACGAGTACACTGTTAGTTCAATATTTTTATTTTTGATCGCTATCGTCATTATTTCCTAAAAAGACTTTTGATCCAATCACTGACAAGTAAAAAAATAAAATAAGAATTTGTATAGAAGTATCGGGTAAATAACCTGCCGGGTTGCTGTATCAGCCTGTAAAACCATTCAAGCGCCATATTTTGCATCCACTTCGGGGCTCTTTTTTGAATGCCTGCTACAACAGGCAATGCGCCGCCGATCCCTAACAACACAGCGTTTATTTTATCAGAGCTTTCTGCCATCCATTTTTCTTGTTTGGGACAACCCAATGCCACAAATACAAGATGTGCTCCTGATCGATTGATCTTTTCAATATCATTTTTTATTTCATCAGCTGTTAATGTTGTGAAAGGCGGTGAAATGGCGCCTGCAAAATGAATGCGGGGAAAGTTTAACGTGATTTTTTCGTTCATTGCAGCAATAACACCAGCCGTAGAGCCATAAATAAAAACCGAAAGATTTTTTTCATTTGCTTTTTCAAGAATGCAAGGAGTAAAGTCCATGCCACTTATCCGTTCTTGTTTTTTATGATGAAGTAATTTACACGCAAACGCTATTGGTTTCCCGTCCGCTAATACAAGATCAGCATTATTTACTTTTTCAAGAAAAGATTTGTCTTTGTAAGCTTCAATGGTCATATGAACATTGGCAAAACATATATAGGATGACTTTTTTTTCAACGCAAATTCCATCACCCGGTCCAGGCTTTCGTTGAAGCCAAGATGATCCACACTTAAACTGATGATCTTAAATTTTTCCGTCATTATCTTTTTGCTATTGCATTTTCGTAGATATTTAAAATAGCATTATAATGAATGTCTTCATGATATTTCTCAAGATAGGTCTGCCTCGCGTTTTTATAAAACATACTATTATTTTCAGTTTCTTTTATGAATAGCCTGACCTTTTCACACAGGTCTTCTGTATTGCCGGCCGTAAAATGAAGCCCATTAAATCCATCTGTGATCGATTCCGCCATAGCGCCTAATCTTGATGCAATTACCGGTGTGCCTGCTGCAAAGGCCTCAATAATTGTTAAAGGGGCTCCTTCATACCAAATAGATGGACAGATAAATGCTTTGCAACGCTTCATGTATTCACTTACTAATTGTTTGTCCATTTGACCGGTGAAAGAAATATTTTTATATGGTTCAAATTTTTCCTGGAGTAAATTTTTTTCCGGCCCATCACCGATAATTACAATTTTATTTTCTGGCATAGCTGCAAATGCCTGCGCAAGCACATGAACTCCTTTTTCTTTCACGATCCTTCCGGCGAATAAAAAAAAATTTTCACGTAACTCATTTCCCTCGCCTGAATCCCTGACAAAATTCGGTTTAGTTATCATTTTTTCTGCGGGTATTTGCAAAGAAGAATTAAGAAGTTTTGATCTTGAAAATTCATTTAGCATAATAAAAGCAGATATTTTATTTTTCCAGGTATTAATTAATTTATGTATTCCTGTTATGGTTGTAACCAGCGCAGACTCAGCTGCTGAATTTCTATAACATTTATACCTGATCCCGGATAATGGAAATTTTTTATGCATGCAAAGCTCACATACTTCATTGTTTCGCATCAGCAATGCATTGGCGCATATCAGCCGGTAATTATGAAGTGTAAAAACAACCGGGATCCCATGTTTGCTTGCTGCATAAAGAACAGAAGGCGATGCAATAAAAAAAAGATTGTGAATATGTATGATATCGGGTTTAAATTCAAAAATGGTTTTCGAGGTTTTTCGTGCTGATGAAAAACTATAAACTGCTCCGAATGCTGCAGCTACTTTGGAGAAAAAACCTTTTATTGGTTTATTGTCAAAAAAAAGTGTTTTGACCTCATGTCCTTTTTCCAATAAAACTGATGTCTCCAGTTCAACAGCTACATCTTCACCACCATATTGTTTATACTTATTATGTATGAATAAGATTTTCACAAGGGGGAAGATAATTTTTTCTCCTGCAATTTCCTGTTATAAATACAGCGGGCAGTAAATCCAAATAAGATCCAGAATGCTGAAGCAAAAAGAGGAGATTCGAGTATAGGGTTAAACAATGTAATAACAGTTATAGCAAAAAAACTCCAGAAGATCAATATTTGATTATTGGAATAATAATATTCTTTGAAATAAAAATATTCTTTGAACAAAGCGATGTACGCAATTATCATTAACAATAGATAAATTATACCTAAACGGCCAAAAAGATATATAAAAGAATTGTGTCCGCCCATTACATAGGGCAGCGTCGCTACTTTTCGACTATCTTCTATAGGATAATACTTAAGCATAGGCGTGCCAAAACCAAGACCAAAAATATTTTCAGGGAAATTATCCGTAATGACCTGTTTCCAAATAACCAACCGCCAGGTAGTGTTTGCATCAACAGATAAAATTGGGCTTGATCGCATCACATCTTTAATTGCTTTATTGTTTTTAGGGCTGAATTGGTTTTGTATAAGACCCAGATTTGGCTGGAGATAAATAAAAAGCAATGCCATTGAAAGCAGGATTAAAACCACAGATTGCTTAAAGAATTTGAATCCCGGTGAAATAAAAACCAGCAGGAGAAATAATCCGATCATGAGTGCCGTCATAGACTCATACGTAAAACTGTAAATGATATTCATTATGATCAGCAACCATGGAAGCCAGCGATGCCGGGAATTTTTAAATAATGATGCGAAAAGCGTTGATACGCCGTAGCGCTCAAAAAAAGAGAGTGGCAGCGGTATAAAAAGAAAGATGCCGATGTAATAACGAAGTATTGATCTTATCCGCTTAAAGAATCCATCAAGATACTGCAGGCAAAAAAAGCCGATATAAAAAGAAAACATGGAATAAACGATCACTGAATTCCGAAGATAATAATACATAGAATCTTTGCGCATGAGAGAAGTGAGCAGGTGAACTCCGCACGAGCCAAGCAACAATATCATGCAAATACTGATAATATCATTCCCAACTTTGAATCGTTTATATGCCAATAACAAAAGTCCTGTTGCAGCCAGTATTTCATTAAACAACAATTTTTTTTCAAAAAACCATGGTGTTATGATATAACAAACGGCTCCAAGGAAAATAAGATAAGCTATGGACGATTTTTTGATCATGTGGGTATTGGTTCACTTAATCGGAATCAGTTGTTTTATCGTTGCTTTGCATAGATGATTAATCGCATAATTTTTTAATATCTATTTCAAAACTATATAAAACCATGTTGTTGTAAAATTAATTAGAGTAAATAACTTTACGCTATTTGAAAAACAATAGTTTTGCATTAGTTTTTTCTGTATGAAGAAAGAATATAAATTAGCCACTTTTGTATTTATTGTTTTTGTGCTGACAACCGGTTTCCTGGTTTACCGGTATGAAACTCTTTTGCGAAAGGCAAAAGATAATGATACTTTATTTCAGCCGGTTGAAGGCGGCACGGCAATAGCGACTAAATATTCTGCCCCGGAAATAATTGGTTTGATAAGGAAAAGCAAGGAATATCTTGGAGATTCGGTAACCATTTTTGAAAATGGTGAAATAACCAGTACAAATGGAAAATTCCAGGGGACGTTGAAGGCAGTGATCACTTCTGATGCAAATATGGAGCTGGTAAAATCAAATATGCAGTATAACAAGTTGCCGCTTCAATATAATATTTATGTGCTTGCAGCTACTTTTTACAGGCAGCAATATCCCACAGAGTTTACTGATCAATCACCCGGCAAACAACAATGATCTATACAATACTCTCATGGATTTATATTACAGTGTTAGTTTATCCTGCGGGACTAGTTTTTCACAAGTGCCTGCACCGGTTTTGTAACAGTGAAAATAAAGATCAGCCGCATTTTATACTTACCTGTATCACCGGATTATTGGTAATGAGCTTTATTAGCTCAGTGATCTGTTTATTTTACCCGCTGGGGTTGATCTCAAATTTAGTGCTTTTGGTATTTTCTGTTTTGATGTCATTGCTATTTCGGAAAGAATTGGTGACATCGATCCGTTCAGAGATAGTGAGACTACGGTCAGCAAAGAAGATTACATATTTATTATTTCTTCTTTACCTCGTCGTCATTTCTTACTTGTCCTATCTTCCTTCTTCTCATCATGATGATGGATTGTATTATTCCACTTCAATAAAATGGTTACAGGAATATGGCACAGTAAAAGGGTTATCAAACCTGAATCCCCGGATCGGTTTCAATAGCAATTGGTTGATTCTGCAGGCAAATTTTGGTTTTTCATTTTTAGATGCAGGTCTTTTCAATGATTTGAATGGGTTGCTTTACCTCTGGGTTTTTTTATATTCATTGGGAGGTATTTCTGATTTTCTAAAAGGAAATTTTTCATTGTCAAACAGCCTGAGAGTATTATTTTTTATACCATTACTGACATTACATTTAAGTGCAAAAAGCGATTATGTTTTTTATAATGTTAACCAGTTAAGCTCTTCTTCCCCTGACATTATAGTAACTATTCTTTTATGGCTAATTTTTTTATTATTTATTGAGGATATAGCAAAAGAAAAAAGACAAATTAGTTTTCAAAGTCTTTTGATCATTTTTTACTGTGCATGGGTGATCAGCATTAAGCTAAGTTCGATCCCCGTTATTCTGCTTGCTGTATTCTGTATTATTAATTGGCTAAGGAAAAGAAAAACAAAACAAGTTGTTGAAATAACAATGCTGGCGTTGCTATTTTTACTACCATGGTTTGCCCGGAATATTCTTGTTTCAGGGTACCTGGTTTTCCCTTTTTCCCGAATTGATGTTTTCAATGTTGCCTGGAAGATTCCTATCGAACATGTACGCTGGTATGAAAATGCAATTAAGGTGTATGCCGTTGATAACGCAACAAATCTTAATCAGCCTTTTCATCAATCAATCGTAAGCTGGTTCCCATCATGGTTCAGCAAGCAGTTATTTATTCAACAATCTATTCTTATTCTTACACTTATTATTACCGTTGTATTTGTTATTGCTATCGTTGTTCAGTTATTGAGAAAGAATTTTTCTTTTTTTAATGCTACTATTCCCTTTTTTGTTTTATTGGCAACTTTTTTTACCGGCATAATTTTTTGGTTGATGAATGGCCCTGATTTCAGAATGGGATATGGTTTTTTGTGGCCCTATTGTATTTTTTCAATCATTCTTTTTTTTAGATACTTTCTTGAAGACCATTTCAGGTTGATTATTTATCCGGTGATCATTTATATGTTTTTGATACCCCTTTTTTATTATGAGGGTCTTTTTAAAAAAAGTATGAAAGCTATGACTCAACCACCAGTTTCTCTTCGAATGCCTGAGAAAATTGAGACACGACAAATGAGTAGCGGCCAGTTAATTTATCTTGTATTTCATGATGATTCGTGGAATTGTCCCTTGCCGGTAACTAATAACAATGAGTTTGCTACTATAAAACCCCAGTTGTTGGGTAGATCATTAAAAGAAGGATTTAAAGCCGGCAATCCGGGCAAATAAATTAAACCTCCTTATTTTTTGGAATAAACTACCAGTACGGATTGACCATTTATTTTTTCCGGATCATTTAAGAAAGGTGAAGCAATAAATGCTGCTGTTGTCGCTGCAATATAGATCATGGTACATGCGAAGCCTGGGTCCACATACTTTCGTCGAATGCCAAAGATTTCCGTCAGCTTTTTAAATATGATTGTTTTTAAATAAAATTTTTTATGAATTGCATGCAATGGCTCATGAATGGTATCGTTAATTTTTAAATTAAAAATACCCGCATTTTTTTTTAAAGTTTCATCACTCCATCTTGACACATGATGCGGGGGCATGTTTAAATAAAAATTTACAGCATCGCGAATAAATGAATCTTCCGATGGGACGGCAATAATCAATTTGCCACCAGGTTTTAAGCAACAAAGACCATGTTTAATAAATTCACCGGGGTCGTTCACATGTTCAAGTACCTGGAAGGAACAAACAACATCATATTTTTCTTTAGCAAAGTTGGCATGTTCCTCAATACTTTGCTTTACAACATTTAATTTTTTAAGATTTGCTTTTTCAATTGCTTTATCACTGAACTCAAGCCCGAGATAAGATCTACTGCTTATAAAGTCGGCGAATAAACCTTCTCCGCAACCAATTTCCAATACTTCATCATTTATGGTTATATATTTTGCAGCTTCGCGGTATTCGGTTTTATCTTTAAGAAAATACCCGGGATAATCCTGCAGGTCATCATAAAATTTTCCGTCACCTGAAATGACCGGCCAGAAGAACTTGAGGCCACAATCTTTACAGCTGCATATTGAAATACTTTCCTGATCAAAGAATCTTTTTACATCAACACCGGCCCTTTTTTGATAGAGTTTGATCAACTGATCTGTGTCAATTGAATCTGTCAATATAACGTTGCCGCTTTTACAAAAGATACATTGAATTGCGTTCATGAATGCTTATAAACTATTTTGCTGAATGGGAAGATTTCTGAATTTATTATAATGTAAAAATAGCAGTAACAAACTGAAAATGCCAAAGCCTATAAAATAATAGAACAGCAGATCTCCTTTCAAATAACGGAAACCAAATGGGATAAAAAGTAACAATAAATTTTGCGAAGTAAAAAGTGATCTTTTTTTAATATCGTCAAAGCTTCCCGCAATTTTAATCAATCCTATCATCCAAAAGACTTCGCCAATAAGAATACTTATTGCAATGCTGGAAGAATTATTCCAAAAAAATGAAAGAACAGTTGATGAAAGGATAGTTAAGGAAGCGGCCAAAACTGATACTTTCATATAGATATTATCTTTTTTTAGCAACATTGACCTTGTTGCCATACTAAGAAACAATGAATACAATAATCCCGCGATACCAAGTAGAATAAAAAATAATTGCTGGTCAATATACTGTGTGCCAAAAACAAACCCGATAAATGCTTTAGGAAAGATCAACAATGATCCAAAAAAAATAACACCGGCTATTGCTGAAAGCTGATCGATCTTCAAACAAATGCTTTCATTTATCATGTCTTTAATAAACGCCTGGTGTAAAATTCTCAATACTCCTTTATAGATAACATAAAACTTTAAGCCAACAAACGCAGTAGCAATAACTGCTGTGCTATAGAAATAAGAAGCGATAAGTATTACTCCCAACCCGATAAAATAAAGGCTTAAAGAAACCATGCCAAGCGCTAAAGTTTTAAAATAAAGAACGAGATCATTTAGTTTGAATGCCGGGAAGACAGGAACTTTAAGAAATAGAGCGATGGCAAGATCAGTAATGAGGTAGGCTATTATTAATCCACTAAAATATATCCAGGGTAATCCATTCTGCTCTGTTTTTACCCAAATAAAAACTAAAAGAAAAGGAATGGCCGATCTGAAAAAAGCGATCAGAGAACCAATTACCGGGTATCCTCTTCCATACAATGCGTAATCGCCACTCAGTGCAAGAAGAGGCGCAATAAGAAAAACAAGATAATATTGATCAGTAAGTGCAAGCAAAGCAAAAACGGCTATCACTACGCTTAATCCCAGTCTTGCAGATTGTGTGTTGTTATATTCCAGTTTCCACTCCCGGGTGGTAGCGAGATTACGCATAGCTGCTGGTTGCAATCCAAGAGCAATAATATTCATGATGAGAAGAACAAGAGAATCCATTTGCCCGATTGCCTTAACCTGCTCTAATGAACTGTGCTGCGAGATGTACTTTAATATGAAAACAATGAATAACTGACCCGCACCGGTAATGAGAGCTATTGTAAAGATCCTTTTAAGCATCAGGTTTTTTTCCGATTTTATCGGCTAAAGATAGGAGCAAATTGATAAGAAATTATTTTTCTGAAGTTAAACCAAGTGATGAACAAAGAGCTTTCATCATTTCATAATACTGTTCAGTTTTCCCGTGTTCGGTTTCGCAATTAACGTATCGGATATTTTTTTTACCGCAGTAAACACTCAACGAACCATCTTCCGTACAATACTTATTATCTTGTAAAATTGTATTAAAGCCTTTATTGGCAAGTTTTTCGTATAAATTATTATCGGTTGTGAGGAAAAAATCATCTGTATCCTGTTTTGCGTTTATATAAACTTTTTTGCTGTCAACCGATCTTTTATTTCCCGGAGCATATTCAGTAACTGAAAAAAGCTCAGGCGTATTATTATGCAAGGCGATAACACATTTTGCTTCTTCTGGTATTAGCTGGATAATGCGTTGCCCGAGTTTTTCAACTTCATCAATAGCTTTATTGGAAATTCTTCCAAGTTGTTCAAGTGATTTTTTTATTCCTTCCTCAGAAAAAATTCTGTTAGGATCTACTTTATAAAAATACCGGTCAAGCCGGAAGCGAATATTTCTTTGCGCATTATTTTCTATTTCGATCAACAGGCCGCCATGTTCCTCCAAAACTCTTTTGGCTGCATCAACAGAGGTCACTTCGTCATCATGAAGGTTGATAAATACGATATCTGTTCTTTCACCGTATTGCTGAATTTTAATGGGGATAATATTTTCAGCAAGTTTATAAAAAATTGTTTTTTCTGTAATTGTGATCGTCGGGTCAGCCGGCTGTACAAATTCTATGCTTTGCTGTGCATTTAAAAAAGTGCAGGCAAAAAAGAATAAGGTGGTATAAAGAAGACGAAGCATAGGTGGTAGAATGGGCGTTAAAGATAACCAAACAACAAGAAATTAAAATAGAACTTTTATACTAATTCGTCCTTCATTCGTTGCATCACATCTTTCTCTATCATTTTTTGTGCAAGCACTATCATGTTTTTAAATGATTTTGCCTGGGAAATGCCGTGCCCGATGACAACAGGTTTATTTACACCCAATACAGGTGTGCCGCCGTAGTTTTCAAAATTGAACCTGTCAAAGTATTCGTGTTGGATCTTTTTGCGTTGTGTAATATCATAAAGCGACTCGGCAAGTTTCAAAATAATATTCCCGGTAAAACCCTCGCAAACCATTACATCGGCTTTATCAATGAAAACATCACGGCCTTCTACATTGCCGATAAAATTGATATGCTTATTTTCTTTAAGAAGGGGATAAGTGACCTGGCAAAGAATATTTCCCTTTCCTTCTTCCTCACCAACATTCATTAAACCCACTTTTGGGTTTTCAATACCAAGAATAGTTTGGGCAAACACAGAACCCATTATTGCGAATTGATTTAGCTGTTCCGGTTTACAATCCGCATTCAGGCCAACATCAAGCAACAATCCTGTGCCGCCATTTTCTTTTGGAATTATTGTTGAAATAGTTGGTCGCAAAACACCTTCTATTGCTTTAATGCTAAATAATGAACCGACAAGCATTGCCCCCGTGTTCCCGGCGCTGATGAATGCATCTATATTGCCGGAAGCTAAGAGCTGAAAGCCGATGGCTATTGAAGATTTTTGTTTTTCTTTTAAAGCTTTGGTAGGATGTTCATGCATATCGATCACCTGCTCTGCATGCACAAGTTTTATTTTATCCTCAGGTATCTTATATTCTGAAAGTAGGAGATCAAGCTTTGATTCATCACCAATAAGAACCAAAGTAGCTGGTGAGTTTCCTTGTTGAAAGTATTCCAATGCACCTTTCACCGCTTCCAACGGTGCATAATCTCCACCCATCATGTCAAGCCCTATCGTCATAACTGTTGCAATGTAAAGAAAGTAAAAATTCCAAAAAACAAATTCCAAATTCCAACAGGAAGATTGTCCCGATTGGAATTTGGAATTTGTTCCCGATAGCTATCGGGATATGATTTAAGAAATTTATTTCTTCCCTGGAACCTTTTCACTAACTACTTTGCCTTTGTAGTACAACTTGCCTTCACTTACATGGGCACGATGTCTTACATGTGTTTCACCAGTTGTACCATCGGTGCTTAAAGTAGTTTCTGTCGCCTT
>Ga0070698_100007222_pt1 | contig 12034 bp, 13 predicted proteins | sample KBSK1502metaG_FD_65477 | JGI IMG/M metagenome (GOLD analysis project Ga0070698, IMG submission 65477) | Corn, switchgrass and miscanthus rhizosphere microbial communities from Kellogg Biological Station, Michigan, USA - KBS K1-50-2 metaG | ecosystem: Host-associated > Plants > Roots >...
TCGTCACGATGCGCTCGTCGTCGCCGATGGCGAATGCGAGCGCGTTCAACGTGGTCGTCTTCCCGCTCGATGTGCCACCCGAGACGAGGATGCTCCGCCGCGCACGCACGGCGTCGACCAGCCATGCGATCGCGTGAGCCGATGCGGTGCCCGTTCGCACGAGGTCATCGGGATCGAACGGTCGCGCCGAGAACCGCCGGATCGTCAGCACCGGACCCTGGATCGCGATCGGCGGGATGACGGCATGGACGCGAGAACCGTCGGGGAGCCGGGCGTCGACGAGCGGCTGTGCGAGGTCGATGCGTCTGCCGAGCGGCGCGACGAGGCGCTCGATGAGCACGAGGATCTCCTCGGCATCGCGGAACCGGATGGCCGTGGCCTCGACGCGACCGTCGCGCTCGATCCAGACCCCGCGGGTGCCGTTGACCATCACCTCGCTCACGCGCTCGTCGCGAAGGAGCGGCGCGAGCTCGCCGAGGCCGAAGAACCGGTCGTCGAAATAACGCTCGAGCGTGCGCAGCTCGCCGCTCGACAGCGCGATGCGCTCGGCGGCCGCGGTCTCGCGGAGCAATGCACCGAGCTGGTCCCCGCGAGGCCGGCCATCCGCGCTCTCGCGAAGCCGGAGGAGGAGCGCCTGCTCGAGGCGCTCGCGTGCCCCGCTCACGTCGCGTCGATCGCGAGCAGCTCGCCGAGCTCGTCGTATGCCCGTCCGAGAGCGCCGCCGATCGGCCCGCGCCGCGAGAGCGCGGTCGCGACCGCGGACTCGTCTCGCGGCAGGATCCGGAACGCATCGTCGATCGACGCTTGAGACCCGACGAGCCACGCGCCCGCGGGCACCTCCGCCTCGGCGAGCGCCGCGCGCGACGCCGCGTCGGCGTACGAGAACACGAGGACCCGATCGCTTCGAGCCGCGGCGAGCCGGGCACGCTCGTCCGAAAGGAGCGGCGCGTCGACGAGAACCACGTCCGCGAGAGCGCGCGCGGCGGAGATCGTCGCCTCGAGGACCGCCGGGGACGGGATCGCCGGAGGTCCGCCGACGAGCGAGAGCCGCGGCGCGATGGCGGTGGCGACGAGCTCGACGTGCTCGTCGCGCAGCTCGCCGACGAGCGCCTCCAGCTCCGACCACGATCGCGGTGCGGACGTGAGCCACCAGCCGAGCGCGCCGGTACCGGTCGCGTCGATCGCCATGACGGTCCGATCCGCGGCGAGTCGTCGCGCGAGCGCAGCCGCGCAGAGCGTGCGGCCGGTCCCGCCGCGAGCGGCGGTGAGCGTCACGATCCGCGTCCGATCGCGGACCGCGGCCGGAAGGGATCGGGCAACGAGCGGCCCAAGGATCGCGGGATCGGCGGATGCCGCGACATGGACCCGCTCCGCGCCGAACGCCGCAAGCGACTCGGCCTGCGCTTCCGTCGCGACGACGATGCGCGGGATCTCGGCCGCGAAGGCCGATGCTTCGCGCGCGGCCCCGGGCGAGCGCAGGTCGACGATCACGAGGCGCGGCACTCGGTCCGCGGGCGCGAGACCGAGGATCTCACAGGCGGCGCGCAGCTCGTCGCCGCCGCAGATCGCGACCTGCGTCATCGCGTCGAACGGAGGAGCGGCAGCAGGAGCAGACCGCTCGCGCGAGCGACCCCGAGCGCTGTCGCGTCATCCGCGCCGCTCCCGACGACGACCGCGCGTTCGTCCGCGGACACGACGACGAGGTCGAATGCGACGACGGTCGCGGTGGCGCGGTCACCCGGCCGGAGCGCGAGGACATCGAGATGATCGCCGGGCCGAAGGCCGGCGATCGGCGCGACGAACCAGCTCGATGGGATCGAGAGCGCCCAGGTGCCCGGCGCGAGCGTCGACGCGAGGGTCGCCGGATCCGCGCTCGCGGGCTGCACGGGTCCACGGGTACCGAGGAGGAGCGCGAGGCCGAGAAGGAACGCGCCGGCCGCGCCGAGCACCGCCCGGCGCGGAGGCCTCCGGCGCAGGGCTGTCGCGGTCAGCGACGGCAGCATGCCGTCACGATCGCCGCCCGCTGTCGGTGCGCGCCGACCGAGAGGGCGAGGTCGAGCGTCCGCGTGCCCGCGCTGATCTCGAGGCCGCGGACAGGCCCGCCGCCATTCGCCGCCGAGAGCTCCGCTGCCGCCACGCGTGATCGCTCGACGACCAGTGGGTCGGTCACGAACGCGCTGAGCTCCGCCAGGGTCGGGAGCCGACGGGCGGCCCCGAGCTCGTCGCGCAGCGACGCGATGAAATCGAGCTGCGCGTCCGCGAGCGCGGCGCCGGCTGCCTCGACCGCGGCTTCGCCGGCGCGCCGGTCGCGCGCGTCGGAGAGGATGCGGTCCTGCGCCTCGCGAAGGCCGACGATCGTGAGCGCGGCGAGCGCGAGCGCGAGCACGGCGAGGACGAGCGCCTGACCGCGATCGCCGCTCACGGCGTCCACTCCATCAGGCGCGCCGCCTCGCCACGAACGACGAACACGGGGAGCCCGATGAACGACAGCGGAGCCGCGATCGCGTACCGCAGGCGGACGTAGAGGAGCGTCCCGCGCGGATCGGAGCCACGCTGCGGACCCGGCGGTTCGATGTCGATGTCGACGCTCTGCGGATCGAGCGGCGCCGCGGCCGCGACGACGCTCGCGCGGACAAGCCGGTCGTCATTCGTGAGCGCGCCGGTGCGCGCGCCCTCGGCGGCCGCGTGCGTGAGCGCGAGCCGCGCGATCCCGAGCTCCGAGAGCTCCGCGATCCCGAGCGCCAACACGAGAAGGATCGGCAGGACCAGCGCGAACTCCACGAGCGCCTGTGCGCGTTCGCCGATCACCGGACCGCGAGCCCGATCGCGCGGCCGAAGCGCCGATACCGGGCCAGCACGCACGCGCCGCAGAGCGCCAGGCCGAGCGCTCCGACGTAGATCAGCGGAGCGAGCCGCGCGAACAGATCCGAGACCTCCCCGGTCGCGACCTGGAGCGGCCAGCTGCGCGTATCGGGCGCCGGCGCTTTCCCGCTCGCGACCGTCGCGGCGATGAGCTCGATCGCGAACGGGTCAGTCAGCGCACCGCCGTGCCCTTCGAGCGCCGGGATCGTGCTGGGCAGCAGCGTTCGCGATACGACGTTGGGCGTACGCGCATCAGGCGCGGTGACGATCCCATCCGTCGCGATCCGCAGGTCGAAGCGCGTGACTCCGGCCGGCGGGGGCCCGGCGCGAAGGCCCGCGAGATCGTGCGCGGCTCGCGAGTCGACATCCTCCTTGACGCCCGCGGTGATCGCGCGGAACTCCGTCCTGACCCCGAGGAGCTCGCTCAGCCACAGGAAGGCCTGGCCGACCCGTGCCTCCGTCGATCCGCGGTGCGGCACGGCGAGCGCGACATAGCTCTCCACCTTGTCCGACGCCGACAGGCCGCGTCGGAACGCCTCGTCGACGACCGCGCCACCCATGGAGTGCGCGACGATCTCGATCTTCGGGTGCGTCTTCGCGAGCTCGCGGATCTCGGCGGTCAGCTGGTCGGCGTTCGCATCCAGCGATCCGCGCGTGTCGTACGGATGCGCGGGATCGCCACCGAAGCGATGGATCTCGTACCGCGGGTCGGAGCCGAGCGCCGAGATGAGCGCGTCAAACGTGCTGTCCCGCACGTCGCTCCCGATCCCTGAAACGAGGATCACCACGATCTTGTCGCTCTGCTTCGCCACGACGGGGCGCGACCGGTCCGGAAGCTCGGCGGGACGAAGAACGGTCCGGGTCGGACGGTCCGTCCGCGAAGTCCGCGGCGGACCATCGTCCCCGGCGGCGACGAGCGCTCCCGGTCCAACGATCGAGAGGGCGAGGATCGTGACCACGCCCGAGGCGCGAAGCGCACGCAGCACAGCGCGATGAGACCGCGAGCGCGATCAGGCGGGCATGGGACACCAGAGCGGTACGCGAGTACCGGTCAGGTGCGGGCCTTCGCGACCTCCGCGGCCTGACGTTGCGCGGCATATTCCTCGGTGTCGTCGAGCGAGTCGAGAGTGACGTCGCCGAACCGCCGCGCGAGGCCCCACGAGATGAGCCGATCGGCGAGCCACGGGTTCTTCGGCAGGGCAGACCCGTGGAGGTAACAGCCGATGAGCTTCCCCTGTACCGCGCCCTCGGTCTTGTCGGCGCCGTTGTTGCCGTGCCCGGCGATCACGCGACCGAGCGGCTTCGCCTTCGGGCCGAGCGTCGTGTACCCGGAGTGGTTCTCGAACCCGATGAGCATCCGGCCGTCTTCGGTCTCGGCGAGGAGGTTGCCGACGAAACGGACTTTGCCGGCGCGCGTCGTGACGTCCATGACCCCGAGGCCCGGGATCGGCTCGCCGACTTCGGGCACGTACTCGCGACCGAGGAGTTGATAACCGCCGCAGACCGAGAAGACCGCGGCGCCGCCGGCGATCGAGCGCTGGAGCTGATCGCCGTGCTCGCCTTGGAGGTCGGCTCCGACGATGTCCTGCCCGATGTCCTGGCCGCCGCCGAAGAAATACACGTCGGCCCACTCCGCGTCCCACGCCTGACCGGCGGTGAACGCGCGGGTCTCCACGTCGATGCCGCGCCACTTCGCGCGCTGCGTGAGCGCCAGCACGTTGCCGCGGTCGCCGTAGATCGACATGAGGTCCGGGTAAAGGTGGCCGATACGAAGATCCATGTCGCTCAATCTTCCCAGAACTGCCCGACGTAGCCGAGGCGCGCGAGGGCATCGCGGAGCGAGAGCATCGCGGTGTACGTCGCGATGACGACCAGCTCCTCGCCGGCCGGGGTGGCCTCGATCGCGAAGCGGATCGCGGGCGTCCATCCATCCACGACTTGGACGCGTTCCTTTGGCACGCCCGCGTATTTCAACCGCAGCGCGAGGTCGCGCGCGCGCAGGCCGGTGACGGTCGCGTGCGCGATGCGCGGCGCGAGCGCCTCGAAGTCGGCGTCCCAGATCCACGAGACGTCGCGCGAGTCCGCGTCGCGGTCGTTCAGCGCGCCGAGGATCCGCGGCTCGCGCCCGGTCTCGAGGAGCGCGCCGATCGCGGCGTTGAACCCCGCGGGGTTCTTCACCAGGAGGAGCCGCAGCCGCCGGCCCTCGGCCTCGACGATCTCGAGCCGACCGAACGCGGGCTTGAAGGCGGCGAGCGCGCGCGTCGCCGTCGGGAGCGCGATGTCGAACGCCCGCGCGACGGTCAGCGCGGCGAGCGCGTTGTACGCGTTGTACAGGCCCGGGAGCGGCACGACGATGTCGTCGAACGCCGACGCGACCGCGCCGCCGAGCCGAAGGTGGCTGTCGTTCGGGCCGAGCCGCACGGCGGTCGCGCTCACGTCGGGCCGCGGCCGCGTCAGACCGCAGTTCCCGCAGCTCCAGTCGCCGACGTGCGCGAGGATCACCCGGCGGTAGCTCAACGGATGCTTGCAGCGCGGGCAGCGCGTCGCGTCGCTGATCGCCTGCGGCACCGTCCCGCCGACGGTCGGATCGTCCACGCCGAACGTGAGGATCGGGCCGGTGTACCCCTCGCCGAGGTACGCGACGATCGGGTCGTCCGCATTGAGAACGAGCGTCGTCGTCGGAGGGAGCGTCGCGATCGCTTCGGCGATCCGCCGCGCGAGCGCGTCGATCTCGAAATACCGGTCGAGCTGGTCGCGGAACAGATTCGTGATGACGAGCACGTCGGGTGTGAGACGCGCGAGCACCGACCCGACCGACGCCTCATCGACCTCGAAGACGCCGACGTCGGCGCGGAGCTCGCCACTCCATGTCGCGTCCGCGACGAGCGCCGCGGCGATCCCGCGGTCGAGGTTCGAGCCGGAGCGGTTGTGCACCGGCTGCCATCCCGCCGCGCGGAAGATGTCGGAGATCATCCGGCTGGTCGTCGTCTTCCCGTTGGTCCCGGAGACCGAGACCGAACCGTGCGCGAGCGCTCCGGCAAGGTGTCCGATCGCGTGCGGATCGATCGCGAGCGTCACGAGCCCGGGGAGCGCGGTGCCACCACGACCGAGGACCTGGAGCCCGAGGCGCGTGAGCTTGCCGGCACCGACCGCGGTCACGAGAAGCGCATCCGCCACGACGGGAACGTTAGGCGCCGGCCGGCTGGACCTCGCGGAGAAGCATCTCGAGCTCGTCGACCGCGCGGCCGAGCCGCAGGGCGAGGGCCTTCGCGACGTCGCCGTTCGCGCTCGCGTTCTGCAGCGTGCCTTCGGCCTCGAGCCTGGTGAGGAGCGCGACCGCGCGGCGCAGGCGCGCGATCGTGAGCGATGCGGGAAGGGTGCGACGGAGCTGCGAGACGCGGGCCTCGAGCTTCTCGAAGCGATTGCGGAGCTCGTCCTCGAGGTCCTCATTCGCGAGGGATTCGAGGCGCTTCACCTCGGTCTGGAGGGCGGCGAGATCACGGGCCACGACCTGCGCGGCCTTCTCGAGGGAGTACCCCTTCTCGAGGGCCTGGCGGATCCGGATGACCTTCTCCATCGCGAAGACGTCGTAGTCGTGGTCGTCATTGGTCGACGGCTTCACGAGGCCCTTCTTCGTCCAATAAATGAGCTGCCGGGGGGTCACGTTGCAGACGCGCGCGGCCTCCGCGGCGGACAGGCGGAGGCGCTGGATGACCTCGCCGTCGTTCGCGATGAGGGTCTGGGCCAGGATCTCCTGGCTGTCGCGATCCGCCACGCTGCTCCCCTTTCCCTCGACCGTGCGGTCGTGGGAGGCGACGAGTGTGCTGGCGGCCGCCGAGCGTGTCAAGAATGAGGACAGGTGGCTGATACCGGACCACGATGGTCGGGCGAGGCTTAGCCGGCCTTCTTCTTTGGCTCGCGCTTCGGCGCCGCGAGCGGCTGCCGGTACGCGACCTTGACGTTCACGTGATACGTCGCGATCCCGCGGGGCGAGAGGTCGGCCCACTGCCTGGTGATCTCGACCGCGATCGGCACATCGACCTCGGCGCGCGCGCTCGTCACCGCGGCCGCGAGCGCCTGATCCCAGCCGCCCTTCGCCGCGCCCGTCGCTTCGTGCACACGCACGACGACGCCGGTCGCGGGCTTAGCGGCCTTTTGGCGGGTAGCCCTCAAGGGCGTACTCCTTGATCTTCGCGTAGAGGAGGCGCCGGTAGATGCCGAGCATCTCGGCGGCCTTCGAACGATTCCCATTCGCGTCGCGGAGCGCCTTCATGATGAGATCCTTCTCGAACTGGGCCACGGACTTCTTGAAGAACGAGCTGTCGCCCTTCGCGTCGTCCGGCGCATCGCCCTCCTCACCCTCGCCCGCCTCGTGCTCGCCGAACGGGAGCTCCCGGCTGGTGATGATCTGGCCGCGCGAGAGCACCACCGCGCGCTCGATCACGTTCTCGAGCTCGCGCACGTTGCCCGGCCAGTTGTATTCCATGAGCCGGCGGATGGCCTCCTCGCTGATCGCCGCGGGCTGCGCCGTCGCGCTGTACCGGTGTTTCGCGAGGAAGTGCTCGACGAGCGAGGGGATGTCCTCCTTGCGGTCGCGGAGCGGCGGCATGTGGATGTTGATGACGTTGAGCCGGTAGTAGAGGTCGTCGCGGAACTTGTTCTGCTCGACCTGCTTTTGCAGATCCTTGTTCGTCGCGACGATGATCCGGATGTCCACCTTGACCGGAAGGCTCGAGCCGATCCGTTCGATCTTCCGCTCCTGCAGGACGCGCAGCAGCTTCGTCTGCGTCGGCACGGTCATCTCGCCGATCTCGTCGAGGAAGATCGTTCCCTTGTCGGCCATCTCGAACCGCCCGCGGCGCTGGGTGAGCGCGCCGGTGAACGAGCCCTTCTCGTGTCCGAACAGCTCGGCCTCGAGCAGCGTCTCCGGGAGCGCGGCGCACGACACCTTCACGAGCGGTCCCGAGCGGCGGTTCGAGTTGAAGTGCAGCGCCTCGGCGACGAGCTCCTTGCCCGTGCCGCTTTCGCCGGTGATGAGAACGGTCGCGTCGGCCTTCGCGACCTTGCCGACCGTCTTGTAGACCTCCTGCATCGCGGGCGAGTTGCCGACGATGCGCTCCGTCTGGACGAGCGAGCTGATCTCGTCGCGGAGGACCTCGACCTCTTGGGTCAGGTTCTGGTAGTCGAGGACGCGCTTCACGCTGTGCGAGATCTTGTCCAGCTCGAAGGGCTTCGTGATGTAGTCGAACGCGCCGAGCTCCATCGCGCGGATCGCCGCGTTCGAGCTGCCGAATGCGGTCATGATCAGTACGGCGGTCTTCGGGTTCGAGGCCTTCACGCGCGAGAGTGCCTCGATGCCGTCGAGCTCCGGCATCCGGACGTCCATGATCACGAGGTCGGGGCTCGACTCCTTGACCTTCTCGACGACCTCGGTCCCCGTCGACGCCTCGAGCACCGCAAAGCCCTCGTCCGAAAGCAGCTGCTTCAGGAGCGAGCGGATCGAGGCGTCGTCGTCGGCGACGAGGAGCGTCTTCTGCGCCACTGTTTCTGTACGGTTCCTTCCCAGGAGCAGCGGCGAAGGCGCCTAGATCGCCACCCACGCTCCCCGAAGCTTCGTTACTTGTGCCGCACAGCGTACAAGTTGTCAAGTCAGGCGCTCCGGAAGGCACGCCGACACTCGAAAGTGACCGACTTTCGGTCAGGCGACTTCGCTGACCGCCGGGACGAAGCGAGCCGCGAAGAGCGCAGTTGCGAGCGTCACCGCGCCGGCGGCGATGAACAGCCAACCGACGTCGATCCGATCAGCCAACGCCCCACTCGCGACGATGACCGGAAGCCAGGACAAGTTGAGGAGGGCGATCCGTGCGCCGAACACGCGAGCGCGCATGCTCGGAGGGGTCACCTCCTGGGAGATCGTGACGTTCGGCACGAAGTACACAACGTTGACGACGCCGATCAGGAAGAACAACACGAGGGCCGGTAGAAGACTAGGCGAGAGCGCGAGGAGGATCAGGAGCGCTCCGTAACCCGCGAAGCCGGCGACCAGTAGCCTGCCCTTCGGAAAGCGTCCGATGAACTCGGGCAGAGTCAGACCGGCCGTCACGGCACCCGCGGCCACGGCGGCTTCGGCAACACCGAAGAGTGCCGCCCCGAACACCGCATCGCCGCCCGCGAACCGACGGACGAGAAACACCGGGGTGAGCCCGTTCGAGATCGGGGCCGCCAATTGGGTCACGAGCGAAAACACGGTGTTGGGCCACAGCACCGGGGAATCCCGGATGAACTGCAGGCCTTCCCACGCGTCTCGGACGAGCGCGCCGACCGCGAATCTGCCCGAACCCACGGCAGTGCCGCGAAGCACACTCACAAGGATCGCCGAGGCAGCGAACGTCGCTGCGTCGACATAAAACGCGAACGCACCGATGGCCGCTACGAGGAACCCCGCCGCGAGCGCACCCAGGATCTCGACGACGCGATCGGTCGAGGCGATCGCCGAGTTGGCGGCCCCCAGGGCGTCAGGTCCTACGAGCTCTGGGATGATCGCCATTCGCGCAGGATTGAAAATCGCTGTGAAGATCGACGCCAAGAAGACCAAGACGTACGCGGCGACCAGTGGCGCGCCCGCGTCAAGCGCGATCGGAATCGCCGCGATCAGGAGCGCGCGCGCTATGTCGCTCAGAAGAAGCGCCCGCCTATGACCGAGTGCATCGCCAACGGCACCGACGAAGAAGCCGAATACGGCGGTGGGTAAGGTCGCGATCACGACGGCAAGGGCGGTATACAGGGCGGAGCTCGTCCGTTGGTATGTGACCGTCGCCAATGCGATCAGCGTGATCGGGTCACCGAAACGGCTGATCGCTTGGGCCAGCCAAAACACGCGGAAGCCTCGGGCGGAGCTGGTCACTTCCTCGATAGCAGCATGAATGGAACGAGAAAGCCACCGGCTCCGATGAAGAAGTCGCCGACGCTGTACACGTTGTGGACGATCCCCAAAGGGATCACATCAGCGAGTGGCCTCAGGAGGGAAGCGTCGGTAAGCGCGACATGCAGAGGATCGCTGGGCATTCGAGTCCCTGCCGCCGCGACGGCGGCCGGGTCGACGGGCATGCCTCCGTTCGCGAGCACCACCAACAGGTTCAAGACTCCGCCCGTCGCCACGAAGATCGCGCCCTTGAGCCGGACATTCGCCACGGCGGCCGCGGCCGTCAGCGCGAGCGCCGACAAGTACAGCGGATAGGCGGCAGCTGCCGCAAGCGGGGCGATCACGCGGAGGACGAGCGAGCCGACCAGCACCGGAATCAGCTTGATGTCCGCGTCGAGAAGTGGCCTCCACGACCTTCCGACGAATGCGCCGAGTGCGACCCCTAAAACAACGCCGCTAGCCAGCATGCGCATCGCGCATGAGCGGCTCGCGCGTAAGTCGCTGGCGAAGCTGCGCCAGGGTCTCATAGTTGATGGGAGGCAGATCGCTGACCTCGAACGCGTCGGGCCCGCGCTTCGCGAGGAGCTGGTCGATCGCCCGGACGACCTTCGGATCGAACTGGACGCCCTTGTACTTGTTGAGCTGCTCGAGCGCACGGTCGTGCCCAATCGCCTTGCGATAGATACGGTCGGAGGTCATCGCTTCGTACGCGTCGGCGACGATGATGATCCGCGACCCGAGTGGGATCGACTCGCCGCGCAGTCCTTCGGGATAGCCGCTGCCGTCGAAGTTCTCATGGTGATGCAGGACCATCTGAACGAGCGGCCGCAGCGCCGCCGACGGCTCGAGGATGGATGCGCCGTAGATGGGATGTCTCCGCATCAGCTCCTGCTCGTCCTGGTCCAGACGCATCGGCTTCATCAGGATGCGGTCCTCGACGCCGATCTTGCCGATGTCATGGAGCATGCCGGCGAGCTCGATGCGCTCGATCTCGCTTTCACCGAGATCCATCTCGCGGGCGATCGCGCCTGCGATCCGCGATACGCGGTCGGCGTGGCCTCGGGTGAATCCGTCCTTCGCGTCGATGGCCTGCGACAACGCGCTGACGGTGCCGAAGAAAAGGTCGCGCGTTTCAACGTACTTCGTGAATGTGTGGCGGGCTAGCAGGAGAGGTGCAAGGAACGGCAGCGCCGCCCAGTACGCGACCGAGTCGGCGATCTGCGCCATCAGCCAACCCATGGGAACTTGCCCGACCAGCCCGACGGCGACTTGCCCGATGGACACCGCCCAAATCTTGCTAAAAGGCGTCCGGTCTCGAATGCTGATGACAAGCACCCCGAGCAAACTGTTGGTTAGCGCGAAGGCCGCACCCACGATGGCAACCTGAGCCAGCGTTCCCCATGCGTCGTCTGTCCCCACCCAAGGAGCCGTGGCCCTGACGGCTAGCCACGCTGCGAACGCCGAGAGGACGAAGTTCGAGCGGTTGACCAAGGTTCCGTACCAGGGGATCACCCGCCGGAAATCGCGCAACTCGAAGGTCCCCAGGAAGGCGATCCAGCACAAGGCGAATGGATTGGGAAGTGCTTGGTCAAACACAGCAGCGATGAGAGTTGCGGTGTTCATGTACGCCTGTAGTCCGCCGGGCAGTTGGACGCGGCCGTGCGACGCGAGAAGCGTCAAGAAGATCCAAAAGGCGATGGGACCGAGGCTGATGCCGCCGGGAGGCGGGACCGATACGCGGACCAGAACCGCGGCACTGCCCGCGACGATCAGGAGGCAGGCGACAAAGAGATCGCGGCTAAGCCCACCAACCCTCACGGCGCGGAGGATATGCGAGCCGAACGGCCGAACGATTAGCGAACGCGGAGCAAACGAAAGCGAGGGCCTCGACCCGAGACCCTCACTCCCCGCGCGCTAGAACCTCTAGAGGACTAAAACCGAGTCAGGCGGGCAGGTGCTACCTACCAGGAGGCGACGCCAGCACCGGCACCAAAGACGAGTGCAGCCATAGAAACGACAGCCGTGAGGATCCGACGCATACCAAGGTCCTCCCTTCGCAGAGCTTCAGCCTGTAACTCGGCGGCCGAAGGGGCCGGCTTAAGGGGTCAGTGGCTTGATACCGTTCGGAAAGATGACGGAAGCGCACGGTAAGCGGGCGGATTACCTAGGTTTGCAGCCTCAGAGCCGCTCGTACCTTGCGACATCGATCACGAAAACGGTCGCCCCACCGAACGAGACCTCGACCGGATA
>Ga0070698_100007223_pt1 | contig 12033 bp, 11 predicted proteins | sample KBSK1502metaG_FD_65477 | JGI IMG/M metagenome (GOLD analysis project Ga0070698, IMG submission 65477) | Corn, switchgrass and miscanthus rhizosphere microbial communities from Kellogg Biological Station, Michigan, USA - KBS K1-50-2 metaG | ecosystem: Host-associated > Plants > Roots >...
CAGGCTCCCAGGACCCCAGGCCGGCCAGCGGGGCTCGCGGGGGCCCGCTGCCGCAGCCCGGCAGCGGCCCGCGATTTCCCGCCGCGTCGGCTCCGGCCGGAATCCAGCCTTCGAGGCGGCGGAGCCTGGCGCCGGACCGCGTCCACCGCAGGACCTGCTCCAAGGCGTCCTGCTCAGACGATTGCAGCGTGCGCAGGCGGCTCTCCAGCGCGGCCGACCGCAGCGGGCCGCCGCGGGAGAGCCGCATCGAATCCAGCCGGCGCTCGACCGCGGCCCGCTTGCCCCGGGCGACGGCGTGCTGGCGAAGCGCCCGTGCCACCTCGCCGCGCGGGCCGCCGGGCAGGTCGGTGCGCCGCCGCCGGATGACCAGGCCGGCCTGGCATATCTCGCCGGTCAAGACGCGCGGAAACCCCGCGGCGTTGCAGTGCAGGGAGCACATCACCAGGTAATGACGGTGGTGTGAGGCAAGGAACAGCTTGCGACGCTGGGTCCTTGTCCGCCGCGGCAGAGTGCCGAAGCCGGGCGTGACGTCCCAGACCTCGTCGGTGTCGCGGTCGAACGCAAGCCGCCGCTGCGGATCGGCCAGGAACACGTTCACCAGGTCGGGCGAGTCGTACATCTGCAGCGCCGGCCGCGAGACCCGGACGGCGCGACGGTCCCCGGGCGCACCCGGGTCGTCCGGATCCGCGCTGTTCCGCAGTGGCCAGTTCCACCATGGTGCGACGAGCCGCCACTCATGGGTGACCGCCACCTCGGTCGCGGTCACCAGACGTTCCCCGCGCCGGGAGTGTAGCTGGGCGAGACGACGCCGGCCGAGGCGATCATGTTCGTGCAAGAGATCATGCCGTCGAAGACCGCGGTGGGCGCGTGCACGTTGAGCGCGGACGCGGTGACCTCCACCGTCGCGTTGGCCTGCACCTGCACCTGTCCCGAGGCGGTGAACGTGATCGTCGAGCCGTCCTTGTGGGTCACCTGAAGCTGGCTCGCGCCCTCGTCGAGCACGACCTTGTGTCCCTTGGAGGTAGACAGCGTCACCTTGGCCGCGCCGTCCGTGTCGTCGAACTCGAGCACGCTGCCCGAGCGGCTGCGGATCAGCCTCTTGTTGTTCGGCTTCGTCGCCGTCACGGGCATCATCTCCCGGCCGTTCCAGCAGGCGCCGACCACGTAGGGCCGGTGCAGGTCGCCGGCTTCGAAGCCGACCACCACCTGCGTCTGCACCTCGGGCAGAGCGACGAAGCCCTGGTTGTCGTCCGCGTACGGGGCGAGCAGGGTCGCCCAGGCGCGGACGCTGTCGCCGTCGCTGCCGAGCCAGGGGAAGCTCACCTGCACCCGGCCCAGCCGGTCGGGGTCGACGATGTCGGTGACGACCGCCGGGTACAGCCCGAAGAAGCTGGAGCCAGTCCAGTTCGGTGGATGCTGGTGCCGGGTCATGTGGCGGCCTCCCTCACGGTCAGTTCGAGTTCACGGTCGGCCGCTCGGCATCGAACCTGGTGCGCATGCCGCGGGCGAGGTCGTAGCTGTGGTGAACCCGGGTGACGTAGTAGCCAGATCCGTCGAAGGGCCGGCCGCACCGGGCGAGCGTCAGCTTGCTTCCCACGACGAGCTCCGGGGTACCGGTCGTGATCCCGCGGACCCGCACGAAACGCCGGGAGCGGCGCAGCATCTCCGCGCGTGCCACCGCCCGGGCGTCGGACTCGACGACCGGGACATCGCGCACCCGGCGGCCGGGCAGGGTGCCGAACGCCCGCTGCAGAGTCTGCGGGCCGGTCCGCCCGCCGGAGATCTCCGCGTCGACCGTCGACGCCGTTGCCTCCGCGTCGATCGAGGCCCGCGCGGCGGCGTCGTAGCCGGAAACCCGGACGGCGGTGCACTGCTCGGCGAGGTCGGCCTTGGCCGACACGGCAATCAGGTCGCTGCCCCTGGTCATCGTCACGCTGGTACCCCGGCGGCGATCCCGGGTGGCCAGGTGCACCGAGCCGTCGGCGGCCCACAGCTCGGCCTGGATGCGATGGGCCCGCTCGCGCAGGAACGCGAGGTCGCTCTGGTTGAACTGCTGGACGACGTCGTAGGTGGGACCGTCCGCGTCCACCTGGGCGCCGAGCCCGTGCCCGGCCGCGATGCGCTGGACGATGTCGGCGTCCGACGCCTGGGTGTAGCTCGCCGACCGCTGGGTGAACCGCAGCTTCATCAGGTCGTCTTCGGCCGACACGACCACGACGGGGACATCGCCTTCGGTGAAGTTCACCTCGAGGGCGGAGACCACCCCGGTGAAGACGATCTTCTCGTTGCCTGGCGGCCCAAGAGAGGCCTCGAGCCGCTTGCCGAAGTCGAGCAGGGTCCCGTCGAGGTACTCCACCACGTCGTTGGACGGCTGGTCGCGGGGCGCGCTGCCGAGGAACTGCGCGGTGAAGGTGCGCAGGCCCTCGGTGCTCTCCTCGACGTCGAGCCGTACCACGTCGCGGGCGAGGTCCGCCGCCCTGGTGCCGTTCACCTTGAACACCGGCGCCGACGAGGCGAAAGCCGGGGCGTCAGCCATCGAATCCCTCCCCGGCGGTGCGGCGGCACGACTCGTGTTCGTGTTCGGCCAGCTCGCGGTGGCGTTCCCGCTGTTCCCAGAGCGGCGGGCTCGGGCTGTCCGAGGTCGCCGGGATCCCGCCGGCGCCGGGGGCCCCGTGCACCTCCACCTGCGAGGTCACCTCGCCGACGTGCAGGCTCATGGGCAGGCTCCGCAACCGCAGCCGGCCGCTGCAGGCGGCCCGGCGCCCTGGCCGGCGGCGCCGAGGGCCAGCCAGCCGGGGATGGTGGGATCGCTGGTCTGCGGCGGCTGGTCACCGCCGCTTGCCACGTTGCGGCGCAGTTCCCTGACCAGGCCGGCCGTGATGGGCCCCGTGACGCCCAGCCGGGGGCGCAGCGGAACCCCGAATCCGTAGCTGGCGGAGCGCGGGTCGGCGGTGCTGACCGCCGCGGCCGGCGACGGACCGGGCATCGCGGCCGCCGACAGCCCGGCCTGGGGCGCCCCGGTCGGCGACGGGCCAGCCGACGGGCCAGCGGGCGTCGGCCCGGCAGGCAGTGAGCCGGCCCGCCCGGCTGGGGAGGAGCCGGCGGGCGCGGCCGATGGTGAACCTGACCCGGTGGTGAAGGCCTGCCTGGCCTGGCTGGCGGCGCTGGCCGCCGTGGCCGCGGCCATCCGGTCGAGCGCACGGGCCAGGCCGCCGGCCGCGGTCAGCCCCGGGCCGTCGACGGGGAGCCGGGCCGGCACCGGGCCGACCGCGGCGCCGCCGGCGGCGCCGGGGACCGGCGCGGGGCCGGTGCCGGGCACGCCGGCCACGCCGGGGGCGGCTCCGCCGAGGTCCGCGGTCGCGCCGACCTCAACCCCGACCCCGGCGCCTGGCGACAGCGAGGAGGAGAAGTCGATCTGCTGGCCGGCCTGCAGCCGCAGCGGGTCGGAGATGCCCTGGAGCCCTTTCCAGGCCCGCGGGTCCAGGCCCATCCGCTGGGCGAAATCCGGCGCGGTCTCGCCGGCCAGGGCCGTGCCGGTGCGGTCCGTCGGCGTCGGCGGGGTCGTGCCCGCGCCGCTCGCCGAGCCGGGACCCGTCGCGGGCGGAACCGGCGGGGTGGCCCCTGTTCCCGTGTTGGCGCCCGGGCCCGCCTGGTTCGCGTCGAACTCAGGCTTCTGCTCCTTGATCGTCACGGCGCACTTGGCGCGGAGCGGGACACCGCTCGCGCTGAACAGGTCGAAGTCCTGGTTGAGGGCGGTCATCACGCCGATAACGGTGAAGGTGCCGTAGGTGAACCTGAGCCTGGGCGGGGCGGCCTTGGGGTGCTTGTTGTTCGGGAGCACGAAGCGTTCGAGCTGGCGGGTGCGGGTGCGCACGTCGACCGGTTTGTCGGTCTCCCCCTCGTCGGCGGTGTCGAAGACGAGGTCGAACGACAACGTCGACGTCGAGCCCTGGTACGTCGTCTTCTGCCGTCCGGCGTCCTTGCCGAAGTCGACCGTGCTGGCCATCTGATAGCGGAGCGTCGCCGGGTTGATCTGCACCTCGACCTTCGCGCTCTCGGCCTTGGGCGGAGTGGCGGCCGGCTTGGTCGAGACTTCCTCGAGGAAGGCCTTCTTGAACTCCATCACCGCACCTCCAGGCGAAGGCCCTCGTGGGCGATCTGCAGTTCCTCGATGGCTACCTCGCCGGTGCGGGCGTTGAGCTGCGGCCCGACCAGCTTGGCGGGCAGCCCGCGGGTGAACTTCCAGGTGACGACCGGCTGGTCAGCCTGCTCGTCGAGCACGGTCACGGTGCCGTCGTAACGGCGGATCGGCCGGACCCCGTCCAGGACGTCCTGGAGCCACTGCCACAGCTCGGCGTTCACGCTGCCGCCCGCCGGGTGGAGCATGCCGCGCCTGAGCACGATGCGCGCCACCTTCGCCCGGCCGGCCCGTTGCAGCACGCCGTTGTTCCGGCCGCCCTCGACGTACTCGCCCACGTCCATCTCCAGGTCGAGCCCTGAGCATTCGGCGAAGGCACCGTCGCCCAGCGTTCCGTCCGCAGCCGTGGTCCCCCGCGCGGACGGCGAAGGCGAGCTCGCCAGCGTCACGCGGAACCGGAACGCCCGGGCGAACAGGTCAGCCATGGCCGATCACCGCGGGTCCCGTGGTCACCGTGGTCTTGATCGCCCCTTCGGCCTGGACGGCCGCGCGCACCACGATGAACTCGATGGGCGCCGACGGGGCCACGCCTACCTCGGCGATGAGCTGGCCGCTGTCCGCCTCGGCCGCCAGCAGGGCCCCGGAGGCCACGTTGACGAACCACGAATCCTGCGCCGTGGCGCCGGCGAAGCACCCGTCGGCGAACAGGGTGGCCAGCAGCGCGTCGAGCTGCTGACGCAGGGCCTCCCTGAGCTGCTGGCCGTTGGGCTCGAACACCGTCCACTGCAGTTGCCGCCGGACGGCGCGCTCGATCAGAAGCAGCAGCCTGCGCACGCTGAGCTGCCGCCAGGCGGGGTCCATCGACAGGGTCCTGGCGCTAGTGAGGTAGACGCCGCCGGGCTGCATCCGGAAGACGTCCACGCCCAGCCGGTGCAGCGCGGCGTGCTGGTTGTCGTCGACAAGGTCCGCGACGTCGACGATGCCGCCGGCCGCCTCGTTGGCGGGGCCGCGGCTGATGCCCTCCCTGAGCTCGCACCGGGCGATCAGCCCGGCGGCGACGGCCGACGGCGGCACCTGAGAAAGCGCGTTCCGCGGATCGACGCCGCGGAGCCACGGGTGATAGCACGCCGCGCAGGACGAGTCGAACTGCGATCGCCAGTGCGGTACCTGGGCTGGACGCAGCCCCGGCGGTACGTCGAGGAGGGCGACCACCTGCAGGTCCTCGGCGAGCTGCACGAGCTGCCGCTGCTGGTCCACGATGCGCGCCAGGGCCTCGGGGTCGGCCGGGTCGAGCCACAGCCCGGTCAGCGGCCCGGACGGCGCCACCGTGGCCGGTGCGGGCGGGCGCGGCGAGCAGACCTCGAAACGCGGGCTTGAGGCGGCGGGGGCCCCGGGCTCCTGTTCCGGCGCTGCCGCGGCCGGGGCGTACAGGTCCGGCACGACCACGGTCGCCACCTCGGGCGCGCTGCGGATGGCGTCCGCGCCGCCGGTGCCTGGCGGCTCGCCCCGGTGCGGGAAGATGTCGGCCAGGGTAACCGAACCCCAGCGATCCTCGCCGTCCTCGACGCGTTTCGCGTCGAGGACGGGCAGGCTGGCGCCGGGCAGCAGCGGCCAGGTTCCGTCGTGGGTCTCTGCCTCCACCAGGCGCGATCCGGCGGTGAGCGCGTCCGCGAGGAAGCGGGGGTGAACCGGGCTGAGGCCGAGAGCGGTATGGCGTTCCTGGCGCAGCCGCACCGGGTCCTGGTCGTCGATCGCCAGCTCGGCCTCGACGACCTCGAACGCCGAGGCCGCGGTCATCGGAGCCGGACGATCCAGCGCGGCCACGACGTCGTAGCCGGGATCGGCCCGGCGGCCGGTGCGCGTGACGGCCGAGACGACGCGGAGCGCGGCGTCCTGGCCCGGGGTGCTGATCCGCAGCGTGGTGCCGACCGGCACCCCGCTGCCCGGGCCGAGCAGGATCTTGTCCGCGGAAAGCCCGGTGGCCTGGAACGGCGTAGCGGTGAACGTCATGGCGATAACCAGCAGGTTTCCCCAGGCACCTTCGTTGCGCGCCCGCAGCCGCAGCGGCGGCGACCCGATTCCCAGCTGGTAGACGGCACAGCCGGCCGGTGCCTGCTGACCGCCCGCGGCGGTGACGATCCGCACGACGTAGGCGCGCCGCCCGCCCTGGGCGAAGTAGGCGGCCACCGCGTACGGCAGCAGCCCGGGACCCTCGAACCCGCCGAACAGCTCGAGGTAGTCATCCCACCGGTCCAGCGGCACGGCCACCGACCGGGCCCGGAAGGCGCCCTGCTCGCCGAGCGTCGGGTCATCGACCAGCTCCCAGGCTGGCCCGCGCGGGGCCACGCCCACGAATCCGGCCACGTCCATCGGCTCGACCGTCAGCCGGGGCGGCGCCGGGGCCACCGGGGCGAAGTAGACACCGGGCGATCCCAGGGTCACCCCGGTCAGCAGGCCGTCGGCAAAACCCCGGCCCGCGCCGGCGATGCTGGTCGCGACCGCGGGCCCGTTATTCATACTCGATGCCCTCGTGGACGAGGTGAAGCTCCTCGAGCGCCACCTCGCCGCCGCCCTTGGCGGCGAGCGTCGGCCCTACCCACTTCTTGGGCTGCGCGTTCTTCAGGACCAGGCTCAGGACCTCGTTACGCGCCTCGTCGAGCATCACGATCGTGACCGTCCGCGGCTGGTACTGGCCGTCGCGGGTGGCCTTGAACCACGCGAAGATGTCCGTCGTCCCGACCAGGCCGCGCTTGAGCGTGACTTCGTCGGTCTTGAAGGTGTTCGGGACCTTGCGGCCGGTGTTGGTCTTGTCGGTGCCGGCCCGGTACTCCGAGTAATTCACCTCATGGCCGATGCCGGAGACGTCGGAGAAGCCGGCGTCGATGGGACCGCCGCCCGCGACGTCGCCGAACTCGACCTTGAAATTGAATGCACCGTATGGGTTGTCCCGTTTCGTGGCCATAGCGCCTTCCCCTCATTCAGCCGCGGGCGTCGGCGGTCCACTGCCCGATGCGGAAGATCACGAACTCGGCCGGCCTGACGGGCGCCACGCCGATCAGGCAGATCAACCGGCCATTGTCGAGGTCGTTCTGCGACATCGTGCTGCGGTCGCAGAGGACGAAGTACGCCTGGTCGGGAGTCGCGCCGAGCAGCGCTCCGTTGCGCCACTGAACCTCGAGGAAGTCCTTGATGGTCCGGGTGATGTTGCGCCACAGCGCCTCGTTGTTGGGCTCGAATACGACCCATTGAGTCGATTTGTCGATGGAATGCTCGAGGTAGATGAACAGCCGCCGCACGTTGACGTAGAGCCATTCCGGATCCGAGCTCAGCGTGCGAGCGCCCCAGACGCGGTTTCCCCGGTCAGGGAAAAAACGCAGCGAGTTGATGTTCTCGGGGTTGAGCACCTCGTTGCGGCCCTGGTTGATGTTGCTCTCGAACCTCGTCAGCCCGTAGACGACCTCGTTGGCCGGCGCCTTGAAGACCCCCCGGGTGATGTCGTTGCGCGCGTAGATGCCCGCCACGAAACCGGAAGGCGGGAGCTCGAGCTTCGGCGTCGGGATGCCGGGAGCGGGCGGGCCGTTCGGGTCGAGGGTCTCGATCCACGGGTGGTAGAGGGCGGCGTAGCTCGTGTCGAAGTTGCCGCGGAACGCGCGGATCTGGTTCATCGACGCGCCTTGCGGCCCGTCGACGATGGCGATCCGGTACCTGCAGGTCTGGGCGTGGACGATCAGGTCCTGGGTCACGAGGAACTGCAGGTCCGGGTCTTCTATCGCGCCGGCGTCCGGCAGCGCCACGATCGCGATGTCGTCGACCTCGGCGAGCGCCTCCAGGCTGGTCGCCTTCTTGGTGATGTCATCGGGGTCGGCCTCATCCCCCCGGAAATCGCGTTCATCGGGGAAGATGCCGTCCTTGCCGCCCGCCAGCCGGTAATTCTGGGTGAGTGCCGTCGTGCCGACTAGGCCCAGGAGCAGGTGGATCGGATACGGGCTGGTGTCGTCAGGGTCCGGCGGGAAGCCGTAATCGAACCACGCCAGGCAGTTCTCGTCTTCAGGGTCGTCGAGGGCGAGCACCTTGCTGATCGCCCGGTTGCGGTCGGCGGCGAGGCCGAGGCGCGCGTACAGATCCTGGCGCTGGCTAGGCCCCTCGATCGTGACGTTCACCTGGATCGGCAGCAGCAAGTCGGTGACCGCGGGCGGCGACGCGTGGCCGGTACTGTCCGTGAAGACCAGGCTTCCATCCTGATTGCGCTTGAGGACACGGAGGCTGGCGGCGGTGAGGGGCGTGTCCGGCGCCGGCTGGCTGCCCGCCGGGACGACCTCCAAGATCGTACCGGTATCGGCGCCGCCGGACACCTGAACGGCGGACCCGGTGTGAACGCCCACGTCGCCGCCGCGCACCGCCGATACGGTGACCAGGACGTTGCCGTCGGCCCCTGGCCAGCGCGCCCGGAACCTGGCCACTGACGGGTTCGGGGACGGGACGGCGATGTCGGCCGAGGCGACGCCGTTGTCGTCGCCGGCCGGGGCGTGGTAGATCCGGGTGATGTACAGGCGGCTTCCTCCGTTGAGGAAGAAGGCCCGTGCGGCGTGCGCGAGGTACGGCAGCCGCTGACCCAGCCCCTGATCAAAGGGAGCCAGGCCGCCGTACACGCGTTCGAACTCGGCATAGCTGGTGACGAGACGAGGCTCGCTCGTCCGCGGGCCGTTCAGGTACTGTACGGGCCCGTAATGCGCGAGGCCGGCGAAGCCGGTGGTCGAGGTCGGGACGCCCTGGATCGACTTCGAGCGGAAGCTGACCTCCTCGACGTACACGCCAGGAGCCAGGTACTCAGGCATGGGCCTCCTCTCGGGTTGCTGTCAGTTGAGGATGAACGGGAGGGGCCGCACCGGCTGGCCGCGGCGGCAGGTCACCACCCGGCTGGCCGTGGTCGTGTAGCCGGGCGGCACGGCCGCGCCGGCCGCCACCGGGTCGGACGGGTCGAGCGTGGCCAGCCGCTCGACGGGCAGGTGCCACAGCGGATCGCTGCGCGACTGCGCTGGCGAGTCCACGAGCGTGTCTGGCGGCGGCACCGGCCGCGCGCGGACGACCACGCCCACATCGATGGTGAGGCTCAGCTGCTGCGCCTGGACAACCGACAAGAAACCGATGACCAGCAGGAACTCTCCCCGGTCGTCGCCGTGAGCGCGCCATGGCCCGGAGTGGCCGGCGACGTCCGCCGTGGCCTCGATGCGGGCCCACTGCACCGGAGGGCCGCCAGCTCCCCACGTGGCCCGGCCCCTGATGATGGTCGCGCCGGCGTACGTGCCGTAGGCGGCGCCGGGAAATAGCGACGGCCGGCAGCCGCGCGGGGCGAGGGGCACGGTGGGATCGATGTCGTGGGCCTGGTCGGCCGCGCGCACGGCGGCCAGGGCGGGCACGGGGATGGACAGCCGACGCGGCACATAGCGCCGGCCCGGATCGATGATCCGCAATTCGAGCCGGTCTTGCGCGGCCGCGTCGCGGGCGGTAAAGGCGATCGCGAACCGGCCGGAAGGGTTCTGCCTCACCCCGGGCAGCCCGATGTCGTCAGGGGTGTCGCTGGACGGCGACGGCGTACGCGCCGATCTGGGCACCGGCTGCGGCCGGGGCACGTTCTCCGAGAACACGCCGAGGCCGGCGACCGGGCCTGGCCGCCCGAGGGCGTCGGCCAGCTCGATCCCGAGCCGCAGGCGCGTGATGCGCTCGTCCCATACCGGCGCGAGGATCTCGTTCACGGGCCCGCCCCGGCGCCATCCGAACCGAGGTCGGTACGTATCCCCCGCACGTAAGTGAGCACATCGGGCTGCGCGTTCCCGGCCGACGTCGACACGATCACCACCCGGGCGATGTACGGAATGCTCAGCCGGAAATCGCACGCCAGGCTCTCGAAGGTGCGCATGAGGTCGTCGGTCGCGATGTCTTCCAGGTAGAGCTGCACCGCCTCGTTGGCCGACCAGTCCCCATCCGGATGCAGGAGCGTGCCGCTGAGCGAGCCGAGCTCCTCGAGGATCTGCATGGCCCGGCCGATCAGGCGGTGCTCGTGATTGGCGTTGTCTGCCCACGCCGTGAGCAGGTAGTGCAGGTCAACCGGCAGGTGGGCGTTCCCGTCCGTCGCGCCGACCGCCGACCAGCTGGCCCGCATCGTCTTGTTGAAGTCCACCCGGTACAGCAGGATGGAGACGGTCGGGCGGACCAGGAAATGCGATCCGGGATCGAGGTCCTCTGTCTGGATGAGCTGGGCTCTGGCATGTTCGCCGGTAATTGGTTCGCTGGCCGAGAAGCGCGCGTTGAGCACCATTTCCAGGCTCTTGCCCACTGCCGCGATGCTTCCGAAACCAGCCACGCGGTGAGTCTGCCGGAATGCCGTCACCCCTCCGTCACCGGTTAGTCCTCAGTCCGCTGATCCAGGGCGAGAATGAAATCCCTGACGGCATCGACGGTTTCGGCCACGTCGGTCAGGGTGCGCTGGGTCTGCGTAGACGCATCATCGACGTCGGGCCGCTGGGTAAGGGTAATCACCAGGCCGGTGGCCTGCCGAACCACTCGCACGATGCACACGCCACACCGTTCGGGCTCGGACGTCATTGGATCACTATGACAATGCATTGTCACCGCAACGTGAATTTCCGCGTTGCCGCTAGCAGATCCCTGCCGCGCCCACGCGCGCGACTTGACCCGGAAATCCGGCGGCGACGATGCGGTGACGCGGCGGCCGGAAAATGCCAGGGTCCGCACCCATGGAGGGCCCATGAATAATCCAGGTAACGATCAGAAACCGCCCGAGCCGCCCGCGGCGGACGGGGCTCCCGCCGCGCCGGCCGAGGACCTCGAGCTCACCGCGCCGCGGGAATGCCCGGACTGCCGGCCCGGAACGCTCGACCCGCTCCGCTGCCGGGCCGAGGGCGTGAGGGAGCAAGCTGCTTACGACGAGAAGCACAAGGACGGACCGAGCCCGGACCAGTACGAGTCGGCCAGGCTGGAGTACGGCAAGGCCCGGCACGACGCGGTGCCGCTCGTGGCGGCGGTCAGGGACAAGCTCGCCCACGTGACCGAGCAGCTGAGGTGCATCATCGACGACAGCGAGACCGTCGAATGCCTCCACGACGCCTGGCGCGACGTCAAGCGGCGTCTCGAGGTGTGCGATACCCAGCTCGGCTGCTGCGTGGATGACGAGGGCGACTTCGATGCCGACGTCGACGAGTGCGGCACCGAGATCGTGAAGGCGCGCATTGCTGAGTACGAGCATCGCGCCCAGGCGGCCGAGGACTGCTTCAAAAAGCTGCTCGGCGAACCCAGCGCGCTCACCGAGCGGGTCTCGAAGCTCCAGGCCGAGGTGGGCGGCATCGAGGACGAGGTCGGCAAGACCGAGGCCAAGAGCCTGTACGCACGGGCGCTGGTGGCCCAGCGGCACCTGGAGGAGATCTGGTGGGGCTTCGACCATCCGCACGACTACGTCGACTGCGTGTGCCGCGCGCTGCGGATCTCGCTGCGGGCCCGGGCCGCCCTTTCGGAGCTCACCGGTGAGCTGGCGGTTCGCACATGCCGGCAGAAGGCACGCCACGACCGGTGCGAGCATCTGCGCGAGAAGATCGCGGAAGCGATCATCGAGGAGTACGTGCGGCGATGCCATCCGCGGCACCGGCATGACGACGACGATGAGCACCATCACCACCGGGATCACGGGGACGACCGGGACGACGAGGACCGGGACGATGACGACGAGGACGACGACCGCGGCCGCCGTCGCCGGGACCGGGACGACCGGGACCGGGACGACCGGGACAGCGGGCGCCGGGACCAGGGTTACGGCCGCCGCCGGGACGGTGACCGGGACCGCGGCTATCGGCGGGACCGGGACCGGGACGACGACCGGGACC
>Ga0070698_100007224_pt1 | contig 12033 bp, 11 predicted proteins | sample KBSK1502metaG_FD_65477 | JGI IMG/M metagenome (GOLD analysis project Ga0070698, IMG submission 65477) | Corn, switchgrass and miscanthus rhizosphere microbial communities from Kellogg Biological Station, Michigan, USA - KBS K1-50-2 metaG | ecosystem: Host-associated > Plants > Roots >...
GGTCGAATAGCCGGGGAGTGCCCCAGGCCAGAGTCGAACTGGCGACCTTTCGCTTAGGAGGCGGCTGCTCTATCCACTGAGCTACTGGGGCGGTCGGCGGTCATCTTCCCATGCGGCCCGCCCGGGTTTCGAACCCGGGACGACCCTCAGTGCGTGAGGTCCTGCCAGTTCGGTGGGACGCGTCCGGCCGGGCCGGGCGTGGGCTGGTCCTCAGGGTGGCTGGTGGGCTCGGCCAGCCGCGGCCCGATGACGTAGTCGCCGCTGCGGTAGTCGTAGAGCCACGACTCCCCTGGCTCGAAGCTCTGCACGATCGGGTGCCCGGCGCTGCGGACGTGCGCGGAGGCATGCTGGGCCGGCGAGGTGTCGCAGCAGCCGATGTGACCACACGCTGCGCAGCGGCGCAGGTGGAACCACCAGCCGTCGACGGCCAGGCACTCGGCGCAGCCGGTGCCGCTGGGTCCGGCCTCGGCATCGATCTCGTCGGCCCCGAACTCCGGCATCAGTCGACCACCTCGAAGGTGATGCCGGCGGCCTGGAGGCGGTCGATGAGGCGGTCACCCATGGCCACGGCGGTCGTCACCGATCCGGCGGTGGCCGGGTTGTCGTCGAAGGCCAGGCAGAGCGCGGACTCGGCCAGCATCTTGGAGGTCTCGCCGTACCCGGGGTCACCGCCGGAGACCTTGGTGTGGACGCTGCGGCCCTCGGAGCTCGCGATGAAGTCGACGCTGAACCACGAGCGCGCGCGCTTGGTCTCGCTGGGACCGGTCCCCTGGGGCACGCGCGCCTTGATCCGCTTGCGCAGCGGGGGCACCTGGGCCGCGGCGAAGAGCGCGCCCAGGCCAGCGACGCCGCCGACGGCCATCCGCAGGGTCTTCACGCCTGCGAAGTGCGAGTAGCGGAACTTCGGGCCGTACGACGTGAGCGCGGCGCCGGAGCGGGCCACCACCTGCGGGTCGACCGTCGGCAGCGGCAGGAGGTAGACCCCCAGGACCGAGTCCCGGCCGGGTTTGCCCGACACCGCCCGTGAGGAGCGGCCCTGGCTGGCCGGCTGGGCCTTGAGCCGGGCCTTGAACGCCGCCTGTGCCTGACGCATCCGGGCCATGCCCTCCATCGCGGTGGCGAAGGTGCCGCCCGAGAAGGTGCCGTTGGACCGGACCACGCCGCGCATCTCCACCGGACCGGTGGGCTGCAGCTGCTTCATCGTGAAGTAGGCACCGAGGTCATGCGGGATCGAGTCGAACCCGCAGGCGTGCACGATTCGGGCGCCGGAGGCCACGGCGGTGGCGTGGTGCTCGACGTACATCCGGTCCACGAACTCCGACTCCCCCGTCAGGTCGACGTAGTCGGTGCCGGCCGCGGCACACGCCGCGACGAGCGGGGCGCCGTACTCGAGGTAGGGGCCGACGGTGGTGATGACGACCCTGGCGCGCTCGGCGACCGCCGCGAGCGAGGCCTGGTCCGCCGCGTCGGCGATCAGGATCGGCAGCGTCTTGAGCTCGGCGTCGATGTCGGCGAGCCGGTCACGGACGGCCTCGAGCTTCGCCTGGTTGCGCCCGACCAGCGCCCAGCGCAGGTCGTCGGGCGCGTTCTGGGCCAGGTAGGCGGCGGTGAGCTCACCGGTGAAGCCGGTGGCGCCGAAGATGACGAGGTCGAAGTCGCGGTCGCGCGTGGAGGTCATGGTGCCGAGTCTCGCCCATGGGCGGCAGCAGCGGAACCGACCAGGGGCGGAGATCGTCGTACTCCCATGCGCACTCTTCGCCGGGCCGGCCTCGCCACCGCCTCCGTCGCCGCCCTCGCCGGCGCCTTCCTCGCCGGCACCCAGCTCCAGGGCAACGACGCTGTTCCAGGCCGGCCGGTCGCGGTGGGCAACCACCCCAAGATCCAGCTGGCCAACGCACTGATCCGGCCGGCCACCGACTGTGCCGACCTGTTGAAGCACTACATCGACGAGAACATCGACCAGGTCGGCCCCTACGGCTGGGGCCTCGGTGGCCCGATCTACTACGAGGGCGACGGCGTCATCAAGGGTGGCGTGCCGATGCCGCCGGTGATGCCGCAGGCCGGAGGGCCGGTCACGAACGAGACCAGCGGCGGCCTCGACGCCCCCGGCTTTTCGGGCAACGCTCCTGCTCCCCTGCCCGGCCAGGACCTCGGCATGCACGGAGCCAACTCCAGTGCGACCGGCACCAACGTCCAGGAGCGGGGCGTCGACGAGCCCGACACTGTCAAGACCGACGGCACCCTGCTGCTGCGGCTCACCGACCACCAGCTCACGACGTACGACGTGACCGGCAAGCAGCCGGAGCGACTCGGCAGCATCGACATCGACCGGAAGATCACCGACCCCGAGCTCCTGCTGGTCGGCGACCGCGCCGTCGTGACCGGGCAGCAGTACGACCAGTACGACACCGGGTCGACCACGACGCACCAGCTCACCATCGACCTGAGCACTCCCGACGACCCGAAGGTGGTCGACGAACGCGTCTACACCGCCGGCACCCTGAGCGTCCGCCAGCACGGCGACGTCGTACGCGAGGTGCTCACGACCGGGCTGCCGAGCCTCGACTTCGTGACCCCCGAGGGCAAGGACGAGCTGACGGTGGAAGAGGCCACTGACAAGAACAAGGAGATCGTCCGGAAGTCGACGATCACCGACTGGCTGCCGTCGGTGACGGTGGGTGGCCCCGACGTCTCTGCAGAACCGCAGCAGCTGGTCGACTGCGGTGACGTCAGCATCCCGACCGACGCGAATCCGTCTGGCGGTGTCTGGATCGTGGGCTTCGACGCCGGCGCTCCCGACACCGCCAGCACCAGCGGTCTCGCGGCCGCGACCGACCTGACCTATGAGTCCCAGGACCGGCTGTACGTCGCCACCTCGGCCATGCAGTTCGGCTGGTGCTGCGTCCCGATGGACGGCGGTCCGGGCATGCGGACCAGCGAGCCGGACCAGTACGGCACCACCGACCTGCACGCCTTCGCGCTCGACGGCAAGGGCACGTCGTACGTCGCGAGCGGCACCGTCGACGGCGCGATCGCCAACCGGTGGTCGATGGACGAGTCGGACGGCGTCCTCCGGGTGGCTGTCGGCCCGACTCCGGCGACCGGCAACTTCAACGCCATCGTGACCTTCGAGGAGGACGGCGACGACCTGGTCGAGCTGGGCCACCTCTACAAGCTCGGCGTCAACGAACAGATCCAGTCGATGCGCTGGTTCGAGGGACTGGCCGTGATGGTGACCTACCGACAGGTCGACCCCTTCTATGCGATCGACCTGCGCAAACCGGCCCACCCCACGCTGCTCGGCAAGCTCAAGGTGCCGGGCTTCTCCTCCTACCTGCACCCGATCGGCCCGAAGCGGTTCATCGCGATGGGGCAGATCGGCGGGCGTGCCCAGGCCGCGGTCTACAACATCACCGACGTCGAGCACCCGATCCAGGAGTCGAAGGTCGCCTACTCCTACGGCACCACCGCCAACGCCGGCACCGACCCGCACCAGTTCACCTGGCTGGCCGACAAGCGCACCGCACTGACCGTGATCAGCAAGGGCTGGAACGGCCGGACCGGCTGGGTCTCGGTGCTCGCACTGCACCACGGCCAGCTGTCGAACCGGATGGTGGAGACCGACTACGGGTACGGCGTGGACGACATCCGCACCGTGCAGCTGCCCAACGGCAAGGTGGTCGTGGTGACCGACGACGACGTCCGGTTCTTCCCGGTCTGATCTACCGTGTGAGGCATGTGCCGCAACATCCGACCGCTGAACAACTTCGAGCCGCCGGCCACCTCCCACGAGGTGCACGACGCTGCCCTGCAGTTCGTGCGCAAGGTCAGCGGGACCACGAAGCCGTCCCACGTGAACGAGGCCGTGTTCAACCAGGCCGTGCACGACATCGCCCACATCGTGGAGCACCTGCTCGACGACCTGGTCACCACGGCTCCGCCGAAGAACCGCGAGGTGGAGGCGGCCAAGGCCCGCGCCCGGGCCGAGCTCCGCTATGCCCGCTGATGCGCTGACCCTGCTGGCCGGCCGGCCGCTCGTCTGTCTCACCGGAGCGGGCCTGTCGACCGACTCCGGCGTACCCGACTATCGCGGGCCCGGAGCCCGGCTGCGTCAGCCGATGACCTTCCAGGACTTCGTGTCCGGGCCGGCCGCGCAGCAGCGCTACTGGGCGCGCTCGCACATCGGCTTCTCCCGGATCGGTCACGCGGTGCCCAACGCCGGGCACCGGGCCCTGGCCGCCATGCCCGGCGTCGACCTGTGCATCACCCAGAACGTCGACGGCCTGCACGAGGCCGCGGGGCAGTCCCCGCTGGTGGCGCTGCATGGCCGGGTCGCCGACGTCATCTGCCTGTCGTGTCGGCGGGTCTCGCCCCGGTCCCGCATGCAGGGCCGGCTCGCGGAGCTCAACGCCGGCTGGCTCACCGAGCATGCCGCCGTCGTGAGCAACCCCGACGGCGACGTGGAGCTCGAGGAGACCGCCGGGTTCGTCGTACCCCCGTGCGAGGCGTGCGGCGGCGTCCTCAAGCCCGACGTCGTGTTCTTCGGTGAGAACGTCCCGGCCGACCGGGTGGCGCGCTGCTATGCCGCGGTCGACGCCCTCGGCGCCGACGGCGCCCTGCTGGTCGCCGGCTCCTCGCTCACCGTGATGAGCGGGCTGCGGTTCGTGAAGCGGGCGGCCAAGGCGGGCACTCCCGTGGTGATCGTCAACCGAGGAGCCACCCGCGGCGACGCCTTGGCGTCGTACAAGCTCGAGGTCGGGACCTCGGAGTTCCTGACCGGTTTGCTGGCGGCTCGGGATGCGGCCAGGTCAGCTGCGGGTGACGAAGATGTGCTCAGCGGCCTCGGGCAGGATCTCGGCAGTCTCGCCACCTGAGCCGACCAGCACGCCCTCGCTCGTCGCGATGATGGTGACCGACTTGTCGGGGACGGCGCCGACGCGGCGCAGGGCGCTCATCAGGAGCTCGTCCTTCTGCATCTCCTCGGAGATCCGGCGGATCTGGACCCGCTGCTCGTCGGTGCCCGCGACTCCGGCCAGCGGCTCGACGCCGTCCATGAAGTCTTCGCCCAGCTCGGCCTGGCCGAGCTCGTCGAGGCCCGGGATCGGGTTACCGTAGGGAGACTCGGTCGGGTGGCCGAGCAGCTCGAGGAGCCGCCGTTCCACCTGCTCGGACATCACGTGCTCCCAGCGGCACGCCTCCTCGTGCACCAGCTCCCATTCGAGCCCGATCACGTCGATGAGGAGTCGCTCGGCCAGGCGGTGCTTGCGCATCACGCGGGTGGCCAGGCGGTAGCCCTCGGGGGTGAGCTCGAGGTGGCGGTCGCCCTGGACCGTGAGCAGTCCGTCGCGCTCCATCCGGGCGACCGTCTGGCTGACCGTCGGGCCACTCTGGTGGAGGCGTTCGGCGATCCGGGCACGCAGCGGCGTGATGCCTTCTTCGACCAACTCGTAGATGGTGCGGAGGTACATCTCGGTGGTGTCGATGAGGTCGCTCACCCACCCATTCTTACCGATGAAGGAAGGTAAGCCTAACTACTGGCAGGCTGGTGCCATGGTCTCGCTCGTCGTCCCCCACCGCTTCCGTGGTCCGGCCCGCTCCGGCAACGGAGGCTGGACCGCCGGCTCGTACGCCGAACTGCTCGCTCCCGGCACCGTCGAGGTGACCCTGAAGCAGCCGCCCCCGCTCGACACCCCGATCGACGTGACCGTCGCCGACGGCACTGCGTCGAGCGACATCGCCGATGCCCGGCTCGTGGAGCGACAGCTCGTCACGGTCCCGTCGATGCCGGCTGACGTCGCCCGCGCCGCCGAGGCGTCGTACGCCGGATTGCGCAGCCATCCGTTCCCCACCTGCTTCTCGTGCGGCACCGCTCGCGAGGACGGGCTGCGCATCTTCCCGGGCCTGGTGCGGTCGGCCGAGAGGCTGGTGGCGGCGACCTGGACGCCGACCGAGGTGACGGTCCCGATCACCTGGGCGGCGATGGACTGCATCGGCGGCTGGTCGACACCTCTCGACGAGCGAGCGATGGTCCTCGGCCGGATCGCCGTCTCGATCGACCGGCTCCCCGAGGCCGGTGTCGAGCACGTCGTCACCGGCCAGTGGCTGGACAGCCAGGGCCGAAAGAGCTTCACCGCTGCCACGCTGTACGACGTCAGCGGCCGGGCCATCGCCCGTGCCGAGCACGTGTGGATCGCCGTGGACCCGGCGGTCTTCAACGATTTGAGGGAGACACCATGAACCCGTGGTGGAAGCACGCCGTCTGCTACCAGATCTACATCCGGTCCTTCGCGGACTCCGACGGCGACGGGATCGGCGATCTCGCCGGGATCACCTCGCGGCTGCCCTACCTCAGTGAGCTCGGCGTCGATGCCATCTGGATCACGCCGTTCTACACCTCGCCGCAGATCGACCACGGGTACGACGTCGCCGACTACCGCGACGTCGATCCGCTCTTCGGTGACCTGGCGGCCTTCGACGAGCTGCTCGCCAAGGCGCATGCCCACGACATCCGGGTGATCGTCGACCTGGTCCCCAACCACACCTCGAGTGCGCACCCGTGGTTCCGGGCCGCGCTCACGGCCGGGGCGGGCTCACCCGAGCGGGCCCGCTATCTCTTCCGGCCCGGCGACCAGCCGTTCAACAACTGGCGGTCGGTCTTCGGCGGGGTCGCGTGGGAGCAGGTCGACGACGGCGAGTGGTACCTCCACCTCTTCGACGCCTCCCAGCCCGATCTCGACTGGCGCAACCCCGAGGTCCCCGCGATGTTCGAGGACGTCCTGCGCTTCTGGCTCGACCGCGGCGTCGACGGCTTCCGCATCGACGTGGCGCACGGGCTGTTCAAGGAGGCGGGCCTGCCCGACCAGCTCAACCCGGTCAGCCTCGAGGACGCCGACGACCAGTCCATGATCCGGCTGCGCCCCGAGCACGAGCCGATGTGGGACCAGCCGGAGGTGCACGATGTCTATCGCGCCTGGCGCGAGATCCTCGACTCCTACGACGGCGACCGGATGGCGGTGGCCGAGGCCTGGACCCGCGACGAGGCGTCGATGGCCCGCTACATCCGGCCCGACGAGCTGCAGCAGTCGTTCAACTTCCACTGGCTGACCGCCCCCTGGTCGGCGGAGGAGTTCGGGACCGTCGTCACCGACACCCTGGAAGCGGTCGCCTCGGTGGGCGCGTCCGCCACCTGGGTGCTCAGCAACCACGACGTCGTCCGGCACGCCACCCGCTACGGCGGCGGGGCCGTGGGCCTGGCCCGCGCTCGTGCCGCCCTGATGGCGATGCTCGCGCTGCCGGGCTCGGCCTACGTCTATCAGGGCGAGGAGCTCGGCCTCGAGCAGATCGACGTACCCCCTGAGGCGTGGCAGGACCCGCGCTCCCTGACGCTCGGGCGCGTCGGTCGCGACGGGTGCCGGGTACCGCTGCCGTGGGCCGGCACGGAGCCGCCGTACGCCTTCGGGCCGGGCGCCGGCCAGCCCTGGATCCCGCAGCCGCTCGGGTGGGGATCGCACAGCGTGGCTGCCCAGGAGTCCGATCCGGCCTCGACGCTGAACTTCTACCGGGAGGCGCTGCGAGTCCGCCGTACGTTCGCGGAGACGGCGGGTGACGCCGTCGAGGTAGCCGTCGCGGGCGACGTGCTCACCTTCACCCGCGGCACCCTGGTCTGCCACCTGAACACTGGTACGACGCCCGCCGCGGTGCCCGACGGCGAGGTGCTGCTGTGCAGTGGGTCAGTCCCGGGGGGGCCGAACACGGCTACGTGGTTGATCCACCTTGCCTGATCCTGACCAAACGGCCCCGCTCTCCCAAGGTCAGAGGAACGGGACCGCTCGCTCATCACGCGGTCTAGTGGCTACCAATCCGTCCGGTGCGGCGCCACACGACGACAGCAGCTCCGAAACTGACGAGTGCGGCGACAACGACCTCGATGTCTCCAGCGCTTGACCCAAGGACCGTTAACACGACTGCCAGCGTGCAAACGAAGGTCAAAAGAGCCAAGAGCCCCTGTTTCAAGATGCACTCACCTTGTCGGTCCAAAATTGACCCGTCTGGTCGACCGTTAGCTTCGATCTCGGGTACAGGGAAGCATAGCAGCCATATTTCAGCACACAGAGTTCGATGTGCCTTTGCTTGAACGACCAGGCCCGATCACTTCCGATGCCACCTTGCTCATTCGGATACAACTCGCGAACGTAGACGACAAAATCTTGGTCAGAAATGTAGTCGTAACGGTTCAGCCACTTGCCGACTGCGGTGCTGCGCATGCAATACCTCACCACGTGATGCCACTTATAGATAGTGCTTCTGAAGAGACTCTTATGCGTGACGGCATAATCGACCTCGTGTGGGGTGCCCCCCGCGGCACACGTTCCAGAAGTAGTCTTAAACAGGGGCGCGGCGTCAGGGTCGGAATCGTCCGCGGCCGTGTCCTGAGAGACTGGGCCCTCCCATTGGGTGACCGTTACTTCGGCGGGAGCCGAAGGATCTGGAATGACACTAAGCAGGCTCATTGAGGTGAGGATGTCGATTTCGTCCTGGCCTGCCTGACCCTGCGAAGCTCGTGACATGAAGCTCCGGATCACGTCGTTGTAAACGGGCCCCTCGTAGAGGCTCTGCTCGATCTGAGGCGCTGACCGCCCTGCGGCGGCGGCCGCTAGCCGGAACTGCGACTCATCGGCGGTAGAGACAGCACGCGGCGCGTCAAACCATCCTTGAAGCCTGATTCGCACGTCGACAGGCCCGGTGCTGTTGTTGCGCACGACGACACGGCCAAAATCACCCGGGCGCACGACGGAAGTCGCGGCATTCGACGCCGTCTCGGAAGCATCAAACGTGACGTTTGCCAGAGTGGATGCGGTACCACCCTCGGGACGGACGACGATCCCACCGGTAGTCGAATAGTTCATTGCCTGGACGGTGAGCATTGCCCCACCGGAGCCGTAGACAGGAATGCCCGCACGTCCACCAACATCGATCGAACGCGCCTCGCCCGCAGCAAGCTGGGTCCCAGTCGTCGTGTCAAGGAGCGACGTCGGCGCCGAAACGTGGAATCCGCCCCCATCGGCCGTGCCGCCCGAGAAGTAGCCCTCAACGTCAATCTTCAGATTTACCGAGCCTGTCCCAGTGTTGTAGACGTCGGCCTCTCCAGAGGACGAGAGGGCAATGCTCTGACCTGTGCGCTCCCTACCGCCAACGGAGTAGTTGATTGCAAACGGCACTCCGGACGTGGACTGCCCGGCAGGCACGATCGTCAGTGTGCCGTCGACGGAAATGCTCGATACCTCGATATTTGCGAAGACGGCTTTCGCGTCGGCCGGCACGGGGTCAACGGCGAGCTTCACCCGAAGCTTCTCCCCGGGAGCCAGAGGGCTGACAGGCGAGCCGAGTCCTGTTTCGGTGTCAACAAGCCGAGTCGGCTCGACCGGCACGAATCCCCCGGGTGCCGCACCCGAATCGCCAGCGGCGGTGAAGTAGCCCTGGATGTCAATATTGAAGCCGCTCGTGCCGGCATCGTTACCAAGCTTGATCTTCCCATCGGCGCCGACTGCCACCGCGACGGTGTTGGAGCGAGGTACGTTGCTCGAGCCAAAACGGATCTGTGCGTATGCGGGTCGCGAGGACCCGCTGGGCCACAAGAATGCACCCGTATCGACAGCCGTAGCTGAAGTCACGGCCACATCCACGAGAACCGCTGCGACACCGGTTGCCGGGATGCCGTGAGTCCCCAGCACCTGGTAGCTACGTTCTTCATCCGGAGTCAATGGCGGCTGGGCGGAGCCAACAGCACCGGTCGCCATCAGGCGCGAATAGGTAATCGGAACAAAGACTCCGCCCGAGCCAGCGCCGTCCGCGCTGGAAGTTGAAGGATTTGCAAAGCCAGCACAGAGCATGGCGGCGATGAGAGCGATGGATTTTAGTCGTACGTGCACAGAGGTTCCCTCCCCTTTGAGACCAGGACGTCCCCTCATCTGATGCTTTCCGCTCTCGTGGGCGGTGCACCTGCCGATGAGCCCGCTTGGACATCGATGCAGAAAGGATGCGAGAGACCCTAGGCATTGTCAAGCATTACCGAACATTTCGGCAAGCATGTGTGGATCAGTCGCGCCGTGCGAGCAGCTCCATGACGCTCCACAGCAGCACGCCAGCGGGGATCACGACGAGCCAGGGGTTGGTGCTTTCCGCCAACAGCCCTACGACGTTCGACGTGATGATTGCCAAAGCGACGAACGCTGGGAGACCGTTCGCCTTCCGTTGCCGCCAGATCATCACGGCGAGGACGGCGAGGAAGATGCCAACCGCCAACAGCCCTGAGACTAGCCATGCGGCGCTGCCCTCCCTGGCCAAGCTGGCGGCCAGCGCGAGCGAGATGGCGGCGAAACCGGTGGCGAGTGAGAGTTGGGCCAAGCCCAGGACCGAGGGCGATCCAGTGCGCACGCGGGGACCCTTCTTCCCGGGACAGCAATGGAGACAGGCTGCGCGAGGCATTCGTTGTCGTCAAGCATTGCCGAACGCATCGGGGAGCATGTTTGGATGGTTCTGCCGACCGGATGCCCGTGCTGTCAGTGAGTGAAGGCCTCGTTGTAGCGGCCCAGCACCGTGACCAGCTGGTCGAGCTCATCGTCGCTCCAGTCGGCGAGCCGATCGCTGTAGAAGCGCTCGCGACGGCCGCGGATCTCCTCGATCCGGGCCTGACCGTGCGGCGAGAGCGACAGCACCTGGACCCGGCCGTCGGTCGGGTCGCTCTCGCGCTGGACCAGGTCGAGCGCGATCAGGTCGACGGTGAGCCGGCTCATGCCGGCCTTGTCGATGCCGACCAGCTCGGCCAGGTCGGTCTGGCGGGCGGGGCCCCGGACGGCGAGCGAGCCGAGTACGGCGTACGCGTTCATCCCGAGGCCGGGCGAGAGCTCGTGCGCCACCGCCTGCATCTTCTGCCGCAGTCGCCGCCCCATCGAGACGATCTCGGTCTCGAGGGCGAGCAGCATCTCGCGGCGCTGGCTGGTCATGCGAGCTCGTCCTCGCGGTGCAGCGTGGTGCGCAGCGGCACGTTGCGCAGGAAGGTGACACTGAGCGCCGCAAGGATCGCGAACGGCACGACCAGCAGGAACACGTGGCCGGTGGCCTCACCGAACGCCCCAGTGAACAGGTCGCGCAACGGGGCCGGCATCACCGATAGGTCGGGGATGTCCTGATGGCCGCTCGTGGGCGTGATGCCCATCGCCCGCAGGCCGGGCGCGGTCAGGTCGGTGACCTTGTGGCTCAGCGCGGTGCCGAGCAGGGCGACGCCCACGGCACCGCCGAGGGTACGGAAGGTGGCGACCAGCGAGGAGGCCGCGCCGATGTCGGAGTGCCGCACGGTGTTCTGGACGGCCAGCACGAGGTTCTGCATCACCAGGCCCATGCCGGCGCCCACGACCGACGTGTAGAGGCCGGCGACCACCAGCGGGGTGTCCGCGTCGAGCAGGCTGAGCAGGGCGGTGCCGGTCGCGATGAGCACCGCGCCGCCGACCAGGAAGCCCTTCCAGTGCCCGGTGCGGCTGATGGTTCGGCCGCTCACCACGCTGCTGAGTGCGAGGGCGAGCACGAGCGGCAGCGACATCAGGCCGGCGTGGGTCGGGGACATGCCGCGCGAGAGCTGGAAGTACTGGGCGAGGAACACGGTCGAGCCGAACATCACGACGCCGACCATCACGCTGGCGAATACCGACAGCGCCACCGTCGAGCTGCGGAAGAGCTTGAGCGGGATGACGGGCTCGGCCACGCGGGACTCGACGTACACCGCGGCGACCAGGGCGCCGACGCCGGCGGTCACCATGACCGCGGTGGTGGCGCTGGCCCAGGCGAAGCTGGAGCCGGCCAGGGTCACCCAGGCCAGCAGGAGCGAGAACCCTGCGGCGATCAGGGTGGCACCGAGGTAGTCGATCCTGACGTTCTCGCGCTTGACCGTGGGCAGGTGCAGGGTCTTCTGGAGTACGACGAACGCGAGCACCGCGAACGGCACACCCACGCCGAAGCACCAGCGCCAGCCGAGGAAGT
>Ga0070698_100007226_pt1 | contig 12031 bp, 12 predicted proteins | sample KBSK1502metaG_FD_65477 | JGI IMG/M metagenome (GOLD analysis project Ga0070698, IMG submission 65477) | Corn, switchgrass and miscanthus rhizosphere microbial communities from Kellogg Biological Station, Michigan, USA - KBS K1-50-2 metaG | ecosystem: Host-associated > Plants > Roots >...
GGCAGCGTTCAGGAGGTTTTGTATATGGTAACGATCGTCGCGGTCATCCCGTTTGCTGTAGCGCTCGCGCTGATGACGCTCCTGCAGAGAACCAGTCGCCAGGCGGGCCTGGTGACGCTTATCCTGGTCTGTGCTCTAGCGTGTGTGGTGCCCGCCTTTCACCTGTCGCCCTTGCACCTCCTCCTCTCCTTAGGCCAAGGGGGGGCAACGGCTCTGAGCGTCCTCACGGTCCTCTTGCCCGCTCTGCTCCTCTACCATCTGCAGCGAGTGACAGGGGGCATGCACGTCTTCACACAGCACATGGCTCGCCTCACAGCAGATCGTGACCTGCAGGTCGTGCTGCTTGTCCTCGGCGTGAGTCCGTTCATCGAGGCGCTGTGCGGGTTTGGGGTGGGGATCATTGTCATTGCGCCGATGCTCCTCGAGCTAGGCCTTGGTGCTATGCGCGTCGCCGTCTTGAGTGTGTTGGGCCAGCTGACGACGGCCTGGGGGGCCATGGGCGTTGCCGTGGTGCTGGCCGCCTCGCTGACCGGGCTGCCTGTTGAGCAGGTGGGCAGCCTCACCGCGCTGTTGTCGCTCCCGACCGCGCTCGTCTTGAGCCTGGTCTGCTTGCAGGTGAGTGGCGGCAACGCCGCCGTGCGCAGGTGGGGGGTGCTGGCGCTGGCGGCGGCCACCATCCTGACGGGTGGAGCGTGGCTGCTCAGCCGCACGGTGGGGGTTGAGCTCATGGGGCTCCTGTCCAGCACACTCACGCTCGCCTTGCTGGGTGGCGTGGGGGCACTGGTGTCGCGCAGAGCATTGCATGCGCGGGCAAGCGCAGACAAGGGGAGAACAGGAGACACGAAGCAGGATTCATTCTGGCTGGCTGCTGCCCCGTATGTGCTCCTGACATGCTTGCTGCTCCTTTCTCGCCTGGTCCCTCCTCTGCGCACCTGGTTGCAAACGCATGCGGTGCTGGAGCTTCCCACAGTGCAGCTGAGCCTCCCGCTCCTGTACCTTCCCGGGTGCTGGGTGTTGCTTGCACTCCTGCTAACATTCAGCATGCGTGGCACTCCGATGCACATGGCACGAGCTGCGCTGGGCGCTGCCTGGCGTCAGTTCACGCCCAGCGCACTGGTCATCCTGCTCTTCCTGCTCAGCGCCCAGGTCATGCAGGCCAGTGCCATGACGGCCTCGCTGGGAGCGGCTGCGGCTGCTCTGGGCAGCCGGTATGTGTGGCTCTCGCCCTGGTTAGCCGGTCTGGGAGCCTGGATGACCGGTTCTAACCTGGGAGGGACGGCGATGTTCGCGCTGCTGCAGAAGGCAGCGGCCAGCAGAACGGGACTTTCCTTGCTCTGGTTGGCTGCTGCGCAAAATGGGGCGGGTCAGCTGGCGCGCATGCTCTCTCCAGCCTGCCTGATGCTCGCAGCTACCTCGGCTGGTCTGAACGGCCAGGAGGGACTCCTGCTCAGAACATGTGGACCGCTGGTGCTGTGGACCATCGCGCTGCACATGCTGCTGCTCGCTGGTCTGCTGACCCCCTCTCCGCTCGTGATTGGGGGATTGGTCGTCCTGCTGCTGTTGCCCTGCGTGCCGAGACTGCGCTCGATCTTTTTGGCTCTGCCTGCGCGCTAAAGCGGGCACGTCAGCAGGTCCTTCCCCGGAAAAACCCTCCTTCGAGTGGGAGGGCGAGCAGCGGGAGTGGGTAGATGGGAATGCACCGCTGGAAACTTGGATTCAACCAATGCAGGTTTCACCATGCGCACAGGACTTGCGGAGCAACGTCTTACACATCTTCACACGTCTCCGCTTTCCCGCCATGCTCATTTCCCCCTTGTTTTTCGACGTAAGGTAGGGCGGGTGTCCTAAAAGGCTCTATTGCTCTCAACCTTCTACCCTTCAAGGGCTATCTCACAAGCGCCGAAGCGGCGCACACGGATGCCCCAAATAGCCAGCACGGCGCAACTCCCATTGCCAACATGCCCATTTTCTGTTACGGCATACGAGATCTTGCTTTTTCTGCGCTCATCGGCTATACTACAATTACAATTGATTCAATATATTTTGCTGCAAATTCCATTGGAGGAATGTATGGATGACATACTCTCTTCCGAGTCGGTCCTGGACTTTCTGAAACTGTTGGCACACGACCTGCGCTGGAAGATACTGAAGCTGCTGGCGCACAGCGACTACAATGGGCTGGAATTCGTGCGCCTGCTCGGCCAGCCCCAAAACCTGGTGTCCTATCACCTGCGGAAATTGCACGAGCAGCACCTGGTACGTGAGCACCGCAGCACCGCCGACGAGCGGTCGATCTACTACAGCCTTGATTTGGACACGGTTCGCTCACTCTACCAGACTGCAGGGGAAGCCCTTCATCCTGCCCTTGGATTGATGGAAGCACTCCCTCCTCCGGCTGAAGCGCAGCCTCATCAGCCTCCCTTGCGCGTCTTGTTCCTCTGTACTGAAAACAGTGCCCGTTCGCAGATGGCCGAGGCATTGCTCCGGCATCTGAGCCATGGGCACATCGAGGCCTACAGTGCCGGCAGTCACCCCACGCAGGTGCATCCGCTGGCGCGGCGGGTCTTGGAGGAGCGAGGAATCTCGACTGAGGAGTTACGATCCAAGTCCCTTGACGAGTTTGCCAGGCAGTCCTTTGATGTCATCGTGACCGTCTGTGATCGCGTGCGAGAGTCGTGTCCCACCTTCCCTGGCGACCCTGAATGCATTCACTGGAGTTTTGCCGACCCCGCCGCAGTGGAGGGATCGCTTGAGGAACGCCTCCGGGCCTTTGAGCAGACCTCCCTGCAACTGACCACCCGACTCCGTTTTTTGTTGATTGTGCTTGAACGAGCACCCGGGAGGTAGTATGCATACGTTGTTCTCAACACACCAGAGGCGTAGGGCGTTCTCTTGTTTCAGTGCACTCCTCCTTCTCGCGCTTAGCACGCTGCTTGCGGCGTGTGGATCTGACACGACGAAGCCAGGTGCTGTTAGACAGGGAACATCTTGCCCCTCCACCAGCGGGTTGCAGGGGTCTGGCTCGACGTTCGATGCCCCGCTGTTCTCGAAGATGTTTGCTGCCTATGCGCAAGTCTCCTGCGGCCTTGCCGTGTCCTATCTCGGCGATGGCAGTGGAGCGGGGTTGAACGATCTGTTGGAACAGAACGTCGATTTTGCCGCCACCGATATACCGCTGACGGATGGGGCCCTGACCAGAAGCCAGCATGGCCCTCTATTGCACATCCCCGTTACGTTGGGGGCAGAGGCCGTCATCTACCACGTGATAGGCGTTCCGTCGCAGTTGAAACTTACCGGGCCAGTGCTTGCCGCTATCTTCCTGGGAAAGATCACCTCCTGGAATGATCCGGCCATCATGCAACTCAATCCTGGTGTTTCGCTACCCCCACTGAACATTACGGTGATCCATCGCTCCGACGGCAGCGGTACCACCGGCATTTTCACCCATTACCTCGCGCAAGTGAGCCCTACATGGAACGCGCATGTGGGAGCAGGCTACACTGTCAACTGGCCTGTTGGTATCGGGTTCAAAGGCAATGGAGGGGTTGCCGACGAGGTCCAGAACTTCACTGGCTCTATTGGCTACGTGGAGTTATCGTATGCGCTTCGGTTGCACCTTCCCTATGCGGAGGTACAGAACGCGGCAGGCCGGTATGTTGCCCCCTCCATCGAGGGAGCGCTGGCCGCTGCCGCCAGCGTCGAGAAGATCCCCGCTGACTTGCGCTTCTACATCGTGAATGCACCAGGTGCAACGGCCTATCCCATCTCTGGCTATTCGTGGCTGATTGTCTACCAGCAGCAGGACAATGCCGGCAAGGGATGGATGGGCGCTGGCAAACCTCTTCTGGTGGATGATTCATGATGGGCAGCAGTTCAGCGAACCGCTGCACTACGCTGCGCTTCCCGACACCATGGTAGCGAGAAGCGCAGCGCAGATCCGATTGATGACCTGTGGCAGCGGTCACACACCCTGCTACAGGGGTTAACCGAAGACGAGGTATGAGAGGAGGATTGACCATGGCAGCGTTAGCCCACGATCAAGAGAACACCGCACCCATGCGCGTGCTGTTCCTGTGCACCCATAACTCCTCGCGCTCGCAAATAGCCGAGGGACTCCTGCGGGCGCGTGGTGGAACCCGTTACCAGGTCTTCAGCGCAGGGACACACCCGCGCGCTGTGCACCCGCTGGCGATCAAGGTGATGGCTGAACTGGGCATTGCTCTTGGTGAGCAGGAAGGTCACCGGGCCAAGGGGATAGAGGAGTTCGAGAACGTGCCACCGATGGACCTGGTCGTGACTGTGTGCGATGAGGCAGCCGAGGAGTGCCCCTACTTCCCACGTGCTCGTCGCCAGGAACACTGGAGCTTTCCCGACCCGAGCGCAGCTACTGGCACCGAGGAGGAGCGGCTGGCCGTATTTCGCAGAGTACGCGACGCGATTGCCGCACGCATCGAGGCATTCTTGCAGCAGGAGAGGGCACAGGTATGACAACGAGGTTGCTGATCATTGGCGGAAGCGATGCGGGGATCAGCGCGGGTTTGCGGGCCAGGGAATGGGACCCACGCTGCGAGGTGACCATCGTGATGGCCGACCGCTTCCCCAACTACAGCATTTGCGGTCTGCCATTCTACCTGAGTGGGGAAGTACCGGATTGGCACTGGCTGGCCCACCGGACGGCGGAAGACATCGCCCGTGAGGGCATCCACCTGCTGCTGGATGCCACAGCTCAGGCTATCGACCCTGCCAGCCACCTCGTGACGATTCTCGACGAAGCTGGAAAGGCTCGCCAATTGCCGTATGATCGGCTGGTCATCGCCACGGGTGCGGTGCCGGTGCGCCCGCGTATTCCAGGCATCGATCTCTCAGGCGTGTATCTCTTGCGGTCGATGCAGGACAGTTTCGCCGTCCACGAGTATCTGGACACCCATGCTCCTGCATCAGCCGTGATTGTTGGCGGAGGCTACATCGGCATGGAGATGGCTGACGCCTTCGTCCGGTTAGGGCTAGCTGTGACGGTGGTCGAGCGCGGTGCCTGGGTGCTCAAGACCGTTGATGAAAGTCTCGGGAAGCAGGTCCTCGCCGAACTGTGGCATCACGGTGTCGAGGTGGCGACTGGCGTTGCGGTCGAACGCATTGCGCAGGCCGGGCCGCAGCTGCGTGTCATGGGATCGGAGGGGTTTTCCGTGACTGCCGACCTGGTGCTGGTGGCGGTGAGCGTGCGGCCGCAGACCGAACTGGCAGAGGCGGCTGGTATCGCGACAGGTGAGCGCCAGGCCATCCGCGTCACCCGCACGATGGAAACCAACGTATCAGACATCTACGCCGCGGGTGATTGTGTCGAGACGTGGCATCGCCTCCTCAAGGCTCCGACGTATCTGCCGCTCGGCACGACAGCCCATAAGCAGGGACGCGTCGCCGGCGAGAATGCGGTTGGTGGCCACCGGGAGTTCGCCGGCACGCTAGGGACGCAGGTGGTCAAGGTATTTGAGTTGGTGGTCGCCCGCACGGGACTGCGCGACGCCGAAGCAGTGAAGGCCGGGTTCGAGCCGCTCACGGTCGAATCCACAAGCTGGGATCATAAGATCTACTACCCAGATGCGCACGAACTGCACATGCGCGTCACCGGAGATCGCAAGACCGGTCGCCTCTTAGGGGCGCAAATGGTCGGGCACTACCAGTCAGAAGTTGCCAAACGGATTGACGTCTTTGCCACCGCCCTGTTTCACGGCATGTGCGTAGACGACCTGAACGAACTTGACCTTAGCTACACACCTCCGGTCAGCAGTCCCTGGGACCCGGTGCAGACGAGTGCCCAGGCCTGGGTCGAACAGTGCCAGAATGGGGAGTGACCAAAGACGCATCATGCCTGTTCTATTAGCGCTCGTCGCCACGATCCTGACTTCATTTCTGCCCATCCTGAATAAGCGCATCCCTGACCATCGTCTGGGTCTGGCTATTTCTGGGTGAGGAACAGATCCAGCAACGACTGCTTGGGACAGGTGTGATGCTCCTTGGCGGGATTCTGGTCGCGTTGTTCTGAGCAAGTATCCGTCCATCCTTCCTCAAGCAAAGAGAGCGATCAATCGGCCCTCTCTGACGAGTCAGTTGAAACGCCCCTCTGTCCCATGCAATGCGCGAAGCAAGAAACCGGTTTCCGAAAAGCGGTTGAAACAATTACCAAGAAGAAGCGAGAGCCAGTCGCACAGCCGACAATATATAACAGACCTACCCGATATAGGAGGAAGTGATATGCTTTCCTATCAACTCTTCTACCAGAACAGCCCTGGCCAGAACACCAAGAAGCCCTGACCATTGCTGATCAGGACTTCTTGTCAGGCCTTTGGACTCTATGATCTGACCCACCAGAGGACGATTGTTCATAGCACTATCGTCAAAGCCAGTACCGAGGGTCAGGTCCGGAGAACCACCTGTTATCTATTGACGTTGTGGTATAAGGGTTGTGGGGAGGAGGGGAAAGTGATAGGCTGAGGGAAAAGCGAGCAGGGAAGAGGAGCGCACAGCATGGAGAGCGAAACAGGAAAAGACGAACAAGCAGAAGGACCCAGCGTGATCCAAGAACGACTCAACTGGAAGCTGGCGTGGAGAGATGATGCCAGGGTTGCGCAGGGATTGTATGCAGGAGAAGAAATTGAGGAAATGCATGAACTCAGCGATGCAGGGGTGTTGGATGAATTTTTTGTGTTTTTGGAGGAAGTGGGCATCCTGCGTGCCTTTGAACAGATCAGCCTCCCAGGAGTGAAGCGAGTACTGGTTCCCACCGTGCAATTTGTCCTGCTCTATTTCCTCAAGGTGCTCTTTGGCAGCTCCTCGATGAATGAGCTGCCGCGCGTACTCTTTAGTAATCTGGCGCTGATGGAGTTGGTGGGGTTTAATGCCCAGCAATGCGAAAACGGGCTGACCAAACGAGGAGATGCCCAGCGCCAGAGCAAAAAGAAGCAGGGGCCGATCACGCCCCAATGCTTAGCAGAGAATATCAGCAAGCTGAAGCAGGAAGAGATGGAACGGCTCTTCAATCAGATGGTGCAACTACTGGTGGGGTGGGGACTGCTCTCAGGCGAACGCACAGCCGCCCTGGATGGCAGCAAATTGTCCACCCCGCAGAGTTATCAGGGGTGCGGCAAGGTCAAGCAAACGCGCAAAGTCAAAGTGAAAGGGCAGAAAGAGCCGGTGCTCGAAGAGTATTACGTGTATGGGTGGAAAGTGCTGGTGCTCATGGATGTCCAGACCCGTCTGCCGCTGGCGATGAAGCTGGTGCAGATCCAGGAGTATGAAGGAAGGTGGCTCGTGCCCTTGCTCGAACAAGCGCAACGCAATCTGGGAACCCATGCTCACATTGGCACCATCGTGATCGATCGCGGGTATTTGGACGGGGAGGATTTGTGGCAGGTGCATCAGATGGGCGTCTTGTTTGTCATCGTGGGCAAAGCCAACATGAGCGTGGTCCAGGATGCCCACGGCTTAGCCACAGGCGAGCGGGCACGGATCCGCGAGCGACTGGTCCGTCATGGACATGGCAAAACAGCCAACGAGGAGCGATTGCGCACCGAAGTGGTGGGCCTGGAGGCCTTAACCAGCTACGATAGCTATGGAGCAGCCGAACAGACGCAGCACCCCGGGCGACGCGACTATGAGGGCCAGCCGATCAATGCGGTGGTGGTGCGCCGATGGGATAATCGGGTGCCCAAAGGCGGAGGCACGGTCTATTTGACCAATGCCTCGGTCAGCGACCCGTTCACGGTCTTTGACACCTACGACTGGCGCAGTGTGATTGAGAATGGCCTCTTCAAAGAAGGCAAGCATCCCTGGCATCTGTTGCGCTTTCCCCAACGCACCGAGGCGGCGGCGGTGGTGCATGGCCATTTTACCTTGTTGGTGATGGGGCTGTGTACCGCCTTTCGCTTGTGGCAAGCCAAGAGCATGCTGGTTCCAACTGCCCAGACCGCAGTCCAGGCGAACCTGAGCACGGCGTTGCTTGGCGGGGAAGGGACAGCGCGTTGGCGGCAACGCTTGCGTGACGAAAACCGCGACAAAATCATTGTCTTCATCGGGCAAGCCTATGGAATTTTCCACCTGACCGAATTTGCCATCCTGACGCATGTGCCACTCCGTCGGCTCCCCTCCGCTCTCGGCTCTCCACAGGCCGTTCTTCACCGTTTTGGGCTGAGTCCCTAATCCTTATATCAAAACATCAGTGTTATCTAAGTGGCAGGATTGCTGGTGGTGTTAATCATTCATATCACTGATATGGTGGGATCGGGCATGGGAGTCCTTCAAACTCCTGTGCCTTTCATACAATAACCTTATTGCTTCTATTATATCACGGAATTGCTACATTCATGTATCCAGCATCGCTGTGAGCCTCTGGCAATGGAAGGTGTTCCTCCTGTATATCCTCTAAGTAAAATTGCAGTGCCTCATGCATGAGTCTTTCCACTTCTTCGCGTGTAGCCGCTACAGCAACAACACCAGGAATGTCAGGAGCATATGCGCCATAGGACGATGGCCCTTTCTCAATAATCACTAAGATGCTAACCATTGCGATCCTCCCATTCTAGCTGCGCTTGCCGAAATACACTACGCAATGTACCAATAGGCATATCCAGTCCTAGCTGTCCTGAAACGATAACAATACCTCGTTTCATTGGATGCTTGTATTTCTTGTGATCGCCTCGTGTGCTGACAAGGTACCAGCCATCAGCCTCAATATGTTTGATCACCTCACGCACTTTCATGTTCCTCTCCTATCCCTAGTATAACATATTAGCTGGCTGACTACTAGGCAGGCAGGCTGTGCCATAGTTCACCTCTTGCCTACACACTGAATTCAACCGCTGTGCTATCATCTAAGTGGTAGGATTGCTGGTGGTCACTCGTAATTCCTGTCTTAGTTTCCAGGCATTCTTGATGCCCATTTGTTCTAATAACTTTCTTAGTTTGTACTTATTCTCAATTGACCCATAGATATCAATCATCCTATTTCTTTCCTCCATCCACCTTCTAAATCTGGGATCGGAGAATCTAGCTTGTGCTTCTTCTGGCATAAAATTTGCCTTGACATAATTGCAAGTCTCACACAATGTTTGCATATTGCTAAGGATATTTTGTCCTCCCTTGCTTATAGTGCTCAGTACCCGCATCAGCGCACAGAAGTTACTGGCGCTGAGCGTGGTGGCGCAGGTCATTGGCATCGTCGTGTTGGTGCAGGCTTCCTCACTTGGCTGGCTCATCCTTTACGTCGTGATCTACGGTTGCGCCTACGGGGCCTTCTCTCCCTTGCGGGCCTCAGTGATGGCCGACCACTTCGGACGCCGGGCGTATGGCGCGATTACCGCCGTGCAAGGAATCCCGGTGGCGGTGTGTGCGGGCCTGGGGCCACTGGCCGCAGGCTGGCTCTACGACGTGTTACACCACTACGAGGTGGCGTTCTGGTTGTGTGCCTGCGCCTTCCTGCTGGCAGCCATCGGCATCGCCCTTGTGCCACGGCCTGATGTGCAGCGCGTTGGCTCCGCGCAAGCGCCTGCGGTGAGGGAAGAAGACCTGACCGGGGGCGCAGGGTGATCGAGACGAGAGGATGCGTCCTTTTGGCGAAAACACCGTCTCTCTGAGAGAAAGCATCAAATGAGAGGAGCTCACACCATAATGCCACCTGACCTAATCTTGCTTCTTCAACAACAACGCTATCAAGAGCTGGTACGGCAGGCCGAACTTGCTCGGCTTGTGCGGGCCGGGAGAAGAAAGCCTGAAAGCTCCAAACGCGTCTTCCAGTACCTCCTCTGGTGGGTTGGGGGCGCGCTGCTTTCCTGGGGATGCGCCTTGCAACAGGCTGGACGAGCAACGTCGCTAACAGAGAAAGGGTGCAGTGTATGCCTACAATGACGACCGAGCGGGTCTGGGAGGAGTTTCATACCCCGCTGCTGCAGTTCATCCGGCGGCGTATCTCCGATGAGGACACCGCAGAAGATGTGCTGCAGGACGTGTTTCTCAAAATCCACCAGCACATCGAGACACTCAAAGACGTGAAGCGACTGGAAAGCTGGGTCTACCAGATCACGCGCCATGAGATTATCGATTATTATCGAAGCAAAGAGCGACCCTGGACAGCGCTCGATGCTCCAGAGGTCTTGGAGCTTGCAGAGGACCTTCCCGACGATGATGTGGTGGGCGAGCTATTCCCCTCGGTGCGAGCGATGGTCAAAAGTTTGCCAGAGCACGACCGACAGGCGTTGGTGCTCACGGAGTACCAGGGATTGACGCAGAAAGAGCTTGGCGAGCGACTGGGCTTGTCCTTTTCGGGAGCCAAATCACGTGTGCAGCGAGCGCGGGAGAAACTCAAACAGCTGCTGCTGGCATGCTGCCACTTCGAACTGGACCGGCGGGGTCACGTCATCGACTACCAACCACGATGCGCCTGTTGCTCTCTGGAAAACTGCTATGCAGATGAACAACCCATACAGGTGCAGAGAGGACGTGCGTCCTTTGTAGCTGGACCCCGTCTACAGGAGTAGAAGATGGAGCGGTGAGGAAACAGCATAAGCCGAAGAGAAAGGAAACATGCAATGAGTACAGTACCAACCGATGACGAGCAGTTACGAGCCGATGTCCGCGCTCGATACGCGAAGACCGCCCTGCAAGTGCTTGGAACAGAGCAGGCAACGGCAACGGATGCCTGTTGCGAGACGACGTGTTGCACGCCGAACACGTCAGCCACAGCTGAGAGCAAGACGGCCTTACCGGTCGTCTCGGCAGAGCCAGTACAGACTGCGGCCTGCTGCGGGTCAAGTTGTTGTTCGGCCGACACGCGTGATGGCGGTGTCATCACATCAGATCTCTACAATCAGGCAGAGCTAGGAGAGACCCGCTGGCCGCCGCTTTGGCGTCGCTCGGGCACGCACATCCAACAGCACCGCCAGCTGGATGAACTCTCGCGGCTTACGCGAATGGATATCAGATCAGCATGCCAGACCAAGTCTGGCCGCACGATCTCCAACGTTTTGATCAGATTTTGCTAGCGCCCATAGCCATGACGGCTGTTGGTTGTACTCCGACAATACCACCGAACATCGACGAGCGAGCTGCCTTCTCGCATCAGCCTGAGCAGCCGCTTCTGGTTGACATGCCACTGCCGACGCCTGAGTCCCACCGTGATGTCATATCGCGGAAATGCCAAAGCAATCTCCTCGATCGCGTTGCGCAAGTCTAGCTCATCTGCTTGCTGCGGCTGAGAGAAGGTGCTTGGAGCCAGATCCACAATACCGCATAACAGTTGGACGGGAAACTCTTGAGACAGTCTGTTCACAATTTCTCTCCGTTTTGAGGGGTCCACTACAAATATTGCTACCTCTCTGTTTCATGTTTTGAGAAGCGCATTCTCTTGGAATAAATTACTCCTCGTGCTGTGTTTCGTTCATCGTATGGTTTTTTCCAAATATTTAGCATTAGGTAGGCAAAGACATCTATGCCCAAAAAGACGAAGATCGTCGTTACCATAGCCCTTATGCTTGGCATGTCGCTGGCTGCCCTCGACACCACCATCGTAGGGACTGCCTTACCGAGTATCGTCGGGAAGTTGGGAGGGATCACCCTCTACTCATGGGTATTTTCAGCTTATTTACTGACATCCACCAGTACCGTCGCGATTTATGGCAAGCTTGCCGACCTTTTTGGCCGCAAGCCGCTCTTTCTTTTTGGCACTGCCGTATTTCTCATCGGTTCAATTGCCTCTGGAGCAGCGCAATCGATGGAACAACTGATTATTTTCCGTGCCATCCAGGGGTTAGGCGCAGGAGCGGTTCTGCCTATCGTCCTGACCATCATCGGTGATATTTTCGCGCTGGAAGAACGGGCTAAGGTGCAGGGACTGTTCAGCGGCGTTTGGGGTCTGTCCAGCATTATTGGCCCTGCTCTTGGCGGGGTAATCGTTGACCATTTCTCCTGGCGGTGGGTCTTTTATATCAATATCCCCTTTGGCCTGCTCTCCGCTTTCCTGCTCATCGTCTCCCTCAAAGAGAAC
>Ga0070698_100007228_pt1 | contig 12031 bp, 13 predicted proteins | sample KBSK1502metaG_FD_65477 | JGI IMG/M metagenome (GOLD analysis project Ga0070698, IMG submission 65477) | Corn, switchgrass and miscanthus rhizosphere microbial communities from Kellogg Biological Station, Michigan, USA - KBS K1-50-2 metaG | ecosystem: Host-associated > Plants > Roots >...
GAGCGCTACGAGGCGGATGGACTCGAGGGCTTGGCCAACCATTCACATCGACCGGCTCACTGTCCGCATCAGATGTCGGCGGCGGTTGAGGCACAGCTGCTGGAGATGCGACGAGCCAAACCGTACTGGGGAGCTCGACGCCTTGCTCTCGAGCTGGGGCGCAAAGGGAACCTCGATCGCCTTCCGGAGGCGTTCACGCGCCAGCTTTATGTCCAGAAATGCGACGCGGTTTACCAGCACGTCTTTGATAGCTATTGGGACGACGGGCGCTCGGTCTATGACCACGCCGCGTAGTGACGGAGGCAGGCCTGTTGCTTGCTATAAGCACTCGATACTGGGAGCCCGTGCGGGCGGAGCCGTGCCAAGATCGCCCGTGTTGAACCCCCTACTCGGGCCCCGAGCTCGTGTGCTGAAGAGGCCCCTACGGTATCGGCATGTCGCGTAGCGGTGGCGACAGAGGCCAAGATCTGGCCGTCGCCTGCCCTTTTTTGCAACGTAATCCCCAGGTTGACCGGATCGGCGAAACCGGTGTAGGACTGTAGTTATTCGACCAAGCGACGTGGCTACCGAAAGCAGTCGAGCTGGGCCGTATGGAGGAAAGCCTGGTCGCTCCCCCCGCATTGAACGTCGGGTGCGGCATAATCCCTTCAGCTAGGGAGCTCTGTAATTCGGGGCTGAACGAGGGTAGCAAATGAGTCAAAACGGCGAAACTTCAATCGACTATTTCGTGAACGGTGAGAAGGAGCAGACGACTCAGCATAAGCTCACAGTGACCGAGATCCTGACCAGGGCCGGCTTCGAACCGGCGACTCAATACACCTTGACTCGGGATGAGGGCAGTCACAAATACACCGATTATCAAGAAGAGGTTCCAATCCACGAGAACGAGCGCTTCACGGCGACATTCATCGGTCCGACGCCAACGTCATAGCGCCGTCACATGACGGCCGATGACTTTGATTCCTACGTCAGAACTCTCGGATATGTCGTAGATCTCCTCGGCGATGGGCAGGGCAATCAGTACTCGGTCGTAGGAGATGTGAGAGTAACTGCAGGGTCCTTAGCCGGAAAGGTGTGCGACGTTGCAGTGCAACGTCTGCCGGCGATTCCTTATCAGGCACCGCCAGCGATCCACACTCGACCACACCTCGTTCAGGCCGACAAGGCTGCGACGTTAGCGATACAGGCGAGTGCGCTGGGCGTGGACTGGCAATACTGGAGCCGTCGGTTGGATAGGCCACCCTCGCCGAAGGCTTTGTGGACGTACATCCTGACTGTGCTGGCTGAGGCTTAGGTGATCGGGTACGACGCGGCGGCATTCGCGGGGGTCGACCTTTCCGTCGCGATGACTGAGGAAGTAGACCACCTTCTCGGACAGCACTTGGACAAGGGCCCGCGGCAGGAGGATCTTACTTTCGCCTTCTGGCGACCCAGCCGCGGCGCGCGACGTTATACAGGGATCCTCTACGAAGCCGCTCTTCCCGAGGATGGTGATCGGATCCTTGATGGAAACGTAGCTTTTACGGCGAACTATCTCGAACGCGTTCTCAGCGTTGTCCCCTCGGACACTGGCATCGCACTGTTGCACTCACACCTTGGACCGGGCTGGCAAGGGATGAGTGATGATGATGTAGTAGCGGAGCGTGATCGGCTCGCAGGGGCCGTAGCCGGACGAACCGGCTTACCCATCCTCGGCTTGACTCGGGGAACCGACGGAGCGTGGAGCGCGCGCTATTGGCTGCGTGTCGGTCGGCGTCAATATGCGCGCCATTGGGCGTCTACGGTTCGGATCGTCGGGCAGCGCCTACGGATAACCTTTCACCCGAAGCTCGCGCCGCCTCCGCCTGACCAGCCATCACAACAAGCGACTATCAGTGTGTGGGGCAGCGAAGCTCAATCCGATGTCGCACGCACGCACGTGGGAATCGTTGGCCTCGGAAGCGTGGGAAGCATCGTCGCTGAGGGCTTGAGTCGCATCGGCCTCCAAAGAGTGACCTACATCGACCACGACACAATAGAGGCACGTAATCTTGACCGAACTCTCGGCTCGATTCCCGAGGATGCATCTCAACGAACACCAAAGGTCGAGGTGGCGCGACGGCTCAGCTCGGTAAGCCACACCGCGCTGGCATTCGATTGCCGGCCCGTGCCGCACAGCCTCCTCACTGAAGATGGCCTGCGCGCAGCGCTGGACTGCGACGCACTAGTAGGTTGCGTTGACCGCCCTTGGCCGCGGTCGGTGCTGAACACGATCGCGAAGGCCCACCTGATTCCGCTCATTGACGGTGGCATCCTCGCCCGGGTCCAGCCCGACGGTAGACCCCTTCATGTCGATTGGAAAATACACACTGTCGGGCCGTCCCGCCGATGTCTCTACTGCTTAGGCGCGGTACCGCGCAGTGACGTTGCGCTGGACATAACTGGAAAGCTCGACGACCCTGACTACATCCGCGGTCTCACGGTCGCGGAACGCGAACGCTACGCACGGCGCAATGTGTTCCCGTTCAGTCTTTCCGTTGCATCCCACGAAATCCTCCAACTCGTTGGGTTGATCACCGGCATGACGCGCATCGGTGGAGTCGGGCCACAACACTATTCGGCTTACCCCGGAATCATGGTGGTTGATCAAGTGTCGGATTGCGATGCCGACTGCGAAGTCAACCAACTGACGGCGAGCGCTGTGGATCTCCTGCCGTCCATTGTCTCTCCCGGCGATGTACAAACCCCAATTAATCCCGTGACATGTGCGAATTGCGGCGCGATTCGCCCGACAGAGCTGCTGACAGGAGCGCCACGGACGGCTTGCCCAAAGTGCGGCGCGGTGGCCATCACGATCCACGCCAATATTCATGAGTTCTTGTTGACTCGCGATCGAATTGAGGCGACGCTCACAGCCAGTTCCTCGGCTCGCGATTGGCGAAGGCGTTGGGAAGAAATCCAGCATGACCTCGATGAACTGCGACCCGAGCGACTTACCCCCTTTAGTTCAGAAGGAATTAATCAGGCAGCGCATGATCTCCACTCGTTCTTTATCCAGGCCTACCACTTAAAGGACGCACTCAAGATTGATGCTCGATCTCTTGGTATCGACCCTAAAGATGTTGAGGCGGCAGTTGACAGCGAGCCAGATCTAGCCCTGTTGGCAGACCTTGCGAATCTGGACAAGCATGGCAGGCTAGATAGGCCACCACGTAGCGGTCACGTCCCTGCCGTGATCTCGGTCGAAGCGATCACCGGCGTGCAGGGTTGGCGCCTCCGGCTCAACCTTGAACATGCAGGTAAGCAGCTAGATGGTGTCGAGGTCGCGACTAAAGCAGTTGATGCATGGCGCCGAGTTTTGGCTGGCTGGCGCATAGCGTAAGGCTGACATCTGATGATGGCTGCTTCCGAATCATTTTGAGAGTTAGCGTGGACGAGGGCTTCCCAGGTCGAGCGGTTGCAGCGCACGCAAACAGACTGATTCCGCCGTTCGACCAAGACTTCATGCGTCACAACGGGTTCGGCGCCCGTCGTTTGCTAGCGATAAGCGTCGGATATCGCGAGCCAAGCTAAACACCTGAGGTCTGGCTGCCAAAGGTCCCCGCAAGAGTTCTATAGCGCCAAGCGAAGGGCTGGTTTAGCCGAGGATCACCTCCTTTGATGACACAATCCCGTGGTTACGCGCCGCTTTGTCGTATGAAAACAGCGTCACTACTCCGGGCTCATCGACTCCCGCCTTCAGCCATCCAACGGCGGACAATGCTCTATTCCATACGCGCGGTGCGTCGGTGGCATGCAGCTTTAAAGGCGCAGACGTGGACGATCCGCTCCCGACTCCGAATAGATTCAGGTTCACGCTTACGCTCAGTTGGCCGTTTAACGCTGATCTGACAACTTCAGACGTGACGGCCAAGTTGTCGTCGGCTCCCACAACCACAACCATAGGCACATTGAGCTCGCCGGCCAGTCCTGCGTATCGGGACACCTTCTCTCGAATCTCGTCCGCGAGGGCGTCGCTATCAACCCATACTTCTTCTACGGGAGTCAGAAGTTCCAAGTCTGTTCCAGGGCTCCTTGCAACCACCAAGAAGGTGTAGTCGCCGATGGCCCATCCCTGGCCGACTGCGATGGGGTTTGAAGCAAGCCACCTCGCGGTCTCGCGAACCAAGTGAATGGCGACATCAGGGTAAGGACCAGTACGGTCTCCCGAGATCCTCGCCACCCTTAGCCTCCAAGGCTCGTGGATCCGCGCGAAGCGATCGGTGAGTTCATCCCAACGTCTATCTGCTGCATCGACGGGTTTTGGCCGCCTACGGTTCAAGACCTCGATGATGTGAGTTGGACGGTCGCCAGTGTCAAGCGCGACCAGGTCGGGCGTTTTGCCATCGATCTCCGGCTCATACGCGAGTTTCAATCCCGCTGTCTGGAGAATGGCTGCGACGGCGAGTTCGTTGTAGGACTGAAGGAATCTGCCAAGAGTTTGGATATTGCGAAAGAGAGTCTCAGCGCCACGTGGCTCCAAGTTCTCAAGAGTCCGATTCGCCCAAGCCCGCTGTCGTTCGCGCTTCGGATCAGTGGCAAGAGCGAAATGTCCCGGACGATGAGATGCCAGCTTGGAGGCATGCTTTTTAAGGAGGGCGGCCATGTAGGCGTCGTCGAAGAACATGTCGTTACTTTGCCAGGAAGCTGGAGGCCTGAGCCGCTGGGCGGGCGGAAAGTCGATGGAAGTGGCCTTGACAACTCGGAGTATTGGCCCACAATGCAGCAGTTCGAACGGCATTGATCCTCGCGAGCTTTGAACCGGCTCGCGCCCACGAGAGCCTAGGAGGACTTGAATGGGCTACTTGGCGCGTGACGTCGCCCGGATTCCCGGAGCAGGCTTCGAGTGGTTTGTGTTCTTGCTCGAGGACAACTGGTCGGACGCGCTCAGGAACGAATTGGCCGACAACTTCGAGAACCTTGCGCGTGAAGTAGGTCCTCAGGTGCTCGCTGTTCGGGGGTTCGAGCGCGGACCGTTCGCCGCGGAAGTCTTAGCCGCCTACGCGCTGGACCATGATCCCTCCGGCTCCCGACGACTTCCAGCACTCTTAATCGCCAACCAGCTTCCAAAGGACGTGAAGAACGACGACCCGCGCGTTGAGAAGGTGAAGATGATTCTTCTGCCGTTGGATGAGCAGTACATAAGGCCAGGGTCAGTTAGCGAACTTCTAGAGAACGTGGCTCGGACATTGAGAGATACAGACTCAGTCAAGTCTCTGCAATCTCTTGACCGCAATAGGATTGAGAGACACTGGGGATGGTTGAACAGGTATGTGGAGTTGAAACCCAGCTTCATGGGCTTTGGCGTCAACATCAACGAGATTATTGACAGCCTTATCCGCCGGGCCAGCTGAGGACCTGGCGGATAAGGCGAGCTGAGACTTTCCACGTCCGTCAGCAACACCGGACCAGCACCCGTGAGTAAGACCATGAAGACAACAGGTATCGACGTGGCATTGGGCCAAGCCGGCCTGGAGGCTGCCCGACAGACGATCGCTCGGTATTCCGATGAGGGCCTGAGTAGGTTTTGCATGGAGGCTGCACGGCTTGACCATCCCTGACGCAGCGAGTTGCTTGCGATAAGGCGCCACTATCGTGAGCCACGGTCGACGTGACAAGGCCTCCGCTCGATAGTCTTCAGACGTGCGGCTGACCAGCTGGAATGTGGGCATGAGTCTTGCTCGAAAGCTGCCGGCGCTCATGGCGCTGAATCCAGACCTGGCCGTCCTTCCAGAGGTGAGCACCCTCGACATAGGTCAACACCACGAGTCTTCTTGGGTCGGCAACCTCCCCCACAAAGGTCTCGGAGCGTTTGCGTTCAATGGTTTCCAGATTCGACGACATCTCTCGTGGGACGACAGGATTGAATTCGTTCTGCCTATAGAGGTGACTGGCGCGATAGATTTCCTATTAATCGCCGTGTGGGCCATGCACAATCGGGCCATTCAGCGAATCCCGGAACGCCCGAATCGGTGGCAGGTGCTTCAAGCGCTTGAGGCTTACGAACCGCTTATCCGATCAAGGCCCACGGTTGTCGCCGGCGACTTCAACAACGCGCTCCTTTGGGATCGTCCGGGCAAGGCTTCGAATCACTCCGTTGCGGTCGAGAAGCTTCGAAGCCTGGGCTTGGTTAGCGCCTATCACGCGAGCCGAGGTGTCGAGCAAGGGCGTGAAGCACAACCGACGCTGTACTGGATGTGGCATGAGAACACTGGCTACCACATCGATTACGTATGGCTTCCGGAGACGTGGTTGCCGGCCCTCAAGTGTGTTGAACTGGGAGACTACCCAACCTGGGTCGCCGGGCACCTGAGTGATCATGTGCCGCTGTCCGTCGAAGTAGATAACGCTCTGATCCGATGATCCTCCGACGCAGCGCCAGAAGGTTGCTGCGAATGACGCATCGCTAAGTGGGAGCGACCGTCTGCTGTCGTGTATGATCGCCGGCTCCCTAACGAAATGCCGGCGGCGCCGCAGAGTTGCGTCGCAAGACCTTCCTGTTCCTGGTAATTTGCCCAAAGCATTTTGATGAGCGAGCCATATCTCGGCCACTATTTCGGACCGCCACCTATTAGGAAGCCAGCGACGATGAAGGTCTTCACGCCACATGGCACGGAAGAGTTCGAAGGCAACAACTTTCACGTCGATGAGGGATACCTGATTGTGTATAAGGCAGCCACGGTCGATGACAAGACGATTCGCCTTTATCCCGTGGCAGTGTTCAAGCCGCAGGGCTGGCTTGGCTACGCGCCCGGCGAGCCCGATGAGGTCAAGCCGTTGCCAATTGGGTTCCGCCAGCAGGCTTCGGAGCCATCCAAGTAGCGGGCGGGTAGTCGAACCCTTACAGCCACAGGGTGATGTACCGATGCTATCGATAAGACTTCGATATGGATAGCGGTCGCAACGGTTTGCCAAACCGTTCGAATCTCATTAACCTTCGTGCTACCAGGTTCTTGTCGGGCTCGTGAGCGCGAGTGGAACTGGGCTGTGATCCTGATGTTGGATGAGTTCGGCAACGGCAGACGAGACAACCGACAACTAGTGGGGAAGTTGGAGGGCGAACAGCACGCCTCAATCAGCGTGCATTCAGCACACTGCCGTGTAGATGAATTGACGCGATTGACCCCGGCTGGCCTCGCGCGAATTCATCGTGATCTAGTTTGGCCGAAACCGGTCGCGCAATGCTTCAGCCTCTGATCGTATATAAGCCACATCTGGGTCGTCGCCGCCTGCGGTATCGTTCAAAAGTCGTTGCAACTCAGAAAGGGCCTCAAGATTTCTGTCCATGAGAATGAGCGTCCGCGCTCTATCGTAACGAGCGCGCGCGGGTACCCAGGCCTTCTGGACGCCGGCTTCGTCGAGGATGACGTCGAATTGTTGCAATGCAGCCTCGAAATCGTCTCGTGCCATGAGCGCCATACCTAGGTAGAGTCCTGCAATCGCCACCACACCCTTCAGCCATGGATCGGTCGAATCCTTGAACCTTCCAATAAGTGCTTCGCAGGCAGAAACCTCAGATTGAATATCGGACGCTGTGGGTTCATCTTCGGTGTCGCCGGCGGGACTCATTATGGCCTCGAGGAGGGCCTGGGCCTCAAATCGGGATCTCATGAGTTGCAGAGCTCGGTCACCCGCAGCAGATTTGAAGTCAGCATCTTCGACCTCTATCGTTAGTACGTTGGCGAGGTGACCCACCGAGGCCGGCGTGGGCCGAGACTGATCGGATCCCATGTCGCGCAGTCGTTTCAGCAGAGCTAGGTCATAGCTTTCAAGACTCAGCTCACCTCTAAACAGGCGTGACCAAAACGAAAGGGCAGCTCGGCTTCGGCCGAGCGACCCGCGCTGCTGGTAGAGGTACTTGGCGATCATGTAGTACATGCCGATGGGCTGACCATGAAATGCATGCAATTTGCCGAGCACCTTATCAAGTCGGCTGGTCTCAAAGCGTTCTGGAATGATGCCCGTGAACATCACGAATGCGCGCTTGCCGCCGGCGTTTAGCCTCAAGCTGGTCGGGCTCACAGAACTGATGGCGTTCATCCGCGCTTCACCCAGGGGAATGTGAACGTCAGAAACCGCCGAGAGAGGGATTTCATATTGTTCCCATCCAGGATCAGAGAGCGTCTCGCGAATCCAACCGATCGTGTGATCGCGCGTTGCGTACAGCACTCCATGAAAGGGAGGAGACAGATTAGTCATGCTGAGGAAACGCAAAGCTGAAACCGGCTCGAACTTGAAGTCGACATAATCGACGCGGACAACTCGCGCCCGATCGATCGTTTGGGAGACTGCCTCCTTCCAGTTATGCGCCGCGAGTTCGGTTACTAACTCCATTGCGGAGCTGGCGGCCTCTGTTGCCATGTCGATCCAAGAGCTGCCCGGCATCATTACCTCGTGATAGGCGAAGCGCAGAAGGCTACGGTAGTCGGCAACCGATCACCGTTAAAGTGCACGAACTTAACAGGGCTGGCCTGTAATCGTTTAGGGGTGGCCTCGCCTGCTCTGACTACTAGTGAGAGCGCTCTGACTGACTGGCGCTCGTTCTCATAGTGGGCAGCCAAGATCAACGGTTGCCGATAGCTCCTAAGCGCAATCTTTGATCAGCTTGCTCCAGAGAAGCACACGAATATATGCAATTCAATGCCGTCAGTAGTTCCACTGAAAGGTCATGGTAAAAATGCCAGCATCGACTGTTGTGCTGGCGTCCCCCGAATGCCACAAGCTAGTATCGGCATCCTCGAACGAAGCGAATTCGTGTGCTTGTAGTGAGTCCTTGCCGCAGGTCACAGTCGTATTTGGTGGTCCCTCAGTGTACAGGCTCAGCGACACACCCTCGAAATAGCCATCAATAAGCGCGAACGTTAGTCCGGCCTTGTTGAAATTCGATGGATTCACAGGAATTGCCTTGAACACACAGTGGGAAAATCCATTGTCGGTTATCCGCAACGTCCCACTCATTGTCCAGTTTCCTGAAGGCGGCGTCCCAGCTGGACCACCTAACTGGCAGAAATAGGTGCAATAGCCCGAGGCGTTGCATGTCGGCACCATGCCGGTGCCCATGATGACACCGCCCTGGATCACCACTGGGCAAGGGCCCTGGACTTCTATCCATTGAGTACAACCTTCGTCCGCGGTTGCGCGGCCATCGATCTGGACCGTAAATCCTGTCGGAAACCGACTCGTGCTAATGCACGGTAGTGGATCCACTTTGAATGGGTTAGCCCCCTGACTGCCTTTATAACCATGTCCATGTTGGACAACCTCCATATGAAGATGCGGGCCCGTGACGCCGCCGGTACTGTCGGACAACGCAACCGATTGCCCTGCTGCTACATGGGTTCCGTTGCTTATGCCGAATACTGTCGGGTCGCTCTGCCCGGGCGGAGCCTGATTGTTGGGGCCACCTTCAAGGTGGGCCAGAACAACGGTGGCATCTGTACCGTCGATGACGATGTACTCACCCCAGCTGTGACCACTAGGCGGGATAGCCTGGAAATTGACGACCTCGACCGTCCCACTAATGGGAGAGACGATTGAGGTTCCGTCGGGGACGGCGATATCCACCCCATAGTGCGGTCTACTTTGCCCCGGATGTAACGGGTCGCCACGTTGCCCAAATGAGCTCCGGATATGCTGCTTGATCTGATCTGGTCCCCAGCCTTCGATTGGAGATCCGATGCCGGACGGGCAGGGCACGGGATTCCCGTCGATATTCGTCGTCATCGCTCCGGCGGACTCGAGAACCAACGACGGTGGTCCTTCTCCGCTGTTTTGGCCCGCATCGTTCGACGCCGTCGTAGCGGTTTCTGGCCAACCCACGCCAAGGATCGCCTCGTAAGCACCGTTGTCCTCGACTCGCTGTGAGAATGCGTACCCCGGTAAGCTAGCCGTCAGAGCGTTTCCATCCGTTCTGGCGGGGAGCACTTCGAACTGATCGAGGACAGCCAGGTCCGACGGCTCGACGATCTGATCAACCAGTTCGGGAGTCGCGTTTTGCTGTGGCGCCATAGGAATTGCGATCGAGACCTTCACCGGGCGAGATGGGTTTGGCGCCGACGCGCCAAGGGCGAGCTTTACTTGATGCGAGGCAAAGCTCGTGAGGCCATAAACCGCTCCTGTCTCCGATAGGAGCTCCGTGGTGGCTCGGCTGGTTTCCTGACTCATGCTGATGTTCTGGCCAGTTGCCACTGCGCTGGAATCGATGAACGCGCATGCGACCCCGCGCACTCCAACGGTGGCGGATTCAGTCCCGGCTGTGATGGAAGACGGATATGCTGTCCCCAGCGAACAAGCCCGCTCTGGCGTTGGGATCGGCGGGTTCGGGTTGCAGCCAAGAGAGGCAAGTGTCAGGCTCAGGCACATAGCCACGATGGTTCCTGTCCTAGGCCCCATCGCGCAGCTCGATCTGGACGGCGTCTCGTGGCGAGCCGCACGGTCCACCTCAAACCACGTCCACACTTCCGGCCTTGGCCATTTCTCTCTTGAATACGGGCGCGAACGTGGTCGAAACAAGGAACCGAGGATGTCGTGGCATCACCGGATGCCGTTGCGGATTATGTCACCGGTCACGTTGATGTCAAGCTGTCACTTGACGCCCCGTAATCTCCTCGTTGGTGGCGACGGCACCTTTTCCTTGCCTTATCAGTGGCCATCTAGTAGGCCACCGCATGGCTCTGTGTCATGGCCCGGACGTCAACAAGTGCTGTCGAATCCGACCCCAGGTGGGCGACAGAGGTGGGCGCCAGAGCTCGGTCAGGCTGGCGGTGGAACAGAGCCCGGCATCGTATCCGGAGAGTGGGGCGATCTGTCACGGTCTGGCAAACCATGGGGCTTCATGTGACAGCGTGGGCATCGGCCCACCGGTAAGCTGCACGCCGATGACGAAGCGGAGACGCCGGCAAAGCTCCAGCAGCGTGGTACCTGTCCCATCTGTGGACGGAGTTTCAGCCTAATCCGTACACGCTTCGGCGGACCACCTTTATTGTTCGGAGCCGTGTTATCTAAGGGCCGACCTTCGCATGGGTGGCGTCCGCCGCGATCCGCCGTGTAGGCCCGGAAGCCTGCGATGCGACGCGCCCAACGCGCCAACGTTCTCCGATCCGTCGAGGCGGCCACGAACCCCAACCAGCGAAGAGGCATGCCCGCCTTGAGGGCCGCTACGGTTGCCCAAACCGTATTAACCAGCGGGAGTTAGTCGCTCGGGTACCTGGGCTTGGGGCTAACTCGGTGACAAATGCATCGCCTCGTTACCAATCGCCTCGTGAACACGAGATGACAGCAACCGAACTCGGCGTACCGATTCGGGCCTTGGCGCGCGACTCGTAGCGGGATCGATCACTCTGGGCTCACCGAACGTCTCACCACGTCGAAACTGCTCGCGAGTGAGGTCGACTTCGATACCGGATGGCAAGCGATTCCAATAGTGGGTCTCTACCCGCGCGCCATCTCGGGAGCATCCGAGACGAGCAACACGCCACCAAATAGCTCGTGGATCACCATCGCCGTCACGCCACATTGGCCTCGTGCAGAGTCGGATTCTTTCCACTCATCTGGATCGTCAGAAGTATCCCTGCACCAGGCCTTTCGAATGATCGCCTCAAGGTCGGCGAGCGTCATCGTCGGCAGGATATCAGCGATTCGTGTGACGGCCACGTGATCCAGGCACAATGAACCAATAGCCCGAACTGCGACTGGTCGCAGCGGTTTCGGCAACCGTTGCTATCGATAAGCGCTCACCATCGGTAGCTTGGCATCGCGCGCGTCTTCTCTTATATGTGACGAGCCGGCTCTGATGCCGATAACTTGCTGCTATCAACATCTCCACGTCTCGGGCGATGAAGCTTGTTTGGTAAGGAAAAGGCCCCGCGGTTCGAATCCAGGCGCGGACTCCAATCCAACGAACCCTCATCGCGCTAGCCTGTGAGATTGCGCCCACCTCGCTGCCTCGGCTCGATGCCTAACATTCAGTTTGTCGAATACGTTGTGAAGGTGGTTCTTAACCGTCGAGAGTTCG
>Ga0070698_100007229_pt1 | contig 12028 bp, 1 predicted proteins | sample KBSK1502metaG_FD_65477 | JGI IMG/M metagenome (GOLD analysis project Ga0070698, IMG submission 65477) | Corn, switchgrass and miscanthus rhizosphere microbial communities from Kellogg Biological Station, Michigan, USA - KBS K1-50-2 metaG | ecosystem: Host-associated > Plants > Roots >...
TCGGTTGCTTCGGATCTAAACCCTTTCTTACTGGCGCCTTGGCTCTGCGGCGCCTTGGCGATTTCCGGGGAGCACGGGCGTCAATCGGTGCACGCGACGGGCGCGGAGTGGACGATCACATCATCGATCCACAAATCGAGCGCGGGCTGCGCATCGGGCACGTTGTTGCCCGAAAACCCGATGCCCCACGCGAGCAGCGAGACGGGCGTTGTCGCGTCGTCGGTACGCACGTTCGGCAGCGATGACGTCACCGCCCCGGTGATGTCGAGCGAGCCCGTCGTCGTCGGGCTCAGCACGACCTGAAACACGAGGCAAAACCAGTTTCCGACGGTGACGGGGTTCGTGATCATCGAGCTGCTCTCGAACTGGCTGTACACGTGCGTCTCGTTGGCGAATAAGAAGATGTAATCGCCCATCGGGCCAACCCCGATCTGCTCGGCCACGAGCAGCTCCATGCCGTTAGCGCCAGCGGGCAGCGCGGAGAGCCAGAACCAGCTGCGGATCCAGAACGTCTTGGCGGCCGGCACGGGCCGCGTCGCGTTCGCGTAGCTGTCGCTGGCTGCCGCGAAAGCGGGACTGTGCACGTGCAGTGAGCCGGTGCCACTGTGCGCGCGCGTCGTGTCGACGGTGACGCCCGGGTCGACGGTCCACGCCGGGTCGAGCGTCGGGCTCTCGAAGCGGTCGCAGAAATCGAACGTGCATACGAACGAGGTCGGGCCATCGTCGCCACTGTCGATCGTCGGCGTATCGTCACCGAGGCCGAGGAAGCCGAAGCGTCCGCAGCCAGCGACGACGAGCAGGAGCGCGACCCCTCGCATCTACTTCATGGTACCGGCTGCGGCAGCAAAATGAGCCGAAACGACAAACGCCCCAGCCGAAGCCGGGGCGTTACGTTGTTACGCGCGCGTACGGATTAGCCGGCGATCGTGAGTCGACCGGCGATTGAGATCCGCGAAGCGGACCACAAATGGAATTAACCAGCGATGGTTAATCCCATTTGAGCGCGCACCGAGAAGAACTCCTCGGAGATCGAGTACAGCACGAGCTCCTTGATCTTGTCCTTCACCTGCGGCCCACCGACGGTGACGGGCTCTGCCGAGACCATGCGTGCCGCGACCTCGAGGTCACCGCACACCACGAAGCCCGCGCGGTGCGAGACCGCGTCGACCGCGTGACCCCACTTGGCGAGGTTGATCTCCGGCGCCGCCTTGATGAAGCGCTGCACCACCAAGCCGAGCTGCTCCATCGCATGCGGTGGCATGCGCTTGGTCATCTCGGGCAGGTACTGCTGCACGAGCGCGACCGTATCCGGCGGCACCGGGAACTTCGGCTGCAGCATCACGATTGCCGTGAGCACCACAACCTTGAGCTCGGTGTTCGTCGGAAGCAGCATCTTCAGGTAGTACTCGGGCCGCATGAACGAGAGCCGGCGTGCCGAGAGGAATGCCACCTCACGCTCGTTCTTGCCTTGGAGCAAGTGCGGGCGCACCACGAACGACGGGCACAGCTCGTTCTTCTCGATCGCGTTGGCGAGCTGGATGTCCGCGGCCTTGTTGTCCTCGACGAGGTACACCTCGGGCAGCGGTACGTTCAGCACCTGCGCGACGTAGTAGAAGAGCTTCGAGAACATCAGCGGATCGCCTTGGAGCTGGCGGCGGTCTTTCCGCTTCACGCCAAACTCTTTGTGCGGGTACGCCTTCATCGCCGCGACGCCTTGCCAGCACGCCCCGAAGATCGCGCTGATGAAGCGGTTCTCGTCGGGGTGGACCAGCTTGGCCCACGTCTCGTTGCTCATCATGTTCTTGGCCTTGACGAGCCCACGCGGCTTGTACTGCTCGTAGAACTGCAGCTCGTCGGGGTCGGCCTTCTTCAAGAACGCGAGGGTGTTACAGATGCACCACGTCTTGTCGTACTGGTGCGTGTCCATGTAGATCTTGCGCAGCGCCTTGTACGAGTCGTACTTGAACGGCTCGTTCCTCAGCATGAGCATGTGCTGCTGGACGGCCTTGTCCGTGTAGTCGGGACCCGCCACCAAATACAGCTCGGCGAGGATCTCGGCACGGTCCGTTCCGTCGGCACGCAGCTCGTTCTTCGGATCCATCTGCTGCGCGATCTCGAACGCCTGCGTTGCAGACTGGTAGTGCTTGAGGCGCGAGCGATAGATCTCACCAAGGCCGTCGAACAGGCCGACCTGCAGTTTGTGGAACAGCGGGTTCGGCGTGCCGCCCTTCGGCAGACGCTTGATCATGTCGCGGTACGCGCGCTCCTGGTTCTTCCAGTCACGCTTCGTGGTCAGCACCTTGTCGATCGCTTCGAACGACTTCAAAGCGCGCGGGAGCATCTTCTCGTCGAGCTTGTCGGGCTGCGAGAAGAACGCGTCGAGCGCCTTGTTGTAGTACTCGATCGCCTCGTCGAGCGACTTCAGCTCGTCGCGGCAGACCGTCGCGGCTGCGTGGTAGTACGCACCCTTGCGAACACCCGCCGACTCGAGCGCGACGAACCGTTCGATCATCTCGACTGCCTTCTTCCACTGCTTCGTCTCCGTGTAGAGGTCGAGCAGCTTCTGGAGCAGCTGGTGATCTTCCGGCGAAACCTCGAGAGCCTCGAGGTACGTCGCGGTCGCTTTCTGCGGGTTGTGCAGCTTGTCGTAGTAGATGCCGCCGACCTCGGTCAGAAGTTGCGTCTTCTGCTTGTCGGTCGACGTCGCCATCAGGCCGCGCTTGCCGTGGATGACCGCTTCCCAATCGTTCTGCGCCGTCTGCAGTGCGATGACTGCTTCGAGCGTTTCGCGATGGGTCGGATCGATCTCGAGCGCCTTCTCGTACATGTTGAGCGCCTTCTTGCGCTCACCCAGGTTCTGGCGCACCTGACCGAGGCGGTTGTAGACGCGAACGACTTCGCCCTCGTCTTGCCCGTCACGGTGTTGCACCAGGATGGTCTGGTAAATCTTCCCGGCCTGATCCCATTCCTTCATCTTGAAGAGAAGGTCAGCGCGGCCGATCAAGGTCGGCAGATAGGTCGAGTTGATGTCGTACGCGGCCTTGTAGTAGCCGAGTGCCTTCTGGTAGTCGCCGAGCTCGTCGGCGCACTTCGCAGCGCGGTAGTACAGCTCGTTGAGCTCGTGCGGGTCGGCATGTAGCTGGCCGACCTTGCGGCACAGCATGTCGATCACCGGCGACATCTCCTGCCACTGGTTGTCGTGGAAGTAGAGGTCGGCGAGCGGTCGACCTGCGTCGACGTGCTCGGGATCGAGCGCGATGACAGCCGCGTAGAGCTGCTTCGCCTGATCCTCCTGGTGCGCCATCTTGTACATGTAGATGTTGGCCGCCTCGAACAGCAGGCGGACCTTGTCGATCACGACCGGCGTCACGCTCTCAGCGCGCACCATCATCTGGGCGGCCTTGAGCCAGTCACCGCGATCCGAGTACTGCTTGGTGAGGGCCTCCATCGTCGGCACGTGCGTCTGATCGAGCGCCAGGCCGCGCAGCAAGTTCGCCTCTGCCGCTTCAGCATCGGCGAGCTGCAAATACTGGATCCTGCCCATGCGCCAGTACAGCTCGACCTGCTTCTCGACGTCCTCGACGAGCGTAACGAGGTGCGCCATCATGTCGATCGCGCGATCCCATTCGCTGATCTGCTCGTAGAGGCGGCCCAACGCATCGAGTGCACGCTGCTCGTCGCCTTCGAACGACAACACGTCGTTGTAGGCTTCGATCGCGCGATCGACTTCCTTGAGCTCCTCTTCGTAGATCTGCCCCATCGCGACGTACAGCTCGATGCGCGTCTGCACATCCGCCGTCGCCATGATGTGGTTGCGATACGTTTCGACGAGTGCTTCGTACTTACCGCTCGCCTGGTAGAGGCGCGCTAGCTCCTTGTACGCACCGAAGTTGCGGTTATCGATCGCGACGATCTTCTCGAGGCATTCAGCCGCGCGGTCGAGCTTGTTGAAGCGCTCTTCCCACGCTGCCGCCATACGCTCGTAGAGCGAGACGCGCTCGGCATCCGACGGCGTCGCATCGAGCTGTGCCTCGAGGACATCGAGGTACTTCTCGGTTTGCTCCGTCTTCTCGTACAGGCCTTCCAACGCGCGCAGCGCGACCAGGTTCGACGGATCGAGATCGAGCACCTTGTTGTAGGCGGTGATCGACTGGCCCGCGTCGAACAGACGCAAATCCCAGATCGAACCGATCTCCAACCGGAACTTGACGATCTCGTCCTCGTCGGTCGACAGCTCCGCACGCCTCGTCAGGATGTCGATCAGCGGCTGCCACTGCTCGGTGCGGCGGTAGAGCCGATCGAGAGCAACGAGCGCCGTCTGCGACTGCGGGTCGTAGTTGAGCGCTTGCTGGTACGCGTGGATCGCGCCACCCGTATCCTGCATCTGCCTCTCGAGCAGCTCGGCGAGGTCGATGTAGAGCTCGGTCTTCTTCTCCTTCGCCGGCTCCGCTGCAGCGTGACGCTGCAACGTCTCCATGAGCTCGCTCCAGCTGCCGCGCTTGCGCTGCAGCTCGGCCATGCCGCCGAGCGCTCCGGTGTGAGCCGGATCGATCCGCAGTGCTTGCTGCACGGAGTGGATCGCGTACTCGAGGTGGCTCAGGTGCTCGGAGTACCAGCGGCCGATCTTGACCCAGAGGTCTGTCGCGGCGCCGCGGTCCTCGCGCTCGAGCTCGTTGACGCGCACGGTGTACTCGTCGAGGAGCTCCTGCCAGCGGTTGGTCGCCGTGGCGAGGCGCTCGAGCTCGTTCGCGGTCTCGTCGTGCGAGTAGTCGCGCTTGAACGCGGCCTGCAAGACGTAGAACGCGCTCTCCTGATCGCCGATCTCGTTTTCGTAGATCTTCGCGACCTGATTGAGGATGCCGATCTGCTGGCCGACGTCGCTCACGAGCTCCGAGCGCTCGAGGAGGACTTCGACGAGCTCGGTCCACTTGTACTGCTGCTTGTAGATCGCCTCGAGGCGATCCGACGCAACACTATTCGATGGATCCGAGGCACGCACGCGCTCGTAGACCGCGGCGGCCTTCGTGAGATCTTCGACCTTCTCTTCCCACGTTGCTGCCGCTTGCAGCAGCGTGTCGCGGCGCTGCAGCTCGTCGTCGAGGACGAGCGCACGCTTCTCGAGGACGTCGATCGACTCCTCCCACCTACCCTCGCGGACGAACAACGTCTCGAGAGCAGCCAGGGCGCGGAAGTCCGACGGATCGATCGCGATCACGCGGCGCCATGCATCGACCGCCTCATCGACGCGGCCAAGCACTTCGCCTTCGAGCTGACCGAGCTGTGCGTACAGCTCGATCGTCTCGGTCTCGCTGATCTCACCCGACAGCTGACCGACATCAATGATGCGGCGGATGGTCTGGCTGAGCTCGTCCCACGCCTGCGTGGAGCGATACAGCCGCGCCAAGCTGCGCAGCGTCTCGAGGTCGTTGCCGTCGATGCGATCGGCGGCGAGCCACGCATCGAGTGCGTTGCGCTCGCGACCGAGCTTCTCTTCCCAGACCTGGCCGAGCTTTTTGTAGAGCGGAATCTGCTCTGCATCTGGCGCGACCGCGATCTGGCGCTCGATGATCTCGACGAGCTCTTCCCACTTCTGTTGGCGCGTCGTCAGGTCGGCCAAGATGGCCAAGGCCTGGGCCTCTTCACCGCGGATATCGAGCACGCGACCGAGCAATTCGATCGCCCGCTCTTCCTCGTTGAGAGCATCCGAGCACAGGCGCGCCATGCGCGAGTAGAGGTCCGCCATTTCGATGTCGTCTTCGGCGACATCGATCAACTTCTCGTACGTCTCGAACAGCTTGCGCCAGTCTTCACGCTTGAAGTGGATCTTCTCGATCGCTTCGAGCGCGCGACGGTTGCGGCTCTCCTGGTCGAGCACCGCCGTGTAGCACCGCAGCGACTGCTCCAGATCACTGAGCTGGTCGCTGAAGATCGCGCCACGACGGAAGTACAGCTCGAGCTGCTCGTCGGGATCCTGGACGACTTCGATGCGCCTGCGCAGGATCTCTGCGAGGTCTTCGAACATCGCCGCGTTAAGGTACAGACGATCCAACGCTGCGAGCGCTTCGGGGTCCTTCGGCTCGATCTCGAGCGCCTTGAGATGCGTGGCAACAGCGTTGCCCGCGTCGTGGAGCTCGAATTCGTAGACGCGCGCGAGCTTGAGCAGCGTGAGACGACGGACTTCCTTATCCTGCGAGCGATCGAGCGCGCCGTTGTAGGCGGTCACGATCTCTGCCCAGGCGCCGGTCTCACCGGCGAGCCGCTCCCCTTGCTCGAGCGCCTCTTCCCAGCGCGGATCCTCGACGATGGCAGCAGACCACCACTCGAGGGCCTTGTTCTGGTCGTAGAGACGCCCTTCGGCGAGCTCGGCCAGCCGCTGGAACATCTGCTGGCGCTCGACGCCGACGAGCTTCGTCAGCTGCACTTCATAGATCGCGTGGAGCTTGCCGAACTCGCTCGCTGCCTCGTAGAGCGGCTCCAAGACCGTTCCGATCTCCGATTGGAGATGGCCGGCGTGGAACATGTTCTCGAGATTGGCGAGCGCGCCCTCGTGCGTCGGGTGGTTCGTGAGGATCTCGCGATACACCTCGACCGCACCCTTGCGATCACCGAGCTGCACTTCGAGCGTGTGACCGAGGCGGTACTGCAGATCCGCGATCTCGGAATCGTTCTCGGAGAGCTGGATCTCCTTGCGGAGGATCTCGGTGAGCTCGGGCCACGCTGCGGTCGTCGTGTACAGACGATCGAGCGTTAGCACCGCGTGCTTGTTCTCGTAGTCGACCTCCAGGAGCTTGCGCAGCGCCCCGATCGCCTTTTGCACGTCGCCGAGCTCCTGCTCGTAGACGCGCGCGAGACGCGTGTACAGATCGACCTGGCGCGGCACGTCGAGTGACTTGCCGGCTTCGGCCGCGTACAGGTTCGCGAGCGCTTCCCACGTACCGGTGATCTCGGCGATCCGCTCGATGTGACCGAGCGTGAGCTGGTTGCCCGCGTCGTCCTTGAGTGCGCGCGAGTAGGCGTCGAACGCGGCGTGCGCGTTACCGATCATCTGCTCGTGGAGCTGGGCGATCCGATGCAACAGCTCGACGCGCGCCGGCGGATCCTCGTTGTGCGCGACCATCACTTCGAGAACGTCGACGAGCTTTGCGTACTCGCCGCCGGTCTCGTAGATCGGTTCGAGCACGCGAGCCGCCATGACGGGCTCGACCTTGCCGTGCACCAAGCCATCGAGGGCATGGAGCGTTTCGGCATGGCTCGGATCCATCTCGAGGGCTTCGTGATAGCTCTCGATCGCGCGCGCGACGTCGCCGAGGCGAATCTGCCAGAGGTGGCCGATCCGGTACTTGAGCGCGACGGTCTCGCCGCTTGTCTCTGCCAGCTCGACCTGACGCTCGAGGTTACCGAGCAGGTCGTACCAGCGCTCGGCCTGACCGTAGAGTCGGTCGAGCGATTGGATCGCGGGCAACTGATCAGCGTCGATATCGAGGATCTGTTGATACGTCTCGATCGCCTTCGCGACATCGCCGAGCTCGCGGTCGTAGACCTGCGCGAGCACGTAGAGCATCGCCTTCTTGTCCTCGGGATCCTCGGCGAGGTCGGCCTTCTTCGCGTAGACGTCCTTGAGCGGCTCCCACCGCGCGAGGCGGACGTACATCCGCTCGAGGGCGTCCATCGCCGTCATGTCGACGTCGTCGATCGCGAGCACCTGGCGGTACTTGTCGATCGCCGCGTCGGAGTTGCCGAGCACTTCCTCTTCGATCTGCGCCGCGCGGAAGAGGAGCTGCTTGCGCTCCTCGACGTTTGGCAGCATCTCGCTCTTTCGCGTCAAGATGTCGACGAGCTTGGGCCAATCACCCGTGCGCTCGTGGACGGTCTGGATCGCGGTCGCCGCTTCGACGGTGCTCGGCGAGGCCTTGAGCACGCGCTCGTAGGTCTCGACCGCGCCCGCTGCGTCGCGGAGCTCGTTCTCCTGGATCTGCGCGCGCCGGAACAGCAGCGCTACCTTTAGATCGTCTTCGCTGGCGCTGCTCGCGACCTCGTCGTAGAGCTGCGACACCTCGGGCCACTTATCGAGGCCGCGAGCGAGGCGATCCAACTGAGCGTGCGTGGTCTCGTTGCGCGGATCTTCACGCATCGCGCGCGCAAACGTCGTGAACGCTGCGTCGGCGTTGTCGCCGCCGATTTCGTGCAGCTCGGAGATCTGGTGAAGCAGCTCGATCTTGCGATTCGGATCGAAGGCGTGCTTCGCCATGATCTCGTAGATGCCGATCTGCTTCGTCCACTCGCCGCGCGACTTGTAGATCGGCTCGAGGATGTTCGCGATCGTGAGCTCGTGCTCGGGGATCGTGATCAATCGTTCGAGTGCGGTCACCGCGTCGCGGTTTTGATCTTCGAGCTCGAGCACCTGGCGGTACGTCTCGACGGCAGCCGCGGTCTCACCGAGGTGCGTCTCGCGCAATTGCGCGAGGCGAACGAGCAGAGCGACCTGCTCGTACGGCTGCTCGACGAGCTGGAGCTGGCGACTGATGTTGTCGCCGAGGTCTCGCCACTGCTCGCGCTGGACGTACAACCGATCGAGGGCGCGCAGCGCCTTCATATCGTCGGGCGCCTGGCCGAGGATCTCGTTGTAGATCGCGATTGCCTCGTCGGGAGCGTTGAGCATCTCCTCGTGGATCGCAGCCGTGCGGTTCAAGAAATCGAGCCGCTCGACCGGATCCTCGGCGATGTCGATGCGCCGACGGTAGATCTCCATCAGGTCGGGGTAACGCTCCTCGCGCGTGAAGATCTGCTCGAGCGCCGACAGAGCACCGAGGTCATCGGTCTCGATCGATAGCGCCTTGCGGAAGTACTCGACCGCCTTGCTCGAGTCGCCGATGCGATCCTCGTAGCTGCGCGCGACCTTCGTCGCGAGCTCGTGCGCGAGCTTCGAATCCAGGTCCTTGCGCTCGAGGGCTTCCTCGAACAGCTTGACCAAGCGACCCCAGCCGTCCTCGATCAGAGGAGCGAGCGCTTCGAGGTGATCCTTCGCCGCTTCGGTCGACGGATCCTCCTTGAACGCGCGCGCGTACGCATCGAACGCCTTCTCGGCGTCGAGCAGCTTCGTGCGCTGCAGCTCGCCAATGCGGAGCAAGAGCGAGACGCGGCGGAGCGAATCCTTCTCGGCGGCGAGCTGGATCTCATGGACGCCGACGAGCGGGCCCCATTCCTGGAGCTGTTCGTAGACGGGCTCGAGGATGTTCGCGACCTGCAACTTCTGCTTGTCGTCGCGCAGGTACACCTCGAGTGACTCGCGCGAGCGCGGATGCCCGACATCGATGTCGAGGATGTCGCGATAGACATCGATCGCAGCGGCGACGTCACCGAGCTGCTGCTCCTTGAGCTGACCCAAGCGGTACTTCAGATCGACGTGCTGGGCCTTGTTCTCGTCGGGGCCGATGATCGTGATCTGACGGCCAATGACGTCCGTCAGCTCTTTCCACATCTGGTTACGAACATAGATGCGGTCGAGCGCCGACAGTGCCTTGGGATGATCGCCCGCGGCGTCGAGGATGCCCTGGTACGCAGCGATCGCTCGCTTGTCGTCCTTGACCTCGTCTTCGTAGAGCTCGCCGATCTTCGCTTGAATGTCGATACGCTCGTCGGCATCGGCCGCGAGGTCGAGCTTCTTCTCGTAGACCTTGAGCAGCTCTTCGAACTGACCCTTACCGAGGTAGAGGCGTTCGAGAGCGTCGAGCGCTTGCTCGTTACGCTCGTCGATCTTCAAGATTTGCTGGCTCAGATCGAGGGCGCGATCGACATCGCCGAGCTCGCGCTCGACGACGCGCGCCATGACGAGCATGAGCGGCAGCGCATCTTCTTTATGGCTGAACTTCGGTACCGAGGCCGTGTACGCATCGACGAGCGGCACCCAGCCGCCGGTTTCGCCGGCGAGGCGCTCGATCTGTTGATGGATATCCGGGTTTTCGTGGTCTTCGGCGTGTGCCTTGAGCCACCAGCCGAACGCCGCGCCCTTATCGCGCAGCTTCTCTTCATTATAGGTAGCGAGCCGGATCATGCGCTCCTGACGCAGGTGCCGGTCGTCCGTGGCGCGGAGCTGGATCTCGAGCGCGCGCACGAGTGCCTTCGGATCGCGACCCTGCTCGTAGAGCGGGATCAACGCCTCGGCTGCCTCGAGGTTGTTCTCGTCGAGCTGCAGCACCTTCTCGAACGCGCGCATCGCGCGATCGTTCTTCTGCAGCACATCGCGGTAGAGCACCGCGATCTTCATCGCGAGCGAGAGCCGATGCGTCTCGCTGCCCGATTCGACCTCGCGCTCGAGCACGCGGATGTACTCGTCGATCTTATTGCGCGAGCTGTAGAACTGCTCGAGCTCATCCCAGCGGCCCTCATTGACATACAGCTTCTTGAGGGCGTCCTGAGCGCGACGGTTGTTCTCGTCGAGCGCGAGCAGCTTCTGCCACGCGTCGATCGCCTTCGGCGTGTTCTCGACCTTCTCTGTATAAAGGAGGCCGAGGCGCTGATACGCGTCGGCGCGAACCTTCGCATCCGACGATGCCGCCGCCTGGCGCGAGCAAATCTCGGCCAGCTTCTCCCACTCCTTGTTACGCTCGTAGAGCTTGTAGAGCTCGGTCAGCGCTTCATCATGGGTCGGCTCGTACTGGAGAACCTTCTCCCACCAGTACGTGCAGATGTCGGGCTTCTTGACCTTCTGCGCCGCCATGCGGGCGACGTCGATCACCATCGAAGAGCGTGCCGCTTCGGGTGCGCGCTCGATCGACTGCTCGCGCAGCTTGATGAGCTTTTCCCAATCGCGACGCTTCTCGTACACGGCAAGCAGGTGCTCGGCGGCTTGCTCGTTCTGGGGATCCAGATCGAGGACCTTCTCGAACGCCTTGATCGCTTCGGCCTGGTTCGAGAACCGCTCGAGATAGAGATTCGCGACCTGCAGATAGATCGCGATCTTGCCGTCGCCTTCGGCGGTGCGCTCGGCCTTCTCGTTGAGGACCTTCACCAGATCCGGCCACCGCTTCTTGTTCTCGTAGAGCGCGGCGAGCTTGTCGTATGCGTCGAGGCGCGACGGATCGTGATGAACCGCTTGCGACAGCGACGAGATGACCTGGTTGTCGTTGTTGAGCCGGCCGTACGTTTCGGCGAGCTCGAGGAAGATCTCGGCCTTCTCGGTCGGATCGGTGGTCGCCTTCGACTCTTCATCTTTGAGTGCGTCGGCGAGCTGCGCCCACGACTGGGCACTGCGCAGCACACGAACGAGCTCACGGCGAGGCGCGCGCTCCGCGGGGAACGCGGCGATGACTTTCTTCCACTCGCTGACGCCCTTATCGGGCGCACCTTCGGCGTTGTGCGCGCGTTCCATCGCGCCCTTGACGTCCGATGGCATCGCGGCGGCAGCCGCTGCAGCCGCGGCGGCCTTCTCGGCGGCAGCCTTCTCGGCAGCAGCCCTCTCGGCAGCGGCCTTGTCGGCGGCAGCCTTATCGGCGGCGGCACGCTTGTCGGCCGCTTCCTTTTCGGCGGCGGCGCGAGCGGCTGCTGCTTCCTTCTCTAGACGCTGGCGCTCGGCAGCGGCCTCGCGCTGTTCGCGCTCGACGGCATCCTGCTCGGCGCGCGCACGTTGGGCGGCGGCGTCTTGCTGAGCCCGCGCGACCGCGGCGCGCTCCTCTTCTTCATCGACATCAGCCTCGGCGGCGGCGCGGGCCGCCTCCTCCATGCTGTGACCGGTGCTATCGCGACGCGTGCGACGCGGACGTTCTTCTTCTTGTTCGGTGCGATCGGTGGTCTCGGGCTCCACACGGATCGCGGGCATCGAGCCAACGGCCATCGGCACGTCGTCGATGCCAACGGCCTGGACGAAATCTTGGACGTTCGGGTTCTGCGGCTCGATCGATGCCGCGATGGCGAAGTACTTCTTGGCGCGCGCGAGGTCGTTGACCTTGTCGAACGCCATGTGACCGGCTTGGATAGCGATGAACAGTTTCTCTTCACCCGGCGGCATGCGATCGAGGACCGCATCCGCGAG
>Ga0070698_100007230_pt1 | contig 12027 bp, 6 predicted proteins | sample KBSK1502metaG_FD_65477 | JGI IMG/M metagenome (GOLD analysis project Ga0070698, IMG submission 65477) | Corn, switchgrass and miscanthus rhizosphere microbial communities from Kellogg Biological Station, Michigan, USA - KBS K1-50-2 metaG | ecosystem: Host-associated > Plants > Roots >...
AGCTCCGGCTCCGCGGAGGCCGCGCCGGCAGGAGGCGGCATGGCGGCGGACGGCGGCCGCGCCGGCGGCGTGACGGGCGGCGGAGCGACGGGAGGCGCTGGTGGGGGCGGCGTCGGCGTGGGTGAGCCACCGCGCGCGCTCGCGACCTCGTGAAGCGGCGGCTTGGCCTTCGCAGCCGCAGCGGGCGTTGCCGGGGGCGTGGGCTCGTTCGCCTTGGGCGAAGCGGGCTCGGCAGGCGGCGCGGCGGCGCCCGCGGCCACCGCGGACGGAGCAGCGCCAGCCGCCGCTTCGGCCAGGGTCCGGCGGCCTCCCGGGGCGGGCGTCCTCGCGGGCAGCGGCACGGCCGGCCCTGCCGCCTTGGCGGCAGCCGCTGCGTGCGGGGCCGGCGGCGCCGTGTCCTTCCTGAGGGCGGCAATCGGACCCGTCTTGCTGGAGCGCTTCGGCAGCTCCGCGGGGCGGACGCCAGCCACGGCCGCGGCGATCGCCTCCCTCTCTCCGGAGCCCCACTCGTAGCGGGTCTTCCACTCCTCGGAGAACTGCGGGGCCTCGGGCTTCGCGATGGTGGGAGCGCGGTAGACGCCGGAGCCCCTCACTTCTCCGTGCTCCACGACCACCTTGAACTGGACGACACGCGCCAGCTCCAGGGTGTCCCCATCGCGCAGCACCGCCGTGCGCACGCGCGTGCCGTTGACGAAGGTGCCGTTGGAGGAGCCGAGGTCCTCGACCAGGAGCTGATCGGCCGAGCGCGCGAGGCGCGCATGCACCTTCGAGATCGCGTCGAGGTCCGCCACCAGGTTGCAGGCCGCGGACCGGCCCAGCGTGAACTCCCCGGCGGCGATCTCCTTGACGGCGCCGTCGGAGTCGACCAAGGCGGCGCGGACGATCCCCGCCCGCGCCGGCGCGGCCCCTTCCGAGCTGCGCAGCACGAACACCAGGTCCGCCTTGCGTCCGAGGCTGATGACGTCGAGGTGCTGCAGCCGCTCGCGCGACACGCGCTCGCCGTTGACGAACGTGCCGTTGGTGCTCTTGAGATCCTCGATCTGCCAGCCCTTGCCGTCCCACTCGATGCGGGCGTGCTCGCGCGAGACGCCGTCGAGTGGGATGGCCACCCCCGCCGAGCCCTCACGCCCCAGGACCACGCCGGCCGGGCCGACCTCGAACCGCGTCGGGCGTCCCTTGCGCAGGCGCGCCCTCACTTCCGCCCTCATGGGTGGCGGAGCGACCGGGGGCGCGGCGGCCGGAGGCGATCCGCCCTCGGCCGAGGGGGCGCCCGCCGCCTTCGCGGGAAACGCGCCCTTCGCGGCCGACGCGGCGGGCTTGGCCGCGGCGCCTCCCGCGGGCGGCTTGCCGGCGCCGGGTGTCGAAGGATCAGGCATCAGGGCACCACCTTGGGATGGAACAGATGGCACTCACGGCAGTCCTGGCTGACCTGGAGCGATCGATGGCACTCCCGGCAGCTCTGGATGCCCTTGAAGTTGAGGTCGCGCGAGACGGTGCTGGCCTCGATCCCGGCGTGGCACCGCGCGCAATCGGCCTGCAGCAGGTGCGGCGCGTGCTCGAAGCGCGCACGCACCAGCACCGGCCGCGCCGCGCGCACCGTGTCCAGGGCCGCGCCGGAGAGCACGTGGCATTTCGCGCAGGCCGCGGCCAGCACGTTCGCCGTCTCCCGGCGGCGCTGCTGCTCCTCGGGCGCGAGCGGCGTCGCCGCGGGCACCGACCGGGACGCGAGCTGCGCCCGCGCCTCCGCGAGCGCGCGCTCCAGCTCGCGCCGGTCTGCATCGAGCAGCGCCGCGCGCGGCGGGGCCACGCCCTGATCGCGGAGCCCCAGCTCGTCGTGCACGCGCGCGAGAGCCGCTTGCCGCTGGTCGCGCACGCGCGCCAGCACGTCGGCGGCGTCCTCGCCCGGCACCAGCGAGACGAGACGCCGGCGGAGATCCTGGGCGCGAGGCCGCAGCGCAGGATCGGCCGCCTCCACGGCGTCGAGCAGGGCCAGAACCTCGCGCCGCCTGGCCTCGAAATCCGTCGTGCCCAGCGGCGCCGCGCCCGGTCCCGACGCGCCCGCGGATCCACGCAGGCGCGCCACCTCGTCCGCGGCCGCGCCGTCGCCCACCGCGCGCAGGCGCGCCTCCACCTCGCCCAGCCTCTCCGCGCCGGCCCTCACGTCGGCCCCGGAAGCCAGCGTAGCCAACCGCTGGGCCGCGCCCCGGCTCTCGCTCTCCAGGGCCGCCGCGCGCTGCTCGAGGCCGTCGCGGTCCAGCCCCGCCAGCGGCGTGGCCGCGGCCAGCCGGCGCTCCAGCGACGCGATACGCGCCTGCAGACGCGCCCGCTCCGCGGTGTAGCCGTCGGGGTCGCTCTCCGCGCGCAGCTTGTCGAGGTTGAAGAGGACCCACGGATCGCGGTGGCGCAGCGACGGGCGGGCCACCTTGCCGCGCGCGCTCTCGAACTCCTCCGGCCGCAGCGCGGCCACGCCGGGGACGCCCCGCGCGCGCAGCCCCTCGAGGTCCACCACGTCCGTGAGCGGCACGGGATCCGCGGAGCCGATCGATCCCTCCTTGGCGTGGCAGCTCGCGCAGTGCAGGTCGAAGCTGATGGGCTCGAAGTCGCGCCGGGTGGGCCGTTTCTGGTGGCACTGCAAACAGGTCTGGGCGGAGGCGAGGCCGGACTGCTTCATCACCTCCTCGACGTGCTTCTGGTGCCCGAACTTCAGTCCCGGCGCCTGGCGCGTGGACGAGCGCAGGACCGCGAACTCCGGATGCGAGCCCAGGCTGCCGAAGTGGCAGCGCGCGCACTGCACGTCCTCGACGAGGTCGAGGCTCGCGCGCCGGCCGCGGTGCTCGACGTGGCAGCGCGCGCAGGCCAGGTCGGGAGCGGCGGCCGCCTTGCGCGGGTCGGAGCTGCCGAAGAGCACGTGCGCCGCGGCGGTGAGGCGGCCCGCGGAGGACGGATCGTGGCAGCGCTGGCAGCGGATGTTCGACACGCCGCGGCGCGGCGTGTGGCACTGCTCGCACTGCGTATCGATGGTGGAATGGGCGGTCGTCACCCCCCCTGGCGAGAGCGCGCCACGGGCGCCGAGCAGGTGCGCGCCCAGCAGCAGGAGGCCGACCACGCCCCCGGCGATGAGCGCGGGATAGAGGAACTGCCAGCGGCCGCGCAGGGGCGGGTAGTGCTCCGATCGCGAGGGCGTTCCCCAGGTCGGCTTGCGCGGCATCAGTACACCGCCCAGGCCAGGATGTGGAGGACGAGCAGCGCCATGAGGAGCGCGGCCGGAGGGACGTGCACGATGAGCCAGCGGCGGAGCACGCCCTGCAGGCTGTAGTGCACGTCGAGGTCCATCTTCTCCATGCGGATCGTCATCAGGTCGTTGACGATCTCCTTCTCCTCCGGGTCCACGAACGTGATCATGCGGCGGAACGGCTCCAGGGCGCGCTCACGGCCGGCGCGCACGTCGAGGAGGTACAGCCACGAAGGCTCCACGGCCGCCAGGCGTCCGCGCACCTCGGTCGTGTAGAAGCGCTCGAGCGCGTCCGAGGCGTTCACTACCAGCGCGTCCGCTTCCTCCACCAGGTGTTGGACCAGGGCGGGGATCCGCTCGTAGAGCGCCTCGACGCGCAGGCCTTCCGCCATCACCGCCGGCAGCCACTTCTGCAGCCAGACGCCGACCAGACCCGTGACCGTGGTCCAGGCCGACAGCAGCAGCAGGCTCCAGCCCATGAGCCCGCCCGGCGCGCGGAAGCCGGTGTGGATGAGGACGGCCAGCAGGGCGAGCACGCCCAGGTAGACGTGGGCCTGCAGCCAGCGCTGGGCGGTGCCCAGCGGCCGCGCCCGCGCGCGGCGCAGCGGATAGGCCATCTCGAACACGATGACCACCGTGGCCGCCACGCCGAAGACCAGCCCCGCGCCGCGCTTGGGGCTCCAGGGCGCGATCGCGCGCGCCACGGCGTAGAGGAACAGCATCACCGCCGCCGCCGCGCCGGTGAGCCAAGTGTTGCGCGGTTGTTTCGGCCGCAGCGCGCCTGCCGAGCCCATGGCCACGACGTCAGGTGAGGGTGGAGGTCACGCGGTCGAGGTCCTTGAACGAGATCCTCACCGCCGATCCATGCGGGCACATCTGGACGCAGGCCGGCCCTTCCGGCCGCGTCAGGCACAGGTCGCACTTGGTCGCCACTTCGACGTTCTTGCCGTCCGCCCGCTTCTCGTCCTTCTCGACCATGATGATGTTGCCCCACGGGCAGCGGTTCGCGCAGTTGGAGCAGCCGATGCAGGTGGGTTGGTCGATGGTGACTTCGAGCGTCCCCACCTGGCGCGTGATCGCGCCCGTGGGGCAGTCGATCATGCAGACGGGGTCGGTGCACTGGTAGCAGGCGGTGGGCACCAGCCAGCGGCGATACTTCTGCCCCTCGCGCACGAAACGCGGCTCGCCGCCGTGGGCGTCCGCGCAGCCGCGCACGCACTCGTCGCAGCGGGTGCAGGTGGCCAGGTCGATGAGGAGCACGCTCTCGCCGTGGATGAGGCCGGTCTCCATGGCCATCTGGACGTACTCCGAGGAGACGGGGTTGCGCTTGAGCGCGCCCCGCGCCTTGAGCCGCGCCACCGCCTGCGACCACAGCTCGTCCTCGATGTCTGGATAGGCGGCGGTCACGGCGCGGAACATCTCGCGCGTCAGCTTCACCACCTCCACGTGCTCCAGGGCCTGGAGCGCGAACGGCCACTGGTCTTCCAGCAGCAGCGCGGACTCCCCCGCGTAGTCGCCCTTGCGGAGGTAGGTGAGGGCGAGGTCGGAGGAGCCCGCGCGCACCGAGACCTTCACGTAGCCGCCCACGACGAGGAGGAAGGCATCCGCGTCCGACCCTTCCTCGGCGATGACCTGACCGGGCTCGAAGGAGACCAGCTCTGCGCGCCGCTTGATGTCCTCGAGGAAGGCGTCCTCGACGCGCGCGAAGAGCGGCACCTGCCGCAGGTGCCGGGCCAGGACGCGCTGGCGATATCGCTCCTCGACGCTCTTCTTGAAATCCTTGGAAGAGGCCAGGAGCATGCGCAGGCCGGGCAGGCGGATCTGCAGGACCGTGAGCGGGTTCCGCGCGCGCACGGTGGCCGAGACGGGATAGCGCGACAGCGCGCCGATCTCGCCGAAGATCTCGCCCGGTCCCAGTGTCTTGTTCCCGGTGGTCAGCTCCGCGGGCAGCGCGCTCAGCATGACCGTGCCGGAGAGGCCCGCGGCCCCGCGGCCGATGAACGCCGCCGCTTCCGGCCGCGCGCCGGGGCGCTGCGCGCCCGGGACGTGGGCGCCGCCGCGGAGGAGCGGCCGCGACTCGCTCTCGCGGGTGAGGACCACCTCCGCTCCACCTTCCACGACATAGTAGGCCGAGTCGCTGTACTCGCCCTCGCGCAGTACGATGTCCCCCTCCTCGAAGCGCACGAGATGGATGTAGCGCCGCACCTTCTCGATGACCTTGGGCCGCGCCTTCTCGGGGATGCCGGCGAACAGGGCCTGGCGCGCCAGCAGGTCCGCCTCCGCGGGGACCATGAGCTGCATCCGCCGCTCGTAGCGCTGGCGCAGGGCCGCGCGGTCGCTCGTGTCGCTCATGGCCGTCGCAGCGCCTCCAGGGCCAGGGCGATCGCCTCGTCCTGCAGGCGCAGCAACTCGCCGTCGGGCCCCTTGAATTCGCGTGGAGCGGCCGCGGCGGGCAGCGCGGGATCCCTCGCTCCCCCGCGCAACACGCGAGCCAGGACCAGCGCCGCCCCACCACGCGCCCCGGCCACACGCGAGGTCGCCGATTGCGCGGAGGCGGGCACGGGAGGCGGAGGAGCGGAGTCGAGCGCGGGCCTCTCCATGGCCACGGCGGCCGGAGTCAGGGGCAGATCTTCCGCCAGCGATGGTGCGGCCACGACACGCGGCGGCGCGGGGCGCGACGGCGTCGCCGCGGCAGCCGACGATCCGGCGGCGGCGCGCACGGTGGGCGCGGCCCGGGCGGGCTCCGGGACGTAGTCGTCGGGCAGCGCGCGGATGGGCTGGTTCCAGTCCCAGGGCGTGGACGCCGCGCCGGCGGATGCGGCCGGGGCCGCGGCGGACGAGCCGGCGACGGCGCCGGTCGCGCGTGCCGGCCCTTTCGGCGGTGGCGGCGCGACGGCCGCGCCGCCCGGTGGAGCCGCCGGCGCAGCGGCCGCGGCCGGCACCGCCGCGCGCGCGGCGGCCGCCGGCCCCATGGCCGCCTTGCCCGCGGCGGTCATCGCCGCGAAGTCATACGTCGTGGCCCAGTGCACGATCTTCTTGAGACCGGCGCCCATGTCGAACTCCGCGCCCGATGGGTGGCCGGCCGCCACCAGCCGGTTGTCCGTCGTGAGGTGGCAGGCCACGCAGGCTTTCGCGATCGCGGGCGGCTTGCTCTTGAGGTCGCGCAGGCCGAGACCCAGCGCTTTCGCGTAGGAGCCTTTCACCTGGTGCGGGTCGAGGTAGTTGCTGGCCGGGCCATGGCAGCTCTCGCAGGACACGCCCGCGTTGGCGTCGCCGCGGAAGACCGTCGCGTGGCACGTCACGCACGAGCCCTTCACGTCGTAGGGGTCGGCGATCCCGACCGCCTTCGCGTAGGACGCGGCCTTCGGCGCATCGAGCTGCTTGCGCGTGTTGTAGTGCGCCTTGTCCTTGTACAGCGCGGGCTCTTCCTTCTGCCAGCGCACGGACTGGCGGTCGTGATCGTGACAGGCGGTGCACTTCGACGGGCCCACGACCGTCTGCGCGCTCGTCGTGCGTTCGGCCGCCACCGCCGCGAGCGACAGGAGCGCGACCGCGCGCAGGGAGACGGACATGGGGACGCGTCACTTTGTTCGAAGGCCGCGCGCCTGTCAACCGCGAGCGGATGGAGGATGACGCGGATGTGACGCGCGTCTCCGGCGTGGTTGACGGCTTTGGACGAGAACGGCTAGAGTCCGCGCTCATACCCGACAACGGAGGCTCTCCCCGAGTGAGTCGTGCTCGCGCTCCCCGGCATCGGGCTCTCGTGGTCGCCGCTCTGGCCGCACTGCTCGCCGCGAGTGCGCCCACGCTGCACGGCTCCGTTTCGGCGGACGAGGCCCTCACTGCGGACGAGGTCGCGCGCATCGTCTCCCAGGCTTCCGCAGGCGCGAGCGGCGTCGGCCTGTCCGCGCAAATCGTGGTGGTGGACGCCGAGGGGCGGGTGCTCGCATTGCTCCGCATGGACGGCGCCCCCGCGCTCACGCGCTTCCAGCCCGTCGAAGGCGCCAGCGCGCTGCCCATCGCCACCGTCGATGCGGGTGTGGCCGCCTTCGCCAAGGCGGTCACGGGCGCGCTCCTCTCCAGCGGCGGCAACGCGTTCTCGACGCGCACGGCCAGCTTCATCGTGCAGGAGCACTTCCCGCCCGGCATCGACTTCACGCCCGGCGGTCCGCTCTTCGGCGTGCAGTTCTCCAGCCTGCGCTGCAGCGACGTGAACCCGGTCTCGCCGATCGGGCTCGCCGCCGACCCCGGCGGGCTGCCCCTCTACAAGAACGGCCGCGTGGTGGGAGGCATCGGCGTGGAAGGCGACGGCGTGTACTCGCTTGACCGCCGGCCCGACCTCGTGGACGTCTCGAGCGAGGAGCAGGCGGCGCTGGCGGGACAGCGCGGCTTCGAGCCGCCGGAGATCATCCGCGCGGACCACATCCTCGCCGACGGGATCCGTCTCGCGTATGTCGATGCCTCTCCCGCGACCCCGGGCGCGGCGCGGCCGGGGCTGATCGTGGATGGTCCGCGCGCGGGTGGACCTTCCCCGCGCGTCGACGTCACGCTGGGCGGCGTGGCCGGACAGGCCGACCCGAGGTTCCCGACCCGCGGCGGCCAGGCCCTCACCGCGGCCGAGGTCGCGCAGGTGCTCACCCAGGCGGCGCAGCAGACGGTGCGCACGCGGGCCGCCATCCGCCAGCCGCTGGGCAGCGCCGCCCGCGTGTCCGTGGCCGTGGTCGACCTCAACGGCGACGTGCTCGGGTTCTTCCAGAACCAGGACGCGCCGCGCTTCGGGATCGACGTCTCCGTGCAGAAGGGACGGACGGCGCTGTTCTTCAGCAGCCCGGACGCGGGCGCGGCGCTGGGTCGCCTCGGCCTGGGCCGTTACCTGCGCGACGGCGTGCCGCTGGACGGCAGCGTGGCCTTCTCGTCGCGCGCTGTCGGTTTCATGGCCCAGCCGCTGTTCCCGCCGGGGATTCCCAATACCGCGGAGGGGCCGCTCTCGTCGCCGCGCGGCGCGTGGAGTGTCTTCAACACCGGCCTGCAGCTCGACCTCGTGAGCGGCGGCCTGCTCACGTCCACGTGCGTGGCCGGCGAGCCGCGGCTGCGCAACGGCATCACGATCTTCCCCGGCGGCGTCCCGCTCTACAAGGGCGGCCGGCTGGCGGGCGCGATCGGGGTCTCCGGCGACGGCGTGGACCAGGACGACCTCATCGCCACCGCGGGCTCGGCCGGCTTCGAAGCTCCCGCGGAGAGGCGCTCGGACCAGCTCACGATCCGCGGCGTGCGCCTGCCCTACGTGAAGCTGCCGCGCCATCCGGAGCTCTAGCGTAGTGCGCGCGCTCCGTGTCATCTCCGCCGTCCTGGTGCTGATCGGCCTCGCGGCCGGCGTGCGCGCGGACGACGTGCTGGTCCTCAAGGACGGCCGCCGCATCGCCGTGCGGCGGCTGGCGCGCCGCGAGGGCCAGGTCCTGTTCGAGACCACGCGCGGCGAGCGCTTCTCCGTGCCTGAAGACCAGGTGGTCTCGCCGCCGCTGGACTCCATCCCCGTGGCCGAGGCGCCGCCCGCGGCACCGGCGTCCGCGACGGCCACCGAGCAGACGCTGGTCCTCAAGGACGGACGGCGCATCCAGGTCCAGCGGCTGGCGCGCCGCGGCGGCCTCGTGCTCTTCGAGACCACGCGCGGCGAGGCCTTCTCCGTGCGCGAGGACCAGGTCGTCTCGCCGCCGCTGGATTCGATCCCGGTCGTGGGCGGGCCCGCGCCTGCGGAGCAGGCGCGCGAGCAGACGCTCGTGCTCAAGGACGGACGGCGCATCCAGGTCCAGCGGCTGGCGCGCCGCGGCGGCCAGGTGCTCTTCCAGACCACGCGCGGCGAGGCCTTCTCCGTGCCCGAGGACCAGGTCGTCTCGCCGCCGATCGCGACCATCCCCTCGCTGGAGGCGACCACGCCCGTTCCCATGCCGTCGCCGACGCCGGCTCCGGAATCGCCTCCGGTGCCGCCCACGCCCGAGGCGGCCCCGACTCCGCCACCACCGGCGCTGCCGCAGGAGCCCGACTTCGTGCCCGTGCGCTCGCGCTGGGACCTGCCCTTCCCGAACGATCCGCGTTGGCCGCGCGGGCGGCTGATCGATCCCTACAACCAGAACGTGCTCAAGGGCGACAGGCCCATCGCGGGGAACTCGCTGTTCCTGGTGCTCACGGGCTCGCTCGAATCGCCGCTCGAGCGGCGCAACCTGCCCGTGGGCAGCGGCGTGAGCGCGGAGCGCGCGGGCAGCCAGGAGTTCTTCGGCCAGTACGGGCAGTTCTTCACCTCGCCGCGCGCCACCGTGTCCGCTGAGCTGTTCAAGGGGCAGACGGCGTTCCGTCCGAAGACGTTCGCGTTCAAGGCCACGGGCGTCTTCAACCTGAACTACCTGCGCGCCTCCGAGCGCAACGTGGTGCACGTCGATCCGCGCGAGGGCCGCTCGCGCCGTCGCGAGGACGCGGCGCTCGAGGAGGCCTTCGCGGAGGCCAAGCTCGCCGACCTCTCGCCGAGCTTCGATGTCGTCTCCGTGCGCGCGGGCATCCAGCCCTTCGTGTCCGACTTCCGCGGGCTGGTCTTCAGCGACACCAACCTGGGCGCGCGGCTGTTCGGCAACGCGTCCAACAACCGCTGGCAATACAACCTGGCCGCCTTCGACCTGCTGGAGAAGGACACCAACAGCGAGCTCAACACGTTCGCGCGGCGCCACCAGCGCGTCTACATCGCCAACGTCTTCCACCAGGACACGTTCACGCACGGCTACCAGCTCTCGCTCAGCTTCCACCGGAGCGAGGACCGCGCCTCCGACGAGTTCCACTACGACCGCAACGGCTTCCTGGTGCGGCCGGCGCGCATCGGCACCCCGCGGCTTCACGACCTGAGCGCGAACTACGTCGGGCTGGCCGGAGACGGCCACCTGGGGCGCATCAACGTCTCCCACGCGGCCTACTACGCCTTCGGCACCGATGACGACCATCCGCTCGGCGGCCACCAGGACATCCGCGCCGGCATGGCCGCGCTGGAAGCCTCGATCGACAAGGATTGGACGCGCTTCAAGGCCACGGTCTTCTACGCGAGCGGCGACGACGATCCGCTCGACGGTAAGGCGCGCGGGTTCGACTCCATCTACGACTCCAGCAACTTCGCGGGCGGGCCCTTCAGCTTCTGGGTGCGCTCGGGCATCGCGCTCACGCAGACGGCGGTGCTGCTCAAGGCGCCGGGGAGCCTGCTGCCCGACTTGCGCGCGAACAAGTTCGAGGGGCAGGCCAACTTCGTCAACCCGGGACTCCTCCTGGCCGGGGTCGGGCTCGACGCCGACCTCACGCCGAAGCTGCGCGGTGTCCTCAACGCGAACTACCTGCGCTTCGACAAGACGGGGACGCTGGACCTGCTGCTCTTCCAGCCGGGGATTCGCAAGTCGATCGGCCTCGATCTCGGCGCGGGCGTGGTCTACCGGCCGCTGCTCAACGAAAACGTGGTGATCACCGCGGGCGTGACGGGCCTGCTGCCGGGGGCGGCCTTCGAGGACATCTTCACGTCGACGTGCGCGACGGGCGCCTGCGGGTCGGGGAACAGGAAGCTGTGGAACGCGTTCGCGGTGATCAAGCTGACCTACTGACGGAGGGAGCCGGATGGCGGAGAGATTGACCCCACGCTCGACGGTCGTCTTCGCGGCCGCCCTGGCCGCCGCGGTGGGCGTGGCTCTCGTGCGCCCGGGCCTGGCCCAGTCTCCGCCGACCCTGTCGTCGCAGACACGGGAGCAGGCCGACGCCAAGAGCACGGGCTGCGTGAGCTGCCACGTCCAGACGGACCAGAAGACGATGCACGCCTCTACGTCGGTGCGCCTGGGGTGCACGGACTGTCACGGCGGGAACGCGACGGTGAAGGTGGCCGGCGCGGCGGGGTCGGCGGAGTACAGGGAAGCGCAGGGACGGGCGCACGTCCCACCCGCCAACCGCGACCTCTGGCGGACCTCCGCCAACCCCGAGCGCTCGTACACGGCGATCCTGGACGAGGACCTCGCGTTCGTGCGCTTCGTGAACCCGGGCGACCTGCGCGCCGCTCCGCAGGCCTGCGGTCCGTGTCACGCGAGCGAGGTGAAGGCCGTCTCCAAGAGCCTGATGACGCACGGCGCGATGCTCTACGGCGCCGCGCTCTACAACAACGGCGTGCTGCCGGGCAAGGATCCCATCATCGGCGAGAGCTACGGTCCGGACGGCGCGCCGCGCGTCATGAAGACGATCCCGGCGCCCACTCCGGAAGAGACGACGAAGAAGGGCGTGCTCGAAGCGCTGGTGCCGCTCGTGCGCTGGGAGCTGGGCATGCCCGGCAACCCCTTCCGCGTGTTCGAGCGCGGCGGACGGCGGCGGTTGGAGGTCGGCCTGCCCGATCCCTTCGAGGAGCCGGGCAAGCCCGACAAGGGACTCTCGCCCCGCGGACCAGGCACGCTGAACCGCATCGATCCCATCATCCTCGGCGCGCAGAAGACGCGGCTGCTGGATCCGCTGCTCTCGATGCTGGGCACCAACGATCATCCGGGCGATTTCCGGTCCAGCGGCTGCACGGCCTGCCACGTCGTCTACGCCAACGACCGCTCGCCTGCCAACAGCGGCCCCTACGCGCGGTTCGGCAACCGCGGCCTCACGCAGTCCGCCGACGCGGCCATCCCGCGCGACGAGCCCGGCCATCCCCTCCAGCACGCGTTCACGCGCGCCATCCCGTCCAGCCAGTGCATGACGTGCCACATGCACCCGGGCACGAGCATGGTCGCGACGTACATGGGCTACAC
>Ga0070698_100007231_pt1 | contig 12027 bp, 12 predicted proteins | sample KBSK1502metaG_FD_65477 | JGI IMG/M metagenome (GOLD analysis project Ga0070698, IMG submission 65477) | Corn, switchgrass and miscanthus rhizosphere microbial communities from Kellogg Biological Station, Michigan, USA - KBS K1-50-2 metaG | ecosystem: Host-associated > Plants > Roots >...
TGACCGAGAACCGCGACCGGCTCGATCGCCTCGCGGAAGCGGTGCTCAAGAAGGATACCCTCGACACGGACGAGATTTATGCCGCTACGGGCATCAGCCGGCCGTCCTCATCCCGCCCGGTGATTGCCCCACCGCTTCCGGCCAACGGCTCTTCGCGCGACGGCGACCTGGCGAAAGATGACGTCGGCGCCGAGATCCGTCGCTAGCCGGCGAGCGAGCTCCGCAACGATTCGGTTTCACTCGACGGGGCAACCCCGAGTTCTTCGGCGAGCAGGCGCCGGCATTCGTTGTAGACGCGGATGGCCTCGCCGCGGTCGCCCTGCCTGACGAGCACCTGCATCAGCCGCCGGTAGCCTGACTCGCGGTACGGTTCGAGCTCGACGGCCGCCCGGGCCTGGTCCAGCGCGAGCGCCAGCTCACCGTTCGCCAGCAGCGCCTCCACCCGGCAGTCGAGCGCTCGCACCAGCAGCTCACGCTGGCGCAGACGGCAGGCCGCGATCCAGGGTGCGTCCTCTCCGACAAGGAACGGCCGCCGGGCGATGGTGGCGGCGATCAGCGACGGCCCGTAGGCGGCCAGCGGCTGGTTCGCGATCAATGCCCCCTCCGCCTGATGGACCGCATCCGCCGCGGCCTCGAGATCGATCCAGATGTCCGGCGGAGGCCGGAACTGGTAGCAGCGAAACGCGTTCGGGATGATCCGATCGCGATCGAGTCCGAGGCTGCTCAGCTTCTGGCGCACCTTGCTGACGACCGCGCTGAGCGCGACCGGCCAGGAGGTCGGCAGCGATTCCGGCCAGAGCAGCTCGGCCAGCTCCGATTGCGGGACGGCTCGCTCACGTTCGATCGCGAGGTAGACGAGCGCCAGCCGGCCCTGGCGGCCCGGCAGGTCCGCCTCTCGGAGGAGCTGCTCGCCCCGCTCGACCGCCACCTCGCCGGCCAGGTAGATCCTCAACATGAGAGCGCCAAACATTCGCCAAAGCCCACGACGCATGATCTTAGGCACCTGGCTCTCAGCCGCTCCCGGCTCTCAGCCGCCCCCGGCTCTCAGCCGCCCCCGGCTCTCAGCCGCCCCCGGCGTGGAAAGGGCGGCGGTAGGAAAGGGCGGCGGTAGGAAAGGGCGGCGGTAGGAAAGGGCGGCGGTAGGAAAGGGCGGCGGTCAGACTTTTTTCGAGGAGGTGCGGAATGCAAAAGCGCGTCGAGTGCGAGTGCGGCTGGTCGCAGCAAACCGACAACGAAGCACAGCTGGTGGCCGCCGTGCAACAGCACGCGAAAACCGTCCACAACATGGAGGGCGTGACGAGGGAGCAGGTGCTCGCTCAGGCACGGCCCGTCTGACACAAGGAGAAGAAATGGCGAAGTACCTGTACTTGCTCTACGCCGACGAGTCGAAGATGCCCGCCCCTGACAGCCCGCAGATGCAGCAGCAGGAGGCCGCGTTCGGTCGCTATTACGAAGAACTTGCCGGGCGCGGCATGTTCAAAGCCGGCGATCCAGTCCAACCGTCAAAGACGGCCACCACCGTCCGCGTCCGGAACGGATCGACAAAGACGGCGTCGGGCCCAGCCGCTACAGGCGGCGAGCAGATCATCGGCTTCTACGTCATCGAAGCAAAGAACCAGGATGAGGCGATTGCCTACGCTGCCAAGGTGCCATCGGCAAGCGTGGGCGCGATCGAAGTCCGACCGATTATCGGCTCCTAAATCCGAAGCCCCCTACTCCCTCCCCCTAGTGGGGAGGGTTGGGGAGGGGGTACCTCTGAAAGTGTCGAGGCAGCCGGCGCCGCAAAAGTAGTGAATCGTCTCCCCCGCGACCACCGTGTGCAGCGCGCCCCTCACCTCGACGCGCATCCCGCAGATCGGATCGATGGCCGTCTCCGGTAATGGAATCGCGTACCGGCGCTGATGCGCCTGGCGTTCGGCGGCAATCTCGGCGAGCGTCGCCAGGGCAATCTCCTCTTGCGATCCGCCGACCGAGTTGTCGGCTGCGCGCCGGACGCGATCCAGGTGGGTGATCCCTCGGCCTTGAAGCACGTCGATCACCGTGGCGGCCCGGCGTCGGCTCGCGACCAGGCCGATGTAGGCGACGTCATAGCCCAAGAGCGCCTCGATGGCATCCTCGTCGTAGTGACCCATGGTGGCGACGACGGCCCACGTGCTGGCGTTCGGCTGCGCGGCAGCGAGGTCGAGTGCGCCGATGACCTGGTCCGCATCGGGGAAGTCGGCCGGCAACGCACCGGGGTGCACAGCACAGGTTTTGTACCCGATCGTGGCGCCCAATCTAACGAGGGTATGCGCCGCCGGCGTATCGCCGACGACGACCAGCAACGGTCGCGGCAATTGTGGATCGATGAAGACGTCCAGCTTGCCGGCACTTGGGCAGGTACTGAGATGCGACACGACGCCGGGTAGATGCTCGGGGGAGTCGTCGGGCGCGATCTTGACCAGGCGCGGCTGGGCATCGCCCATCGCGATCAGCGCCTCGCGTCGGACCAGCCCTTCGGAGCAGCTACCACCCACCCAGCCCCAGAGCTTGCCATCGGGCGTGATCAACGCCTTGTCGCCGGCCTGGGCCGATGTCGGCGGCTCGACCCGGACGACAGTCGCGACGACGAAGGTCTCCCCGCGCCGCCGCAGCTCCGCCGCCCGGTCGAGCACGTCATCCGCGAGTGACATCGTTATTCAGCCGCACCCGCCGCCTTCAGGGCCGTCCAGATCTTGTCCGAGGTGACCGGCATGTCGATGTTCTTGATCCCGAGATGACCGACGGCGTCGATCACGGCATTGACGAAGGCCGCGGGTGAGCCGACCGTGGCCGATTCCCCGATGCCCTTGGCGCCGATCGGATGGTGCGGTGACGGCGTGACCGTCTCGTAGGTTTCGAACTTCGGGGTCTCCCAGCTGGTGGGCAGCAGGTAGTCCGTGAAGTTCGAGCCGATGCAGTTGCCTTCTTCGTCGAAGGTGATCAGCTCCATGAAGGCGATCCCGAAGCCTTCCGCCAACCCGCCGTGGATCTGTCCCTCGACGATCATCGGGTTGATGCGGATGCCGCAGTCATCGACGGCTACCATGCGGCGGACTTTCACCTGGCCGGTGCCGCGATCGATGTCGACCACAACCAGGTAGGTGCCGAATGGGAAGGTGAAGTTCGGCGGGTCGTAGTAGGTCACGCCCTCGAGCCCGGCCTCCATCCCATCGGGAAGGTTGGTGTAGGCGGCGAAGGCCACGTCCTGGATCGTCTTCGACTTCGATGGCGAGCCCCGGACGAAGAACTTCCCGTGGTCGAACTCGATGTCCGCTTCGGACGCCTCGAGCAGATGGGCCGCGATCTTCTTCGCCTTGTCGCGCAGCTTCCGGGACACCATCGCCGTGGCCGCGCCGCCGACTGGAGTGCTCCGGCTGGCGTACGTGCCCAGCCCATACGGCGTGTTGTCGGTGTCGCCTTCCTGGACCTCGACGTCGGCGGCCGGGATGCCGAGCTCTTCAGCCACGATCTGGGCGAAGGTGGTCTCGTGTCCCTGCCCCTGGCTGCGGACGCCCAGTTTCAGGATGGCCTTGCCGGTGGGATGAACGCGCAGCTCGGCGGAGTCGAACATCCGCAGCCCGGCGATGTCATAGTGCTTGCCCGGGCCGGCACCAACCACCTCCGTGAAGCTGGCGATGCCGATGCCCATCAGCTCGCCCTTCTTGCGTTTCTCAGCTTGCTCCTTGCGCAACTCCTCATAGCCGGCCTTCTCCAGCGCCAGCCGGAGCGCCTTCTCGTACTGGCCGCTGTCGTACTCGAAGCCGGTGGCCGACTTGTAGGGGAACTGCTCCGGCCGGATGAAGTTCTTCGCCCGCAGCTCCGCCGGGTCCTGGTTGAGCTCGATCGCGGCACTTTCCACCAGGCGTTCGATCAGGTACGAGGCTTCCGTCACCCGGAAGGAGCAGCGGAAGGCGACGCCACCCGGCGCCTTGTTCGTATAGGCCCCGTCCGCCTCGACGTGGGCGGCCGGGACGTCGTAGGAGCCGGTCACGATATGGAAGAGCCCGGCGCGGAACTTCGACGGCTGGGCATCCGCAAAGAAGGCGCCGTTGTCGCTAAGCAGCTTGACCCGGAGCCCGAGCATCCGCCCGTCATTGCGCAGCGCCATCTCGCCCTTCATGTGGAAGTCTCGGGCGAAGCCGGTGGAGATCAGGTTGTCGCTGCGGTCTTCGACCCATTTGACCGGCTTGCCGATCAGCAGCGACGCCGCAGTCGCCACCACGTAGCCCGGATAGATCGGAACTTTGTTGCCAAAGCCGCCGCCGATATCCGGCGAGATGATGCGGATCTTTTCCTCCGGGAGTCCCGCAACGATTGCAAACAACGTCCGGTGGGCATGCGGCGCCTGCGAGGTCATGTAGAGGATGGCGTTCCCGGTCGCGGGGTTGATGTCGGCCACGATGCCACAGGTCTCGACCGGCGAGGGATGGCAGCGCGGGTAGAACGTCTCCAGCGTGACGACCCGGTCGGCCTTCGAAAATGCCTCTTCGGTCTTCGCCTTGTCGCCCGCTTCCCAGTGATAGATGTGATTCGACGTCTGCCCCTCTTTCTCGTCGCGAATCAGGGGCGCGTCCGGCTGGAGCGCCTTATACGGGTCGACGACCGCAGGGAGCACCTCGTAGTCGACCTCGATCAGCGGCAGGGCATCACGTGCGATGTACGGGTCGGTCGCAATCACGCAGGCGACCTCCTGTCCCTGGAATCGCACTTTGTCCGTAGCGAGCACCGCCTGCGTATCGCCGGAGAGCGTCGGCATCCACGCCAGCTTGTGCTGGGCCAATAGCTCGCCGGTCACGACGGCGACCACGCCCGGCAGCGCCTGGGCCGCGCTGGTGTTGATGGAACGGATCCGCGCATGGGCAAAGGGGCTGCGCAGGATCGCCATGTGCAGCATGCCCGGCAGCGTGATGTCGTCGACGTAGTTTCCCTTGCCCCGGATGAATCGGTCGTCTTCCTTCCGCTTGATACTCTCGCCGATGAACCCCTTCATTGGTGTCTCAATCGCCATGGCTCAGCTCCCTGCAGCGGCGCCGGCGGGCACGGCCGCGGCTTCTTTCATCTGGACGGCGGCGGCCCGGACGGCCTTGACAATGTTCATGTAGCCGGTGCAGCGACAGATGTTGCCCGAGAGCGCCCAGCGGATCTCCTTTTCCGTCGGGTCCGGGTTGTCGGCCAGCAGCGCGAAGCTGCTCATCATCATCCCCGGCGTGCAGAACCCGCATTGCAGCCCGTGCTCTTGTTTGAACGCCGCCTGGATCGGATGCAGCGCGCCGCCGGCGTGCAACGCCTCGACCGTGGTCAGCTGCCGCTCATCGGCCTGAACCGCCAGCATGGTGCAGGACTTCACCGGAACGCCGTCGAGCAGCACGGTGCAGGCGCCGCAATGGGTGGTGTCACAACCGATATGGGTCCCGGTCAGCCGCAATTTCTCGCGGATGAAATGGACGAGCAGCAGCCGTGGTTCGACCTCGGCACTGACCTTCTCGCCATTGACGGTCACGCTGATCGGCCATCCCATCGTCATGCACCTCCCCTGGCGCGCTCGCGGGCGCGTTTGAGCCCCCGTTCGGTAAAGACCCGGACCACGTTGCGCTTGTACTCCACCGACCCGCGCTGGTCCGCCTTCGGTTCGGCGGCAGCCGCCGCCAGTGAGGCCGCCTCTTCGATGGCCGCGTCATCGAGCGTCTGCCCTCGCAGCGCCGCCTCCGCCTGCTCGGCCTTAAGGTTCTGCGGCCCCACTGCCGTCAGCCCGATCCCCGCGGAGCGAACCTTTCGATCGTCCATCTGCAGGTGAACCGCCACCCCGACAGTGGCGAAGTCGCCGACCTTCCGTTCGAGTTTCAAGTAGGCGCCGCCCGATCGGCTGCCGGCGGCAGGGATGCGAACCTCCGTCAGCAGCTCATTCGGTTGCAAGACGGTGCTGAACGGTCCGAAGAAGAAGTCGCGAGCCTTCACCGTGCGACGGCCCGACTTCGACTGGAGCACCAATTCCGCGTCGAGGGCGAGCACCACTGAGCCCCAGTCGCCTGCCGGGTCCGCGTGGGCCAGCGATCCCCCGACGGTGCCACGGTTGCGCACGATCGGGTCGGCCACCTGGGCCGCCGCCTCGGCGATTACGGGATAACGGGAGGCCAGCAAGGCTGACCGCTCGGCCGACTTGTGCCGAAACAGCGTGCCGATCCGGAGCACGCCGTCGCGCTCCTCGATGACGTCGAGGCCCGGCACCCGGTTGACGTCCACCAGGTGAGCCGGACTGGCAAGGCGCAGCTTGATCAGCGGGATCAGGCTCTGGCCGCCGGCCAATACCTTTCCCTCATCGCCAAGCCGATCGAGGAGTTCGAGCGTCTCCTCCGTGGTGTGAGGCGCGTGATACTCGAACGGCGCAGGCAGCATGGGCAACCCCTCCTGGTTACGCAACAACCGCCGACAGTGATATCAACCCTAGTCTCGGTCGCTAGCTATGTCAACGCCAAATCCGGTCGCGCGGGACAACCAGCTCAGCGCCGGCGCACGAGGCGGCCGATGCCGGCGCGAATCACCTCCCAGGCGAGTCGAAAGGCGCTCACCGGTTTCGCCGCCGCCGCGGCCGGCACTGCAGCCGCGACCGGTACCGCAGCCGCCGTGGCTGACCTGGGTGATGGGGCGTCGCTGGCCGCAGTCAGCGGGCCGGCCGGCGCAGCTTTCAGCTGCTGCTCGAGGCATCCGGCAAACTGCTGCGCCAGGCGCTGCGACACGTCCTGCATGATTGCCGACCGGCCGAACTGCGCGACCAGCCCGCTGACGGCGACGTCGGATTGCATGGTGACGACCGTCCGCCCCCCCTCGGCGTGCAACTCACTGCGCACGCTGGCGACCGCCCCGCCCCGGCCCCGCGACTCGACCCCGTTGGCCTTCAGATTCACGGTGTGGGCGGCCTCATCGATCGCGTCGATCTTGACCTGCCCCTTGTAGTCGACCGTGATCGGCCCCAGCTTGACCTGGATCTTGCCCTCGTAGGTGCGGTCGTCGATGACGGAGGTGAGCTGCGCCCCCGGCACGCAGGGCGCAATCCTGGGCACGTCCAGCAGGTATCGCCAGACCACGTCGAGCGGCGCATCCACCTGAAAGCTGGTGGTGATGATCACGCGTCGAGCGTATCGAATGCGCCATACGGCGGAAAGCGGAAGGCCATGTCTTTGGAAAGCAGCCCGCCGTGGCCGAGGCTGTTGAAGTCGCCGGCCGTGACGCGCGCGCCGGTGAAGAGTCTCGGCAGGATCAGATCCAGCACCGTCGCCTTGGAAAACATGCCGCAGGCGGCGACGCCGAAGATCGGCCGGTCATGCAGGTAGGCGAGCCAGACCGCGCTACCGGGATGCGCCGGGGCACCCTGCTTCTCCATCCGGGCGCCGAGTTGCGCGAGGGCGATCAGTGTGGGATCGAGCGGGTCGGTCGCGTTCGCGCCCGCCGTCAGTAGAAGATCGGCGTCGCGGACGAGCCCGCTGATCGCCTCCCACACGGCATCGACCGCGTCAGGGACGTAGCGGATTTCGCTGATCGTCGACCCGAACCAGGCGACCTTCATCTCGATCGACGCCTGGAATTTCTCGCGCTGCTCCGGCTCGAGCCGTTCGCGAACCAGGATCGCCACCCGCATCGGCCGGAACGCCAGGACCTTGACGACCGCTTCGCCACCGGCGCAGACCGTCTCCACCTCGCCAAGCCGCGCCTCGGGAACGACAAACGGGGTGACTTTGACCCCGGCAATCGTTTTGCCTTTCGAGACGAGCTGGCCGTCGAAGAGGGTAAAGATGGAGATGTCCGTGATCGCATTCAGCGCCTCGAGCCGCTGGACGTCCACCTTGAAGATGCCGTTGATCGCGGCGCTCAGGCGTACCTGGCTCTCGACGGGACCATGCTGGACGACGCCCGGACCGGCAACGAGCTTGGCCAGCCGGCGGGCCGCCTCGTCCTCGTGGATATCGCCCGGTTCCAGGCGAACCACATGGAGCTCATCGATTCGGGCGCCGGCCACGACCGGCCAGTCGTCCCGGCTGAGAACTCGTCCCTTGAGCAGCAAGACTCGGTGATGGTCATCCGGGACAAGAATGGTTTGCGCCAGCACCGCGCCGTCGATCGTCGCCGCGTTCAAACCCGACCCGCGAAGCGCTTCGGGCTTCACGCCGCCGGAGCCGGCGTGGGCGCCAAACCGGGCATCGGGCCGCCGACCTTGCCATGACGGACGGCAACCATCTGCGACAGGATCGCCAGCGCCGTCTCCTCGGCCGTTTGCGCTCCCAGGTCGAGGCCGATCGGCGCGTGCACGCGCGCCAGGTCATCCGGATTGACGCCGGCGGCGGTCAGCCGGGCCACCCGGTCGCGATGCGTCTTCTTGCTGCCGATGGCGCCGATGTAGCGCGGCCGGCCACGCAGCGCCGCGGTGATGGTCGGGTCATCGAACTTTGGATCGTGGGTGAGGATCACGACGTAGGTCGACCCATCCATCGGCACGTCGTTCAGGACCTCGTCGGGCCAGGCGTGGATCACCTGCCGCGCCTCCGGAAATCGCTGGCGGTCGGCGAACTTCGAGCGGGCATCGACAACAGTGACGCGAAACCCCAGCGTGGTGGCGAGGCGGGTCAACGGGATCGCGACGTGCGAGCCGCCGAAGATGAACAGCTCGGGCGGGCGGGGAAACGGTTCCAGGAAGAGACCGTCACGCCGCACCGGGTTCTCTCGCTCGAGCAGCTCAGCGGCGCCTGCTTCGGCCGCGGTCAGGAGCCGGCGAGCGCCGGGGGCGTCGCCGACGTCGGTCGTCAGCACCACCGGCCGCTCGGCTTCCAGCGCGCCGATCAGGTCGCGATGCACCTCCGTAAGCGGCTCGATCAGGACGTCGACTTCGCCGCCGCAGCTCAGCCCGACCGTCCAGGCGAGGTCGTCACTGACCCCGTAATGAAAAAGGCGGGCCGGCTGCCCCTTGAGGATCGCCTGTGCCTGCTCGAAGACCTCGCCTTCGAGGCATCCACCGCTGACGGACCCGGCGATCTTTCCGGATTGGCTGATTGCCATCCGTGATCCGGCCGGTCGCGGCGCGCTTCCCCAGGTGCTGATCACCGTGGCGACGGCCACCGGATCGCCGCCGGCGAGCCACGCTTTGACGTCGGTCATAACGTCCCGCATAGATCAGAGTCTAGACAGATTTTCGGATGCCGCCGTCAGGCGGTCGCGCCCACCGGCGTCTGCCGGCGGACCGGGCGACGGCTCGCCGTCTCGAGCAGGAGCACGCCGAGCGCCTCGAGATTGGCCAGGTTGTGCGCCGGCAGGAAATCGTCGACGAACGGCAGCGCGGCCTGCAACCCCAGGGTCAGTGGTTCGTAGCCGGGTGCGCCCATCAGCGGGTTCATCCAGATCAGTCGGTGGCAGGAACGTTGCAGCCGCGCGATGGCCGTGCGCATCTGGGCGGCGTCGCCGCGATCCCATCCGTCGCTGATGATAGCGACGGTGGCGCCGTGACTGAGCACGCGCCGAGCGTAGCGGCGGTTGAAGGTCTCGATCGCCTCGCCGATGCGTGTTCCTCCCGACCAGTCATCCACCGAGGCCATCACCCGGTTGAGCGCCGCATCGACGTCGTGACTGCGGAGCAGATGGCTGATCCAGGTGAGCCGGGTGGCGAAGACGAATGCCTCGACCCGGGTGCTGGCGGTCTTGAGCGCGTAGGTGAAATTCAACAGAAGTCGCGTGTATCGCTCCATCGAACCGCTGATGTCGCAGAGCAGGACGAGGGGCCGGGGCCGCTGTGTCGGGCTTTTCCAGCTAAAGACCAGCAACTCTCCACCAAACCGAAGACTCCGGCGGAGGAGTCGCCGGATGTCGAGCCGATCGCGACCTCCTGGACGGGCTCGCCGAGACCGGGTGAGACCAGCCGGCAGCCGCATCAGACGGATCAGCCGCCGGACCTCGGCCATCTCTGCCTCGGTGAGCGTGTCGAAGTCCTTCTGGCGAAGCACCTCGGCCCGCGAGTAGCTCGCGACCTCCATCTCCTCAGCGCCCTCGGCCAGGTCGCCGTCATCGAGCACCTTGAGCTGCCGGCCCGTGAAGGTGGCCGTCCCGCCCGGCTCGGTCTCCCGGACTTCTTGTGGTGGGGCCGCGCCGTCGTCGACGCTCGATGCGCCGAGGAAGGCGGCTAGCGCGCGATCGAGCAGCCGAAGATCATCGCGCCGTCGGGCGAAGTGGACGCGGACCGCCGTCCGCAGGTCGTCGGCGCGCCCGATGTCGATGACGCTCAGGGCGGTGAGAAACGGCAGCATCCGTGCCGGACCGGCGTCGAAGCCGAGCCCACGAAGGATCCGGCCGAAATGCAGCCAGTTCCTGGTCAGGATCGCTCCGGGATCAGGCATTGACGGCACGGGCCAGCAGCTCTCGCGAGCCCGCCCCCCGCAGTCGTTCGAGGTCCTCCTGGTACTTGACGATCGAGCCGAGGGTCGCCTGCACCGCCGCCTCATCGAGCTCGCTCTGGCCGAGCGCGATCAATGAGCGGGTCCAGTCGAGCGTCTCGGCGATCCCGGGCAATTTATAGAGGTCGAGCCTTCGCACGCCGCCGATGAACGCGCTCACCTGGCGGGCGAGCTTTTTTGGGACCTGCGGAACTCTCGCCATGATGATCTCGTATTCCCGGTCGACGGACGGGTAATCGATCCAGAAGTAGAGGCAGCGGCGCTTGAGGGCGTCGTGAATCTCGCGGGTCCGGTTCGAGGTGATGATGACGGCGGGCGGCTTCACTGCCTTGATAGTGCCGATCTCGGGGATCGAGATCTGGAAGTCGGACAGCAGCTCGAGAAGAAAGGCCTCGAACTCGTCGTCCGCCCGGTCGATCTCGTCGATCAGCAGGACGGGCGGGGTGCTGCCATCGCTTTCGATCGCCTGCAGCAGCGGCCGCTTGACCAGGAACTGGTGGCTGTAGATCTCGCGCTCCGTCTCTTCCCGATTCGAACCGGAGGATTCGAGTAGTCGGATGTGCAGCATCTGCTTCGCGTACGCCCACTCGTAGACGGCGTTGTTGACATCGATCCCCTCGTAGCACTGCAACCGGATGAGCCGCGTCTTGAGGATGTCGGCCAGGACCTTGCCCACCTCGGTCTTCCCCACCCCCGCCTCTCCCTCGAGCAGGAGCGGCTTGTCGAGCGTGAGCGAGAGGAACAGGGTCGTGGCCAGGCTGCGATCGGCGATGTAGTGGTGATCGAGCAGGGCCCGTTGGACGTCTTCGATGGTCGCAACGGGAAGGTCTTTCATGGCCGAATTGTAGGGAGAGCGGCCACGACGCGGCAGCCGCTCTCCCTCCCTATCGTTCTAGTGGTGCGCCGTGACGTCTTCCAATGCCCGGCGCGTCAGCACCTGCACCAGGTGCCGCCGGTAATCCGGTGAGCCGTTCAGGTCTTGCGGCGGGTCGGTGCCATCGGCCGCACGCTCCGACGCGTTGCGGATGTCCTCATCGTGCGCGGCCTTGCCTCGCAGCGACTGCTCGACAGCCGCGGCACGCAACGGACGGCTGCCCATCCCCGTCAGGCCGATCGCGACCTGGGAAACATCGTGGCCGCTGACCGTGACCTGGGCCGCGACGGCGACGATGGCCCAGTCCTGCGACCGTCGGCTGAACTTGAGATAGGTGCCGCGGCTGCCTGCCGGCGGGGTGGCGATCCGGATCTCCCGAACGACCTCATTCGGCTCGAGGGCAGAGGTGAAAGTGTCGACAAAGAAGTCGCGAGCCGGGATGCTGCGCTCGCCGCGCGGGCCGACTACCATGAGTTCGGCGTCCAGCGCCAGCAGACACGCCGGGAAGTCGCCGAAGGGGTCCGCGTGCGACGCGGCTCCGCCGATCGTTCCCCGGTTACGCACCTGCGGATCGCCGATTTGAGCGGCAGCGTTGCTGAGCAGCGGCAGCTTTTTGCGCAGCAGCTCAGAGAACTCGATGTCGTGATGGGTCGTCAGCGCGCCGATCGCGATCTGGCCATCCTCCTCGCGGATGTAGTTGAG
>Ga0070698_100007232_pt1 | contig 12026 bp, 6 predicted proteins | sample KBSK1502metaG_FD_65477 | JGI IMG/M metagenome (GOLD analysis project Ga0070698, IMG submission 65477) | Corn, switchgrass and miscanthus rhizosphere microbial communities from Kellogg Biological Station, Michigan, USA - KBS K1-50-2 metaG | ecosystem: Host-associated > Plants > Roots >...
GAAGAGTTGTTCAATTGGGTCGCGCGGCAGGGATTTGCGACCGCATATACACGATCCTATGAAGCAGAAGGACGTTTGTCGTTCGCACCTGTGACCGAATGGCTACGGAGCACCGCGCTGCGTTCACATTTAGCATCCATAGGCAAGGTGTGGCTGACAGAAATCACACGTTTATTGCCTGAGCTTTTAAGCGAACATGCCGATCTCGTGCGGCCCGAACCTATCACTGAGTATGGACAGCGACAACGATTTTTCGAGGCGTTGGCACGCGGCGTGCTTTCGGGTCCGCATCCGCTCTTGCTTTGGTTTGATGATTTGCAGTGGTGCGATCAGGAAACGCTCGAATGGCTTCATTTCTTGCTGCGCTTTGAGCCGCATAACGCTTTACTTATCCTTGGCACGGCGCGCAGCGAGGAATCGCCTCCTGATCATCCTCTCTCCTTATGGGTGCAGCAGTTGCGTACAGAAGATAAAGTTACTCTTATTGAATTATCTCCTCTCGATGCAGCGGAAGCCGCGAATCTCGCCTCGCAGGTTCAAAAACGTGACCTGAATATCCCGGCGGCCGTGCGCTTATATCGTGAGACGGAAGGTAACCCGTTCTTTGTTGTCGAGACCATCCGCGCCGAAATGGTAGGCGCCAGGACTTTAGAAACGGTCGCGTCAACAGGGATGGCATCCGATGATGCGCACGCGCTGCCTCCCCGCGTTCATGCCGTCATCCTAAGAAGATTGGCGCAACTCTCACCACCCGCACGCAAGGTGGCAGAGATTGGCGCCATAATTGGGCGCGCCTTCCCACTCGATTTGCTGCTTAAGACAGGAAATGAAGACGAAGAAACTGTCACCCACGCCCTCGACGAATTATGGCAAAGGCATGTGGTCCGCGAGCAGAGCGCCAACGTGTTCGACTTTACACATGATAAATTGCGCGAGGTGGCTTATGCGGAAATCAGCGCTCCACACCGCCGTTTGATTCATCGCCGCATTGCACAGGCACTTGAAGTTATTAAAGCTAACGATCTTGACACTGTTAGCGCACAGTTGGCTACTCACTATGAGCAGGCTGGATTGTTCGAACAGGCAATCTCATATTACCAACGTGCCGCTATAGTAGCGGCTGGCGTATTTGCTAATAGTGATGCGATCAGATTTTTGAACAATGCGTTGGCTTTATTGCCGCACATCCTTGATGATGTGAAACGCGACAGGCAGGAACTGGAACTACAACTCGCGCTTTCCTCGCTCTATCGCATTACAAATGGCTGGACCTCACCGGAAGTGGAAAGCAAGCTAAACCGCGCCTTGATTCTAAGCAATAATGTGGGCAATAATCTACAGCGCACTAAAACATTGTTTGGTTTGCAGGCCATGTATGTTGTCCAGGCGCGATTTGAAAAGGTACAGCAGGCTTATGCCCAAACAGAAATATTGTTTATACAGACCCAGGGTGTTGTCCCGCCTGAGTATACTCTGGGTCTTGCACTCGCCAAATTGTGTATCGGCCAGATAGGTGAAGCCCTGGAGTTGTTTGAGAGCTCTGTTTCTATACGCGATAACGAGCGCATGAGAGACTTTCAGGAGTCATTTGGCTACAATTATGTAGTACTCGGGCACGTCCTATCTTCGCAAGCATTGTGGTATCTGGGCTATCCACAAGCAGCACTTGACAGTGCCAGGCTTGCCGAGCAATTGACGCGGGAATTCGAGAAGCCGTTCAATCAGGTTATGGCAGCTGCTTATCTCGCAATGTTGCTGGAATGGTGCGCAGAAGCTGGCGCGTTTCAAGCTCAAGCTGAAGCGGCCCTCGTGCTGGCACGCGAACACAAAATTTCATATTACACTACATGGTCAAGTATTCTGGTGAATTTCGCACAAGCCTGCCGGAAGCCTGACTCGGATATCCTGAGGCAGTTGCGGGATTCGATTAACGTTCTTAGAGAAGCAGGTGCAGGCTTACGCCTGCCCTATTACTTCTCGCTACTGGCACGTGCATATATCAAAGCAGGTCAATTGAAAGATGGGCTGGATGTTCTTGATCATGCGTTAAGGATAGCGCTGGAAAACAACGAACATTGGTGGGATGCGGAGCTCCATCGGTTGCGCGGCGAATTGATGTCCTTGCAAGGTTCTGGGGTTAATGAGGTCGAACAGGCTTTTCTCCGCTCAATCGAAACTGCGCGTTCCCTAGGTGCTAAATCCCTGGAACTGCGCGCCGCGACGAGTCTCGCACAGCTTTGGCAAGCCAATTCCCGTTCAATGGAAGCGAAACAACTCCTTGTCGCCGTGTATGAATGGTTCACCGAAGGGTTTGATACGCCCGATTTGCAGGTCGCACAGGCGTTAATTGCGCAACTTTGAGACGTATTATTTCTTCTCAAGACAACCCTTCCACTAACGGCTCGACTAACGCTTTACTAACACCCCCTTTGCTAAACTATCCCAAAGAAATAGGAAACAGCATTTCTATTTGTTGTCTGTTAGTCGTTGCCCAATTAGTCAAATGATCTTTTTGAAAAGGAGAAAACATGTCCACACAATTCCCTACAACCAAACTTGCCGAACAAGCTGTTAATGCTTTCAGTGCACAACTGCGTGGTGAATTGATCCAACCTGGTGATGTTCACTACGATGAGGCACGTAAAGTCTATAATGCCATGATTGATAAACGCCCGGCACTGATTGCGCGTTGCATCGATGCGGCGGATGTGATCAACGCGGTCAACTTTGGCAGGGACAATAATTTGACGGTGGCTATTCGCGGCGGCGGCCATAATGGTCCTGGCTTGGGAACGTGCGATGATGGCCTGATAATTGATCTCTCACACATGCGTGGCGTCCGTGTCGACCCAAGCAACAACACAGTGCGCGTGGGGGGCGGCTGTGTGTGGGGCGATGTCGATCATGCCACCCATGCCTTTGGTCTGGCCGTGCCAAGCGGTATCCTTTCAAGCACCGGCGTTGGCGGGTTAACGCTCGGGGGCGGTATTGGCTATCTCGCGCGCAATTATGGACTGACCATTGATAATTTGCTCGGCGTCGACATAGTTCTGGCCGATGGGCGCTTTGTAACGGCGAGCGCTACCGAGAATGCTGACCTCTTCTGGGCTGTGCGTGGAGGCGGTGGTAACTTCGGCGCGGTAACATCTTTCCTTTTCAAGGCAAATCCTGTCCCAACAGTTTATGGAGGCCCAATGTTTTGGCCGCTTGAGATGGCTGCCGATTTATTCCATTTCTGGCAGGACTTCATCCTCAAGGCTCCCGACAATATCAATGGCTGGTTTGCTTTTGCAACGGTGCCGCCCGTCGCGCCGTTCCCAGAACAATATCATCTTCAGAAGATGTGCGCGATTGTGTGGTGCTACACTGGCGATCTGGCGGACGGTGCCGCAGTACTTGAGCCCTTCCGCAAATTCAGTCAACCTGCGATCGATTTTGCCGGGCCGATTCCGTTTCCCGCACTACAGAGCATGTTCGATGATTTATATCCACCTGGTTTGCAATGGTTTTGGCGCGCGGACTTCTTCAACCATTATGACGACAAGGCAATTGATTTGCATGTCAAGTATGGGTCACAGTTACCCACCATGTTTTCAACGATGCACATCTACCCGATCAATGGCACAGCAGGCCGTGTTGGCCAACAGGATACCGCCTGGGGTTATCGCGACGCCAAATTTGCACAAGTCATCGTTGGCGTTGATCCCGATCCGAAAAACAATGAGCGCATGACTGATTGGGCTAAAGATTATTGGCTGGCATTGCATCCATTTTCAGCAGGTGGTGGCTACGTCAACATGATCATGGATGAAGGAGAAGAGCGAGTCAAGGCAGCCTATCGTGATAACTATGCCCGCCTCGCTCAGATCAAGGCCAAATACGATCCGCACAACTTCTTCCATGTCAACCAGAATATTAAACCCGCGCAGTAAAGTCGTCGGTCAGAACCTCGTTTTGTCATGCTCATCACGATACAGCACTTATGACACAAACGAAAGGAGACAAGTCCCATGCCCATCTATATGGATCGCCATTACATTGAAGGAATAACCCGCCAAGTCATTGTGCAGGCTCATGAAAAAGATCTGGAGATACAAAGCAAGTACGATGTTCATTTCCTAACCTACTGGTTCGATGAACCTAGGTGTACGGGATTTTGCCTCGTCGATGCTCCTAATAAAGAATCAATCCAAAAAACACATGCAGAAGCGCATGGAGCCGTTCCATTTGAAATCATCGAAGTTAACCCAATCGCAGTCGAATCCTTTCTAGGCAGAACCAAAGACCCAACACCGGTTGATCTCTCAGGAGAGGTTCCAATTGACAGTGCTTTCCGCGCCATCATGTTCACGGATTTGAAAGATTCCACTCTGATGACTACGATGTTCGGCGATACCAGGGCGCTTCATTTGCTTCACATCCACAATGCGTTGATTCGCAATGCGTTGCGTGAGCATTGCGGAAATGAAGTCAAGCATACCGGCGATGGGATTATGGCCTCTTTCGTCAATGTGGAGGATGCAGTGATGTGTGCGATTGCCACTCAAAAAGCGTTTGCCGACCACAACCAACGCGAACCTGGTGAAAGCCTGCACATCCGAATCGGCTTAAGCGCAGGTGAACCAGTTGAGGAGGATGGCGATCTGTTTGGAAGCGCCGTGCAATTAGCCGCGCGAATTTGCGCTCACACAGAACCTGATCGCATATTGGTGGCGCAGGTTATTCAGGATGAATGCCAATCTCACCAAGATATCTTTATTGAAATGGGAGAAATAACGCCCAAAGGTTTTGATGTCCCAATCTCTGTGCATGAAGTCAAATGGCAGTGAGGGGAAATCTAGGAGATGAACGTGTGTGCTTGCGAACCCTTTTATGTTTCTGGGAATTTTCCCATTCAACCAGGCACACGTCAACCCGCATCAGTTAATTCGGCGTAGGATTATAAGTAATGCCTCCTGGCCATCAAGAAATTGTAGGAAGGTTATCAGATATGAACATGATCAAGGTCATTATTTGTGTCAGCTTATTAATTCTTGCAATCCTCGCTTGTAATTTACCATCGACCGCGCTGCCTACTGGTGTGACCATTGAACAAGCGCTAACGTTTGCGGTTCAAACTATCGAAGCTCAAACTATTACAGCACAAGCCTCTATTTCACCCGGCGCGCCTGCGGAAGTTGCGTCAGCCACTTCACTAGCAGATACTATTCCGACTGCACAAGAACTGCCACTCACGTTCACGGTTGTCTTTGTGCTGACCGATCCCCCAACGATTACTTTTACTTCCCCGCCAACAGTTCCTGTAGTTCATGTTAGCACAGCAACACATTGCCGCACTGGACCAGGCCAAGCTTATGAGATTGTTACGGCTGCCGATGTGGGAATAAAATTCGAAGTTATCGGAAAATATACTCCGGATAATTATTGGATCATTAAGCTTCCTGATGGCCGTCGATGCTGGTTGTGGGGTAGTTACGCGACGCTCGAGGGCAATATCAGTGGTTTGCCAGAATATATTCCTCCCCCAATGCCTCTCCCACTGGTTGGTTCGATCCAAGGCGTGGTTAAAGGTATCGATATACATGGGAAGACAATAACATTTGCAGGTACTATAGTAAAGATAGAGCCAGCAGGTTTAATTGCTTACACAGATAAATATGGCAATTACTCCGTTTCTGATGTGCAAATCGGTGAGGTGACCATAAAATTTGAATACCCAGATTATGCTTTTCGAACGCTCACTAATATAATAGTTCGTGCTGGGGAGCGTACCCAGGCCCCAATGATTATTGGACAAGCCGTTACGCCAGGCCCAACTCCTATTCCTCCCTGCCCTGTATTCCAATTTTGTATTCCAGTACCGACCCAGCACACCGCCCCATGAAATGTACAATACCAAGATCAGGAAGGGCATAAACAAAATGAAGAGAACACTATTGTGAAGATTAGATATTTTTTTCTTGCCGCTCTAATCCTGTTGTCAATCTTCGGATCGAATATCAAATACGTAAATGCGTATCAACAAAACGCTGGTCGTCTGTTATATCTAACCCTTATTCCCAATTACGAAAAGGAGAATATTCAGTTTGATGGGAAGATTGAGTTCAATTCGCCATCTAACCTTTTAGATTTAGTAGGTCTGCCTCTAAATATCGAGAGGGAGTGGAAAGACAGTGACAATCCTACATGGAATATCATGGGGATGATTGAGAAGGGAGAGCTTACTTATGATCCTGACCAACAGATTTACCATTTGATATTTGGTCCGATTGATCTTCAGCCCTACGATAAGGTCAAGTTTATCTTTCCATACGTGAATCTGAATTATTCCAAAATTCAACCATGCCCGGATGTACCTGATCGAAGCGATGAAATTTCACGACAATTCACTCACCGTTTTTCTTATAGTGCCGGGGGAGACGGTCGAAGGATTGATCTAATTGATATTCCTTTTTGGCCTGTTGCAGCGAGGATTGACCTTATCCTAACTCCTCTAATGGGTGAAACACTTACAGGAACGACGAATGGATTTCGACTTTCAGGAAAAGTTCGTTTTGATTCTTTCAACAATTTGGACGAGTTTAGTAGATACTGCCAGGATACAGCCCACCGGCTGCAACACGGCGACTACCGTATGGCACATCTGCTCTATACTTTAGATTACCCATACTATTCCGAGTCAAGTGGTCTGAATCCTGCGTTTCAGCTAAAACCCACAACAATTGCCCTACGAAGTGAACTGCTTGCGTGTCAGTATGACCAGGAACAGAAAACGGGCGGCCAGGTCGACGCGGCCTTTTCAGGCCGGGTGTATCGTTTCTATCAAAGTGAAAATTTTCTTCCCGTTGAGTTGCAAGGTTTTGCTTTTCCAGATGGTAACTATCCATTTATTCCGTCACAGCCTTTCAAAGGCGTGAAAGGCTACGAAATCCGGCTTGGAAAGATTGTTTTAGGGCCTGGGGATGTCTTAAGCATTTCAATGCCACACACTCAAATACAGGTAGACAGCTTGTATCCAATCCCAGATAATTTGATTTATCTTGATGTTGATAAAGATGCAAGCCAGATAAAAATCAGTTATGTTGGTCCAGCCACCTTTGAATTATCCTTGCCATATATCCCTCAAACACAGTTATATATTAGTCAATTTCCATCAAATTTACGCCCGACAATTTCCTTGGTTGAGACGCAGTTTGGAAATCTCATTTCTTCTTTGGATGAGTCGTGGCTGACTTGGATAATTCTTAGCTTAGGGATTCTTCTGCTGATATTCTCCAGATCCATTGTGAAAATAAATTGGCTGGTCACATTCGGTCGGTTCTTGATTGCTGTCGGCTTTTTTTATGGAGTGAGAGGTTCTTTCGGCTTAATAGTTATTGCTTTAGCACTTAATATAAGCCAGGTTGTCTATATAGAATCTCCGCCCAAAAGCATGGTAGATATTGCTAGGAAGATCGGAAAGGGTTTATTAAATCTTGTCCTTATTGCAGTTGCCATCCATTTTGATCGCGAAGGCGCAAATATTTTTCGAGGTCTAAGCGATTCTGATCTATCTCCTTTGACGCCAGTTGTCCTATTAGTCTTAGTAGGCGTGATATTCCTGTTGTACTATGGCAGACCTAAAAATGCAGTTTTGTTTAGAGATTCTGATTTGCCAGCATTAGCTCTTTTTCTTACGGTTTTCTCTTTATATGACGCTTTCGACAAAAGTCTGCTCGCTTTAAGCATCTTATTTGCCGGAGGTTTGTATATCACCAATCGCGTATCCCGCAATGACGGAGGTAGTGGGAGCGGGAGGATTGGAAATAAATTTGGAAAGAATCTACAAAGCAGGTTAAATCTTGCCTTTGGGAATAGAATCATTCCGTTTTCCATCCTGATATTAATTGTGTTTGCACTAGGGAACGATCTTTCCAGTACCTATGCAAACGAAATGCAGATATCTATAGCTCCGCTGATAGCCCCCTTGGTCATCCCTTTGCTCGTTTTTGTTTCTATTTTCCTTACTTTTACTGGCATTGCTTTGCTATTCATTCTAGTTTACCCATTTCTTCCTTCGAAGGTTGGTTACATCAAGGCGGCCACTTTTGCGGCCTTTCTTTTTCTCGTATTTTTCTTTGGGATTGGAACAGATAACAGATTGATCGCGTCCCTGCCAAATATTTTGGTTGGCCGAGTGATTTACTACTTCAGTGTACCTATGTTAATTGGAATTTACTTCGACATTCATGAATTTACGCAGAAAGAAAACAAACGTCGATCGACCCAGGGTAAAGATGAGAAGGGAATCAGCTTTCAAAGCGCAGGCAGTATGTATTTCAAAAATTTGCAGAGTGTGATGGGTACTCTTGCAGGAATCCTTTCCCTGGTAGCGCCCTCTATTTACGCTTTTCTCTCTAGTCAACCTGTGATCGTCACATATTTTAGTCTCTTGGAAAAACTGGTATTGTTACCAATATAGTGATGAAACTCTTTCCATAGTTCATCCTCCCACGAGCACGCTTCCAACCCGCATCAGGTGATCATCCGATGCGGGTTCTTTCATTTTCAAAATAGCTATTTCTCATCTAATGCCATTAATCGATGAATGAAACAGATCATCAGCGCGAAAAGAGCCAGTGCGCCAGCCCGTCTGCGCCAAGATCCTGAGTACCAAAAAACTCCCCGCTTAAATGATTGAAAATGAAATATTCCCTCGTTCACTGTAATTACAGAGTGCCGCATAATTATCTAAACTGGATCTTTGAGTTTTACTCGGCATCCATCTCAAAAAGTTTAGTAATTAATGAGATAAGCGTAGCACGCCGCAAAGCGGCAGTGTGGACAAGCGGTAGGATCTTGTATCAAATCTATAGAAAGGAGAAACCATGCCTAAGCTTTTTAAAGATTCCACTCATTATCCCTCCTGCCAGCGTTTTGCGACCATTGACTTTATTAGTGCCCGCGCAATCCGCTTGCCTTTGTGGAAGACCCCAAAGGTTAGGCAGCCCCTATGATCAAATTCAAACCTAGTCAAAAAGAAAGTAGTAAGAATGTATTCCAACGATCTAAACAATTCGTATGCATATGAATGTGAACGCCGCAAAGACGAGATGCGTGAAGCGGCTCAGAGCAACATGCTGCGTGAACTGCGCGGCAATCGCAAAAGTTCACCCCGGTTGGTGGCCGCGCTGAGCGGTCTGGCTTTAGTGTTGGCAGTCCTCTCACTGCTTCTCATGGGATGCAGTCCGCAGGTCGCTCAGCTGGAACCAAAGGCGAACAGCGCGCCAGAAGTAGCCAGCTACCAGACCGTGCTCGGAAAATCACTCAACGATAAAGATGTGGCTGATTTCATGGTTGCCAACAACTGCTCGAGCGAGGCACAATTCCAGGTGTGCAGGGAGGCAGGTATGGCTTTCTGGATCGACCCCAACCAGATCGTGGATACTGTTTACCTGTATTCCCGTAATGCGGAAGGCTTCAGAAAGTTCAAAGGAAAGTTGCCTTTTGGTCTCACATTTTATGACCCCATGTGGCAGGTTCAGCAGAGGTTGAGCAATCTCAACGATGAGGATCAGGCAACAGCATGGACCACCGGATTGCCGGATGAAGCGAGTTCACCAGACCACATCCACTATTGGGCAGTTTACAAAGAATTAGGCATGACGGTTATCTACAATTCCCCCGGTGCCGACGAAGACGCCTACATCTACGCCATTCTGCTGAGCAAGTAGTCATTATTCACTTCCAGAGAACGGGCATTGAAGGGGAGCCCCTCTCCTTAACGTGGCTGAGAGTTCATCCTCAGCCACGTTTTATTTGCTGGGATCCTTGTGAGGTAAAGTGGGTGAGGAGTATGAGATAAAAGATGTAGTTTCGTCGAAAGCAAAAATCAGCACATCGTCAAGAGTCATGGAACTGCCTTCATCATAAGCAATTTCAGATTCGGAAGGACCCATCCTTGCGAGGATGGCCGCGATCATCTTATCCACATCCGCCTGCTCGACGTTGGGACGTGGATCATTGATCTTCAGGCGCATGGTGTCTGCCCATCCGATCAGCCGCGCCGCGTGTGCAGGTTTGCTCACAGCAATATACAACCCCGCCATGCCCTCCAGTGCGAAAAGAGCACCAATCGTGTAACCATCCTTTGCAAAGCCCTGAGCGGTTTCTCTAAATAATTGATGCGCCTCCGCCAGGTTCCCGGACCGCAATGCAACATGACCCATCCGCACTCGCACCCAAAGTTGAGACATGGTATTCCCTGTTTCCTCGGCGCTGACCATAATCTCCTGGAGCATGGCATGGGCCTGTTCATAATCGCCGCGCATCATAACGATCAGGCTTTTTGCAATTTTCGAGTTGTCCCAGATATTCGCCCGCTTGTTGGATTGCCATAATTGCGTGCCTTCATCAAGATAAGTTTCCGCCAGGTCAAAGTCGCCATTTAATACCCTAAATTGCCCCAACCAGCCAAGAACATTTGCGAGGGAAACCTGATCACCCACTTCCCGAAACAGGTAGATCGCTTTTTCCCAGCGGGTGAACATGAGATCGTAATCCCGGGTGGCCCAGCCCAGGTAATAAAGAGCGCTGGCTTCCTGCCACGGATCGCCAAGAGATCGTGCCAACATCAATGCCTGTTCTCCTAATTGCTGAGCGTCTGCCAGATCATATTTGAACATGAAGACATTGCCTAACAGCAGAAGTCCATCCACTTCTCCTTCACGGTCACCTTCCGCTCGAAATAGAGATATGCATTCCTCTGCAACGGAACGTGCCTGAACGAACTTTTGAAGCCAGACCAGCAGCACACCATAGGCGTGCAGAGCATATGCCCTGGCACGAGGGAATCTTTTTGACTCTTCCTTATTTAGAAATGCTTCCAGCCACTGCGTACCCTCACGCAAATCTGAAGTTTCCCAGTAGCGCATTAAGTTACCGGCCTGGAAGAGACCTGCCTCGATATCGATTTTTTCCGCCCAGTGTAATGCGGCGCGCAGGTTGTTGCGTTCCTCGTTCAAACGCTCCATCCAATCGACACGTGATGAACTTCGCAACTCCATCTTGGCCTGCGTCGCAAGGTCTGAGAAATATTTCAAATGCAAAGTGCGGATTTTTTCTTCATCACCTGACTTAATAAATTTTTCTTGCGCATATTGGCGGATCATCTCCAGCAGACGGAAACGCTTCTCGCGACCCGATGCCTGATCCCGGACAACCAGCGACTTCATCACGAGTTGAGTCATCAGATCCAAGATCTGACCGACCTCAATGCCATCAGCGCTGCAAACCTGCTCAGCCGCATCGAGAGTCCAGCCGCCTGCAAATACGGAGAGTCGCCGCAGAAGAACGCGTTCCTGGTCAGACAGCAGATTCCAACTCCAATCAATGGAAGCCTGCAGGGTTTGCTGGCGTGCCAGCTTTGTGCGACTGTTACTTGTAAGCAAGTTGAAGCTTTCATTGAGCCGTGCTGCGATCTGTTCCACTGAAAGCGTATTGACGCGCGCCGCAGCCAGTTCAATTGCCAGTGGAATGCCATCCAGGCGGTGGCATATATCAGCAACGACAGATGAGTTTTCCTGAGTTACACAGAAATCCCTTGCAGAAAACCGGGCGCGTTCTGCGAATAACCGGATGGCTTCGGAGTCTGCGATCTGATCCACTTGATAGCCCATCGGCATGGAGAGCGAAGGGACGTGATACAACAACTCTCCTGCAAGACCTAATGCTTCGCGGCTGGTCGCGAGGATCTTGAGGTTTGGGCAATTCTTTAACAATATTTCTACGAGCTGTGCGCAGGCATCGATCAAGTGCTCACAGTTATCGAGAATAAGCAGAACTGTTTTTGTCCTCAGGAATTGAATGAGCTTTTCCGTGATGGTATTTTCGGAGCGCTCAATGATGTCAAAGATTGTACTGACTGCTTGAGGAACCCGAGCAGGGTCGTTAAGGGACGCCAGTTCCACAAGCCATACACCCTGAGGATAGTCATTCAGAAGTTGCCCGCCCACTTTCAAAGATAAACGCGTTTTGCCGATCCCCCC
>Ga0070698_100007233_pt1 | contig 12023 bp, 11 predicted proteins | sample KBSK1502metaG_FD_65477 | JGI IMG/M metagenome (GOLD analysis project Ga0070698, IMG submission 65477) | Corn, switchgrass and miscanthus rhizosphere microbial communities from Kellogg Biological Station, Michigan, USA - KBS K1-50-2 metaG | ecosystem: Host-associated > Plants > Roots >...
CCGCCATACCGCCGACCCCCGCCTACGCCAGATAGTGAAGAGGGCAAACGTAGCCTGATACGGCACTAGCTCAGCGGCGGGACGCAGGTGCCGGGTCTCAGGCGCCGGGGGCCTGGCTGGTGGCGACGATAATGCCGCGGCCGAGGGTGTGGCCGATCATCAGGATGTTGGCCAGTGCCAGGCTCGCCCCTTCGGGGACGTTGAGAATCTCGACGCCCAGGGCGGTGACGCAGATGACCAGGCGGTGGGGGCCGGTGCCGGGCGGTGGCTGGACGCCGGAGTAGGCGGCCAGGCCCAGGTCGCTGGTGAGCTGGATGGCGCCTGCCGGCAGCGTCGGGTCCTTCTCGTTGCCGGCGCCGTGGGCCAGGCCGGTGGCGGAGGCGGGGATGTCCTTGACCGCCCAGTGCCACAGTCCGCCAGGGATCGGGGCGTCCGGGTCGTAGGCGGTGACGACGACGCTCTGGGTGCCCTCCGGAAGCGGGCCCCAGGCCAGTGCGGGTGACTCGTTGGCGCCGTCGGGGGTGTTGTAGCACGACTGCGGCAGCGCACCGCCGTCGGTGAAGTCGCTGCTGCTCACCGGGAAGGCGGGAGCGGGGAACGCCAGAGCGTAAGGGTCGTAGGTCATTGGGAGGTCCTCTCGTCTAGAAATACAGCCTTGCTGTATAACTGAAACGTACAGCAACGCTGTATAGTTTGGCAAGTGTCCCAGCCATCCGGCCGCCGCGGCCGTCCGCCGTCACGAACCAGGCCGCCTTACCCTGAGGTTGTGGCCTCCGCCGACTCCATTGCGCTCGCCGAGGAACTGCGGGCGACCATCGGCAGCCTGGTTCGGCGGGCCAGGGCCGCAGACGCGCTGCCGGGCAACCAGGCAGCGGCGCTGGGGCTGCTGGACCGGGAGGGCGCCGCGACGATCGCCGAGCTGGCGAGCCGGTCCCGGGTCCGTCACCAGTCCATGTCCCGGGTTGTCGGCCAGCTCAGGGAACAGGGAGCCGTGCGCGCAGCCGCCGATCCCCGGGACGGCCGTTCGGTGCTGCTGCACATCACTGACCGAGGCCGCCGGCTACTGAATCAGGACCGGCGCCGGCGAGCCGACCAGCTGGCCGGGGCCATCGACGCCGAGCTCGACCCGGCCGAGCGCGAGCAGCTCGCACGGGCAATAGAGCTTTTGCAGCGGCTGACCGCGCGAATCGAGCAGGCCTGACCACCCGGCCGCCGGGACGTCGGCGTCGCTTGCAGCGGGCACGTAGATCGACGACCCGGCCCAGCCGGTGGGCATCGCCCCGGGCCCGATCGCGGTCACCCGGATACCCAGCGGTACAACCTCCTGCGCTAGGACCTCGGTGAACCCGCTGACCGCCCACTGGGCGGGCCTGCTACCAGCACTGTTCACAGTCGGCGACCTCGACCCGAACGCGTCGACTCGATCTTCATGGCCGCCCGCTGGCAGCTCGCCGACGGCGCCGCCGAACTCGACGTATGGCCCGAGGGCGTGCACGCCTTCACCAACATGGCCACACCGTTGGGCGCGATCGCTCAGAGCGCGCCATCGCCTGGACTACCGGCGTCCTGAACCGCGTAGCGCCGATGACCGCGGGATGACCCTGCCGCCGCGACCAGGCCCCGTCCACGCCCCTGACCGCGACCCCGGACACACCCTGGCGCACACACCGGCCCGGTACTGCAAGTGGTGCTCATGCGGTTCAGGCAACCACGCGACGCCCAGGCGTTCGCCACGGCCGCCGCAGCCCTCGCTGCCATAGCCGGTTGTGCGGTCGGCTGGACGCCGGTTGCCGTCTCCGGCCGACCGCAGCAGGGTTGGCCCGGCAACGTCATCGTGGAAGTCCCCGCCATCGACAGTCTTCGCCTCGCGTTGGTCGGCCGTCGCTGCGGGATACCAGCCGGAGGAGCCTAGGCGCATTCACTGCCCTGGCCGCCGCGGCGCTCAACCAGCAGCGACTCGCCGCGGCGGTGTCCCGACTCCTAGCTGAACGCCCCCGTCCTGATGATTAGGCGCGCATGCTGGACTGCTAGACATCGGTTTCGGGCGGTGGGTAGCTTGGGGTGTGGTGCTCATGCGGGCATGGTCGTGTGGCGAGTGGGAGGACATTCTCAGTCGCAGTTTCGTGCCGCTTACCACACCGGTGGCCGGGCCGGATTTCTCTGGGAGCGCCGATTACCGTGTGGTGGGTGAGGGGGTTGCGGTCACCGCGGTCCGTAACGAGGCCTGCCGGTCCGAGCGCACACCGCGGCATATCGCAGCATCCAACGACGATGACGTCATCTTCGCTATGCAGCTCGCGGGCGTTTGTTATGCGAGTCAGCAGGGCAGGACCGCACGGGTCACTGCCGGGTGCGGCGTGCTCTACGTGACGGGCCTGCCATGGTCGCTGGATATCCTGGATGCGAACGAGAGCCTGGTCATCCAGGTGCCCCGTGAGCGGCTCGGCCTGTCACGGAGGCTGGTCACTCGCCTGAGCGCGCGTACTGTCGATTCCACGGAGCCGGGATTCAGGCTCGTCAACAGGTATGCCGCCGCGCTCTTCGACGAATCTGGTGGCGGGGACAGGAGCGCGTACGGCCGTATCGCCGTGGACCTGCTGGCGGTCCTGGTCTGGCAGATGGCCAACGAGGAGGCCGCTCCTATGAACGCGGCCGAGATCCACCTGGCTCGCCTTCAGCGCGTGGTGCGGGAGCATATCGCCGACCCGCGGCTGGACGTCGCGCTGCTCGCCTCGCTGCTCGGCGTCTCGGTGCGCACGGTGTTTTCGGCGTTCGCGGCGATCGGCCTCACTCCTGCGGAATACATCCGGCGGCAGCGCATCGAGGCGGCCGAGGCGCGGCTGAGTTCGTCCGGCGTGTCTGTCACGGACATCGCGATCAGCGTCGGGTTCGCCGACGTCACCACTTTCGCCCGGTGCTTCAAGCGACGGCACGGCGTCACTCCCTCCCAGTGGCGGGCGGCGGCCCGCTAGAAGCGGTCACCGGCTGCAGGAATAGCCGAATGGGGTTGCAGGCAGCGCCTCACGGGGCGAGTCCTGCGCTTCTTACTGTCGGATTGCAGGCATCGCCGACCAGGCGGCGCCCTGCCCCCGCAGGACATAAGGAGTGATGTCCCATGGCGCTTCCGGTGAACGAGCGGCAGGCCGCCACGATCAGCCCCGAGGCGGCGGCGTTCCTGCGGAATCAGCCGTCGCTGAGCGGGCCGCCCTCCCTCTACGCAGAGATCGCGTCCCCGGCTCAGGTTGCCGTCTTCCGCACGCACTTCCAGGAGCAGGAGGACGTCGTCGAAGAGAAGATCATCGCCGATAACGACCTGGTCATCGAGCGCGACACGATCAGCGGCGTTCCGGTGATCATCGTGCACCCTCACCAGATTGCGCAGGATATGCGCGGCAAGGCAGTCCTCAACATCCACGGCGGGGGCTTCACCATCGGCACGGGACGGGAGCGCATGGCCCTGCTGACCGCGGCCGAGCTGGGCGCGACCGTGTGCTCGGTCGACTACACGCTCTCGCCAGAGGCCGTGTTCCCCGCCGCGATCGAGCAGTGCCTGGCGCTCTACCGGGATCTGACCGCCCGGATCGGCGCCGGCAATCTCGCCGGGGTCGCCAGCTCATCGGGCGGGCAGATCATGCTGGCGATGATCAACCGGGCCCGCAGGGAAGGCCTGCCGATGGCCGCGGCCCTGGGCCTGTACACGCCGGCGTCCGATATCAGCGGTGACGGCGACTCCGGCGTCGTGAACAGCGACCGCGACCTGATGCCGACCGACCTGGCGCTGGCTTTCGCCCACCTGAACTACGTGCCGGGCGCAGATCTGCACGACCCGGAGGTCTCTCCCATCTACGCATCGTATGACTCCGGCTTCCCGCCGACGGTGCTCAATACTGGCACCCGCGACTCGCTGATGAGCAATTCCATCCGCCTGTTCTGGGTGCTTCGCGAGGCGGGCGCCGACGTGGAACTGTTCGTCTCCGAAGGCATGTGGCACGGTTTCAACTGGGAACCCGCGCTGCCCGAAGCCATCCGCGCCCGGACCGCGGTCTATGACTTCCTGCGGTCCCGGCTGTCACGGGCCTAGACCAGTGACGCCGCGAAGCGGAGACAGGCCCGTGCTGGCCGGTGAGGTCATCGACATCGTGCTGGTGGTCAACGGGACGGCCCGCGTGCTGCCGGTGGAGGCGCGGGTCAGCCTGCTGGATGCGCTGCGCGAGCACGCGGGGCTGACCGGCACGAAGAAGGGCTGTAACCAGGGCGCGTGCGGCGCCTGCACCGTCCTAGTGGATGGCCGGCGGATCGTCAGCTGCCTGGGCCTGGCCGTGCAGTACAGCGGGCGGGAGATCACCACGATCGAGGGACTGTCCGCCGGCGGCACCCCGCACCCGCTGCAGGCCGCTTTCATCCGCCACGACGGGTTCCAGTGCGGCTACTGCACGCCCGGGCAGATCTGCTCGGCCGTGGGCATGCTGGCCGAGCACCGGGCCGGGTCGGCCAGCGCCGTGACCGCCGATGTGGCGGCGTCGCCGCGGCTGTCCGACGCCGAGATCCGGGAGCGGATGAGCGGCAACCTGTGCCGCTGCGCGGCCTACAACGGCATCGTGGACGCGATCCGCGAGGTCGCGGACGGCCCGGCTGACGGGCTGGTGCGGCGATGAGGCAGTTTTCTTACGTCGCCGCGGCCGGTGTCTCCTCGGCGGTGGACCTGATGGCACGCATGCCGGGGGCAAGGTACCTGGCCGGCGGCACGAATCTGGTCGACCTGATCCGCGAGGGCGTGGAGCAGCCGGTCATGCTGTTGGATGTCACCGCGCTGCCGCTGACGGGGATCGAGGAGCTGCCGGGCGGCGGGCTGCGGATCGGGGCGCTGGTGCGCAACAGTGACCTGGCCGCGTCCCCGCTGGTGCGGGCCCGTTTCCCGGTCGTGGCCCGGGCGGTGCTGGCCGGGGCGTCGGCGCAGATCCGGAACATGGCCACCACCGGCGGGAACCTGTTGCAGCGCACCAGGTGCGGGTACTTCTACGACCTCGCGGAGGCCTGCAACAAGCGGCAGCCCGGCTCCGGCTGCGCTGCGCTGGGCGGCTTCAACCGGATGCACGCGGTGCTGGGCGCCAGCGACACCTGCATCGCAGTGCACCCGTCCGACCTGGCCGTCGCACTGGCCGCTCTTGATGCCGTGGTCGAGGTGACCGGCCCGGACGGCACCCGCCGGATCACGCTGGCCGACCTGTACCGCAGCCCGGCCGGCGCGCCGGATCGCGAGACAGTCCTGCAGTACGCGGACCTGATCACAGCCGTCGAGATACCGGGCCTGACCGACGCGGCCAACTCGGACTATCGCAAGGTCCGCGACCGGGCTTCCTACGCCTTCGCGCTGGTCTCCGTCGCCGCCGTCCTGCGCGTCGAGGACAACCAGGTGGCGCACATCCGCCTGGCCCTGGGCGGCGTGGCGCCGCGGCCCTGGCGGGCGCACTCGGCCGAACGAGAACTGCTCGGCCTGACCCCTACCGAGGACTCCTTCCGCGCGGCGGCCGAGGCCGAGCTCGCCTCCGCCACGGGCCGCCGGCACAGTGCCTTCAAGCCCGAATTGGCCCGGCGCACCATCGTCGCGACGCTGCGCCGGCTGGCTACGCAGACGGGTGCGTCATGACGCAGGCACAGGCTCAGCCGGCGACCGAGCGGGTCACCCAGGTCATGATCGGACGGGCGGTCGACCGGGTCGACGGCCCGGCAAAGGCCACCGGAGCAGCGCCGTTCTCCACCGATTACCCGCTGACCGGCCTGGCCTACGCCGCGCTCACCCACGCCACCATTACCCGCGGCCGCATCCTGGCCATCGATACTAGCGCGGCAGCGGCACTTCCCGGGGTTCTCGCGGTGATCACTCATTTGAACGCGCCGGCGATGAAGCCGCCGCCGAGGCCGAGCATGCTGAACCTGGCCTCGCTCGCGCCGGGCACGAGCGTCAACTACCTCAACACCGACGAGGTCTACTTCAACGGCCAGCCCGTCGCCCTGGTGGTCGCCGAGTCGATCGAGGCCGCCGCGGAGGGCGCCGCGCTGGTCGACGTCCGCTACCAGGCCAGCCCCGCCGCCGTCGATTTCGCCGCCGAGCAGCCGAATGCCGTGCCGCAGAAAAACAACATGGCGCAGGTGGGCACGGCTAGCAAGGGTGACGCGGAGGCCGCGCTCGCCGCGGCGCCGGTCGCGGTGGATGTCACCTATACCACGCCGCAGCACCAGCACAACGCGATCGAACCGCACGCCACGACGGCACAGTGGGAAGGTGACCGGCTGACGGTATACGACAGGGTGCAGAACATCGGCTGGACGCGCCGGCACCTGGCCCAGCGGTTCGGCGTCCCGGTCGGCGGGGTGCGGGTGATCTCCCGCTTCACCGGTGGCGCCTTCGGCGGCAAGACCATGGTGTGGGCGGGCACCGTGCTCACCGCGCTGGCCGCCCGGGTGGTGCAGCGCCCGGTTCGGATGATGCTGACCAGGGAGGGCGTGTACCGCACCGTCGGCGGCCGCACCCCCACGATCCAGCGCGTCGCGCTGGGCGCCGGCCGCGACGGACACCTCACCTCGCTCATCCATACCAGCATCGCCCAGGTCGGACGGGCCGGCGGCGGGCCGGAGCAGGTGACGTCGGTCTCCCAGGACATGTACGCGGTCCCGAACATGGCGATCCGGCAGAGCAACGTCACGCTGGACGCGGTACCGAACACGGTGATGCGCGCGCCCGGGGAGGCGACCGGCACCTTCGCGCTGGAGTCCGCCGTGGACGAGCTCGCCGTGGCCCTAGGCATGGACCCGATCGAGCTGCGGATGCTGAACGAACCCTTGGCCGGGCCGCTGCAGGGCAAGCCCTTCGCCCACCGCCACCTGCGGGAGGCCTATGCCGCCGGGGCCGGGGAATTCGGCTGGCCGGACCGCACGCCGCAGCCCGGATCCATGCGGGACGGCCGCCACCTGGTGGGGATGGGCGTCGCCAGCGCCTGGCACCCGTCCTGGCAGTTCCAGGCGAACGTCACCGTCAGAATGTCCGCTGCAGGAGATGTGCTGGTGCGCTGCGGTTTCCACGAGATGGGGATGGGCGGGGCAACCGCCCACACCCAGATCACCGCCGACCTGCTGGGCGTCCCGTTCGACGCGGTCATCGTCGAGTACGGCGACTCCGAGCTGCCGCTCGGGCCGGGCGCCGGCGGGTCAGGGCAGACCGCGAGCGTGGCCGCGAGCCTACTGACCACGTGCGGCAAGCTGAAGGAACGCCTGCTCTCGCTAGCCCAGAGCTCGAAAACATCGCCGCTGCGCGGTCGTCGCCTCGCCGAGCTGCAGGCCCATGACGGCGGGCTGTTCACCGGGGACAGCAGCACCGGGGAGACCTATCCGGTCATCTTGGCGCGAGCGGGCCGGCAGACGGTGCACGAAGCCGTCGGCTCCGGGTCGCGGGCCGGCCGCCTGCTCGGCCAGGCCAGGTTCATGACCAAGTTCCTCAGCGACAAGCGGCACTGGATCAAGGCCGCCTGCGGCGCGCAGTTCTGCGAGGTCCGGGTGGACGCCGACACCGGCGAGATCCGCGTCTCGCGCTGGCTGGGCGTCTTCGACGTCGGCACGGTCATCAACGCCAAGACCGCCGCCAGCCAGCTCCGCGGCGGGATCATCATGGGCATCGGCATGGCCCTGTCCGAACAGACCCTGGTCGACCCGCGCACCGGCCGGATCGCCAACCCCAGCCTGTCGGAGTACCACATCCCGGTCCACGCCGACATCCCCCGGATCGATGTCCGCTACCTGAACCGCCCCGATCCGACCATGCCGCTGGGACTCGTCGGGGTCGGGGAGGTCGGCATCACCGGCGCCGCTGCCGCCGTCGCCAACGCCATCTACCACGCCACCGGCAAGCGCGTCCGCGACCTGCCGATCACCCTGGACAAGCTGCTCTAACCGCAGCTGCCCTCAACCACCGGGGCATCCGCTACCTGACGCCTCCACCGGCGCCACCAGCCGCACCACCAGGAAGGAACTATTGCCATGACCGTGAACGGAACCGTCCTCGACGGATTCGAAGCCGTGCGCGACGCGTTCGGCCAGGCGCAGGCCAGCGACGAGGGCGCCGCCCAGCTGGCCGTCTACTACCAGGGCCAGCTCGTGGTCGATCTGTGGACGGGCCGGGACGTCATCGGCGGCCGGCCCTACACGGGCGACTCGATCAGCATCCTCATGTCGGTCAGCAAGGGCATGACCGCGACCTGCGTGCACCTGCTCGGCCAGCGTGGCCTGCTCGACGTGGACGCCTCAGTGGCCCGGTACTGGCCCGAGTTCGCCGGCAACGGCAAGCAGCGCGTCACCGTCCGGCATCTGCTCACCCACTCGGCCGGCCTATTCGGGTTCCCTGTCGAGGCGCATATCGGACCCCGCGAGCTGCTCGACTGGGACCGCTGCGTCACGGCGCTGGCCGGGATGGCACCGCTATGGGAGCCGGGTACCGCCTTCGCCTACCACTCGCTGACGTTCGGCTTCCTCCTCGGCGAGATAGTCCACCGGATCGCAGGCAAGACCGTCGGCCAGTTCTTCGCCGAGGAAATCGCCAAACCGCTCAGCCTGGACCTGTGGATCGGCCTGCCCGAAACCGAGGAAGACCGAGTCGCTGACCAGTTCAGCAGCCTGCCCGAGGCGACACCGCAACAGACCCGGGACCAGTTGCAGGCACTCGGTATCGACGTCGCCAACCCGGTCGTGGCGACGTTGCTCGCCTCTTCCAGCCTCGGCGGCCAGGAGGCCATGCGCGTGCTCAACTCCAGGGAGGGGCACGCCGCGGAAGTGCCGTCCGCCAACGGCATCGGCAACGCCCGTTCACTGGCCAGGCTCTACGCCGGCCTCGTCGGCGAAGTCGATGGCGTGCGCCTGCTCCACCCGGACACGGTCGAGCGAGTGAGGGTGGCCCAGACCGACGGGATGACCGGGCCGGAGCCGCTTGCGGCGATCCCGCAGCCGTTCCCGCTGCGGTTTGCCCTCGGATACGAGGCGCCCCGGACCGGCTCCCCGCTGCTCGGCGACTCGTGTTTCGGCCACGCCGGCCTGGGCGGCCGGCTGGCCTTCGCCGACCCCGCCACCGGGACCGGCGTCGCCTACACCTGCACCAACAGCCGCTGGGACTACGCCGCGGGGCCGGACGCCCGCTGGCTGCCCTGGACCGCCGCGCTGCGCGACGCGCTCCGGCGCTGAGTTCCGTGATCGCCACCCATCACGAGCGAGACCCGTTTTCCCAGGAGCGCCATGCCTCGCCTGCCCTATCCCGACCGGAACACCTTTCCCGCCGACCTGCGCCAGTTCCTCGCGCAGGTGCCCCAGCACGCCGCGTTCGACAGCCGAATGCCAGCGTGGCCACGGCGAGCAGCGCCACGAAGCCGCCGTAGCCAAGGGAAGTATCCCGGAGTCCCATGTGAGTGGTCAGGAGGCCTGCTACCAGCGCCGGGACGCTGAATGCCAGGTAACTGACCACGTACACCGCGGAGAGCAGCGCAGCCCGCTCGTGCGGCTCGGCCAGCTGGCTCACCGAGCGCAGGGCTCCGAGAAACGCCGAGCCGAAGCCCCCGCCTGCAGCGATCGAGGCCACTACGAACACGGCGATTGACGATGAGGCGACGGCGAAGAGGAATAGGCCTGTTCCCAGGGCCAGGGCTGCGCTGCCGATTCTGGCCATGGTCCGGGGTGGCAGGTCGCGTACGAGGACGGCGGCTGCGGCGGCCGAGACGGGGAACAAGCCGATCACTACACCGACGATCGCGTAATTGGCCTGCCCGAACACGGTGCCGAGCAGCGAACCGCCCACCGAGAGGATCAGGCCGCCCAGCGCCCAGGTGGCCACCATCGTCGGGACGGCACCCGCGAATGCCCGCTTGGCCCGCGCCGGAACGGCTACCTGAGGCCGCATGGCTGCCACCGCGCCGGGCACGTGCTGCACGGTTTCTGGCAGCGCCGCCGTTGCCAGGGCCAGCGCGACGAATAGCGCCAGGAGAATCGCGAAGATCAGCCGCGTGGGATGCGGGGCGTATTGCACCAGCAGTCCCGTTGCTATCGCGCCAAGTCCCAGGCCGAAGGTCGGCGCGGCACTGTTGACCAGTGAGCCCAGCCGCGACCCGTCACCCGGTTGCAGGTCCAGGAGGTACGCCCCGAGCACCCCGATGGCGGCGCCGGTCGCGAAGCCCTGCACCACGCGAGCGCCGAGGAGCCAGCCGACTCCGTCGGCTGCGAGAAACAACGCCATGGCGCCCGCCTCGACGATGAGGGCGACTGCGAACACCACGCGGCGTCCGGCATAGTCCGACAGCCTGCCCACGGTCAGCAGGCTCGCCATCAAGGCGAAGACGCACACCGCGAAGATCACCGTAAGGGTGATCGCGGAGAACCTGAACTCGGCCTGATAGACGGGATAGAGCGGGCTCGGGGCGCTCGACGCTGCGGTGAGCGTCGCTGTAGTCGCAGCTACCAGCCAGAACGCAACAGCGCGATGCAGCACGCGAGGTTTCGGGGCACGGCGCCCCGATGTTGCCTGCAAGGTCACGATGGTTCACTTCGCCGGGCACACCGCTCGAGTTGCATGGGATTCGCGCAAGCCGTCCCACCCCGGCGGTCCTTTGCATGAAGTCCGGCCATGGTGACGGTGACTAGCATGATTGCCGCCGGTCTTGGCGTCGCCGGGATGGCACTCATGCCGGATCGCGTGGTGTGTGGGTCTGGAGGAAGGTGCGAACTGCCGCCACTGCCTGGGTGACATGCTCCGGGGCGTCCTTCCAGGGCTCCAAGATACGGCCCGCGGGAGCCAGCGCGGCGATCTCGCGGCCGGTGGCCCCGGGGTGATAGCGGTCCGTGCCGGGAAGTACGAGCAGCGGCGTATTGCATGCCCGCACAAAATCGCGCGACACGCTCACCACGAAGTCATCTCGCCACATGCTGGTGCCGAATTTCTCGATGTCTTCCTGGGTTAGACCTGGCCGTTTCAATAGCCGGGTGCCCCAGGAACGCCACATCTGTTCGTACAGCGGCCCGTTGCCCTCGGTGATCCCGACTGGCTGCTGGAGAACCGCCGCCGCGACGCGGCCGGGTGCCTGTTCGATCAGCTTGAGCGCGAACGACCCTCCGATGCAGCAGCCCATGACGTGGAACCGGCCGATACCCAGATGGTCGAGGAGCGCCAGTTGGTCTCGCGCGTACGCGCCCCAGGGATCTGAAGGTTCGAGCGGCCCGAACGACCGGCCAGCGTTTCGCTGATCCATGGCGATCAGGCGAAAGGCGTCTTCGTAAAGGGCCAGTGGGTTGATCGTGGCATTGGCCCACATCTCGATGATCGAGTTCATCGCCCCCGGCGCTATCAGAAGGAGCGGGAAGCCGCTGCCATACTCCTCGAAATAGATCGAAGCCGAGTCGTACTCAAACTGGGGCACCGCTGATGTCCTTCGGGTAGATGGTCGTGTCATGTCTAGGCAGCCGGGAAAGTCCTGAGGGGTGGGAGCCGGATCAGGCCTTCTGAAAACCGCCCGTTATCCAGTCGGTGACGACGCTGCTATAGCGGACCGGCTCTTCTTCCCAGGCGTTATGCCCGCAGTCGAAGACATCGAGCCGGCTGTGCGGCAGCTGCTCGTGCAACAGCATCGCGTCGGCGGCCAGCCCGTACGGGTCATCTCGTCCGACAATGATCTGCACGGGCGTCGAGATGCCGGCCAGCAGGGGTGAAAGGCCGGCCAGATCGGCGGGGTAGTTGCGCACGTAGGCGATGGAGTCGAGGAACCGCTCGCCGGAGTAGGACTCGACGTAATCGTCGCGCACCGCGTCCGGGACGTCGTAGTTGCGGATCGAGCTGACCGCGCCGCGAATGATTGCGCCCGGGTCGGCCCCCCTGAAGTCCTCGATGCTCGTCGCGTCGATGAAGGCCTTGAGCGCGCCGTCCACGTGCAGCGGGAAGGTGGCCGCCCCTGCCCCGACGATGAGGCTTCGGAATGCTCGTGGATGTGTTGCAGCCGCGA